>Ga0209333_1000714_pt1 | contig 17479 bp, 16 predicted proteins | sample BlaSpr_A8_OM2_O3_FD_187982 | JGI IMG/M metagenome (GOLD analysis project Ga0209333, IMG submission 187982) | Forest soil microbial communities from Thunder Bay, Ontario, Canada - Black Spruce, Ontario site 2_A8_OM2_O3 (SPAdes) (version 2) | ecosystem: Environmental > Terrestrial > Soil > Boreal... | reverse complement strand
GCGGGTACTGCACGAGGTGCAGGCCCGGCCCGATCCAGGCGACCACGTCGCGCAGATCCGCGTGCCGTTCCACCTGGTCCATCGGGATGGCGCCGCGGTAGGCCACGAACCCGGAGTTGATGGGCTCGTCGTCGCTGAAGTAGCCGCGGATGCGCGAGTGCAGCCCGTCCGCGCCGATGGCTATCTCGGCGGTGAACTCGCGGCCGTCGGCGCAAACGGCGACCGCGGCCGGCCCGGTGTCGGTGAGCTCGACGACGTTGACGTCGGTGCACAGCCGGACGCCGCTGCGCGCGCACGCGTCGACCAACGCGGTGAGCAGGTCGTTGCGGTGCAGTACGAGGTAGGGCGCGCCGTAGCGGGCCGGGAAGTCGGTGAGGTCGAGCGAGGTGAGCTCCCGGGACTGGACAGCGTCCCCCAGCACCAGCCGGCGCGGCCGCACGGCCAGCGGCAGGATCGCCTCGAGCACGCCGAGCCGCTGCAGAATGCGGGTCGCGTTCGGCGCGAGCTGGATCCCGGCGCCGACCTCGGCAAAGCTCTTCGAGCGCTCGAGTACGGTCACGGCCCCGCCGCGTCGCGCGAGGCACAGCGCGGCGGACAGCCCGCCGATCCCGCCGCCGACGATCAGCGTCTTGGGGACTCGATCCGGTGACACGCGAGGTCTCCTTCAGCCGAGGGCGAGCCGGCGCAGTCCGTGGCGTTCCATCAGCGCGGCATCGGAGGGCCTGAACGGGAGCCTCCCGGTTGCCATGGCTACCAGGGTGGGCCGGTCCCAGCCGGCTTCCTCGAGCAGCCGGGCCGACCCGGCTGGCAGCACCAGTTCCTCCACCACGGCCGCTGCGGCATCGGTCAGCCACGGCGGCCGGTCCAGACCGGCCGCGAGGTCAAGCCCGTGCACCGCCAGTTCCAGCACCCTCGTCCGGACGAACTCGGTGAGCAGCATGCGATCGCCGTGGCGGGTGCGCACGACCCGCCCCTGGGGTGCGCCGCGCAGGAGCGCCCACGCCTCACGCCAGGCCTGGTCAAGTTCGCGTGCCAGCGCCGGCAACGGGCCCGCGGCCCTGGCGGCGCGCTGCGCGGTGGCGATCCTGTCGTCGTTCACCGCGGGCGAGAACCGGTGATCCGGCCGGTAGTAGCCGGGCGCGTCGACCATCGGTCCTGGCGGGGGCTCGGGCTCGGCGAGCATGGCCGGCACCCGGCCGACGCCGATCCGCACGTGGCACAGCAGTTCCCTGACCGTCCACGGCTGGCACGGGCTCGCCCGGTCCAGGGCGGCATCATCCACGCCCGAGATGATCTCGGTCAGCCGACCGGCCTCGGTGGCGAACGCGTCTACCGCTGGACCTGATGCCACGTTTGCACCGTACCGACGTGGGCCGCGCGACGCACCGGGTCATGGCCCCGGTTCGGACAGCGGGCCCATCTCGCGCTGGTGATAACCGGCGGTCATGCCGCCATCGACCAGCAGCGTCGTCCCGGTGATGAACGCAGCCTCGTCGCTTGCGTAGAAGGCCGCCGCGGCAGCCACGTCGCTGGCCTTGCCGATCCGGCCGATCGGCGGAACCGGCCAGTCGCCGTTATCGGGATGGTCCTCTTCCCCGGGCGGGGCCATGTGCCGCATGCCAGGCCAGGTGTCTCCCGGGCAGAGCACATTGGACCGGACGCCGTCAGGACCTCCTTCCAGCGCCAGCATCTTCCCCAGCATCACCACGGCGGCCTTCGAGACTGAGTACAGCGCGATCGACTGCTCGCCCCAGACGCCCGCGTCGGACGCGATGTGGATCATGCAGCCACGGCGGCGTGCCAGGTGCGGATAGGCGGCCTGGGCATAGAGAAAGTAACCCCGCACGTTCACGTCCATCAGCCGGTTGTAGTCCGCCAGAGGCGTCCGCAGCAGGCCCGCCACAATCCCGATCCCGGCGTTGTTGACCAGTACGTCGAGGGCCCCGAGGTGCCCGACGGCCACGTCCACCGAGCGCGCCAGCTCGGCCGGATCGCCAGCGTCAGCGGCGACGAACCAGATCTGGCCGGCGTCACCGAGCTTTGCTTGTGCGAGCCCAGCTCCTCATCCCGCCCCGTCACCACCACCCTCGCGCCCTCGCACAGGAATCTCTCGGCAATGGCAAAGCCCAGGCCGGTCGTCCCCCCGGTGACCAGCACCTGCTTGCCCTGCAGCCGTCCCGTGGCGGCGGTCACATCCATTGGCCTATGCTCCCCTCACGCAACGGGTGTCTCAAGCTCGGCCCGGGCCTGCTGCAGCTCTTGGCGGGTGGCTGCGTCGGAGACCGGATATCGCGGGTCGATGTCGATGAGCGTCTGCGCGATGGCAGCCGCGGCACAGATCCGGCTGAACCATTTGTGGTCGGCAGGCAGGACGTGCCACGGAGCGTGCTCGGTGCTGGTATGGGTCAGCACCTGCGAATAGGCATGCTGGTACTCATCCCAGTACTGGCGCTCCCGTGCATCGGCCGCGGAGAATTTCCAGTTCTTCTCCGGCCGGTCAATCCGCTGCAGGAAACGGTCCCGCTGCTTCTCTTTCGACACGTTGAGGAACAGTTTGACCAGCCGGATCCCGTTGTCGGTCAGGTAACGCTCCCAGTTGTTGATTTCCCGGAACCGCCGCTGCCATACGTCGTGGCCTCGCGACTCGGGCGGGAGCTTCTCCCGGTCCAGATTCTCCGGGTGCACCCGGACGGCGAGGACCTCCTCGTAGTGGGACCTGTTGAAGATCCCGATCTCCCCGCGCGCCGGCAGCCGCCGGGCCAGCCGCCACAGATAGTCGTGGCCGAGTTCTTCCGCCGACGGCACCTTGAAGCTCGACACGTGCACGCCTTGCGGGTTCACGCCGCTCATCACGTGCCTGATCGTGCCGTCTTTGCCGGACGCGTCCATCCCCTGGAGCACGACCAGCACCGCGTAAGTGTCCTGCGCCGCCAGCCGCTGCTGATATTCCGCCAGCAGCTCCACGCCCTGCGTGAGCAGCCGTGCGCCGTCCTTCTTCTTGCGGACGCCGAACCGGGCTCCCGGGTCAAAGTCCCCCGGCAGCCTGACCTCCGACCCGGGCGCTACGCGCAACGGCCCGACGAGCCCGGAGACCCAGCGCACGTCCAGATTGCTCATCTACGCCCTCCCGTGAGGAGATCTCGGTCCCTGCTATATCCCCGCACCGGAAGCGCACAGCCGGGCCGGCGCTGGACCTGATGCCACGTTCGCACCGTACCGGCCGGGCCCGCGCCGCGCACCGCCGTGCGCGGCGGGCTAAGGGACGGCGAGGGATTTCTCGAACCACAGGTCGGCCCAGCCGTCGTTGAACGGGGCCACCGGCTGGTAGCCGTTCCTGGCGTACAGCCGCCGCGCCTCGGTCAGGTCGCTGCGCGTATCCAGCCTGACCCTGCTCAGTCCCCGATCGCGGGCCGCGTCCTCGACGGCGCGCATCAGCAGGCCGCCGGCCCCGGCGCCGCGGGCCGCTGGCTCGACGAACACCCGCGTGACCTCGCCCAGCCCGCCGGGCAGCAGGCGAAGCCCCACACACCCGATGACCGTCGTGCCCCGGCTGGCGACCAGCAGCATGCCGCCCGGCGGGCACAGGTCGTCGCTCGGATCGTCGCGCATTTCGGCGTCGACCTCACCGTCGGTGGCCTCCCGCGCATGCGACCTGCTCACGATGTCGCGGAAGTAGTCCCTGAGCACCGCGCGTCCCTCGGGCGATCCGGGCAGGACTTCCGTCAGCCTGACGTCCGCCGGTGGCATGGCCATGTCCTGATTATCGCCGTCTATGTTCATCCGGGGCAGCCAGCCCAGCCAGGCGGGCGTGAGCGCATCGAGCTACGCTGACGCGTGGCTGATTCCCTGTATCTCGGCCCGGAACGCTCCGGTGTGCGATGGCTGCTCGATCCATCCGCCCCTGAGCTGGCAGGCCTTGCCCGTGCGGTGCAGGCCCGCACGGAAGGTACCCAGTGCGAGCCCCAGGCCGTGGCAGCGGACCTCAGCATGCTCCCGCAGCTGGTGCGCGAGAGGCATTTCGGAATCGCCACCGGCCTCGTGGCCGAGAAGACGGCGGATAAAGCAGAGCAGCTGATCCTGGAGGCGCGCGATCGCGTCCTGTCAGAGCGGCCCCGGTCGTGGGGTGAGGCCTTAGGCGATCTGAACGACCAGCTCCGCATGTGCCTGCGTGACAGGCACGTGGCGCTGCGCGGATCAGGTCAAAGTCGCATCCGCTCCGATGAGCCACTCGCTGCCGTGGACCAGAACGCACCCGCGGTCGAGGTCGAAGACCAGCACGGTGTCCTGTGCGTCACCATCCGCCGGTTCTTCGGCGGGGCCGACGACGACAAGCGCCTGCGGGAATGGGCATCCGGCAGCCTCAGCCACTTCAGCAATGAGCGCATCGTCGTAGACCTGCGCGGCAACGAGGGCGGCAACGACGCAATCATGCTGGAGTGGCTCCTTCCGGTGCTGCAGGCCGGTGTGCGGATCCCCGGCACGTCAACGGGGTGGTTCGTCGGGGAGGCACCACTCGGCCTGTGGAACTCAGCCGCCCTGATCGAGGCACGCGATGGCCTTGACGCCGTACCAAGCTGGCACCGCGCGCATCGGCATGTTCCGGCGCCGGGCGACGTGCTGCAAGTCCGGGGAGAGGGAGACGACGGTCCGCTCCAGGCGGGCGTCCGTCCGTGGGACGGAAAGATGCTTGTCCTGCTGGACGGCCAGACGAAGTCATCGGGCGAGTCAGCGGCGTGGATGCTGCAGCACGCCGTGCGCGGCCGCCTCATCGGCGCCCGCACCGCGGGAATGATCGAGTATGGCAACATCGTCCCGTACTTGCTTCCCGCGAGCGGACTGCACATCGGGCTGACGACCAAGCACAACGATTATGGCGTGGCGATCGAACTCGCTGGCCTTCCCGTGCAAACCGAACTCGATCCCAGAACGCCACTCAGTACCGTCGCACATGCGTTCGACCGTCTCTACCGGGCACCCGGCCGCTGGCGGTATCCCGATTATCGCCGTCTATGTTCATCCGGGGCAGCCAGCCCGGCCAGGCGGGCAGCGCCCAGTTCCGGTCGCCGAGGATGTACATGAGCGCGGGCACGAGCACGAACCGGATCAGGAACGCGGGTGAGCGGCCTGGAATAGCGCCCTCGCGGCTGACGTTTTCCTGTAGTTGAGAGGGAAAATGTCGAAGTGTATTACTTGCGGTACTGAACTGCACCCCGAGAGAGCGGCGAAGTACAACTACTGCATGGCCCCCGAGTGCCAGGCGAAAAACGCCAAGGGACTGACGATCGCGGTCGTCGGGATGAACAAGGCCGCCGAGGAATTCGTGATCCTCGACGAGGCCACCAAGGCGGACCTGGCCAGCGGCAGATACCACGATCAGCGGCGCGGGTCGTTCGGCACGTCCGCCGCGGAACCCGCGGCACGGGCTGCTGCTGTAGCGACGGCGCGTGCTGGTCAGGGCACCATGCCCGCCCGACGCCCGGCCCCGGCGACGCGGCCGCCACGGCCCCGCCCGGCAAGCGCGCCGACCCGCAAGCCGTGGTCCAGAAAGCAGGAGAAGCTCGCGCTCCTTTACAACGAGCAAGGCCTGCGGCCGGCCGAGATAGCCGACAAGCTTGGCGTGAGTTCCTACCTGGTGACCCAGATCATCCTGGCGGCCAAAAACCGCGGCAAGCTCTGACCGCAACACTGACCGTTAGCAGGACGTGGCATGTCCGCGCGTGGTGAAAAGCGGGCTCAGTAGGTGCCGAGGATGTCAACGACGAAGACCAGGGTGTCGGTGCCCTTGATCCCGGCTGATGACGAACCGGATTTTCCGTAGCCGTCGGCGGGTGGCACCACGAGCAGCACCTGGCTGCCGACCCGCTTGCCGACAAGGCCGTCGTCCCACCCCTTGATGACCTGCCCGACGCCTATCTGGAAACCGGCCGGCGTGCCGTTCTTCCACGTGGAGCTGAAGACCTTGCCGGTGCGCCAGATCACGCCCTCGTACTGGGCAATGAGCAGCTGGTCCTTTTTCACAACTGATCCCGTGCCCTGGATGAGGGTTTGGACCTGCAGCTTGGACGACGGCGCCGTTTGAGGTATGTGGACCGGCGGGGCCGTGCCAGCGGATGAGGTGCCGACCGTTGGCAGCCCCGTCCCGGTGACCGCCTCATGTGTGCCGTGCGCGCTCGCGGTCTTCTGGTAGGAGCCGAGCACATCCACAACGAGCAGCAGGGTGTCTTTGCCGGTCACCCCAAGTGAGCTGTCTCCCTTGGATCCGAACCCGTCCTTCGGCGGGATGGTAACCAGCAGCCTGCTGCCGACTCGGCTGCCCTCCAGGCTCTTGTCAAGCCCCGGGATCGTGGACCCAACAGTCAGCGGCTGCGGCTTGCCGGTGGACAACTCGCTGACCTTCTTGGTTGCCGTGCCATCCCAGGTGTAAGCGGTGAGATCGGCAACGGCCAGGTCGCCCTTGGCGACGTGCGTGCCGTGCCCACTGATCAGATGCTTCACCTGCAGGCTGGCTGGCGGATCGACCTTGGGAATCGTGACCGTTGGCTTGGCGCCGAATGCCCCAGAGACCCCGATCGCGGTGGAAGGTGGCCGGTTCGCATAAACGAGCCCGGCGGTACCAAGCCCGACCACGAGCACCACCGCAGTCCCGATCAGCAGCCGACGCCGCCGCGCACGTCGCTTGGCCGCCTCGCGCCGCGCGGCCGCCTCGGCGCGCTTGCGGTCGCGGTTGACCCTGCTGCGGGCCGCCGCGGCACGCTTGCGGTCGAGCGCTCTCTGCCTGCGCTGTTCAGCCGGTGTGGCGGGCCGCTCATGCTGCTGGCCGCGATTGCTCTGGCCTTTCCTGCCTTCGACTGTCACCCAGAACTCCAACCAGGTGTGACGGTGTGTGCACGAGCTACCCGGGTCTTTGGGTAATCGGCTTATAGCACCGTAGGGGAGCACCGCTGTTAATTCAGGCCAACGACCGGCCAGGGTACTTCGTGCCTGGCCCCGTCGCGATGCTAAAACCTAGTACGCGGGGGAGACCAGAGGGAGGAAGACCTCGTCGACGATCTCGGCGAGAAACTCGTCACTGCTCAGTCATCGGGCCGTTACGCCCGCCGCCCGCGGACTCGCCTTCGACACCGCGTTCTGGTGGGCGATCGGGCTGACCGCGCTCGCGCTCGTGCCGGCCGTCCTTCTGCCGGCAGCAAAGAAACGGCAACGGCTCGATTTCCGCAGCCAGGCCAGTCCGGCGAAATGTTAAATTTCGCCACATGTCCGCCGATCAGCTCCGCGTGCCCGGGATCGCCGGGCCCGCGGTGCCCGGGCAAGCCGCTGGCCGGAGCGTCCGCGCGCTGCTCGCCGAGCTCTTCCCGCTATCGGCCGACCCGCCAGCCCGGCCGGCGTTAGCTGCGCGCTTAGCTTCTCTCGCCGTCGAGCTCGCCGCGCTCGCCGCAGGGACGCTCCTGCTGCTGGTGCGCATTTCCGGCAGGCCAGCCTGGGACGGCATCAACACGGAGGACGTCAACGTCTTCCTGGCCCAGGCTCTCGCGCATCCCTGGCACCTGCAGTCGTATGGGGGATACCTCGAGCTGGTGCCGCGGCTGATCGGGCAGATCGTGTCGCTGCTGCCGATCCGGTACGCGGCGGCCGGGTTCGCGGTGAGCGGCGCCCTGATCGCATCCGGGTGCGGGCTGTTCGCTTACCACGCCAGCGCGCCGCTGATCAGCTCCCGGTGGCTCCGCGTCCTGCTCGGCCTCTCCATTCTGCTGCTGCCAGTTGCGCAGCTCGAGATTGCCGACAACGGCGTCAACACCCCGTTCTACCTGCTGGCCGCGCTGTTCTGGGCGGTGCTGTGGCGCCCGCGCTCGTGGGCCGGTGCGTCGGTCGCCGCGGTCGTGGCGTTCGCCACGGTTGCCTCCAGCCCGCTGGCCCTGCTCTTCGCGCCGCTGCTCGCGGCCCGCGCGATCGTGGTGCCGCACCGGATCCGTGAGAATGCCGTGACCGTCGGCTGGGCGACCGGCTGCCTGCTGCAGGTCCCGTTCATCATGGCGAGCCACGTATCGCGGACGGCACACGCGGCGCCGGCCAACTCGGTCACGTACCTGACCCGCGACGTCATCCGGCCGGCGCTCGGCTGGCACCTGGCCTGGCAGCTGCGCGCCGCGTTCGGGCCGGACGGCGCGACGCTAATCGTCGGCGGCTTGCTCGCCGTGATCCTGGGCCTCGCGGTGGCCACGCAGGCCAGGCAGTGCCGGGTGTTCGTGGTAGCCGCGGTGGCAACCGGCCTCGTGTTCACGTTCGTCGCCGCGACCCTGTCCTGGTTGCCGAGCCAGCGGGTCACTCTCGGGATGGAACCTGGCGCGCGGTACTCAACCCTTCCGATCCTGCTGATTGACGCCGCGATGATCGTTTCGGCAGACGCCTGCGACCGCCGGTGGGGACCGCGCACCTGGACCGTGTACGTGGTGGCCGCCCTGGTTGCGGTGCTGGCAGTCGGCTGGGTCAGCGACTTCCGCTACCCGGTGAGCCACAACAGGGGACCCGCCTGGGCGCTGACCGTGAACACGTGGCTGCACCACTGCCGGCAGGACCCGGGCAAGTCGATCACTGTGACGTCGGGCGCCTGGTTTGGCGAGGCCCCCGTGACCACGTTCAGCTGCTCGAGCCTGCGTCGCTGACGCCCCGGTCAGGCCTGCGCGCCCCCGCCGACGAGCCGGTCGGTGGCCGGATCCGGCGCGCCGTCGAAGAACCGGCCGAGGACCTGACCGAACACCGGCTCCTCCGGGGCCGCGCGAAGAAACAGCGTGACTGACGAGCGCAGCTTCATCGCGTCGACCTCGCCGAAGATCTGCTCCGCGGTCCGGCCCTCGGTCGCCGCCACGATGCCTGCGCACTCGATCAGCCGCGGCCCGAGCACCGGGTGGGCCAGGTACGCCCGGGCCTCGTCCAGCGATGAGATCGCGTACCGCTGCGCCGTCGGGCTGAATCCGAGCCCGGCGATCTGCGGGAACACGAACCACATCCAGTGGCTGGTCTTGCGTCCGCGGCGCAATTCGGCGGTGGCGTCGTCGTACGTGCGGTGAGCGTCCTGGGCGGCGACAAAGCGGCCAAGGTCGTACGGGTCCTCCATGATCACATCCTGTCCTGCCGGGCATCAAATGTGGCAGCCGGGGGACGCAACGCGGTCAGCGGTCCAGAGGCCAGGTATGGACCGGCTCGTTGGCGTGCATGTGCTCGATGTAGCGCTGGGTCATCTGCCGCAGCGCCTCCGGCCGGTCGGCCGCCTCGTTCTCGGTGATCTTCGTGACCGTGGCAACCTGCCAGGCGGCGCCGGTCTGGCGGGTCAGGCAGCGCTGCTCGATGACGTCCAGCAGGCGGTCGGCGTGCTCGGTGTTGACGTTCCAGCGGCGCAGGCCCTCACGGACCAGCGGCAGCAGCCGGCGGAGCACGAGTTCGTCGACGGGGACGTCGCCCAGACCCGGCCAGTAGAGATGTGCGGCCAGGCCGAGGCGCGCTGCCTCATGCAGGTTGTCGGCCGCGGTCGTGAACGACATCTGGGTCCAGACCGGGCGCTCGGACTCGGCGAGGGACCGCACGAGGCCGTAGTAGAAGGCCGCATTCGCCATGACGTCCACGACCGACGGGCCGGCCGGCAGCACCCGGTTCTCCACCCGCAGGTGCGGCTTGCCGTCCACAACCGCGTACACGGGGCGGTTCCAGCGGTAGATCGTCCCATTGTGCAGGCTCATCTCGGCCAGCTGCGGGATGGCGCCGCTCGCGAGCACAGCCAGCGGGTCCTCGTCCTCGCAGATCGGCAGCAGCGCGGGGAAGTAGCGGATGTTCTCCTCGAACAGGTCGAACACCGAGGTGATCCAGCGCTCGCCGAACCACACCCGCGGCCGTACGCCCTGCTCCTTCAGCTCGGCCGGCCGGGTGTCGGTGGCCTGCTCGAACAGGGTGATCCGGGTCTCCTGCCACAGCTGCTGGCCGAACAGGAACGGGGAGTTTGCGGCCAGCGCCACCTGCACCCCGGCGATCGCCTGCGCGGCGTTCCAGTAGTTCGCGAACGCGTCCGGGCTGACCTGGAGGTGAAGCTGCACGCTGGTGCACGCGGCCTCCGGCGTGATGCTGTCCATGTGAGTGAGCAGCCGCTCGGCGCCGTCGATCTCGATCCGCATGTCCTCACCGCGGGCCGCGAAGATCTGCTCGTTGAGCACGCGGTAGCGGTCGTTGGCCGACATCGTGCCCTCGTTCACGTCGTCCTTGCGCAGGGTCGGCAGGATGCCGATCATGACGAGGCGGCTGCCCGTGCCCCGGGCCGTGGTGTCGCCGGCGTTCAGGTCGGCGCGGATCTCACGCTCCAGCTCGCCGAGCGCGTCGCCGTCGAGCCGCCGGGGCGGCACGTTGATCTCCAGGTTGAACTGGCCCATCTCGGTGGCCCAGGCCGGGTCGGCGAGCGCGCCGAGCACCTCGGCGTTGCGCATGGACGGCATCCCGGCGGAGTCCACCAGGTTCAGCTCGATCTCCTGGCCCACCTGTGCCGGGTCGGCCTCGAACAGGCGTTCCCGCAGCATGATGGCGAACGCCTCCAGCGAGCGCCACACCTTGTCGCGGTAGATGCGCCGGTCCTCGCCGCTGAACTTTGTCGCCTGGATGTCACGACCCATGACGCCTCGATTCAAACCGGACAAGCATTTTCGCTTACCCCCTACGGTCGCACGTAACCGCGGGTCAGCGGCAGTGCGGCCGCTACCGAAGGCGGGCGCTCTCGTCCCGTACCCACAGGCCGGTCAGGCCGCGCAGGTGCGAGACGAACCGATCGTGCTCATGGGCCGGGTACGTCGACCGGACGGTCTGGATCAGCAGATCGTCAAAATCCGGGCCCGCCAGCCAGTCGAGGACGATCTCGTCCAGATTGGCGAGCCTGGTGGCGCAGAAGTCCTGGTAGCGCTCGGACTCGAAGTACGCCTCGGCCAGTGCCCGGTAGCCGTCCAGCTTCTCGGCGTAGCAGGCACCCGGGTCGTCGGCGATCTCGAAGTACTGGTCGGTCGCCACGTCGAACCGGGGCCTGCGCCCGGTGGCCACCGCGAACACGCACCACTTCACCAGAGCCTTCATCGCCCACGGGAAGTAGTAGTGCAGGCTGGTCAGCGAGAGGTCCGGGCAGGCGTTGGCGTAGTCGATCGGGTAAACCTCGTTGCCCTTCACCAGCGTCTCGCAGGAGTTGAGCTCCCACCGGAAGAACGCGTTGACCAGCCGGCCGATCGTCACCACCTCGGCTCCGGCCGCGGGCGACAGGAAGCTGTGGTCGACGGCGTAGCGCTGGTGCATCGGCTGGTCCGGCTGGAACCGCATCACCATCGTCTCGGCCCCGATCGACAGCGAGCGCGCGAACGCGTCGTAGTCGTCGATCGCCTTCTGCAGGTGCATGAGCATCTCGCCGCTCTGGTCGTAGGCGGCGTGCAGCTCGGCCGGGTTGCGGATGCGCGAGACACCGCGCCACGCGCCGCCGTCGTACGGCTTCATGTACAGCGGGTAGCCGATCCGCTCGGCGATCGCGTCGAGGTCGAACGGCCGGTTGTAGCGCGCGGCGGTGTAGGCGTAGCGGGCGTTGTCGACCGGGTTCTTGTACGGCACGAGCACGGTGTCCGGCACCTTGAGCCCCAGCCGCAGCATCGCGCAGTAGGCAGCGTGCTTCTCCATCGACTGGAACGTGAACGGGCTGTTCAGCAGGTACACGCCGTCCAGCAGCGCGACCTTCTTCAGCCATTCCCGCGGGTGGTAGTACCAGTACGCGAGCCGGTCGATCACCAGCTGGTACCGGGGCTTGTCGCGCAGCCCGAAGGGCTCGATCGTGATCCGCTCGCAGTCGAAGACGTGCCGGGTGCCGTCAATGCCCGGCACCGGCCCGACCCGGCGCAGGATCTCCTCGAACGCCCTGGGCCAGTCCTCCTCGGTGCCGAGCAGCAGCCCGATCAGGTTGCGTGTCGTGGTCAAGGGCGGGCTCCCGTCATCAGCACAGCCGCGGCATGTGATGGGCCACCTGGGCTCTCCAGGACGGCCAGTCGTGCGGCACGTCGGTGCCCCACAGATCAAGCTCGTGCCGGATGCCCTTGCTGGCCAGCAGCCCGGCGAACCGTTTCGTGCTGGGCAGGGCGCCCGTGGTGTCCTCCCACTGGCCCTGGCCGCACGCCAGCAGCAGGCTGACCCGGCCGCGCAGCCAGTCGAGGTGGCCGCCGTCGGCGTGCCCGACGTAGCCGATCGGGTTGTTGAAGTACGCCTCGGTGCCGCTCTCGCCCCAGGCATGCCAGGCGGATGGGTCATAGTTGCCGGAGAAGCACATGGCCAGCGGGAACAGGTCGGCCCGCTTGAGCGCGAAGTTGGCCGCGTGGAAGGCGCCCAGGCTGCAGCCGAGCGTCGCCACCTCCAGCTCGCCGCCGCAGTCCCGGTATATCCACGGCATCACCTCGCCGAGGATCCACGATTCGTACCGGCCGTGGTTGCGCGCCCGCTCCTCGAGCGAGATGCCGCGGTTGGACCACGATGCCGCGTTGTATCCGTCGACGCAGTAGAGCTTGATCCTTCCGGCCTCGACCAGGCCGCCCAGCGCGCCGACCATGCCGTTGTCCTCGAACTCACAGGCCTGGCCCGGCTCGGTCGGAAAGACCAGGACCGGGCGCCCCCAGTGGCCGTACCGCAAGACGCGGCCCGAGGCGCCCAGAGCATCCGACCAGAGCTCGGCGGCCTCGCGCTTCATGCGCGCATCTGCCGCGGCAACCCGCCCATGACGCCGGCCAGCACGAACACGCTGATCATCTGCTCATAGTGCCGAATCGGGGCGCCACTGACAATGGAGGGCCAGCGCGACCCGCCCGGCGCGCGGGTTCAGCTGGCGGTGACGCTCAGCTCCGGCGCGGAGTGGACGGCCGCCCGGACGGGCACGGTCAACGCGACCCGCAGGCCATGCGGGCTCCCCGGCGTGGCCTGCGCGGTGCCGCCGTGCGCGGAGGCGACCTCCGCGGCGATGGCCAGCCCGAGGCCTGACCCGGAGCCACCTGCCCGCGCTCCGGCGCGGTAGAAGCGCTCAAAGATGTGCGGCAGGTGATCCGGCGGTACGCCGGGGCCGTCGTCGATGACCTCGATCGTGACGCCGTCGCCGCTGGCTGACGCGCTGATCGTGCCGACCGCATCGGCCGGGGTGTGTACGAGCACGTTCATGACCAGGTTGTCGACGGCGCGGCGCAGCAGTTCCTGGTCGCCGGTCACCGTGAGGCCGTCGGCGACCCGCACCTGCCAGGTCCGCGCGGGGTCGGCGACCCGAGCCCGCTCGGCGCACCCGGTGACCACGGCGGTGAGGTCGACCGGCTCCCGGAACTGATCGGGATGCTGGCCGAGCCGGGCCAGGCGGAGCATGTCGTCGACCAGCCGGCCCATGCGCCGCGTCTCCAGCACGATCCGGTCCATCACCTCGTCGACCTCGTCCGGGTCCTGCAGGGCTCCCTGCTGGTAGAGCTGGGCGTTGGCCCGCAGCGACGCCAGCGGCGTGCGCAGCTCGTGGCTGGCGTCGCCGAAAAACCGCCGCATCTGCTGCTGGCTGGCGTCGATCCGGCCCAGCATGCCGTTCAGGGCAGAGCCAAGCCTGCCCACCTCGGTTCGGGGATCGTGCGTGGCCACGCGTTCGGTGAGGTCGCCGCCGGTGATCCGGTCGGCCTGCCGGGCCATGGCCTCCATCGGCCGCAGTCCGCGGCGCACGACGACGAACACGCCGAGGCCGATGAGCAGCACCACCGCGATCGAACCGAGGGTGACGATGAGCTCGACCTGGTCTGCGGTCTTCATGACCTGGTTGAGGTTGGCGCCGACGACCAGGTAACCGCCGTTGACACGGGCCGAAAGCACGCGGAATACCAGCCCCGTTCCGGCGATGGGCAGGGTGCGCAGGCCGGGGTGGCTGAGAAGCTCGACGGCGGCGGGCGGCATCATGACCCAGTTGCGGGTGCTCGCGGACGTCATGCCAGTCTCGAGCGGCCTCACGGGCCCACGGGAAGGCATGAAAGCGATGTCAAAATCGCCGGGGAATGCCGGAAACACGGGGGCCTGCGACGCCCTCATGGGGCGTGTCCCTCGGGGCGGGTGCCCGGGCGGGGGCGGAAAACCCTCGGCGAGCAGTGACTTCAGCGTCGGCTTGGTGACACTCAGCGCCACATGCAGGTTGTTGTCGGTCTGAGTGAGCAGATAGCTGCGCGTGGTGATGACCACGCCGACGTCGAACGCGGTGAGCGCGAGCAGCGTGACGGCCACGACGCCCGCCATCACCTTGAGGCGCAACGGCGCGTGCAGCAGTCGGCTCGGCAGGGTTCGTGCGGGAGACATTCGGCTACGGCTCATCGGAACTCGCCCGGCTTTCCTTGGGGCTGGCCTCGCTTGCGCCCGGCTCGTCGCCGGGCCGGGGCAGCCGCAGGCTGAAACCCACCGCGCGCTGGGTGTGGATCAGGTTCGGCCCGTCACTAGCCAGTTTGCGCCGCAGGTAGGTGACGTAGGTGGACACGACCGTGCTGGAGCCGCCGAAGTCGTAGTCCCACACGTGGCTGAGGATCTGGGCGCGGGTGAGCACGCGACCCGGGTTGAGCATGAAGTAGCGCAGCAGCCGGAACTCGGTCGGCGACAGCTCGATCAGGCGCCCGCCACGGCGGACCTCGTAGCTGTCCTGGTTGAGCGTTAGGTCTGCGAACGACAGGACCGGCTCCGGGACCGCGGGACGGCTCCGGCGCAGCACGGTGCGGACCCGTGCGACGAGTTCCTCCAGGTCGAACGGCTTGGTCAGGTAGTCGTCGCCGCCGATGGTGAGCCCGGTGATCTTGTCGTCCTGGGCGTCTTTCGCGGTAAGGAAGATCACCGGAACCTGATTCCCGTCGCCGCGCAATCTGCGGACGATCTCGAACCCGTCGATGCCGGGCAGCATCACGTCAAGGATAAGCAGGTCGAACTGGCGATTGCGGGCCAGCCGGAGCGCGTCTGTCCCGTTCTGTTCGGCGGTCACCTCGAAGCCTAGGAAGCGCAGCGACGCGACGACGGCCTTCCTCAGGAACGGCTCGTCCTCGACCACGAGCAGGGCCCCGTCGTCGGACGTCATCACGTCATCGCAGCATACGGGCGTGAAACCCGCGGATGAGAACTCGGTGAATTTCGTGAGAACCGCGCCGCGCGGATTGACATGAAACTCACCCACAGATCACCCAGCTAACTGAGAGCTAAGGCAGAGGCTGAGGCCCATACCCGGATTCCGGCGTGTGCCGGGGGAGTCCCTCGGTCGGCGCAGTCCGGTTCCCCTTCCGGCCTTAACGGAAGCCACACTCGGAGGGTCTCGTGACAGAACTTGGCTCCCCCCCGACCGAGAGCGGCCGGGCCGACCGCGGCGGGCTGGCGGTGCGCAGTTCACAGCTCAGCCGACGGCGGCGGGTGCTGATCGGCATCGGCATTGCAGCGGCCCTGCTGGCCGGCGGCGGGCTGATCGGTGCCTCGTTCGTGAAGTCGCCGCAGCAGCTCGCCGCGGACACCGCGCCGCCGCCGGACACGGTGACCACGGCGGCGGTGGTCTCCCAGGTCCTTACCTCGTCGGTGCAGATGCGCGGCCTGGTGTACCCGTCGACCGAGTACGACGTGTACGCGAACGCCCCGTCATCGTCGTCGGGCGCGGACACGGGCAGCCCGTCCTCAGCAGGTGGATCGTCGTCGGCGGGGGAGGTGTACATCTCGAAGCTGAGGGTCGCGGCGGGCGCCACGATCACCAACGGCGAGCAGCTGGCCGAGATCGACGGCGAGCCGCTGTTCGCGCTGACCGGGCCGGTACCCGCGTGGCGGGACCTGACGCCGGGCGAGAGCGGACCGGACGTGACCGAGCTGCAGAAGGCGCTCGCCTCGCTCGGCTACTACGACGGCGGTGACACCGCCGGGTACTTCGGCTCGGCCACCGAGGACGCGGTGTCGGCGTACTACGAGCACCTCGGGTACCCGGCGCCGGCCTCGGGTGGCGTGCCAGCGGCGGACGTGGTGTTCCTGCCGTCGCTGCCCGCGACCGTGGTCGCGGTGAACGGGGCCGTCGGCGAGCAGCCCGGCCAGCCGTTCCTCGAGCTCGCCCCCCGTGGCTCGCTCGCGCTGACCGGCGAGCTGCCCCCGGCCTACGAGGGCCAGGTGAAGTCAGGCCTGAAGGTCACGATCTACGACGAGGTGACCGGCATCCACGCGTCCGGGACCGTGACCGACCTGGGAACGGCGACCCTCAACGCGCCGGCCGGGACGGTGGTGGACATCGGGGGCAGCTCGAGCTCAGCGGGTTCCACCGGGTCCACCGGCGCAACAGGATCCACTGGGTCGACTGGGTCGAGCGGATCCACCGGGTCCACCGGGTCCACCGGGTCGGGCGCCGCGGGCAGCTCCGGCGAGACGCCGTTCATCCCGCTGACCGTGGATCCGTCCCGGCCGCTGGCCGCGGCGCTGAACGGCGAGAACGTCCTGGTCACGGTGGATACCGGGCAGACCGAGGGGCCGGTGCTCACGGTGCCGGTCGCCGCTATCGTCACCACCGCGTCCGGCACGAGCCACGTCACGGTGGTCGGCACGCACGGCAAGCAGACCGACGTGCCGGTGACGCCTGGCATCTCGGAAAACGGCTACGTCCAGGTGACCCCGGCTCCGTCCGGCGCCCTCGCGGCCGGCGACCGCGTGGTGGTGAGCGGCTGATGGCCGCGCCGGTGATCGAACTGCGCGGCCTGGGCCGCACCTATCCCGGCCCGCCGCCGGTGCCGGCGCTGCGCCCGGCCGACCTCGTCATCGACGGCGGGGATTACGTGGCGGTGACCGGGCCGTCCGGGTCGGGCAAGTCGACCCTGCTGCACCTGCTCGGGCTGCTCGACACGCCGACCGAGGGCAGCTACCTGCTGGACGGCGTGGACACCTCGGCGCTCGGGGACCGGGACCGGTCCGCGCTGCGCGGACGGCGGATCGGGATCGTCTTCCAGGCGTTCCACCTGCTGCCGTACCGGACGGCGATGGAGAACGTGCTGCTCGCCGAGATGTATAACCAGACCCCGCGAGGCGCGCGGCTCCGGGCGGCGGCCGACGCGCTGGGCGCGGTGGGGCTGGGGCACCGGCTGGACGCGCTGCCGACCACGCTGTCCGGCGGGGAGTGCCAGCGGGTCGCGATAGCGCGGGCGCTGGTGAACCGGCCGAGCCTGGTGCTGTGTGACGAGCCGACCGGCAACCTGGACTCGCGGAACGCGGCAGCACTCATGGAACTGCTCGACGAGCTCAACGCGGCCGGTTACACGATCGTCGTGATCACCCACGACACGCGGGTGGCGGGGCACGCCGGCCGGACGATCGAAATCAGCGACGGGGTGCTGTCCGAGCGGATGGACGCCGGTCATGCGTAGCCCGGCCATTGCCCTGCCGCCGCCGAGGCTGGCCGCGCGGGACGCGGCCGGCGAGGCGATCGCCG
>Ga0209333_1000712_pt1 | contig 17497 bp, 19 predicted proteins | sample BlaSpr_A8_OM2_O3_FD_187982 | JGI IMG/M metagenome (GOLD analysis project Ga0209333, IMG submission 187982) | Forest soil microbial communities from Thunder Bay, Ontario, Canada - Black Spruce, Ontario site 2_A8_OM2_O3 (SPAdes) (version 2) | ecosystem: Environmental > Terrestrial > Soil > Boreal... | reverse complement strand
TTTTACGATTATCGCGGCGAGAAGCCGGTGCCGACGCGTTAGGCCGCCGGGGCCGTGCATGCGGTTGCGAAAGCCTTCATTTTATGGCTTTATCCCCGCAATCAAGGCGGCAGAAGCCGCCGATTGCGAGCGGAGGTTGGTTGTCAGTCGCCCTCGATAGTTGTCCGGCCCTGGTGCTCAACGCGGATTTCCGCCCGCTGAGCTATTTCCCGCTGTCGCTCTGGTCCTGGCAGGAAACCGTCAAGGCGGTGTGCCTCGACCGCGTCAACATCGTCTCGCAATACGACCGGGTGGTGCGCAGCCCCTCCTTCGAGATGAAGCTGCCGAGCGTCATCTCGCTGAAAGAGTATATCGCGATGGCGCGGCGGCCTGCCTTCACCCGGTTCAACGTGTTTCTGCGCGACAAATTCGCCTGCCAGTATTGCGGCGACGCCTTCCCCTCGCATGATCTGACCTTCGACCACGTGGTGCCGCGCTCGCGCGGCGGGCGCACCACCTGGGAGAACGTGGTCACCGCCTGCTCGGGCTGCAATCTCATCAAGGGCAATCGCGTGCCGTCGGAAAGCGGGCTTTATCCGCGCCACCAGCCATTCCAGCCGACGACCAATTTCCTGCGCGACAACGGCCGCGCCTTCCCGCCCAATTTCCTGCACCATTCCTGGCGCGATTTCCTGTACTGGGACACCGAGCTGGATCCCGCCTAGCGTAGCACAGGCCGCGTTTTCGCGGCCGTTGTGCGAAGCAAGACCTAATAAGCGCTCTTCAGCGGCACGCTCAGTTGGGGCGCGAAGGTGACTTCCGCCGAGTTCTCGCTGGTCGCGGTCGGGCCCTGGTCGTGCGCCGCCGCGATGTCGGCGTCGATCGAGCGCTGGCTCCCGGTACTAAAATCGTTCGCGCTGGCGCAGCCGGATAGCGCCGCAGCGATCGTCAGGACGAATAAGATTTGCCTGGTCATGCTCGAACTCCCTTTTGTTAAGGTGGCAGACCGATGGGGAAGATGTAGTTTGGCAATGTGGCTTGGGTAAGATTTAGAGCGCCACATTACGGCGGTACCGCCGCAATGTGGCATTCGGAAAATACCCAGACGGATAAGGCTAAAACATGAGCCTGTTGCGCCATATCAAGGTGTGTAACGCGTGGGAGCCCGCGCGCTTTGTGCCCTTTTTGCACGGCCGGGCGCGGCTCGGGCTGGTCCGGCGCGACAACGCCGAGAGGCTGAGCCGGTTTCCTAAGCTGTTCGAGGTCGGCAAGGACGCGGTCCGCCTCGTGGCGCCGGGTAACGCCAAGGCCATCGGCGCCGCGATCGACCGCGCGGTCGAGGAGCTGGTCGCCGAACGCGTTATTTCCAAATGGCGCAACGAGTTCTTCGCAGTGGCCGAGCGCTGGGGCGGCAAGGTACATTTCACCTTGGATCGCGGTGCGGTACCGTTCTTCGGCGTCAAGGCCTATGGCGTGCATCTGAACGGATATCGCCGCGCGGGAAGCAAACTCAAGCTCTGGATCGGCAAGCGCGCCTTCAACAAGATCGTCGCGCCCGGCAAGCTCGACAATCTGGTGGCGGGCGGCATCGGCGTGGCGCACGGGCTGGAAGAGACGCTCCGGAAGGAGGCTGCGGAAGAGGCCGCCATGCCGAAGAAGCTCTCTTCCCGCGCCGTGGCGGTGGGCGCGATCTCCTACCGCATGGCGACACAGACCGGCCTGCGCGACGACGTGTTGTTCCTCTACGATGTCGAGACGCCCGCCGATTTCACGCCGCGCAACACCGACGGCGAGCTCGTCTCCTTCGCCCTGATGGATGCGGACGAGATGGTGGCGCGCATGCGCGACACCGATGATTTCAAGTTCAACGTCAATCTGGTCAATATCGATTTTGCGCTGCGTCACGGCGTGATCCGGCCGGACGATCCGGAATATCTCGCGCTCGTGGCCGGGTTGCACCGGCCGAGCGATTAGGCCCATCGATCAGGGAGGGGAAACCATGCTGGTTACATGCAGGGAATGCGGCGGCAAGGTCAGCAGCAACGCGCGGGCTTGTCCGCATTGTGGCGCGCGTTTTTTCAGCTACCCGCGCTGGCGACGCTGGGTAGTCTATTCCGTGCTGGTGGTCGCGCTGATCTACTTTTTCGACCCGATCGTGCGCTACGGCTATTGGGGAACCAAGCAGGCCGTGGCCTATGTGGCGGATCTCTGGGCCAGCGGCGGGCCCTGAGGCCTAGCCGAAGCCCGCGAGAACCCGGACCTGTATCGGGCTTTTGCCGGCTTCGCGCAAGGCGCGGAGAGTGAGTACTTGGTCGCGTTTGGCGAAACGCCTTCCGCTTGCATCGGTCAGCAAGCGGTGGTGGCGGTAACGCGGCGCCGGATATCCCAGCAACGCCTGCAACAGGCGGTGGATATGGGTAGAAGCGAACAAATCTTCGCCGCGCGTCACCAAGGTCACGCCCTGGAGCGCGTCGTCGACCGTCACCGCCAGGTGATAGGAGGTCGGCGTATCCTTCCGCGCCAGCACTACATCGCCCTGGCTTGCCGGATCGGCCGCGATCGTCCCGCGCCCCTCTTCTTCCCAGGATAACGGCCCGGCTGCTTCCGCCGCCTTGGCAACGTCGAGACGCAGCGCGAAAGCTTCGCCCGAAGCCTCGCGCTTGATGCGTTCGCCGGGCGAAAGCGCGCGGCAGGTGCCGGGATAGAGCGGGCCGTCCGCGCCATGCGGCGCGGCATCGGCGGCCGCGATCTCGGCCTTGATCGCGCTCCGGGTGCAGAAGCAGGGGTAAATCACGCCCAACGCCTTGAGCCGGTCGAGCGGCACGCGGTAATCGTCCAGGTGCTCCGATTGGCGGCGGACATCGCCGTTCCAATCCATGCCGAGCCAGGCGATGTCTTCCAGAATCGCAGCGGTGAATTCCGCACGGCAGCGCGCGCGGTCGATATCCTCGATGCGCAGCAGGAATTTTCCGCCTGCTTCGCGCGCGGCTTGCCACCCCGCCAAGGCCGAATGGGCGTGGCCGAGATGGAGATATCCGGTGGGACTTGGAGCAAAGCGCGTCACCACGGTCATGCGCCATTTTAGCTCACACATTCCGGGGTGACAGCTTCCGCCGCTTCGTCTATCGCTTCTCCATGTCCGATCGACTGACCGGCCCCACGCTCAAGCCCGCCGGCGGCAAGAAACCCACCAGCCTGGTGGTGCTGCTGCACGGCGTCGGCGCCGACGGCAACGACCTGATCGGGCTCGCGCCCTATTGGGCGCCGCTTCTGTCCGAGACCGAGTTCCTCGCGCCCGACGGGCCCCAGCCCTGCGACATGGCGCCGTTCGGCCGGCAATGGTTTTCGCTCCAGGACCGTTCGCCCGAGACGATCCTTGCGGGCGTGCGCGCCACCGCGCCTGTGCTCGACGGTTTCCTCGACGACGCGCTCAAAGCGCGCGGCCTCGGCGATGGCAAGCTCGCCTTGGTCGGATTCTCGCAAGGCACCATGATGTCGCTTTATGTCGGGCTGCGCCGGGCCAAGCCCTGCGCCGCCATACTGGGCTATTCTGGCGCGCTGGTCGGGCCGCAGTTACTCGCCGCGGAAATCCGCTCGCGGCCCAAGACGCTGCTGGTGCATGGCGACGCCGACCCGGTGGTGCCCTTCACCGCCTTGGGTATCGCGCAGAAAACCCTGGCGGCGGCGGGGGTTGCGGTCGAGACCTTGGCATGTGCCGGACTCGGCCATTCGATCGACGAGGCGGGCTTAAAGCGCGGCGGCGAATTCCTGCGCGTGGCGCTAGCGGGTTAGCGAGGTCTTTTCCAGCGCCGGCGGCTTGGGCTCCTCGAGATAAGGCTTGAGCCGGGCGATCATCGCCGGCTTGTCCCATTCCGCGGCGCCTTCGAGCATGGCGATAATCCGCCCGTCGCGGCCGATCAAAAAGCTGGTCGGCAAGCCTTGCACGCCGAAGGCCTTGATGGCGTCGTTGCTTGCATCGAGATAGACCGCGAGGTGGCCGATCTTGTGCTTCGCCAGGAAAGGCGCGACCACGCTTTCGCCTGGGCGGTCCTCGGAGATCGCCAGCACAACAAGGGCGGACCCGAGCTGAGCCTGCAGCCGGTCGAGCGAGGGCATTTCTTCGACGCAAGGCCCGCACCAAGTGGCCCAGAGATTGACTAGCACCACCCGGCCGCGGAAATCGGCGAGGCGCTTGGGCGTGCCGTCCCGCGCGGTAAAGCCGAGTTCGGGCGCTGGCCGCGGCGGGTTGAGCAAGCTAAACTCCCCCCCGCCTGCCGCTTCCGGCTGCCGACTCGCGGCGGATGGCGCGGCAGGAGCGGTTTTCGGCGCGGACCGGTCATAGACCAGCGCGCCCAAGGCCACGAGGCAAAGGACCAGGACCACGGTGAGCGCGCGCATCAGGTTTATCATCGGCTTCGCCCAGGCGGCGCCATGACGCAGAAACGGCAAGCCGCCCGGCCGGCGGCATTGCGCCAGTCCGGAAGCATATCCGCCAACGCCGCGCGGGGCGGCAGGCTGACGGGCGGCCCGGCGGAAATCATGCAGCGCATCAATGCCTCGATCGATCTCGACAAGCGGCTTTATGCCCAGGATATCGCCGGCTCGCTCGCGCATTGCGCGATGCTGGTGGTCCAGCGGATCATTGCGCCGAAGGATGGCGAGGCTATTGCGCGCGGTCTAGAGAAAATTCAAGCCGAAATCGAGAACGGCTCGTTTCCCTTCCGGACCGAGCACGAGGACATCCACCTCAACATCGAGGCGCGGCTCGCCGAGCTGATCGGCGACGCGGCCGGGCGGCTGCACACCGCGCGCTCGCGCAACGACCAGGTGGCGACCGATTTCCGGCTCTGGGTGCGCGACGCCATCGACAAGCTCGACCGCGAGATCGCGGCGCTGCAAGCGGCGCTGATCGAACAGGCCGAAAAGCACGCCGCCACCATCATGCCGGGCCTCACCCATTTGCAAAACGCTCAGCCGGTGACCTTCGGCCACCATTTGCTGGCCTATGTCGAGATGCTGGGACGCGACCGCGGCCGGCTCCAGGATACGCGCAAGCGGCTCAATGAATCGCCGCTCGGCGCCGGCGCGCTGGCGGGGACGTCCTTCCCGATCGACCGCGACAAGACCGCCAAGGATCTGGGCTTCGACCGGCCTTCGGCCAATTCGCTCGACGCCGTCTCGGACCGCGACTTCGCGCTCGAATTCCTGGCGGCCTGCGCCATCTGCGGCACGCATCTCTCGCGCTTCGCCGAGGAGATCGTGCTGTGGCTGAGCGAGCCCTATCGTTTCATCAGTCTCTCGGACGCCTTCACCACCGGCAGCTCGATGATGCCGCAGAAGCGCAACCCCGACGCCGCCGAGCTGGTGCGCGCCAAGGCCGGGCGTTTTCTCGGATCGCTGATGGCGCTGTTCGCGGTGATGAAGGGACTGCCCTTGGCCTATTCCAAGGACATGCAGGAGGACAAGGCGCCGGTGTTCGAGGCCGCCGACACGCTGGAGCTGTGCCTCGCCGTGACCACGGGCATGGTGCGCGACCTCGCCGCCGACAAGGAAGCGATGAAGCGCGCGGCGGCGCGTGGCTACAGCACGGCCACCGATCTCGCCGATTGGCTGACGCGTAAGCTCGATCTTCCCTTCCGCGAGGCGCATCGCATCACCGGCGCATTGGTGAAGCGGGCCGAGGAACTCGATGTTTCGCTCGCCGAGTTGCCGCTGAAGGAGATGCAGAAGCTGGACCCGCGCATATCCGAGGGCGTGCGCGAGGTGCTGACGGTCGAGAAATCGGCGGCCAGCCGGACGAGCTTCGGTGGCACGGCGCCGGCCAATGTCGCGCGGGCCGCGGCGGCGGCGCGCGCCCGCTTCCTGGAGGGAAAGAAACGATGAAGGCGATCCGATTGATGCTGGCCTTGGCGATTCTGACTCTGCCGCTGGCATCCTGCGGCAAGAAGAGCGCGCCGCAAGCGCCGCCCGATCAGCCGCAGACCTATCCACGCAACTACCCCTTCGATCCGTCGCAGCCCGGAGACGCTAACCAGTACCCCTACGGGATGACGCCCAAGGATTCCAACCAGTGACCGGGCCCGCGACCCGGGCGTGCGCGTGAACGAGCCGGGACCTCATCCCGGCGCGCCCGAATTCGCCTATCGCAACGGCGTGCTGTTCGTCGAGGACGTCGATCTCGCGCGGTTGGCGGCCGGAACCGGCACGCCGTTCTATTGCTACTCCACCGCATCGATCGAGCGGTTATACCAGCGCTTCGCCGGCGTTTTCGGCGGGCTCGACGCCTTGCTGTGCTATTCGCTGAAGGCGAATTCCAATCTTTCGGTGGTCGCCACCCTCGCCCGGCTGGGCGCCGGCGCCGACGTCGTTTCCGAGGGCGAATTCCGGCGCGCGCTGGCCGCCGGCATACCCGGCAACCGCATCATCTTCTCCGGCATCGGAAAGACCGAGGCCGAACTGTCCTTCGCGCTCGCCCACGATGTCTATCAGATCAACGTCGAATCGGTGCCGGAGCTCGATGCGCTGAGCCGTATCGCGCGCAAGATGAAACGGGTCGCGCCGGTTGCCATCCGCGTCAACCCGGACGTCGACGCCCGCACCCACGCCAAGATCGCCACCGGCAAGAAGGAGAACAAGTTCGGCATCGACCTGACCCAGGCCGCCGAGGCCTACCGGCTGGCGGCCCAGATGCCGGCGATCGCGCCGGTGGGCATGGCGGTGCATATCGGCTCGCAGCTGACGGCGCTCGGACCGTTCGAGATCGCCTTTTCGCGCGTGATCGCGTTGTTCCGCGAGTTGCGCGCCGGCGGCATCGACCTGAAGCGGTTCGATTTCGGCGGCGGCATCGGCATCCGTTACCGCGACGAGACGCCGCCTTCGATCGAGGATTACGCCTTCGTGGTGAAGCACATGACCCAGGGACTGCGATTGAGCTTCGCCTTCGAGCCCGGCCGCATCATCGTCGGCAATGCCGGTGTGCTGGTGTCGCGCGTGCTCTACGTCAAGGAAGGCGTGACCAAGCGCTTCGTCATCGTCGACGCGGCGATGAATGATCTGATGCGCCCCGCGCTCTACGACGCCTGGCACGAAATCGTGCCGGTGAAGGCGGCCGATCCGCGCGCCGAGCTGACCGTGCAAAGCATCGTCGGGCCGGTCTGCGAGAGCGGCGACGCCTTCGCCTTCGACCGGCCCATGCCGCCGCTGCGCGACGGCGACCTCATCGCCATCCTGTCCGCCGGCGCCTATGGCGCGGTCATGAGTTCGAGCTACAATAGCCGCCTGCTGGTGCCCGAGCTGCTAGTCAAGGGCGGCAATGTCGCCGTCATCCGGCCGCGGCAGAGCTACGAGGCGATGCTGGCGCAGGAGAGCATCGCGCCCTGGCTCGCCCAGCGCTGAGGCGTGGAAGGCCGAGCATGTCCGAACGCGGTCCGATACCGGATCCTGGAACAGCCCCGTCGCCGGGATTGCGGCGGCGCTTGTCCCGGCATTTCGCGCTCGCCCGGCTGGCACTGATCTGGGAAAGACTGTGGCCGGAATTATGGCCCGCCTGGCTCGCGCTCGGGATCTTCCTGGCGCTGGCGCTGTTCGACGTGCCGGCGATGCTGCCGGGCTGGCTGCAGGCGCTGCTGCTGGCCGCGCTCGTGGCCAGCGTCGCGCTGAATCTCGCCGTCGCACTGCGGCAATTCCGCCTGCCTTCGCACGCGGATTCGCGCCGCCGCGTCGAGACCGCCAGCGGTCTGGCGCATCGCCCGCTTGCCGCGCTCGAGGATCGGCTCGCCAGCGGCGGCAGCGGGAGCGACGCCGCGACGCTGTGGCAGGTCCACCGCAAGCGCATGGCGGCGGCGATCCAACGCCTGCGCTTCGGCCGCCCGCGCGACGGGTTGGCAAGCCGCGATCCCTATGGCTTGCGCGCGGTGCTGGTGTTGGCGCTGGTGGCCGGCGCGTTCGCCGCCGGCGGCGACTGGCGTGCGCGCATCGATCGCGCCTTCCATCCCGATTTCTCGCTGTTCGGGCCGCCCGCGGCGGTCAGCCTCGATGTCTGGATCTCGCCGCCGCAATACACCGGCCTGCCGCCGCAATTCCTGTCGTCGCATCCGGGAACGGCCCCTGTCATGGTGCCGGCCGGCAGCGCCGTGCTCGCCCAGGTGCATGGCGGAAGCGGCGTGCCGCAACTGCGCATCGATCGCGATGCGACAGCGATGAGCCGCATCGATCCCAGCAACTACAAGGGAGAGGCCACCATAACCGCGGGGGCGCTGCTCGAAGTGACGCAGGGTTACCGCAGCCTGGGCGCCTGGCCGATCGCGGTCGTGCCGGACCGGCCGCCGACGATATCCTTCGCCAAGCCGCCGCAGACCAGCACCCGCGGCGCGCTGCGTCTCGAATACCAAGCCGAAGACGATTACGGCGTCGAAGGCGTCAAGCTTTTGGTCCGTCGCCCCGACGATCCCGCGGGCGGCACGCTGACGCTCGACTTGGCGCTGCCCGACCAGCACCTGAAGACGGCGCAAGGCGCTAGCTTCGTCGATCTGACGTCACACCCCTGGGCCGGCGGCACGGTGCAGCTGCAACTCGTTGCGTCCGATGCGCTCGGCCAGACCGGCGCCAGCGACATCATCGAGGCCACGCTGCCCGAGCGCGTCTTCCAGAACCCGCTCGCCCGCGCCATCATCGAGCAGCGCAAGGCGCTGCTGCACGACGCCGGCACGCGCGAGACCGTGGCCGAGGCCTTGTCCAGCCTGTCGCTCGATCCCAAGCTCTACAACGGCGATATCGTGGTTTTCCTGGCGCTCAGGACCGCGTCCGACCGGCTGGTGCTCGATCGCGACGACGACGCCGTCCCTGTCGTGGCGCAGCTGTTGTGGGACACGGCGGTGCGCGTCGAGGACGGAAACGCACTTGCGAGCCGCAACGATCTGCGCCAATCGATGCAGGCGCTGCAGGACGCGCTCGCCCATAACGCGCCGGAGGCGCAGATCGAACAGCTGATGCATGATCTGCAACAGCAGATCGATCGCTATCTCCAGGCGCTGTCCGAACAGGCGCAGCGCCCGGGCCAGAATCCCCAATCCGCCGATCCGTCGCAAACGCTTTCCAGCCGCGATCTCCAGGGCGTACTCGACCGTGCGCGCGACCTGGCGCGCGCCGGCGCGCGCGACCAGGCGCGCGAACTGCTGGCGCGGCTCCAGGATCTGCTCGAAAACCTGCGCGCGACGAACCCCATGGACATGCAAGGCCCGCAGGGCCAATCGCTCAGCGCGATGCAGGATTTGATGCGCCGCCAGCAACAGCTTCTGGACCGCAGCTTCCGCCAGTCGCGCCAGCCGGGCGAAGGTGGAAGCAACGGCGCCGGCGACGCCGCGCAACAGGAAGAGCTTCGCCGCGCGCTCGGCGAAACGGCGCAACGTCTGGGCGACCAGGGCAGCGAGATTCCGCAGTCGATGGGCCGCGCCGACCGCGCCATGCGCAACGCCGTCGAGGCGCTACAGCAAGGTAAGCCGGGGTCGGCGGTGGAATCGCAGACCGAGGCGCTTGACGCGCTGCAACAGGCGGCCCGGTCATTGGCGCAAAACCTGGCCAATGGCTTCAACCCCTCGGTTTCCGGGAATCCGGACGGCAGCCCGGGTCTGTCCGGCACGCAGCGCGATCCTTTCGGCCGGCTCGATACCGAGGATGGCGACAGCGGCGGCGGCGATGGCGGCGCCTTGCGCATGGGCAAATCCGCCAATGATTATGCGATCGAGAAGGCGCGGGAGATTCTCGGCGAACTGCGCCGTCGTGCCGGCGAACGCCAGCGTCCCGAGATCGAGCGCGATTACATCGACCGGCTGCTGAAGGAATTCTAAGGAGAAGCGGCCGGAAGTTTTCGTTCGGCGCCTTGAGCGCCGGGGACGATTACAGGGCGGTCGCGACGCCGGAGAAGGTGCTCTTCAGGGTGCCGCCAATGGTCGTCGTGGCGGTGACGATCATGAGGGCGATGAGGCCGGCGATCACGCCGTACTCGACAACGGTCACGCCCGTCTCGTCGCGGAAAAGATTCAAAAGGGTCTTCATAATTTGTGTCTCCCCGAAAATCGCTGGACGCATTGCATCACGTGTCATCCGCGTGATTGATACAGACGATTTTTGGTAAATACAAATTAGTATTATCGTAAATTCGAAAAAATCTTCCGCGCGCGGAAATTAACCTTAAGATTGATTTCGGCAAACGATGTCTTGAGGCCGTCCCGCCGCAAGGCAGAGACCGATCGCGCTTCTAGGCGTCGCGGAATTTAATCGCGGCGTGCGTGCCGTCGCAGAAAGGTTTGTTCCGGGACTGACCGCAGCGGCAAAGCGTGACGCGATTGCGCACCTCGTAGGCAAAGCCGTCCGCGGAGACGACGGGAACTTCGCCGCGCAACCAGAGCGGACCGCTGCATTGCTGCGCCGGATCCTCGATGAGACCGATCGAAGCTTCATATTTTCGCTCCACCGGCTTCCCCGTCGCCTTGTCCCAGGCCACCAGGCGGCCGGCCGGGCAATTTTCCACCTGCCGGACGAAGATTGCGCGTGTCTTGGGTTCGTCGCTGTGCGCGACCTGGTTCCACACCTGTCCGTTCGGATCGCAGAAGCGCCCGAATGCGCAGAGGCTTTCCGCATCCGTCAGCGCCAAGACGGGACCATCGAGAATCTTCGCCTGCTTGAGATAGGGCTCGCGGCTGGCGGTTTCGCTGCCATCGAATTTGACCTGAGTGTGCATGCCGTCGCAGAACGGCTTCTTCTTCGATTGACCGCACCGGCACAGCGCATAGCTCTCCTGCGCCGGGAATGTCTTGCCCTCCTTCCATGTCTCCGAATCACCATCGGCATTGGTGACGATGGTCTGCCGGGAAAGCGGAACGTTTCCCGAGACGAGATAGGGGCCGTCTTTCAAAATCACGACGCGTGCGCCGGATTTGCTTTTGGCCATGGATCACCATTCGCCTGCAGAGGGATTCCGATACCGCTTTAGGGACTCTCGAAGGTCACGAACACGCCCGCCGCCAAGTCACTCGGCTGCGCCATCGAAGTCTCGAAGGACACGCTGCCACCGGGCGGCAGGCTCGCCACGTCGGAAGAGAAGGTCCAGGACGCGATCGTATTGTCGTTGGGATCGCGCAGGGTCGCCCGCATCTTCGGCACCGGCTGCTCCACGGCGGAGGAATTGACGATCTGGCCGCTGATCACCAGGATCGGAATGCCGTTCTCGACCGCGCGCCGCGGCGTCAATTGCTGGATTTGCAGCCCGCCGCCGGCCGGATTTTGATTCTGATCCTGGCTCTGAGTCTGGCTCGGTTGCTCTTCTTGCTGCGGCTGAAGCGCGGCATGGTCCAGGAACAACTGGCGCGGCGACGACAGCAGCGAACCGAGTTGGCTGAAGACATGCAGCGTCACCGGAATCTGCTCCTTGATCTGCTGGCGCGCCAGGATCCCGATCGTCACCTCGGCGCCGGCCAGCCCCAGCAGCAGCAGCATCGCCAAACTCTTGGCCAATCCGCCGCGGCGGCGGCGCCGCGAAACCGCCGGCAAGCCGCGGCGCTCGCCGGGCAACGGCGGCGGCGCCTCCGGCCCGGACAACACGACGCGCGGCTTCTCGTCCGCCGAGGGCGCCTCGTACCAGCTGTGGCCGCATTGGCCGCAACGCACCATGCGGCCGGTCGCGCCGAGTTGCTGCTCGTCGACGAGATAGCGGGTGGAACAGGCGGGACAGCTGATGATCATGGCGTTTCCATGGCAGGCCTTGTTATAGGGCGATGCGACCTTTACGGGCAAGCGCGTGACATGTCATCCTTTCCGGCGATGGTGCGTTTCGAGAATGTCGGCATGCGATACGGCCGGGGGCCGGAGGTGCTGCGCGACATCTCCCTGAGCCTTGAGCCGGGCTCGTTTCATTTCCTCAGCGGCCCTTCGGGCGCCGGGAAGACCAGCTTATTGCGCCTGATCTATCTTGCCGAACGGCCGTCGCGCGGCCTGATTTCGCTGTTCGGCAAGGATCTGTCCGGCCTGTCGCGGCGCGAATTGACGCCCATGCGGCGCAAGATCGGCATCGTGTTTCAGGATTTCCGCCTTATCCCGCATCTCTCGGCATTCGACAACGTGGCGCTGCCGCTGCGACTTGCGGGATCTCCCGAATCGAAGCTGCGCGACAATGTGCGCGAGCTGCTGGAATGGGTCGGTTTGGCCGACAAGCTGGAAGCGCGGCCGCCTACATTGTCGGGCGGAGAGCAGCAGCGCATCGCCATCGCGCGCGCGGTCGTCGCCCGGCCGAGCCTCTTGATCGCCGACGAGCCGACCGGCAATGTCGACGATGCCATGGCCTTGCGGCTGCTGCACCTGTTCGAACAGATGAACAAGCTTGGCACCACGCTGGTGATCGCCACGCACAACACAGGCCTGGCGGCACAATCAGGCCGCAAGCTGCTGCATCTCGAAAACGGCGAATTGGCACCGCCGTCTCCGCCGGCCAAGGCCAGCCAAATCAATGAACCGCTGCGGGTGGCCGAATGACCGGCCGCGTCCTCGCCATTCCCTTCGACCGCGGCGGCGCGACGCGCTTCCTGCCCTGGCTGGTGGCGTTGATGGTGTTCCTGGCGTCGCTGTCGCTGGCCGCGGTGATGACGCTGCAACGCGCGCTTTCCGGCTGGGATGCGAGCCTGGCCGGGACCATGACCGTCGAGTTGCCACCCGCACCGTCTCCTCCGGCCAATGCCGGCCAAAACAAGAATCCGGCCCCGAACGACGGCAATCTGGCGGCGGCGCTCGCCCTGCTACGCGCCACCCCCGGCATCAGCGCCGCCGAACCGCTCGGCCGCGACGCCGTATCCGGCCTGATCGCGCCTTTCCTCGGCAATGCGCTGACGCCGGACGATCTCGAGCTGCCGATCCTGATCGATGTGCGCATCGACCGCGGGGCCGCACCCGACCTGGCCGATCTCAAGGCGCACCTGGACGCAGCATCGCCCGGCGCGATCATCGACGACCACCGCCTGTGGCTCGGCCGGCTGTTGGTGTTTGCGCGTTCGGTCGAGATCACCGCGTTGTTGATCTTGGCGCTGATCGGAGTGGTGGCGGTGCTGACGGTGATGTTCGTCACCCGCACCGGCCTGTTGGTCCACCGCGAGGCGATCGAGCTTTTGCACCTGATGGGCGCGCGCGACGGCTATATCGCGCATCAATTCGAGCGCGAGGCGCTGCGTTTAGGATTGGTCGGCGGCGTCGCGGGATTGCTGCTGTCGGGATTGACGCTGCTGGCGTTGGGCCACGCCGCCGGGGCGTCGGCTTTCCTGGGCGATGCCGTCAATCTCATTCCCGCGTTGCATTTGAAGGGCTGGAACTGGGCGGTGTTGGCGGGATTGCCGCTGGCGGCCGGGTTGGTCGCCGGGCTGACGGCGCGGCTGACCGTGCTGGCCACATTGCTGCGCTTGCCGTGAGGACGGGATGAAGCGCCTGCTCATTCTCATTCTCGTCCTGGCAGCGATCTGGCTCGGCGGGCTGGTGCGCTTCGCCGGCGAGATACCGGATGCGGTCGCCGATCCCGACAGCCAGACCGACGCCATCGTCGTGCTCACCGGCGGCAGCCAGCGGATCGAGACCGGACTCCAGTTGCTGGCGGCGGGAAAGGCCAAGATGCTGTTCGTCTCCGGCGTCCATACCGGCGTCGAGGTGCCGGAACTGTTGCGCACGGTGGGCGCGGATCCGGGTCTCGCCGACAGAATCGTGCTCGGCCACGACGCCGCCGACACCCGCGGCAACGCGCTCGAAACCGCCGGCTGGATGCGCGAGCAGGGATTCCATTCCATGCGGCTCGTGACCTCGGCCTATCACATGCCGCGCAGCCTGCTCGAATTCTCCCGCGCCATGCCCGAGATCGCGATCACGCCTCACCCGGTCTTCGCCGACAACGTCAAGCAGGGCGAATGGTGGGCGTGGCCCGGCACGGCGAGCCTGATCGTCGACGAATACATCAAGTACCTGGTGGTGCTGCTGCGGCTTAACCTGCCCGCCTCGGCGCAGTAAGGGCGCGCCCTTGATCCTGTTGCGCGCGCTCGCCTACCAGATCGCCTTCCTGGCCTGGACGGCGGCGCTCGGCATCCTCGGCCTGCCGTTGTTGCTGGCGCCGCGCCGCGCGTCGATGCACTTTGGCACCTTCTGGTCGCGCGGCGTTCTGTCCCTGCTGCGTGTCATCTGCGGGCTCGATTATGAGTTGCGTGGCAGCGAGCATTTGCCGGCGGCCGCGGCGATCGTTGCCATGAAGCATCAATCGGCTTGGGACGCCATTGCCGCGCCTGTGCTGTTCGCGGATTCGGCGGCGGTGATCAAGCGCGAGCTGGGCTGGGTTCCATTCTATGGCTGGTACGCAGTGAGGGCGGGTTCCATCACCGTCGACCGCGGCGCGGGATCGCGCGCGCTGAAGCGCATGCTGGCGGCGGCCGCGCGGGTCAAGGATCAGGGCCGCAAGATCGTGATCTTTCCCGAAGGCACGCGCACATCCGTGGGCGAGACGCGGCCTTACCTGCCGGGCGTCGCCGCGCTTTACCAGTATCTGGGATTGCCGCTGGTGCCGGTGGCGGTCAATTCCGGGCTGTTCTGGAAGCGGCGTGGTTTCCTGCGTCGGCCCGGCACTGTGTTGGTCGAAATCCTGCCCGCGATCGCGCCGGGACTTGACCGCCGCGTGGTGATGGAACGTCTGCAAGCCGAGATAGAAAGCGCCACGGCGCGGCTGGTGGAAGAGGCGCGCGCCCGTGGTTCTTAGGAGCACACGCTGTGGATAAGCCTGTGGATTGTCATAGTCAGGCTGCACCGGGCCCCTTGGTGGATAGCGGGGACAAGCGGTTTTCGGTAGCGGTGGAAAACAGACAGAGAACGGGTTAAACTTGATCTTCAAGCCGCGCAAATGTTTCGCGCGGCGCTTTTGTCACCCAAGAATCAGGACGTACCAAGCCATGCCCGCCATCGCCTCGATCTCGCAGCAGATCTGGGACATGAAATACCGCCTCAAGGGGCCCGACGGCGGCGCTGTGGATAAGACCATCGAGGACAGCTGGCGCCGCGTCGCATCGGCGCTGGCCGAACCCGAGCGCGATCAAGCCGCCTGGGCCGAGCGGTTCTATCAGGCGCTCGCCGATTTCAAGTTCCTGCCGGCCGGCCGGGTTCTCGCCGGCGCGGGCAGCGGGCGCAACGTCACGCTCTTCAACTGCTTCGTCATGGGCACCGTGCCAGATGACATGTCCGGCATTTTCGAGAATTTGCGCGAAGCCGCGCTCACCATGCAGCAGGGCGGCGGCATCGGCTACGATTTCTCGACGCTCCGACCCAAGGGCGCGCCGGTGAAGGGCGTCGGCGCCGACGCCTCGGGCCCGCTTTCCTTCATGGATGTGTGGGACGCGATGTGCCGCACCATCATGAGCGCGGGCTATCGCCGCGGCGCGATGATGGCCACATTGCGTTGCGACCATCCCGATATCGAGGCCTTCATCGAAGCGAAGCGCGAGCCCGGCCGCCTGCGCATGTTCAACCTTTCCATCCTGGTTTCCGACGCCTTCATGCAGGCGGTGAAGGAGGACGCACCCTGGGAGCTGTCCTTCGCCGGAACGACCTTCAAGGTGCTGAAGGCGCGCGAGTTGTGGGACAAGATCATGCGCGCGACTTACGCCTATGCCGAGCCGGGCGTGATCTTCATCGACCGCATCAATCGCCTCAACAACCTCCATTACTGCGAGACCATCAGCGCCACCAACCCCTGCGGCGAGCAACCGCTGCCGCCCTACGGCGCCTGTCTCCTGGGTTCGATCAATCTGGCGGCGCTGGTGCGGGAGCCCTTCACCGAAAACGCGCGGCTTGACCTTGCGGAGCTCGAGCGTCTGGTGCCGCTGGCCGTGCGCATGATGGACAACGTGGTCGATGTCTCGCGCTTCCCGTTGCAGGCGCAGGAGGACGAGGCCAGGGCCAAGCGCCGCATCGGCCTCGGCGTCACGGGATTGGCCGATGCGCTCATATTGTGCGGCCAGCGTTACGGCTCGGCCAAGGCGGTGGCGTTGACCGAAAGCTGGCTGAAAGCGGTTGAGCGTGCAGCCTATTTCGCCTCGGCCGATCTGGCGACCGAGAAAGGCGCCTTTCCGCTCTACGACAAGGACCAATATCTCGCCGGCGAAAAGATCCAGGGTCTCGCCCCCGAGATACGCGACGCGATATCGCGGCGCGGCATCCGCAATGCGCTGCTCACTTCGATCGCGCCCACCGGCACCATCTCGATCTTCGCCGACAACGTCTCCTCGGGCATCGAGCCGGTGTTCAGCTTCAAATACAGCCGCAACGTGCTGATGCCCGACGGTACGCGCCGCGAGGAAGAGGTGAGCGACTACGCCTACCGCCTCTATCGCCGATTGAAAGGCGAGACCGCGCCGCTGCCCGATTATTTCGTCGACGCGCAATCGCTGGCGCCGTCCGACCACGTGGTGATGCAGGCGGTGGCGCAGAAATACGTCGACAGCTCGATCTCCAAGACCATCAACGTGCCGGCGGATTTCCCGTTCGAGCGCTTCAAGGACGTTTATCTCCAGGCCTATGAGCTGGGCTGCAAGGGCTGCACGACCTACCGCCCGAACGACGTCACCGGCGCGGTGCTGGAGGTGAAGAAGGATTCGAAGCCCGCGCACCAGGCCGAGCTGCCGCTGCTCGCGCCGCGGCCGGCGCCCAAGCCAGCCGACGTCTACGAGGCCGGCGGTATCGTCTACATGACCCAGCCGCTCAACCGGCCCGAGGAGCTGACCGGCAAGACCTACAAGATTTCGTGGCCGCAAAGCGAGCACGCGCTTTACATCACCATCAACGACATCGTCCAGGACGGCCGGGTTCGGCCCTTCGAGATCTTCGTCAATTCCAAGAATATGGAGCATTACGCCTGGACCGTGGCGCTGACGCGCATGATCAGCGCGGTGTTCCGCCGCGGCGGTGACGTCTCCTTCGTGGTCGAGGAATTGAAAGCGGTGTTCGACCCGCGCGGCGGCGCCTGGATGGGCGGCCGCTACGTGCCCTCGCTGCTGGCGGCGCTCGGCGACGTCATCGAGCAGCATTTGATCGAGATCGGTTTCATCCAGCCGCGCACATCCCCCGCGCCGGTCGAGGCGCTGCGCCAGGTGGTCAACCTACCCGGGGGCGGTCCCCATGCCGCGCACGGCTTGGGGCAATGCCCGCGCTGCGGCGAGGCGGCGCTGATCCGGGTTGAGAATTGCGACCAGTGCACCTCCTGCGGCTATTCCAAATGCGGGTGAGCCGCTAAAGCGCGTAGCGCGCGACTTTCTTTTCGTCCCAGGATATCCCCAGCCCCGGTCCGCGCGCGACCACAGCGCCGTTGTGCGGCAAAAGCGGTTCGGCCAGGATCGCGCCGGCAACATCGAGATATTCGAGCCAATGCGCGGTCGGTGTCACCGCCAGCAGATGGGCGCTGGCCTCGATGAAGAGGTGGCTCGACACCGGCAGGCTGGCGGCCTCGGCGTGGCCG
>Ga0209333_1000708_pt1 | contig 17560 bp, 12 predicted proteins | sample BlaSpr_A8_OM2_O3_FD_187982 | JGI IMG/M metagenome (GOLD analysis project Ga0209333, IMG submission 187982) | Forest soil microbial communities from Thunder Bay, Ontario, Canada - Black Spruce, Ontario site 2_A8_OM2_O3 (SPAdes) (version 2) | ecosystem: Environmental > Terrestrial > Soil > Boreal... | reverse complement strand
CTGCACGCCGCTCTCCGCGCTGTCTGCTGTCTTTTCCTGCACGCCGCTCTCCGCGCTGTCTGCTGTCTTTTCCTGCACGCCGCTCTCCGCGCTGTCTGCCGTTAACCATGACCTTCCCGGCGGTAGCGGGCAGCAGGCCGAGGATCACCCGCAGCAGCGTGGTCTTGCCCGCTCCGTTGGAGCCGATCAGGCCGACGAATTCGCCGGGCTTGATCGAGAACCGCACGTCGTGCAGGACCTCGCGCCCGCCGAGCCGGACGCTGACGCCGTCGACGGTGAGCGCGTCGTCCTGGGCGACCGCGCTGTCCTGGCTGGGGGTTGCTGGCTGGCGTGTCATCGTCATAGTTTCTGCGTCGAGATCTTGTCGGTCACGGCCTTGGTCATCGCCTGCACCTCGGCGACCATCCACGACTGGTAGTCGTAACCGGGGGTTGGCATGGTCTCGTACACGCCGACCACCGGGATGCCGTCCTTCCTGGCCTGGCTGAGGAACGAGGCGGTGAGCGAGTCGGTCACCTGCTGGTTGTACACGAAGACCTTTACCTTATGACCGGAGAAGAGGCCGTTCTCGAGCGACACGTCCTGCGGCGACGGGTCCACCCCGTTCATGATGTCGGCCTGCAAGGTAAACGGCGTCAGGATCTTCGCCCCGATCGCCTGCAGCATGTAGTCGCCAACCGGCTCGGTGACCGCCACCGTGGTCCCCGGGTAAGCGGCCTTGAACTTCGCGATCGCCTGCTCCCACGGCTGCAGCGACGCGTCGAACTTGCGCAGGTTGGCCGCGAAGTACCCGGCGTGCGCCGGCTGCATCTTGGATAGGTCGGCGGCAACGGCCTTCGCCACGGCGGGCATCGTGCGCGGCGAGTACCACAGGTGCGGGTTCGGCGTGCTGTCCGGCAGGCCAAGCAGGTTCTGCACCACGATGACCTTCCGGGTCGCGCTCGGCGCCGCGGACTCGATCTTGTTCATATACGTGTCGTAGCCGATGCCGTTCTGCACCACGACCTGGGCCGAGGAGACGGCGTTGGCGACGCTCGGGCTGGCCTCGAACGTGTGCGGGTCGGTGTTGGGGTTGCTCTCGATGGCGCTCACCCGCACGTACTTGCCGCCGATCTGGCCGATCACGTTGGCGTACTCGTTCTCGGCGCCGACCGCGACCACCTGCCCGCCCGGGCTGGTGGCCGCCGAGGTCGACGAGCAAGCCGTCGCGGTCACCCCCGCGGTGACGGCCAGCGCAACGAGCACAATCCCGCGGCGAGACAGCCGAGAGAGCATGGTCAGGCTCCTCCAGTCCAGGTTTTGCGCACGACGATGCCGGGACCACCGGCTTAATACAAATGAAAACGATAACCAGTATGAGTACCGCGGTCAAGCTGTTCGGCAAGCCGGGGCAGCCGGGAGGGGGTGACGGGCCGCGGGCGAGTTCGCCGATGGCCTACTGGGTACTCTTTGCCCAGGAGGTACCCGATGGCCCAGGACGCGGACCGTCCCGCGGTTTCGCGGGTCGCTGACCGCGGTGCCGCCGCACCGGCGGTGGCGGGGCCAGCGGGACGCGCCGACGCCGATGAGGTGTCTGACCGTCGCTGGCTGATCCTGGGCGTTGTCTGCTTGGGCCAGCTGATGGTGGTGCTGGACGCCACCGTGGTGAACATCGCGCTGCCGACCGCCCAGCATGACCTGGCGTTCTCCAATGCGGACCGGCAGTGGGTGGTGACCGCCTATTCGCTGGCCTTCGGCGGGCTGCTGCTGCTCGGCGGCCGGCTCTCGGACATGCTTGGGCGCAAGCGGATGCTGATCATCGGCATGGTGGGCTTCGCCGCCGCGTCGGCGCTGGGAGGCGCGGCCATCGGCTTCGGCATGCTGCTGGCCGGCCGCGCGATCCAGGGTGCGTTCGGCGCGATGCTCGCGCCCGCCGCGCTGTCAACGCTCACCGTGACGTTCACCAACCCGGCCGAGCGCGGCAAGGCCTTCGGCATCTATGGCGCCATCGCCGGAGCTGGCGGTGCGGTCGGGCTGCTGCTGGGCGGCATCCTGACCGAGTACCTGTCCTGGCGCTGGTGTCTGTACGTCAACGTCGTCTTCTCGCTGGTCGCGGTCACGGCCGCGGTGCGGCTGCTGCGCAACCAGCCCCGTGATCCCGGAGTCCGTCTCGACCCGCCAGGCACGGTGCTGGTCGTGGCCGGGCTGATCGGCGTCGTCTACGGGCTGTCCGAGGCCGAGACCAAGGGCTGGGGGGCGCCGCTGACGATCGCGCTGCTGGTGGCCGGGGTCGCACTGCTCGTCGCGTTCGTGCTGGTCGAACGCAGGGTCGCGCATCCGCTGCTGCCGCTGCGGATCGTCCTGGACCGGTTCCGGGGCGGGGCCTATCTGGCCATCGGCCTGTCCGCCACGGGCATGTTCGGGATCTTCCTGTTCCTCACCTACTACCTGCAGCTGATCCTGGCCTACTCGCCAGTGAAGACCGGCCTGGCGTTCCTGCCGATGATCGCGGCGCTGATTGCATCCTCGACCACGTCCAGCGGGCTGCTCATGCCCCGGCTCGGCCCGCGGATCCTCGTTCCGACCGGGATGGTCATCGCCGCGGGCGGGCTGGTTATCCTCGCGACCCAGCTGAGCGTCAGCGCAAGCTACCTGGCCTCGATCCTGCCTGCGCTGCTGGTGGTCGGCGTCGGGCTTGGCGTGGTGTTCGGCTGCGCGATGAACACCGCCACGTACGGCGCCGCCCCCGCCGATGCGGGGGTGGCATCGGCGACGGTGAACACCTGCCAGCAGGTCGGCGGCTCGATAGGCACGGCGCTGCTGAACACGATCGCCGCCAGCGCGCTGGCCAGCTACCTGCTGGTGCATGGGCACAGTCCGGCGGCCACGGCCGGCGCTGCGGTACACAGCTACGTCGTCGCGTTCTGGGTTTCTGCCGGGATCTTCGCGGGCGCCGCAGCCGTGTGCGGGCTGGTGCTGCGGCCGGGTGTGCTGACCCGCCAGGTCGCCAACATCAGCCAGGCCCCCGCAATGGCCCCGGCGTGAGCGGCACCGGCGAAAGGAGACGGGTGACAATGAGTTCCGACCAGGTCCGGCTGGTCACCGTGTCGGCTTCCTACGGCGCAGGCGGCAGCGTGGTCGCCCCGGCGCTGGCGGAGCGACTCGGCGTCCCGTTCGTGCAGCGCGCAACGACCAGCACCGGCGGCCTCGGCGGACCGGAACCGTGCTTCGAGCGGCTGGTGCCGGAGGAGTCGGAGATCACGCCGGTATCCCGGCTGCTCGCCTCGTTCATCAACGCGATGCCGGCCGGGCCAACGCAGTCACCGCCGCCAGTACGCCATGTGGACGAGGACCTGCGCCGCCACTGCGAGGGCGACATCCGCCGCCTGGCGGCCGCGGGCGCGGGCGTGATCCTGGGCCGCGGCGCGGCGGTGGTGCTCGGCAAGGACCGCGGCTTCCACGTGCGGCTCGACGGCCCGCCCGGCCTCCGCGTCGTGCAGGGCGCCGCGATCGAGGGCGTCGGCCAGGAGGATGCCCGCCGCCACATGGAGGCGGCCGACCGGGCGCGCACCGCCTACGTCCGCCGCCTGTACCGCGCCGACCCCGCCGACCCGCGTCACTACCATCTGGTGATCGACTCCACCGCGATACCCTTCGACGCCGTCGTGGAGATGATCCTGGGGGCACTGTCATCGTTCCCGGCCGCGCCCACGGCACCGCAGAGCACCACGGCGGCGCCCGGGTAAGCCGAGCCCGGCGGCGCACCTGAGCAGAATGTTGCGAAAGCATCCCGAACCCTTGCCCCGGCCACCGCAATCATCGGTTATCGTTCGGCAGACCTCGGCAGGGATGACGCGAAGGCGAGCACAAAGATCACGATGAGCGGGACGACTGGCAGCCGGGACGTTGGTGACAAGCTGGCCACGCCGCCCGCCGGGCCCTCACCTTCGGGCGCCGCCCCGGATCGCTTCGCCAGGTTCCTCTCCTGGTCGGCGGTGGGCGGGATCGTCATCGCCCTGCTGATCATGATCGCGGCCTCGCTCGTGCGCAACAGCTGGGAACATCCCTACATCGTGCTGCCCACCGGCGGGTTTCCCTGGGCGCTCTCGCTGCACAAGGCGCTGCTTCCGGAGGTGAGCGTGGCCATGTGGGCCGCGGCCCTGCTCGGTGGCGCCAGCGTCGCCGCGGGGCTAGCCGCCCTGTCACGCGGTGCCCGGCCCCCGGTCCGGCTGCTGCTGGCGGCCGGGCTCGTGGCGGCGGTGGCGTTCACCGTGACGCCGCCGACCGGCTCGACCGACGCGCTCGACTACGCCGCGTACGGCCGGATCGTCGTGCTCGGCCACAGCCCCTACGTGATGACGCCGGAAAAGCTGCGCCGCAGCGGCGATCCGGTCGGCAAGGCGATCGGCAACGTGTGGCGCCACCAGGTGACCGTGTACGGGCCGCTGGCCAGCGCCGAGCAGTGGGCCGCCGCCGAACTCGGCGGCACCTCGGCCGCGCGGATCATCTTCTGGCTGAAGCTCTGGACCACGATCGCGTTCGGCGCGGTGGTGCTCGCCCTGGACAGGCTGACGCGCGCCGATCCGGCGCGCAGGGCCAGGGCGCACCTGCTGTGGTCGGCGAACCCGCTGCTGTTGTGGGTCCTGCTCGCCGCCGGGCACGTGGACATACTGGCCGCGGCCGCGGGCTTCTTCGGCCTGCTCGTGCTGCGCGGCCCGAAGCCGGGCGAGGAACCCGGAGCGCTCCGCGGGCTCGCGGCCGGCCTGCTCGTCGGGGTGGCCGGGGACATAAAGGTCATCTACCTGCTGCTGGCGGTGGGCGTGGCCTGGGCGGTGCGGCGATCCATCGCGGCCTGGCTCGGCGCCGGCGTCGGCGCCGCGATCGTGCTGCTGCCCACGTACGCGTGGTTCGGCACCCCGGCGGTCAAGGCGCTGGTCAAACGGGACGCCAACGCCTCGGTGGACAACTTCTACCAGCTCTTCGTCGGCTCACACGGCAACGTGTTCCCGCATCAGTTGCTGGTGGCCGGGCTGCTGCTGGCGGCCGTGGCCGCGCTGTTGCTGTGGCGCCTGCCGGACGGGGTTCCCGACTTGCCCGCGATGAGGCCCGCCCTGGCGGTCAGCCTGGCCTGGCTGTTCATCTGGTCGTACCAGTACCCGTGGTACGACTCGATGGCGTTCTGCCTGCTCGCGCTCTACCCGGCGTCCCGGATCGACTGGCTGGCGCTGGCCCGGCTGACCGCCGCGACGTTCGCGCTGATGCCGGGGAACGCGGTGACCCCGCCGCAGCACTGGCTCCAGGTGATCACCAACGACAGCGTGTTCTGGTGGGCGCCGGTGGTGCTGCTCGCCGCGGCGGTCGCGCTGGTCTGGCTGTGCCTGACCAACCGGTGGAAGATGGATCCGCCGGTCAGCGTCAGCCCTCCGGGGCAGCCGATGCGGGCGTGAGCCGGCCGCTCCTTCGCGCGGCCAGCGCGGCCCGCACGGCCGGGCCGAACCCGACCACCAGCAGCGCCGCGAACAGCGCCATCCCGGTCAGCACGTAGAGGTTCCCGAAGAGCAGCTGCAGCCCGTGCCAGTGGTACTCGGCGTACCACGGCTTGTCGCCGATCCGCAGGTACGTTTCCGGGTTGGTCAGCGGGGGCACCCAGATCAGCCCCTCGAAGTACCCCCCGGTGTTGCCCGGCAGATGCCACAGGCTCCCCGGCCACGCCCCGAACACCAGCACCAGGCCCGCGGCCAGGCTGACCATGGCCCAGCGCCAAGCCCCCCTGGCGCGCACCGCGTAGACGGCGGCGGTCACCACCCCGGGCACGACCCACACCCAGTGGTGGTCCCAGCTGATCGGAGAGCACAGCAGCCCGGTCAGCGCGCAGGTCAGCAGCCCGGCCATGCGGTGGCCCGCCCGGTCGATCAGCGCCGCGCAGATCACCCCGGCGATCAGGACCACCGCGTCGACCGCCAGCCACGTGGGCTGCGCGCGCAGCACGTTGCCGGTCAGCCGGGTGATGAGCGCGGGCAGCGACTGGTTGCCCTCCCAGCCGACGAACCCGGTGCGCTGACCGTGGGCGAACAGCCCGGTCAGCCAGTACCTCCTGGAATCGGCGGGCAGCACGGCGAACCCGATCAGGAACGTCGCCGCGAACGTTCCCGTCGCCACGGCGGCCTGCCGGAACCTGCGGGTCAGCACCAGGTACGGGATGAAGATAAGCGGTATCAGGTCGATACCAGCCCCGATGCCGATGCCCGCCCCCTTCCACCAGCGCCGGTCCGGCTGGACCTGGTCCCAGATGATCAGGGTCATCAGCACGATCTCGATCTGGCCGAGGAACAGCGTCCGCTGTATCGGCTCGGTCCACAGCAGCGGCGCGGCCATCAGCAGCGTCGCGCCGAGCCGGGCCAGATCACGCCGGCAGCCGAGGCCGCCGAGCGTCATCCAGATCGTCGCGAGCATGGCGGCGATGTTCACCCCGACCGTGATCTTCGCCAGCGTCATGAACGAGAACAGCGTCAGCACGGTGAACACCATCGCGGCGAACGGGCTGTAGGTGAACGGAAGGTGCGCGTACCCGGGCCAGCCATACAGCGGCGCGGCGCGATACCCGCGGTAGAACGGCGCGATGTGCCGGACGATCCGTCCCCCGTCGAGGTAAACCTTCAGGTCAACGGGGTCCATCCACTGATGGCTCGGGCTGGTGAGGGCGAAGATGATGTACCCCGCCAGGGCCACGCCGAAGGCTGCGGCGCCGACGGCGAGCAGCGGGCCGCCGCGCCGGTACCACGCCTGCCCGACCGGGCGCGCGCTGACCGTGGCTGTTTGCCGTGTAGACGCCACCCGTGCACGATATCCCGCCACCGTGGCCGAGCCTTGAGTCATTCGAAGATGACCGCCCGTTACGCATAGAAAACACGCGCTCGGGCCACATCCTGACTACCCTGCTCGAGGTGCACCAAAGCGGCGTTTTCCGGGGCAGGCGGCGGTCCGTCGCCGCCGAGCTGGGCCGCCGCCTGGCGCAGCGGGCGGGCCGGCCCGGACCGCGGCACGTCCACGCTGACCTTCTGTGGCTTTCGCGGTGCTGGTCGAAGGTGGCGGCCTCGGGGCCGACAGCGCGGGCCCGATCGCCAATGCCTTTTGCGCAACTTGTGACCAAAGCTTGCCCTATCCGACACCGGCCTTGCTAGCTCCATCCGACACCGGCCTTGCTGGCCGAACCCGAGGTCTCCGGCCGGCCGAACACAGGAGCAGAATGGACCTGTTTCACCCGCCTCGGCCATTGCGTTCTGTTATGATCATCAATCGGCTTAAGTAGCCCACATCTATTATTTCGGCCCTGGCGTAAGCCATATGCCCCACGTTCGTCACGGAATAGGACTAATGGGAATGCGAATCCGAGGTACAGTCCGGCTGCTCGCGATCGCTGGCGTGGCCTGCTCGATGGCGCTGGCTGCCTGCTCGTCGAGCACTCAGTCATCGACGGGCTCCACAAGCAACCGCGTTCAGGGGGGGACCGCCACGCTGTCGCTCACCCAGACCGATGGCATTTTCGACTACATCTTTCCCCTGCTCAACTTCGACAACGACACCTTCGCGAACATCACCTACTCGCAGTACCTCATGTGGCGGCCGCTGTACTGGTTCGGCAAGCCCGGTGCCGTCGGGCTGAACGAATCGGAGAGCCTGGCCGATCCCCCGGCCGTGACCTCGTCCGGCGGGAAGACCACCGCGACGATCACGCTCAAGCCGTACAAGTGGTCCGACGGCACGGCGGTCACCAGCAGCGACGTCGAGTTCTGGATCGACCTGCTGAAGGCGGACAGGGCCCAGTTCTGGGGCTATGAGCCCGGCGAGTTCCCGGACAACCTCACCTCGTTCAAGGCCCTCAGCAGCACCAAGTTCCAGCTCGTCTTCAACCACACCTACGCCGCGGAGTGGCTCTACAACCAGCTCGCCCTGATCATCCCCCTGCCCGAGCACGCCTGGGACAAGACGTCGCTGACCGGCTCGACCAGCGGACACCCCGCCGAAACGTCCACCTCCCAGGCGCTGGCGGTCGACAACTTCCTGCTCGCGCAGAACAAGGACACCGCCACCTACGCCACGAACAAGCTCTGGCAGGTCGTCGACGGCCCGTGGAAGCTGAGCGCCTATACGCCCGCGAGCGGCGACGCCACCTACGTCCGCAACATGAAGTTCTCCGGGCCGGCCACGGGCTCGCTGCATGCGATCAAGATCGAGAGCTACACCAGCGACACGGCCGAGTTCGACCAGCTGCTGTCGGCCAGCGGCATCGACTTCGGCTACGTGCCGTTCAACGACGCCGCGCAGGTGTCCCGGGTCAAGGGGGACGGCTACACTGTGGCGTCCTGGCCCGCGTGGGGCATCAACTACATCTTCATGAACTACGCGTCGCCGCAGTCCGGCGCCATCTTCCGGCAGCTCTACATCCGTCAGGCGATGGAGCACCTGATCAACCAGGCCGGTTACATCAGCGCGTTCCTCGAGGGCTACGCGTACCCGACCTACGGGCCGGTGCCGCAGAAGCCGTCCAGCAACTTCGTGTCCCCGCAGGAGACGCAGAACCCGTACCCGTACAACCCGAAGGACGCGACCAACATACTGACGCAGCACGGCTGGCACGTCGTGGCCAACGGCACCGACACCTGCACCCGGCCGGGCTCCGGCTCGACCGACTGCGGCCCCGGTATCACCGCCGGCCAGAAGCTGACGTTCGGCTTCGAGTACGCGACCGGCTCGCTGGCGGAGGACGAGGAAGTCTCCTCGCTCCAGACGGCGTTCTCGCAGGCAGGCATCAAGATGTCGACGACCAGTTCGTCGTTTGCCACGATCACCGGCGGCATGGCGCCCGGCTGCACGAAGACGAGCTGCTGGCAGATGTCCTATGTGGGCGAAGCCTGGCTGTTCGACCCCGGCTTCAACGAGCCAGACGGATCAATCCTGTTCCTCTCGAACGGGCCGTCCAACCTCGGCGGATACTCGAACCCGCAGGCCGATTCGCTGATGAACAAGCTGGGCTCGGGTGGCAACTCGGCGCTCTTCACCTACCAGAACTACCTCGCCCAGCAGCTCCCCGGGCTGTGGATGCCGCAGACCGACACCGCGATCTCCGCGGTGAACGGCAAACTCAAGGGCGTCCTCCCGCTGGACCCGCTGGAGAACCTCTACCCAGAGGACTGGTATTTCGTTAAGTAACCCACATTCGGGGGGCTCTGCCCCCCGAAGACCCCCCGGACCCCCGCGCGCCCAGCAGTCTAGGGCCGCGGGGGTTCGACTGTTCGCACACCGGACCGACACTCCCGGCACCATGACAGCCCTACATCCCGGACAGCTCCGCATCCTGACACGTCCCTGCCATGACGCCCTGCATCTTCGCAGCCTTGACGTCCGCACCACGGACCGTATCCCACAATGCCCGCGCAGCCCAGCAGCGCCTGCACACCAGATCGCGGGGCTCCGCCCCGCGCTTGCTATCGGCGCTGCAGGCGGACGTCGAGTGAGTCGCGCAGGCCGTCGCCGATGAAGTTGAAGGCGACCACCGTGAGCACGATCATCAGGCCGGCCGGGTAGATCTCCCACCAGTAGCCGTCGTACAGGAAGTTGACCCCGTTCTCCAGCATCCCGCCCCACGTCGCGGTCGGCGGGGGCAGGCTGAAGCCGAAGTAGCTCAGCACCGCGAGGATCGAGATCGCGTCGGCGACCTGGAACGTGGCGTTGACGACGATCGTGCCCACCGTATTGGGCACCAGGTGACGGATGATGATCCGGCCGGACCCGCCGCCCATCGTCCTGACCGCCTCGACGTACTCCCTGACCCGCAGGCTCAGCGTTTCCCCGCGCACCAGCCGCGCCGGGCCCAGCCAGGACAGCAGCGAGAGAACCAGGATGAGCAGCAGCAGCGTCGGCTTGAACTCCGTCGCCAGGTCGATGAACAGGTACACGACCGGGATGGCGAGCAGGATGTCGACGAAGCGCATCAGGATCGTGTCGGCCAGGCCGCCGAAGAAGCCGGAGATCACGCCGTAGAGCACGCCGATCACGGTCGCGACCAGCGCGACGGCGAAGCCCACCTCCAGCGAGCTCTGGCCGCCGGCCATGAGCCGGCCCAGGATGTCGTATCCCAGGTTGTCGGTGCCCACCGGGTGCTTGGCGCCTGGCGGCTCGTTTACCAGCAAGAGGTTCGTGGCGACCTGGTTCGTGTGATAGAAGAACGGGCCGACGAAGCAGAACAGGACTACCGCCACGACCAGGATGAGCCCGGCCAGCGCGAGCTTGTTCTCCACGAACGCACGCAGGATCATGCGCCAGCCAGCGTCATGGCGGATCGCCTCGCCACCCTCGGGGGTGGCGCCAGGCCGGGCTTCAGCCGTGATGTCAGTCATAACGCACCCGTGGATCCAGGACCGCGTAGGCGACGTCAGCGATCAGGTTGCCGAGCACGGTCGCCACGGCCACAAGCACGGTGATGCCGAACACCACCGGGTAATCGCCGTTCACAGCGGCGTTGAAGTACGCGAGCCCGACCCCGGGGAAGTTGAACAGCTGCTCGATGATCAGCCCGAACGTCAGAATGCCCGGTATCGATATCCCGACCAGCGTGGCGACCGGGATCAGCGAGTTGCGCAGCAGGTGCCGGGACAGGATGGCGCTCTGCCGCAGCCCCTTGGCACGAGCGGTGCGTATGTAGTCCTGCGTCAGGCTGTCGATCGCCGAGGATCGCATGTAGCGGCTGAACAGCGCGACCGTGACCAGCGTCAGCGTCGCGACCGGGAGCACGAGGCCGCTGGGGTCGGCCAGCACCCCGCCGATCGTCGACGCCTGAGGCGCCTCAGCCGGCAGCAGCCTGAGGTTGACCGCGAAAGCCGCGATCAGCAGCAGCCCCAGCAGGTACGCCGGCATGGAGTACAGGACGAACGCGATGCCCGTGGCGGTGTAGTCGGTCAGCTTGTTACGCCGGACCGCCTGCACGATGCCGAGCGGGATCGCGATCAGGAGCGCAAGCACGAGCGACACGCCGACCAGGACAATGTCATTGGGCAGATCGTGCACGACGATGGCGTCCACGGTCATGTTCTGCTTGAACGAGAAGCCGAGGTTGCCGTGCAGTAGCTGATTGAGGAACGTGACGTATTGCAGCGGCAACGCCTTGTCGAGACCGTTCTGGCGGTTGAACGCGGCGATCGCCGGCGGGGTCGCCCGGATCCCGAGGATCGCCCGCGCGATGTTGCCCGGCAGGAGATGCCGCAGGATGAACACGATGATTGTCACGCCAATGATGACGATGATCGCTTGGCCGATCCGCCGGATGATGAAGCCGATCACCTAGGCAAGCACCTCGCTAACGTGCGCCACGGGACCCATGGGCCTCACGCATGCTTTTCGGGTAAATCGCAACCTACCGCGCAAGGTCCCGGCGCCCCGCGCCGGGGCCTTGCGCGGATCCGGAGTGCTGACGCTGCTCGGCTGTGCTATGTCCCCGGTAACCACGCCGGATCCGGATCTGCCTGGGATGTGCCGGGTTCGGGGGGCCTGCCGGGGGCGGAGCCCCCCGCAGGTTGGTTTTCGGGGGCTGTGCGGGGAGCGGAGCCCTCCGCGGGTGTCTGCAGCGGGAAGTGGCACGCGGCCTTGTGCTCGCCGCCGAAGGCCCGGAGCACCGGTTCCTCGGCGGCGCAGATGTCCTGCGCCAGCGGGCAGCGGGTCCGGAACCGGCATCCCGAGGGCGGGTCCATCGCCGACGGAAGCTCGCCGGCCACGGCGACTCCGTGCTTCGCGCGCTCCACCTCAGGATCGGGTACCGGGATGGTGTTGAGCAGCCCGTGGGTGTACGGGTGGGCCGGGCGCTCGTAAATGTCGACGCTGTCGCCAACCTCGACGAGCTTGCCCAGGTACATCACGCCGACCTGGTCCGCCAGATACCGGATCACCGACAGGTCGTGCGAGATCACGACGTAGGTCAGCCCGTGCGCGACCTGCAGCCGCCGCATCAGGTTGAGGATCTGCGAGCGGATCGACACGTCGAGCGCGGACACCGGCTCATCGGCGACGATCAGCTTGGGCGAGAGCGCGAGAGCGCGGGCCAGGCCGATGCGCTGCCGCTGGCCGCCGGAGAACTCATGCGGATAGAGCTCGGTCGACCGCGGGCTCAGGCCCACCTCCCGGAGCAGGTCGGCCACGCGTTCCCGCTGCTCCGCTGCGCTGCCCAGACCCTGGATCTGCAGCGGCTCGCGCAGGATCGAGCCCACCCGCATCCGCGGATCCAGGGACGCATAGGGATCCTGGAACATCAGCTGCAGGTCCTTGCGGACCTGCCGCAGGCGCGCTCCGGACAGGCTGCCGAGATCCTGGCCTTCGAACAGCACCCGGCCCGAGGTCGGCCGCTCTAGGGCGACGATCATCCGGCCGATCGTGGTCTTCCCGCACCCGGACTCGCCGACCAGGCCGAGCGTCTCGCCCCGGCGGATCGACAGCGTCACATCCGAGACCGCCTTCACCGTGCCGACCGCGCGCCGCATCAGGGCGCCGCTGGTGACCGGGAACTCCTTCACCGTGTGGTCGAGCACGAGCAGGTCCCTGTCGGCTCCGGACTCGTCGAGCTCGCCATGGCGGTCGACGACCTCGGTTGGCGGCAGCGCCGAGTCCGGGCCCATCGGGTGGAAGCAGGCGTACGGGTGGTCCAGGTCCGGGCCGCCAAGAACCGGCTCGCTGGCAGTGCACACTTCATCGGCGAAGCGGCATCGCGGCGCGAACCTGCATCCAGGCGGCGGGTCCGCCAGGTCGGGCGGCAGGCCCTGGATCGCGTAGAGCCGGTGCGTGACCGGCTGGTCCAGCCGGGGAATCGAGGCCAGCAGCGCCCCGGTGTATGGATGCCGGGTGCGACCGAAGAGCGGACCGGTGCTGGCCTTCTCGACGATCTTGCCGGCGTACATCACCATCACTCGGTCGGCCCGGCCAGCGATCACGCCCATGTCATGGGTGATCAGCAAGACGGCCATCCCCAGGCGCTCTTTCAGGTCGTCGAGCAGCGTCAGGATCTGATCCTGGATCGTCACGTCGAGCGCCGTGGTGGGCTCGTCGGCGATGAGCAGCTTCGGCTCGCAGGCGAGCGCGATGCCGATCATCACGCGCTGCCGTAGCCCGCCCGAGAGCTGGTGCGGATAGTAGGCCAGCCGCTCGGCAGGCCGCGGCATGCCGACCAGAGCGAGCACCTCCTCGGCGCGCGCCATGGCATCCGCCTTGGAGACGCCGCGGTGCTCCCGGACCACCTCGGCGATCTGGCGGCCGATCGTCATCGTCGGGTTCAGCGACGTCATCGGGTCCTGGAACACGATCCCGATCTCGTTACCGCGCACCTTGCGCATCGCGGACTCGTTCAGCGCGGCCAGGTCCGCGCCGCCGAACCGGATCGCGCCATCGGCGATGAAGCCGCCGCCGGGGAGCAGACGCATGATCGACAGACCGGTCATGGTCTTCCCGCAGCCGGACTCGCCCACCAGCCCGACCGTCTCGCCTGGCTCGACGGCGAAGCTGACGCCGTCCACCGCGCGAACGACGCCGTTGCGGCGCTTGATGAACGTCCGCAGGCCGTCGATCTCGAGCACGCTCACTTCATGGCCTTCCTTGCGGCGGGTGACGGGGGCTGCCCTCACACACAGTCTCGCGGCACCTCAGCATTCCATGTCCTGGTAAAGACCCGATCATCGCCCTCGTAGGCATCCAGCGCATTCGTCACCTGGAAGCTGCCGGCAGTGGCCGACATTGTGCTGACGGTCCGGACCGTGATCCGCCACTGCGCGCGCCCCACCGAGAACGCGCGGACGCATTCCACCCGCGCCGACAGCGGGTCGCCCTCGACGACGTGGTACACGTCCCGCTCGTGCTCGCGATATTCAAGCCCGTCGTCCAGCAGGCGGTGACCGTCATCCACCGTGTTGATCACCTCGACGGTGCCGGTCGCCACGTCGCGCCGGACCTCGCGCCCGGACTCTCCGCCGAGCGGGTCATGCTGTGGCATCGGTGCACGTTCGGGCACCGCGAAGTGCGCGGGCGGCACGTGCTCGCCGGAACTCATCCAGACCGGGAGGTCCAATACCGAGCCGCCGGTGAACACGCTCAGCGTCACGCGCTCCGGAGCGGGCCAGGCCCACGGCCAGTACGTCGGTGAGACCGCCAGCCTGAGCCGGTGCCCGGCCGGGACCTGGTAGCCGATCGCGTTGAGCGGGACGTCGACCGGATAACGCTGACCCGGGACGAGAGGCTCCGGGCGGGAGTCGCTGGTGCGGTGTGCGAGGTTCTTGAGCCCGCGGGTAATCAGGGTCGACGCGCCGTCCGGCCAGACGTCGCAGAGCCGCACGGCGACGAGCGCCAGCGGCTGGTCAGCGGCCAGGTCGAGCCGCGCGACGGGGACACCCAGAATCTCGACGGGCTCGGCGAGCGGCCCGGTATCGAAGCTCAGCGACAAGCCGTCCTCGGGCCGCTGGTCGGGAGGGAACTCCAGGGCATCGCCGTGCCCGCCCCACTGCCCCAGATCCCCGGCGGCGGCCTCCGCCCCGAGGATCCGCAGTTCCACATCAACTTCCGGAACTCGCGATTCCCCGGCTTGAAGCGTTCCGGCCTCGATCCTGAACCGGCGCCACTCGGCGTCCTTCGTGGGCCAGGTTTCTGTAGCCAACCAACGACCGGGGTGGGTCAGGTATCCCGACGCCGGGCGGTGCGCCTCCGGCATCCATGCCCGCAGCTTGGGCTCGTCCATCACGCCGTTGTCCACGCCCTTCAGCCAGCGATCCCACCAGCGCACCGCCTCCTGCAGGAAGCCGATCGCCGGCCCGGGCGCACCGTCCTCGGGATAGTCGTGGCCCCACGGGCCGATCAGCCCCTTGCATGGACCGGGGTAGGCCTCGAGGAACCGCAAGATGGCGTTCCGGTAGGAGTCGGTCCAGCCGCCGACCATGTACACCGGGCAGCGGATCGCCGCGTAGTCCTCGCAAACAGATCCCTGGCGCCAGAACTCGTCCCGGCGCTGGTGGGCCAGCCAGGCGTTGACGTACGGCGGGGTCTGCTCCAGCCGCTGCCGCCAGGTAGCCCGCCAGTCCGGACCGACCACGGCGGGGTCCGGGGGAAGCCCGTTGTACGCGAGCATCGTCGAGGACCATGGCAGCATCGCCCACGCCAGCACGCAGCCGCCCATGTAGTGGACATCGTCAGCGTAACGGTCATCGGTCGACGCCACGCTGATCACCGCCTTCAGCTCGGGCGGATGGTGCGCGGCGATCTGCAGCCCGTTGAATCCGCCCCAGGACTTGCCGATGATGCCCACCGAGCCGCTGCACCACGGGCGCGAGCCGAGCCAGCGGATGACCTCTACGCCGTCCTCCTGCTCGAGCGGCAGGTACTCATCGGCGAGGATCCCGTCCGAATCACCGCTGCCCCGGATGTCCACCCGGACCGACGCGTAGCCGTGCCCGGCAAAGTAGTGGTGGATCGGAGCGTCCCGCAACGCCAGGCCGTCGTTCTTGCGGTACGGAACGTACTCCAAGATCGCCGGCACCGGCGCACGCTCGGCTTCCTCGGGAAGCCAGATCCTTGCCGCCAGCCGGCAGCCGTCTGGCATCGGGATCCACTCGTGCCGGATGACCCGCACGCGATGCGGAAACTCGGACCGGACGGCCAACGACATTCCTCCGCTCTGGCGGATACGTCATGGTGAGGTTACTTCACGACATATCAGCGGAGATCTGCAGGCCAAACCAGATCATCAGTGGCGTGCCGCCGGCGGCGCGGGTTCGCGCTCGGAGACCCCGCCGAGCTGCATGGCCATGGCGTGCTCAACCAGCGAGATCAGGGCGGACTTGGTCGAGGCGCGGTCGCGCGCGTCGACCTTGGTCACCCGCACGTGCGGGCTGACCGAGAGGGCCTCCCTGACGTCGGCCGCCTCATGGGGATAGCTGCCGTTGAACCCGTTGACGGCCACGATGAACGGCAGCCCGGCCGCCTCAAAATAGTCCACCGCGGGGAACGAGTCGGCCAGCCGCCGCGTGTCGACGAGCACCACCGCTCCGATCGCGCCGTGGATCAGGTCATCCCACATGAACCAGAACCGCTGCTGACCCGGCGTGCCGAACAGGTACAAGATCAGCCCGGCGTCGAGCGTGACCCGGCCGAAGTCCATGGCCACCGTCGTGGTGCTCTTGTCCGGAGTGTGCGACAGGTCGTCCAGATTCTCGCTCACCGACGTCATCACCGCCTCCGTCGTCAGCGGCGTAATCTCAGATACCGATCCGACAAAAGTGGTCTTTCCAACGCCGAACCCACCAGCCACAACGATCTTCACCGACGTCATGGCGGCGTCAGCCGCCGCTGCGCCTGGGACGGCCTTAGAGCTTGCGAAGTCCACTGAGCACCCTTTCAAGCAGGTTAAGATCGGGCCCGCCCTGCGCATGATCCAGCTGATGAACCCGCACCAGCCCCTCGACCGCCATGTCAGCGATCAAGATCCGCACTACGCCTAGCGGCATCCGCAGCATCGCGGAGATCTCCGCCACCGACCGCCAGCCCCCGCCCAGCCCGAGAATGGCCTGGCATTCCGGGCTCAGCACCGAGAGATCCCGGTCCTGATAGTGGGCAACGGCTACCATCGCCTCGATCTCAAGCTGGTACCTCGGCTCCGTTCTCCCCCCCGTAACGGCGTACGGCCGTACCAGGAAATCTTCTGCGTCGCTCAGATCTGTCCCGTCAGGGACGTCAAAACCCGCAGGAGGCCAGTCATCGCGGCCCGGGACCGGCACCAGCATCTCCCGGACGCATCAGCAGACTCACTGCCGCTCCCTCCTGATTTCCGCTCCGGTGACCGCGTCACCACGGTCAACCCTCATCCGACGTCTCGTCCTCTCCACCCTCAGACCCAGATCCGCTCGCGGCGGCCCGGCCCCTGAGGACACCGCGCTGGTAGCTTGCGAAACGATCCCGCGTCGCCGCCGCGGACCGGACCGACGCGGCGGCCCGAGCGGCCTGGCCAACGGCCGGGGTGGCGGCTGTTCCGGGAACCAGGTTGGCCTTGGGCACCCGCTTGGGCAGTCCTGCCGACGTGATCCCGGCAGAGGCCGGGGCATGGACCACCTGGGCGGCCTGCCAGCCTTCGTCGGCCGGCGAGGCCCAACTGCCGCTGGTACCGCCGCTGCTGATACCGCTGCCGCCGCCATTGGCGCCGCCGTTGCCGGCCTCCTGGGACTGGCCCGGCGTGCTGACCACCCGGCGCACGCGGCGGAACCAGTCCGACTCCACGGCTTCGAATATGGGCAGCCGGTTCTGCTCTTCTGCCTCGCCCGCTGGCGGGATGACCACGCCGCTGGGTGAGCGGGGCGAAGAGACAGGTGAGCCGAGAGGAGGGCTGAGCGGCCCGGTTGAGCTTGGAGAGCTCAGCGGACCGGACGCGGGGGGCGAGTTGAACGGGCCGGACACACTCGGCGGGGTGAACGGGCCGGACACACTCGGCGGGGTGAACGGGCCGGACACACTCGGCGGGCCGAGCGGACCAGACACACTCGGCGGGCCGAGCGGACCAGACCCGGTG
>Ga0209333_1000706_pt1 | contig 17585 bp, 15 predicted proteins | sample BlaSpr_A8_OM2_O3_FD_187982 | JGI IMG/M metagenome (GOLD analysis project Ga0209333, IMG submission 187982) | Forest soil microbial communities from Thunder Bay, Ontario, Canada - Black Spruce, Ontario site 2_A8_OM2_O3 (SPAdes) (version 2) | ecosystem: Environmental > Terrestrial > Soil > Boreal... | reverse complement strand
CAGGCCGCCGGATTCGCTTCAGCGCCGGCTGGGGTACTCTGCTCACCAACGATTTCCGCGGCTGCGACCCGAGTGGAGGCAGCGGCTTCGATCCCATTAGCCTGATCTGCAAAGTCTCGACCGTCGAGGGCCGACCGGCGGTCAAACTCTCCGACAATTACGCGAAGGCGCTCGGTCCGCCCAGTGAAATTGAACGCTATCGGCGAGTGTTCGGTACGGCGGGAGTCGTGAATATTCCGGTAGTTGCGTGAGAGGTCGCGTGACCGGGGGGGAATCGGTAGAAAACTTCAATGCGGGGAGAATCCATCCGGATCTGGACCTTGCGACCTGTTCTGTGGCTCAACTTTCCGAGATTCCTCCACCTGACGATTCTTCGCGGCTGTTTGGCTATTCGGTCCATGAGGCCAGACGTGGCAAGCCCCTTCTCAACACGAAAAAGCCCCGCGCTTGCGCGAGAGGCTTTCTCCGGGGAGGTGACTTGAGCGAGTCGCCCCTCGGGTCCACGCGAGTTGCGATCCCTAACTACTTCGGTTGCTGCTGCTGATCGGCGCTGGCCATAGGGGCCGCGGAATTACTGGAAAGCTGCTCCAGATCATTCTTCAGCAGGCTGATTTCGACACGCCCGCCGCTGAGGTGCTTGGCGTCCGCACCCTCAACCGGGGCATTGCCCATGCCGACCAGGTAAATGCGGTAAACCGGAATCTCGTGATTGAGCACCATGTAACGGACCACGGACTCGGCCATCTTCTGCGAGTTCTGAATTGCGATCTGGCCCTTGCCGGAAGAGAAGCCCTGCACTTCGATGATGTAGCCGCGCTGGCCCTTCACGGTGTTCGCCATCTCATCGAGAGCATCCTTGGCGTTCTTACTCAGCACGGTCTGGCCGGGCCGGAAACGGATTTCAGTCTGGTTGGAGGCTTTGTACTGATCGATGTTGCCGACTACGGTTTCGACGGTCTGAATGCGGGCGGTGGCCTGCTGCGCGCTCTGCTGGGCCACGGTGGCCTTGTTACCAGCATCAATGGCGTGCTGATCGGCTTCATTGGCCTTGTCGGAAGCCAGCTTGATACCGGCCTGGGCGCGGGTATCGGTGTCTTTGATCGATTTGCCGTTGGCGGCGGTCAGGTCGTCCAGTTCGTTGACGCGGTCGCGGATGGGATCGGTCTGGCGCTTCACGTAGTTCTTGCGGGCAAATGGGTTTACACGTCCCCAGAAACCTTCCCGGCTGGGCGGCTGAAGAGGTTGTTTGCCGGTGGCGGTATCGGTGGACTGAGTGGGGGCGGCCGACGAGGCGGCTGGAGTATCGGAAGACGAAGTCTGGGCGAGGGCTGGAAATGCCAGCACAGCGGCCAGGGGCAATGTAATCAGAATGCGGGTGTTCATAAGAAACTTCCTCCAAGTTGGGGGAGCGTTTTGGGGCTCCACACGCCAAAACGGGCGTGTTGCGTGATTTTTAATTGCGTCCCCTAAAACTACCGGCATGCGCTGACGCAACGCAGGCCCGAACAATCTCAAAACTGAGGCATCATAATACGGCGGTGCCGGTTATTTCTATTACAGGTCTGATGCCAAAATGCGATTTCAGGCTAAAGAGCTAAACCATTGATATCTATAGACATTGTACCGCTGGCACGGCTGAAAGGGTAGACCGGCGGTTCCGGGCAGGGTAATTTTGGCAAACCTGATATAAAAACTGCGTGCATTGGTCGCGTGGACGGAGGACGAACTTTGGGATCGACTTGGGGACTTGGCAGTCGGGAATGTGGGGATGGGTGTGGAGAAAGGCGGGGACGGTTTCGGAGACGTGCCATCTTGATGGCGTTCGCAGCGCTGTTCAGTGTGGTGAGTCAGGCTTCCGCTGGAACTGGTTCTGCCGAACCACTTTTCGTTGAGACGGGCGCTTCTCTGGAAGAGCCTACTCCTGCCCTGGCTTCTTCGCGCATTCCTTCGGATCATTTGCAGGAGTATTCCGATCTGGCTGTGGCATGGATGCAGGAGTATCTGCGCATCGATACCACCAATCCTCCGGGGCATGAGATGCGCGCGGTTGCTTTCTACAAGAGGATTCTTGACAAGGAAGGAATTGAGAATCGCGCGTTCGAATACGTGCCGGGACGCGGCGACTTGTGGGCGCGCTTGCCGCATACCACGGCGCAAGCGCAGCGGCCGATCGTTCTGCTCAATCATATGGATGTTGTTACCAGCGATGCGGCGCACTGGAAAGTTCCGCCATTCGGCGGCGAGATTAAAGATGGCTGGCTGTGGGGACGCGGGGCGCAGGACATGAAAGATGAAGGCCTGGCGCAGTTGGTAGTGATGGTTATGCTGAAACGGGAGAAGGTCGAACTCGACCGCGACGTGATTTTCCTGGCTGTGGCCGATGAAGAAGTGCTGGACACGGGCAGCGAATGGTTCATCGCGCATCAGCGCGATCTGCTGGAGAATGCGGAGTTTCTGATCAATGAAGGCGGAGAGAATCTGCTGGAAAATGGCAAGGTGAAATATGTGGGCGTGGATGTGGGCGAGAAGACGACGTTCTGGTTGCATGTGGTGGCACACGGGCGTCCGGGACATGCATCGCGGCCGAATGCGGATTCGGCACCGAATCGTCTGGTGCACGCGCTAAACCGGATTTTGGCCTATCGCACGCCGCTGAAAGTGTTGCCGGTGGTGGAGGAATTCCTGCGGGACATGGCGCCCTACGAACCGCCGGAGCAGGCGCGGGAGTATCGCAACATACGAAAAGCGACTGAGGATAAGAAATTTCAGCAGGATGTGGAGAAGGATCAGTCGCTGAATTTTCTGTTGCGCGACACGATTTCGCTGACGATGCTGGGCGGGTCGGAGCAAACCAATGTGATCCCGCCGGAGGCGTGGGCGAACCTGGACGTGCGCATTTTGCCGGGTGGAGACCCGACGGCGCTGCTGGAGCAGATCCGGCGAGTGGTGGATGATCCCAATGTGACGGTCGAGCCGCTGGACCCGGAGTTTCGCGTGGCGAACTACTCGCCTACGAATACTGGGCTGTACGAGGTAATTCGCAAAGTCTCGGCGAAATATTTCCCGGACACGCCGGTGGCGCCGCACATTACCAGCGGATACACGGAGAATCAGCTCTACCGGCCGCTGGGGATCGATGCGTACGGGTTCTGTCCTTACACGGCGACGGAAGAAGAAGGCAACACGGAGCATGGCAACGACGAACGCATTCGCGTGGAAGAAGTGCGGCGCGGGCCGCGGATTTTATTTGATGTGGTGGCGGGGGTGGCGGGAACTCGATGAGGCAGTCGCACGGATAGATTTAAGGAGATCGAAAGAGCGGTCAATGAGATGTTTCAACAGCAATCGGTTCTCTGTAACGCACTACTGGATGCGGGCTCAATGGCGGGTTGCCCTCCAGATCCAACAATGCCAATGAGACCTTGCTGCGCTGGATTAGATCTTACTCAGACTTTCCCAAGTGAGCATTTTTGAGCGGTTCTGCAGTCTCGATGATGGGTAAGCTGAGGGTTGGAGAATAAGACTATGTCTGTGTCTGAACAAGTGCGCCCCCTGCTCGCAGCTCGTGCCGCTACAGATCCTAGCGCGGCGAGGCTGCTGGAAATGTTCGATAAAGCCAACGAACTGCTTGGTCGTTCTCCATACAAGTTGCCATCGTTCGGCCACACCGAAGATGACATAAACGAGAAAAATGGGAACTCCTAAATGAGCGACATGAATCTCGGAACGCCAGCCAAGGATCAGCCAAGCCCTGCGACGTTCAGGGATCTCATTCTTGCGTTGGACGAAGCGTTGAAAACGAGAACAGAGCACATGCACGATATGGAAATCAGATTTCAGACAAACATTGATTACAGCGATCATCGCTGGAAGAGCTGACTGTTCTTTAGCGGGGACAATCGGTCACAATTGACGTAACCAGGGCGATTACGCTCATTGAAAATTTAGCCGACTGCAGAGTCAACGAGTGTGACCGTGATGTTATGTTAACTGTCGCAGTTCGACGCAGCGCCCCGAAAAGTCAGTAGCTGCGGACCCGGCCTTCTGGAGACAACTCACGCGTGGCTTCCTTCGGATTGTGCCGGTCTCTGTTGATGTGCGCCGCGAATGTTTACTGGATCGATGACGGTAGACTATTTAGTTCAACATCGTCCCGCGTGTAATGGTGAGTCTTCCGACAGCGCCCGCACTCAAAATCGAACTCCTGCGAAATTGAATCTGGAATAACCTGTACATTTTGGCCTGGATTTGCCGATTCGATTATGCACAAGGCGCGGCAGCTCGGCGTCTTACATAATAGTGTCCAGCCTGCACTGCAAAGCGGATGGTATCGATCCCGGAGGTCAAGACCGCCCTTGTCTTGACCCTGGTAGGTTGCATGGGTCCCGGCCCTCGATACATTGTCCACTTCCCTTGGTAACCTTATTTTGTGCATACTCCAATGATAGCCGTCGATTTCCTATGCGTGCATGGGGAGTCTCTGCTCAAAAGGGAGGGGCTTCCCAAATTGTGCCTTCCCTGTCACGGCGCTTCCCGCTTCGGCCGCTTCAGCGCGTACTGCCGCAATGTTTTTCATACTGCTCGATGATGAAATGGTCGGTCATGCCGGCGATGTAGTCGCAGATGACGCGGGGCAGGGATTCCTGGCCGGCTTTTTCCTGGTAGTAGTGCGGCAGAGCCGAGGGTGTGTTCGTCCAGAAGTCGAATAGTTCGGTGACGATGCGTTCGGCATCGTCTTTTTCTCCCGCGAGCGAGACGCTGTAATAGAGATTTTCGTAGAGAAAGTCTTTGATCTGTTTGCGTTCCGCTTCCACTTCGGGGGTGAAAGCGGCCAGGCGCTCTTTGTGCTTGCGAATATCGGGCAGAGTTTCGATTGCCGACTGCTTCAGGCGGGCCTGCGTGTTGGTGATCAGATTGCCGGCCAGACGGTTGAACACGCCTTTGAGGGCTTCGTTGAATTTCAGCTTATCGGCAACGTTGGGATACCGTTGCTCGACTTCACGGAAGAAATTTTCGAAAACCGGTACGCCGGCGCGGATTTGGTCGAGTGTAAGCAGGTGCGCTTCGTAGCCATCGTCGAGGTCGGCGGTGTTGTAGCCGATCTCGTCGGTCAAGTCGATGAGTTGAGCTTCGAGCGGAGGTCGCTGGTCGAGTAAGTACTCGGAAAGCTCCGGATGTCTTGCCGAGTCGTAATCGCGCGAGTGCTTGATGATGCCTTCGCGCACTTCGAATGTGAGGTTGAGGCCGGGAAAAGCAGCGTAGCGCTGTTCGAAGTCTTCGACGATGCGCAGGGCGTGCAGGTTGTGGTCGAAGAAGAGGCCGTGGGCACGCATGGCGGCGTCGAGAGCTTTTTCGCCGGCGTGGCCGAAGGGGGGATGGCCGAGGTCATGCACCAGGGCGAGCGCTTCGGCGAGATCTATATTGAGGTCGAGCGCGGCGGCGATGGTGCGGGTGATCTGCGCGACTTCGATGGTGTGGGTGAGGCGATTGCGAAAGTGATCGGAATAGCGACGGGTGAAAACCTGGGTCTTGTCTTCGAGACGGCGAAAGGCGCGGGCGTGGATGACGCGGTCGCGGTCGCGCTGGAAGTCGTTGCGGTAGGGATGTGGCGGTTCAGGGAAGCGGCGTCCGCGGGAATGCTCCACCTGCACGGCGTAGCCGGCCAGCATTCTGGGAGTTTAACAGGTGCGAGTACTCAGTACCTAGTACCTAGTAAAAGCCGGCGGCGCTTATTTCATGCACGAAAATTTCTTGCTGGGTACTTAGGTACTGGGTACTCGTTACTGCTGCCCCGCGCCTTCCTTAGCCAACTGCACTTTGGCGGCGTCGAGTTTCTTTTGCGTGGCCACGAGCAGATCCGTGTCAACTTCCGAAGCGACGGTTTTGTTCCACTCTTCGACGGCGCGCTCCCAATGGGCTGCGGCCAGTTTGAGGCGTCCGGTCTTCTGGTAGAGATCGCCCAGGTGATCCTGCACGGTGGGGTCGGAATTCATGTGCAGGGATGCCTTGGTCAGGCTCTCTTCGGCCAAGTCATACTTGCCGAGCTTGAAATAGGCCCAGCCCAGGGAGTCGAGGTAGGCGCCGTTGGTGGGCTCCAGGGTGACGGCCTGCTTGATGTAGTTGAGCGAATCTTCGAGTTGCACGCCGCGATCGGCATTCATGTAACCGAGATAGTTGAGGGTGACGGCGCTCTGCGGGTTGACGGCGAGTACTTTCCTGAATTCAGCTTCCGCCTGGTCGTATTTCTTTTCGCGTTCATAGGTGGAGCCGCGCAGGAAGTAAATATATTCCTTGTCTTCGGGCTTGGTGGAAAGAAGTTCGGCCTTGTTGAGAGACTCCTCGGCATCACTCCAGCGCTTCAGGCGCGTGTACATGATGGAGAGGCGGATGTAGACGTCGCGATCCTCCGGCGCGCCTTTGAGCAGCGAGCGGACATCGGCGAGAGGCTTGTCGGGATCGCCGGTGTCGGCGAGTTGAGCGTCCAGCACCATGCGCAGGTCGCGGTCGTCAGGCAGTTTCTGCACGGCTTCTTTGGCTACGGCGGTAGCTTCGGGCCATTGCTTGGCTTCGCGGTAGGTATCGATGATGTCCTGATAGCCGGTTTTGGCGTTGTCCTCGCCGCCGACAGTCAGCAACTTGCGGAAGGCTTCGACCGCCGCGGGATAGTTTTCCTGGTCGCGATAGACCATGCCCAGGCGCTCGATAAAGATTCCGCGATTGTTGCGGTCGGCTTGGGAGTAGCTATTGTCGGCCTTCTCGGTTTTCTTCAGCAGATCCTGCAGAACCTTTATGGCTTCGTCGTAGCGCGTCTGCGCCTGGTAAACCACCGCGATGTTGTATGGAACTTCGAGGGCATCGGGGACCATGGCTTCGGCTTTTTTCAGGCTGTCGAGAGCTTGATCGTACTTGCCCTGGCGGCGGTAAATCTCCGAAATACGAAGGTAGGTCTGGGCGTCTTCAGGATTCGCGTCGGCGATCACTTTGTACTGATCGAGGGCAGCGTCAATCTGGCCGTCGTTTAAGAGATTCTCAGCCAGGCCGCGGATGGCATCGAGGTTGTCGCGATCCAATCGAATGGCATGCTGATACGCGTCGATGGCGCTTTTGTAATCCTTGCGCTGCTCGTAAGTGGCGCCCAGGGCGGCGTACAGCTTGGCGGAGCGGCCTGTATCGGGGACGGCGCTTAGCACCTGGAGAGCGTGAGAAGTGTCGCCTTCGTCGCTGTAGAGCAGGGCGAGAGTGGTGACGGCTTCTTCGGAGTCGGGATCGAGCTTGACCGCGATCTTGAGTTCGGCTTCCGCCTTTTGCAAATCGTTGTTCAGGCGATAGAGGCGGCCGAGGAGAAGGTGGTCATCAACATTACTGGGTTCGATCTTGACGATCTGTTCATACTGCTCGATGGCCAGCTTGAGGACGTTGTCAGAGCCATTGCCGCTGCCCGGCATATCGCCGAGGGAGCGCAGATAAATTCGGCCGAGCAACTTGTGAGCTTCGAGATTGTTGGGGTCGCGTTTGATGATGTCCTGGGCTTCGAGCACGGCGTCGCGGATGCGTCCCGTCTTGACGTAGAGCTCGGCGAGGCCGGAGGTGAGGAATTCGGAAGACGGGTCGGCCTCGATAGCGAGGCGATACTCTTCCATGGCTTTGTTGGCCAACTCGCTGCGGCCGTAAGCGGTGACCTGCTCTTCGTACAGGTGAGCGAGGGTGTAGTGGTAGTAAGCGGCGGCATGGTCCACTTTGCGCGGCGAAGCCTGAGCCGGTTTGGACTCGGCGGGGGCGGATGGACTGGTTTGCGCGGCCGCGGCCACTGCGAGAAAAGAAATTAAGAGAGCGCGAAAAATTTTATGCATGCTGGACCTGACGACGCTGGAGTTGGTTCTGCCGGACTTGATGCTGTTCAATCTGATTCCGTCCGACGTGATGCTTTCAGAAATGATTCTATTAGAACTGAGCGCACTTCTCGAAGCCATAGCCATTGGATGCAAAACCGCCGGGGGTGGGGTGCTCTAATTCTAACCTGTTCGCCGTCGGATTGGGAAAAACAGTAAAGGCAAGCAGGCGCGGTTTAAAGCCCGGAGGTACAGGGACTGAGGGGACTTGCAAGTGGCGAGTGTCAAGTTTGGTAAAGGGAAAAATTGCTGATTGTTAATTCTCGACCGTTGATTGGACAGCCATCATTCCTTGCCTTCGACAATTTGCCGGCGGAAAGGAAAGCGCTCAACCGTCAGAAGCGCAGCGGCCCACCGATCCCGGACGTACTGGGGATTCCGCGGCTTCTATGTAGACGCTTGATTTGTGCTGATATTCATCTCCTCAACCAGTTGTTTGACGAGTTCCGCTGCTGAAAGCACGCGCGCCCGACCAACTCCTGTGCCCGCCCACAACGAGAGTAATCCGCTCTCGCCGCGGCTGGCCGCAGCCGCACGCATGGCGCGGGTCAAAAGGTTCTGCAATGGGTAGGGCAAAATCATATTCTCCCTTCCTGCCATTCTGGCGATGAATGCATTCGCCAAGCCCCGCGCAGGGCGGCCGGAGAATACTCGTGTAACCACTGTCGTGTCTTCGCCGGCCGCGAGAACCGCGCGCTTATAGGCCTCGGATGCGCCCGACTCTGGGCACGTTAGGAAGGCGGTACCCAGCGCCGCTGCAGACGCGCCCGCCCGAAGTGCTTCCGCGAGATCGTGTCCATCCATGATGCCGCCCGAGGCAATCACCGGCAAAGTGACGGCGCCACGGATAGCGCGAACCAGATCGCAAGTCGGGATCATCGCAGCCTCAAAGGGGCCGGCAAAGGTGCCGCGGTGCGCGCCTGCTTCAGCGCCCTGAGCCAGAATTGCATCGACGCCAGACTCCGCCAGCATATGAGCTTCTTGAACCGTCGTGGCCGTGCCGATCGCTGCGGTGCCGCGTGCTTTAAGGCGAGCCATCACGTCAGCGCTTGGAATACCGAACGTGAAGCTGAAGATAGGAGGATCAGCACCGAGCACGGCCTCAAACTGCGCTGGAAACGGATCCGGAGGCAACTCTGGCAGAACCGGAGCCGGCAGCCCGAGTGTTTCATGGATTTCGGCGAGAACGGCTAGCATTGGCTTGGGGTCCGGACGCGTCGTGGTCTGATAGCCGCCCGCAAACAGATTCACACTGAATGGCTTGCTCGTGAGTGACTTGATTCGGCGGATCGCTTCGGTGATTTCGTCAGGTTTCAGATAAGCCGCTCCCAGCGAGCCGAGACCGCCGGCATTCGAGACTGCGGCCACGAGCTCCGGAGTCGACGGGCCGCCGGCCATCGGGGCCTGAATCACCGGATGCTCGATGCCGATCCTGTTAAGGAGCAGATTGCGTAACATCAATTCACCTTCTCATCTCGAAGTCTAACCAGGGGTAGGGGCCGAAATCGGTCGCTGCGGTCAGCCCTACGCAAAACGGGCTATCTCTTCGTCAGTGGCGGAAGTGCCGCACGCCGGTGAAGAGCATGGCGAGGCCCAGGCGATCGGCGGCGGCGATGACTTCTGGATCGCGCTGCGAGCCTCCGGGTTGGATGATGGCGGTGGCTCCGGCTTTGGCGATTTCCTCGACACCGTCGGGGAAAGGAAAGAACGCGTCGGAGGCGGCGACCGTCCCTTTCAATGGCAGTTGCGCTTTCATGGCGCCGATTTTGGCCGAATCAACGCGGCTCATCTGGCCGGCGCCGACGCCGACGGTTTGTCCGTCGCGGGCGTAGACGATGGCGTTGGACTTGACGTGCTTGCAGACTTTCCACGCGAAAAGGAGCGCGCGGGTTTCTTCGGGCGTGGGGGCGCGCTGGGTGACGACTTTCAGGTCGATATCCTGTAGCGGACGCACATCGGCATCCTGCAGGAGGATTCCGCCGGAGACGTTTTTCAGAATCCACTTTTGCGGCGCTCGCTCGACTTCGACCAAACGGAGATTTTTCTTGGTGGCGAAGCGGGCTTTGGCGGCTTCGTCGAAGGCGGGCGCGGCGATTACTTCGAGGAAGAGCTTGTGCATCTCTTCGGCGGCTTCGGCGTCGATGGGACGGTTTACGCCGATCACGCCGCCGAACGCGGAGACGGGATCGCATTCGAGCGCGCGCTTGTAGGCTTCGGCAAGAGTCTTGCCGGTTGCGGTGCCGGCGGGGTTGGTGTGCTTGATGATGACGCAGACGGCGGCATCGTCCGGGTCGAACTCCTGGGCGAGGTCCCAGGCGGCTTGCAGGTCGACGATGTTGTTATAGGAGAGTTCCTTGCCTTGAAGCTGGCGGGCGTTGGCCACCCCCACGCCGGAGCCATCGGAATACATGGCGGCCTTCTGGTGCGGGTTTTCGCCGTAGCGCAGGTCGAGAGTTTTCTGGAATGACAGGCGCAGGATTGGCGGGAAGGATTCTGGGGATGGGGCGAGTTGAAAATTCTTTAGATCGGGAATGCGTTCGAGCGTGGAGGCGATGGCGGAGTCATAGGCGGCCGTTGTGGCGAAGGCTTTCTGCGCGAGGCGCCACTTGGTTGCGAGCGAGAGCGCGCCGGCGGTGCGGGTGAGTTCTTCGGCGATTGCCGGGTAGTCAGACGGCGACGTGACGACCGCAACATCGTGAAAATTCTTGGCGGCGGAGCGGATCATGGAGGGTCCGCCGATGTCGATGTTTTCGATCAACTCTTCGAAGGCCACGCCGGGCTTGGCCGCGGTTTTTTCGAAGGCGTAGAGATTCACCACAACCATGTCGATGGGCTGGATGCCGTGCTCGGCGACGGCGGCGGTGTGGGCGGGAATCTCGCGGCGATGCAGGATGCCTCCGTGAACTTTGGGATGGAGCGTCTTGACGCGGCCATCGAGCATTTCCGGGAAGCCGGTGAGTTCGGAGATGTCTTTGACGGCGATGCCGGAATCACGCAGCAGCTTGGCCGTGCCTCCGGTGGAGACAAGTTCGATGCCGAGGCCGGAGAGCTGCCGCGCGAAATCGACGAGGCCAGTCTTATCGGTGACGCTGAGGATGGCGCGCTGGATCTTGGACATTGGAGACGCTCAGATTTTAGCAGGAACAGCGCGGCTATCTGAGTCGCGGCGTGGATTGGATTCCCGTGCTTGCGGAACTTGCGACTTCACCGGGTGTTGGTTTTCGCACCGACTCCACAATGCGATTGATCTCTGGCTGGGTAACTCCGGCGGGGTTCGTGTACTTCTTCGGCGAGAGAACCATCTCGAAATGGTCCTGATCGGAATACAGGTCAACAACAACTTCATCCCTGTTGACTTGTGGATCGCCCTGCTGGAAACCCCGGTAGAACTGGTTCGAGATGTTGAAAATTCCTGACGCTGCTGCTTTCACTGGCATTATCGACTTGGTTAAAAGCACCATTTGCTCGCGAGCATGCAGGCGCGGCGAAAGGGACCAGTAGTGCATCTTGTCAGGCGTGAACCCGTACACGTGACTCACAAAAGCATAGTCAGAGGTCGACGCTCCAGGGCCAAAGAGCAGCTCGACTCCTTGCGGCTGAATTTTGAACTCTGTAGCGCAGAGGCTCGCGAATTCTCGGGGCGGCACGGCGGTCACCATGAGGCGTAGCCCAGATCGAAAAGAGAGAACAACCCTGGTCTTCTCGGGTTTGTCCTTGGGATAGAACGTGGTCTTGGTCTCATCGAGGTCGCTCCAGGGAACTTCAAAGTCATACCCGAGGTACGACAGCTTCATTCCGGTTGCCTGCGAAACGGAGTGATCTTTCAGTTCTGTGGGTACGACTCTGGCCACTGGAGGAACTTTTCTGGCCTCATAAAAAGAAAGTGCGACGGGGGCGATCCAGTATATGCACGCGAGGATGACCGCGAGCGTGATGACTATCGTGGTCGCGATGCGTCGCAGGAGCTTCATAGTCGATCCACTATGTCTTGGCCTTGGCCTTCAGCTTGACATGCCCGTCGGCGAGTTCCACAGAGAATTCAACGTCCTGGCATCCGTACTGCTTGCGGATCTCTGCGGTCTTTTTCTGCACGAAGATGGAGAAGGAATCGAGGTTGCCGGAGACATTTTCTCCCGCCTTTTTCTTGGCCGCGACCAGGGTGTTGTAGAGGCGTTCCAGTTGTTCGCGTCCCGCTTCGTTTTCGTGCATCGTGAAGGGCTGCGAAGTGGCTGGCGCTGGGGCGGCACCGGCGGCGGCATGGCTGAGGCCATAGACGGGATGGTGCTGGGGCTTGTGCTCTTCTTCGGTGCGCACGCCCTGCACGGAGAGAAGCGCATCCTGCGGGCGGCGATAGCCTTCCTCGCGGATACGGGACTTCTTGCGCCACAGATCGCTGTAGACGGCGTAGCGCTGCGCCATTTCGTTATAACGGTAACGTTGGGAAAAACTCATGCGGCCGCCGTCGGAGAATTTGCGCAGCAGGGAGAGTACCTTCCACTCGATATCGGTGGGAGGACGCTTGGTCGGGTTGCTGAAGTAGACCTCATACTCGATCTTCAGCCGGCGCAGCTGAGTCTCGAGCACGTTCAGTTCTTCATCGGTGGTCACTGGGAATCTCCAGGGAACAGTGTAGTGAGAAGGGGGCGTGGCGGCGAGGTACCCGGCGGTCACCGTGGTTATGGTACGAAAGTAATTCAGCTTTTGGCTCTTAGCTATTGGCTTTTGGCTTGAATCCCACGAAGGGATGCTGCGGGTGAGGACCCGGCGTCTGGTTCGACTGGGGTAGGAAAGCGGGGGATCGGCAAATCAGCTGGAGGCGAGGGACTGAGCTAAAGGCCAAGACCTAATGGCTAAAAGTTCACTTCGCTGAATTCGACGCCATCTTCTTGACCATGGCGAGGACCAGCTTGCGGTCACTGTCGTTGAGGTTGGTGGCGTAGCGGCGAACCTGGCTCAGGAAGCGGACTTCGTCGTCGGAGAGCTGGGGCAGTCCCTTGGAGCCGTTGTTGTGCCCGGATTCGGAAAAGAACTGCGAGAGCGCAATCTCCATAGCCCCGGCGATTTTCGACAACGTGTCGAGCGAGGGGATGGTGTGGCCGTTCTCCACGCGCGACAGGTAGCAGCGCAGCAGGCCGGTGCGCTTCTCGATGTCTCCCTGAGACATACCTTTCTGCAGCCGGTAGTCTCTTATGGTCTGGCCGATATTGATCTGGGGGAGCATTGCAGGATGCGACATAGTAACCAGATCGGCATTTTCTGGCAAGTGGAAATTCGTGCTATGACAAAAGTGGTGCAAATTAGAGCTTGATTAAGACGGCAGCACGAAATGCTTAGATACTGTGCAGGAAACGATCGTACCCCGGCGGCCGCTGCGGCACCGCGCTCCAAAATTACTTTTTCAAGTTCTGCTCAAGAAAGGTGACGGTGCGTTTCCAGGCGTCGGCGGCGTCGTCGGCGCGGTACCCGGTCTTGTTGTTTGGGTTTTCGAAGGCGTGGCCGGCATCGTCGTAGATCTTGACGTCGATCTTCTTACCTTGCTGTTTCATCGCCGCCTCGAATTTGTGCACGTCGTCGGGCGTGATGCCCTGATCCTGGCCGCCGAACTGGCCGAGGATGGGAGCATTGATTTTCTTGATGGCCTCGGGATCGGTGGCGAGATGTCCGTAGTTGATGACGTCGGCCGCGAGGGCCGGTTCCTGAAGCGCAACATCGAGCGAGTAGCCGCCGCCCATGCACCAGCCGATGGCGCCAATGCGGTCTTTCTTAACGTTGGGCTGCGATTGCAGAAATTCAAAAGCCGCATGCAGGTCGCGCTTGGCGCGGTCTTCTGGGACTCCGCGCATCAATTCGTGGGCCAAGTCAGGCGTGGTGGCTACCTTGCCGCGATATAAATCAATCGCGAGAGCCACATAGCCCTGGTCGGCGAGCTTCGAAGCTTGCTCCTTGACCCAATCGTTCAGGCCCCAGTATTCGTGGATGACGATTATGGCGGGAAAAGGTCCTTTGCCCGTGGGCGTATAGAGGATGGCTTGAACGGTTTCGTCGCCGCTCTTGTAGGAGACGGACTTGGAATCGGCGGCGACGCAGGTGCAAACGATCAGCGTGATGAATAGGGAGGTGAGCAAAGGGGCGATGATCTTTTTCACGACGTCCTCCGGTCGAGCTGAGATTGTTGTGGGTACGGAAAGCCCGCAGTCACAATTCCAACTCCATGTACATGGCTCCGGCAATGGGATTGGGGCGATAGGGAGCGGTCTCTTTGAACCCCAGCCTGCGATACATTGCAACCGCATCTTTCATCATCGGCTCGACGGTGTCAAGGCGCATTTGCCGGTAGCCGATCTGGCGCGCTTCCGCGATGATCCGCTCCGCTAGAGCGCGTCCCAGGCCCTTGCCGCGAAATTGCGAACGCAGGTAGAGGCGTTTCATTTCGCAGATGCCATCGTCCAGCTTGTGGAGCGCGACACAACCGGCGAGTTGACCTTCGTATTCCGCAAGCAAGAGGCGGCCTTGCGGGGGAGCGTAGTCGCCGGGGAGTGTCGCGAGTTCGTGGTCGAAGTTCTGAAAGCACAGGCTGAAGCCGAGGGACTGCGCGTACTCCAGAAATAGTTCGCGGCCTTGCGCGATCTGGGAGGGCGACTCAGCTTGAGCGAAAGTCAAAATCTTGAACACAGGGGGCACAGGGTAAGTCAAAGGCATCGTGTCCTTGGCTTTCATTTCTTCTGTGAACCTCCGCACCTCATTGTTGAGGAGTGCTATCCCATCAGCATCCCGCCGTTCACGTTCAATACGTGGCCCGTGATGTAGGAAGCCTCGTCCGACGCGAGAAAGGCTACGGCACTCGCAACGTCGGCGGGCGAACCTACGCGGCCGAGCGGAATCTGTTTGGCGGCGGTTTGCTTGAACTCGTCACCGAGCACGTCGGTCATGGCGGTTTCGATGAATCCCGGAGCGACAGCGTTGCAAGTAATGTTACGCGATCCCAGCTCGCGCGCAATAGCCATGGTCAAGCCGATCAACCCGGCTTTCGACGCAGAGTAGTTCGCCTGCCCCGCCTGCCCCATCTGTCCGAAGACGCTGGCGATGTTGATGATGCGTCCCCAGCGCTGTTTGAGCATGGAACTGGTGACCTGCTGAATGCAGAGGTAAGCGGAGGTGAGATTGGTTTGCAGCACGGCGTCCCAGTCGGCGCGCTTCATGCGCAGGACGAGCTGGTCGCGGGTGATGCCGGCGTTGTTGACCAGGATGTCGATCTTGCCGAAGTGCGCGATGGCCGCCTTGATGGTGGACTTGATTTGCTCCTCGTCGGTGACGTCGAGTGGGAAGGCTGCGGCGTTGCCGCCTGTGGCGGAGATTTCCTGCACGAGTTCGGTCAGCTTTTCTAGATTGCGCGCGGCGAGGGCAAGCGCCGCGCCAGTTGTGGCGAGCTTCAGCGCGCAGGCGCGTCCTATGCCTTGCGACGCGCCGGTGACGAACGCCACGCGTCCTGAAAGGGACATGAAATTCTCCTGATGATTACCGCGACTTTCTTCCATAGGACTTTACGCTGGAACGTGGAATTATACCCGCTGCCGCTCTATTCGGTGGGCCACGGGCAGGGCAGGAATGTCGAACTGGCTTACGCAAGTGCTGGTGTCATTCTTCTAACGGATTGCACATTGCAGATTGTTCTCGCGCCGATTAACATTCAAACACTCCCATGCCTCAGACTATGACTAACGAAGTGATCGCCATGCCCGAGCCTTCCAGCAAGAATTCATCCGCGGCGGATTCGGTTTCGGCCGGCTCCGGGCACAGCTCGCCGCAGCGGGCTTCTGCCACCGACAACTTTTCAGCTCCCGAGGAACTGCGGGATGCCGCGCCCTCCACCGAAGTCTTCGCCGTCTATGGCGTTGAGCCGGAGATTCAGGCTTACGCTATGGCGAAGTATTCGCGCTCGGCGCTGTCGATGAAGGAGTCGTTGCGCGAGATCAGCGCGCAGAAGGCGGAGAAGTTTCTCAACACGTTTTATTTTCAGTACGGGCATCGCTCGATTGCCGATCTGGCGCACATTGCGCTGGCGGTCGAGAGGCTCTCGATTCTGGCAGCGATTGAACTGGCTGATGAGCAGCGCTGGGACGGGCAGGAGCGCTCGACGCGCTATCAGGATTTCAAGAAGAGCGGTTACTACGTCCCTGACTTCGGCTCCGATGCCGAGGCGCGCAAGCTTTACTGCGAGACGCTGGATTTTATTTTCGCCGAGTACGAAGTGCTCTCGGCGCACATGACGCAGCACCTGATCAGCATCACTCCCAAGCCTGCCGAGATGAAGCAGGAGGCGTATGAGCGCACTTTGAAGGCGCGGGCGTTTGATATCACTCGATATCTGTTGCCGCTAGCTACGAATACTTCGTTGGGAGAGATCGTTAATGCGCGGACTTTGGAAACCCAGGTGGCGCATCTGCTCTCGCACACGCACAAGGAAGTGCGCGTTCTCGGCGAGTCGCTGAAGAAGGCGGCAACGTCGGCGGCTTACAACGTGAATGCGGAGTCGTTGAAGAAGTTGGTGGAGGAGATTCGGGCAGTGAGTCCGGAGCTAGGCGCGCGGGCAGAGCAAGAATTGCTGCATGAGGTTCGGGTTGCGCCAACGCTGGTGAAGTATGCCGACCCGAATCCGTATGAGATGGAAACGCGCCGCGAATTGCGGCAGGCGGCGCGCGAGCTGATGAAGAGCGAGTCGGTTGCGCCCTCGAAGGCGATTGTCGATTTGCTCGACGAAGAGCCGCTCGAAGTTGAGATTGCGACCACATTGCTCTACGAACACTGCCATCACTCTTATCGGCAGGTCCGACAGGCGCTGCAGGTTTCGGGCGAGCGCTATCGCCGCGAGATCATCGACCTCGGCCTAAGGCATCGCGGCAAGCACGACGAAATGCTGCGCGCCTTCCGCGCCGGGCAGCAGTTCCGCTTCGACATTCTGATGGATACGGGCGGCTTCCGCGACATGCACCGTCACCGGCGCTGCATCCAGTTGATGCAGGGATTCACCACGCAGCACGGCTACGAAATGCTGCTCGACGTGGAAGACGCCGGCATGCGGTTGCAATTCGAGGCAGCGATGCGGCGGGTGCAATCGGCGGTGGAGAAGCTGGCCGCGCGCAACACGCCCGAGGCGGAGGAAAATTCGCAGTACGCGATTCCTCTGGCCTATCGCAAGCGCGCGCTGTTCAAGATGGACTTCGCCGAGGCGGTTTACATCTCCGAGCTGCGCACCACGCCGGCGGGACATGTTTCCTATCGCAACGTGGCTTATGCGATGTATGAGGCCGTGGCGCGGAAGTATCCGGCGCTGGCCAAGTATTTTCGGGTGCACGACGTGACGGCGCCGGTGGATTTGCTGCAGAGGTGAAGTAGTTACATTTGCCTATACATTTGAGTATCTAGTCCGTTATCATGGTATTGCAATTCGACGGCTTTGATTGGGACCGAGGTAACAGAGCCAAGTGCCAGAAGCACGGGCTTTCCATTGCACTGATTGAAAGCTTGTTCGCCCGGCCTCTTGCCATTCTTCCCAGCGCGGCCGATTCGCAGGATGAACGCCGCTTTTGCGCTGTGGGACAAACTGGCAACGGTCGGAGAGTATTCCTTGTCTTCACGCTGCGGCGCAAGGGCGATAAGCACGGGGGCGATAAGCAATTGATAAGGCCGATCAGCGCG
>Ga0209333_1000705_pt1 | contig 17591 bp, 12 predicted proteins | sample BlaSpr_A8_OM2_O3_FD_187982 | JGI IMG/M metagenome (GOLD analysis project Ga0209333, IMG submission 187982) | Forest soil microbial communities from Thunder Bay, Ontario, Canada - Black Spruce, Ontario site 2_A8_OM2_O3 (SPAdes) (version 2) | ecosystem: Environmental > Terrestrial > Soil > Boreal... | reverse complement strand
CCCATCCACCACCGCCACCGCATCTGGGCACGCCGCAGCCCGCACCCCGAACAACCCCGCCACCGTCACCCCCGGCACCGCGCCGGTGTCATTCCACTCCTCCAGCACCCGCGCACGCTCAGCCGCGTCCAGCACCCCCACCGCATGCACCCGCACCACCGGATCAGCGGCCACCGCCGCCAGCACCCGCACCAGCCGCTCGGCGAGACTCCCGGCCGCGCCAGGATCGAACAGGTCCGCCGCCACAACGACCGACCCCCGCAAGCCCGCTGGCCTGCCATCGTCATCGAAGGTCTCGGCCACGGTGATGTCCAGGTCGAGATTGGCCGACGCCGGCCCGGCGGGCAGCCCCCCGGCCCGCAGGCCGGGCAGGTTCAAGGTGGCCGGGGCGTTGTTCTGCACCGTCAGCTTGACCTGGTACAGCGGGTGGCGGGCCAGCGACCGGGCCGGGGCCAGCACCTCCACCAGCCGCTCGAACGGCACATCCTGATGATCCAGCGCCCCCAGCCAGCACTCGCGCACCCGGCCCAGCAACTGCTCGAACGACGGATCCCCCGACACATCAGTGCGCAGCACCAGCGTGTTCACAAAAAACCCGACCAGATCACGCAGTGCGTCATCAGTCCGCCCCGCCATCGGCGTGCCGATCGGGATGTCCTCACCGGCCCCCAGCCGCGACAGCAGCACAGCCAGCCCGGCCTGCACAACCGCGAACAATGTGACTCGATGCGAGCGTGCTAGCCCGGCCAGCTCCCGGTGCACCTCCGCGGGAACGCGCAGCGGCGCGGCGTGGCCGCGGTGACCGGGAACCGCGGGGCGGGGCCGGTCGGCGGGCAAGGCCAGTTCTTCGGGGGCCCCGGCCAGCGCCTGCCGCCAGTACCCCACCTGCTGGGCTAGCAGGCTGCCCGGGTCGTCCTCGTCCCCCAGCACCTCGCGCTGCCACAACGCGTAATCGGCGTACTGCACCGGCAACGGCACCCACTGCGGCACCTCACCCCGGCAGCGGGCCGCGTACGCCACCGACACATCCCGACCAAGCACCCCCATCGACCAGGCATCCCCCGCGATGTGATGCAGCACCACCACCACCACATGCACCCCGGGACCGGTGCGCAGCAGCCGCACCCGCAGCGGCACCTCCACCGCCAAGTCAAACGGCTGCGCCGCCACCTCCGCCACCGCCACAGCCAGCCCAGCCTCCGCCACCTCAGCCATCGGCAAATCCAAGTGCACCGCGTCCCGATCGAGGATCTGCTGGCGCGGCTGGTCGTCTACGGCGGGGAACACGGTCCGCAGCACCTCATGCCGCCCGGCCACGTCGGCCAGCGCGTCGGCCAGTGCGGCGACGTCCAGGTCCCCGGTCAGCCGCACCGCCACTGGGATGTTGTAGGCCGCACTTGGTCCGTCCAGCTGGGCCTGAAACCACAGCCGCTGCTGCGCGAAGGACAGCGGAATCATCAGAACTCCCTTTGCTGACGTTCCGCCCGCACCACGAGCCTGGCTCTCCCCAAGCATCTGGCCATCAGTTTCCAGCGTTGACTAATACGACGCAGATAACAGATGTCCCAAGGCGGGGCAATGGCTCTATCCGGCACGTGTGGAGCTCCTTAATTCACTCTCAGCTCAGCCCTCTCGGAGGGTGAGGCCATTGCGTTGCGCACCGATGCTCCATCACTTCAGATAGGCGAGGAGAAACCCACGTTAATCACGGGCCCGTCCTGCCCGCTGGCTCTGGCTGGTCCCGCGGGCTCCTCGCCTTGTGCTTGCCGTGCAAACTGAGTGCGATACAGCTCCTCGTAAAGCCCGCCAGCCGCCAGCAGCTCCTCATGGGTTCCGCGCTCGGTGATCCGGCCAGCGTTGACGACCAGGATCTGGTCGGCATCGCGGATGGTGGACAGCCGGTGCGCGATCACCAGCGATGTCCGGCCTAGCAGCGCGATCTTCAGCGCCCGCTGTATGGCCGCCTCCGACTCCGAGTCCAGGTGAGCGGTGGCCTCATCCAGGACGACGACCCGCGGAGCCTTGAGCAGCAGCCTGGCGATCGCGACGCGCTGCTTCTCGCCGCCGGAGAGCCGGTATCCGCGATTGCCCGCCACTGTGTCGAGGCCATTGGGAAGCGAGGAGATCAGATCCCAGATTCGCGCCGCCTGGCACGCCTCGATCAGTTCAGCTTCCGTCGCGCCTGGGCGTGCATATAGCAAATTTTCCCGGATCGTGTCATGGAACAGGTACGCGTCCTGGGTGACCACGCCGACTGTGTCACGCACCGACTCCGAGGTCACGTCACGAAGATCGTGACCGCCGATCCGCACGGTTCCCGAGCCAGGGTCGTACAGCCGGGGCACCAGGTGGGTAATCGTGGTTTTTCCTGCTCCCGACAGGCCGACCAGCGCGGTCAGCTTCCCGCTCGGCGCGCGGAAGCTCACGTCCTGCAAAACCACGGCGTCGTCTGGATTTTCCGGCCTGGCAAGCGTGAGCGACTCCAGCGAGGGAAGCGTCACCTCGCTGGCCGTGGGGTACCTGAACGAGACGTGATCGAACTCGATCTCTGGCGCCGTCCCGGTACTGGGAATCGGGTAAGCCCCGGGCCGTTCCGCTACGACTGGCTTGAGGTCCAGCACCTCGAATACCCGGTCAAAGCTGACCAGCGTGGTCAGAACGCTGACTTGCAGGCCGGACAATTGCTGGATCGGGCCGATCAGCCTCCCGAGCAGCGCAGACAAGGCTATGAGCGTGCCGAGCTTGAAGTCGTGTCTGATGACCAGCAAGGCGCCCAGGCCAAACACACTCGCGCTGACGAACGAGGTCAGCGTGCTCATGAGAATGCCGAACCCGTTCCCGTACACCGACGCCACCATGGACATGTCGCGGAGCGCGCCCGACCGGGCCTCAAACAGGCTCGCTTCGTCCTCGGGCCGCCCGTAGAGCTTGGCCAGCATCGCCCCGGACACGTTGAAGCGCTCCTGCATCAGCGAGGTCATCGCGGCGGTGCGCTGCATCCGCTCCCGGGTAAAGCGCTGCAGCCTTTTGCCGACCAGCCTGCTGGGAAAGACGAACAACGGGGCCACCGCCAGCCCCACGATCGTGATCTGCCAGGACAGGGCGAACATTGCCACCAGCGTGAGGACCAAGGTCACCACAGTGCCCAGTGTCGAGGTCAGCAGCCCGGTGAGTGCCTGCTGCGCACCGACGACGTCGGAGTTCAGCCTGCTGACCAGCGACCCGGTCGTCGAGCGGGTGAAGAACGCCAGCGGTTGCTCCTGTATGTGCTTGTACACCTCGTTGCGCAGATCGTAAGTAAGCCCCATGCCGATCCGGGCCGAGGCCCAGCCCGACAGATAGCTGAACACGGAACCCAGCAGCGTTATCCCCACAGTTACCACGGTCAGCCAGAAGACAACTGCAATCCGGCGCGCCAGGATGCCGTCATCAATGATCACCGCCAGCAGCAACGGACCTGCGATCGAAGTAGTCGAGCTGATTGCCGTGATCGTGAGCAGCGCTGCCATGAGCCAGCGGTATGGCCGTGCGTACGGGAAAATCCGCCGGACCGTGCCTGGCCTGATCTTCTGGCGAGTCACCGATTCGTTATAGGCCCTCCCCAGCATTCCTATTGGGCCTGGCCGTGGACCGCCCATCATGGCGGGACCGCCCATCATGGCGCTAGAGACCTCCCTGGCTTCCGCTGCTTTCCCGGCGCAGTTCTGCTCTCGTTCCGATGCCGGCGGCGACTAAATTATTAATTCTTTCGTCAAATGCCGGCCCTGCAGGCCGCAGCCATTCAGGCACATTTTGCCAAGTATCCCCCCGCGCGGCTGAAACGACAACCGCCGGAATTTCGCCAGCACGGCGTCAAACTGATATCGCAAACATCAGCACGTAAGTCTGACATGTTCGACTGACGATGCCCCTCAGTTGAACGCACTATTCTGGCTTAACCCAGAGCAGACCATCCGCCGATGAAATCATGCCGTCCGCAAAGAATGGTTGTTCGACGTCGAACTCGGGGCCGAGATCTGCCCGGGCCTGAAGCTGAGAACTCTCATGCATCACTTGCCGGACCATCGGGGTCTTGAATAGCGGCACCATGCTGCCGGTCCCGCTATCGGCAAGCTGCTGGACCGCATCTCCGAAGTCTTTCGAGCTCGAGCTGAGCCGACCCGAAAGGGCTTCGGCGTCGCCCAGCCGGAACTCTCCCGATGAGACTCCTCCCACGAGACCGACAAAGGCCTCCAGCTCAGAGTGACTGCTATTCGTGATTTTCCTGGCCTCCCAGAAATAGGAAGCCTCCTCCGCATGCATCTCGTAGAAGGAAACCAGGAACTCATAAAATACCCCGTACTCGCGACGGTACCTGGCCTCGAACTCCCGGAATGCCGCCTCCTCCCCGACAACTCCTTCCATGATGCTATTGATAGAGCGCCCGGCCAGCATCGCGCTGTAGGTGGCCAGGTGAACGCCCGATGAGAACACCGGGTCCACGAAACACGCCGCGTCCCCGATCAGCACAAGGCCCGGCCGCCAGAAGGTCGTGTGACAGTACGAGTAGTCCTTGCGCACCCGGACCTGCCCGTACACCCCGTCGGTAATCCGCCGGGCGTCCGCCAGGTAGTCGGAGATGAGCGGCGACTCCTCGATCAGCTTCAGCAGCATCCCTTCCGGGTCGCCCTGGATCTTATTCGCGAGTTCCTGGTGCACGACGGCGCCCACACTCGTCATAGTCGGGCTCAGCGGTATGTACCAGAACCATCCGCTGTCGAATGCGCAAGAAAAGATGTTTCCCGCGTTGGGCTCCGGCAGGCGCTTCCCGTTTTCGAAGTAGCCGAATAGAGCGACGTTACGGAAGAAATCCGAGTACGTGCGGGACCCGCCTACGGATCGATAGATGCGGCTCTTGTGGCCGGAGGCGTCGACGACGAATCTGGCGCGAACCGTATGTTCATTGCCAGCAGCATCGCAATACAAGACTCCGGCTGCCCTGCCGCCCTCGTCGAAAACGCTCCGAACCGCGCATTGCTCCCGCACCTCGGCACCGACGCGGCGGGCATTCTCCATGAGGATCTTGTCGAACTTCATTCGCTCGACTTGATATGCGTATGACGTCGGGCCTGCCATTCGTGGTGCGATCGAAAAGGAAAACGTCCACGGATCTGGGTTGGCGCCCCACTTAAAAGTGCCACCCAGCTTGCGTGTAAAGCCTGCGCGTGCTACTTCGTCCGCGCAGCCAATCAGCTTGCAGACGCCGTGTATGGTCGGAGGCAGCAGTGACTCGCCAATCTGATATCGCGGGAATCGCTCGCTCTCGAGGACCAGGACTCTGTGCCCCCGTAGCGCTACTACCGCAGCCAGTGTAGAGCCACCCGGGCCACCGCCGACGACCACGACATCAAACTGCTCACCGTCCCCAGTATGCATTTGCAGCTCTCCCGGATCGTTGCGCCGTGAATGTCACAACGATAAGACTTGGCTTAGTTTCATCCCAGTGTGACGACCGTAGTCTGGGAGGCAGCCCATGAATGAACTGACGCAGCGCCTGACCGTTGACCAGCCTGTGGTCGTCGGGGGCCCGGATCCCTCGCTAGGAGAACTCGAGCGGCGGCTGAATGAGATCGGGCACGTATTCATCAAGTTCACCGAGACTCGTGGCGGAACCGACCTCGGGATCCGTGTCGACCGTCCGGCCTGCGACGACAGCGCAGCCGACTTCAGCGACGGCACCGGGACCGTCCACATTGAGGGCACTGTCACCCTGAACCACGACCCCGTGCGCTGCATCGCCACCATCGACCTTGCCACGCTCAAGGGGAGCGGTCATCTGATGCTCGTGGAGCAAGCGGAGGTCGAGGTGGCCGCCGCCGCCGAATAAGGATGTGCCCCGATTGACGGGCGCCCGTACCCGTTGCGGCCTCCGGAACGACAGGTGCCGGAGGCCGCTACCGAATGGACGTGTCCCTCAGCCGTCCGACCAGCCGTGCTGCTGTGCAAATTCAAGCAAGCTCTGCCGCGCGTCGAGTATTTGCCGACCGGTCAGCTCTGGGACGGCCCTCAGCAGTAGCTCGGTGAGGGCATGCGTGAGCTCGTTGGGAGAGAGCACGTCACACAGCTGCTCCTCATCTGCTACGCCAGATGAGTCGCTTTGGGGCGGCACCACTGGTACCGCTTGGGCCGGCGGAGCCGGCTGGGCCAGCAGAGGTGTCATGTCCTGCTCGAGTGGAGTTGCCCTCTCGCCCGCTGCTTGGGCTGGAATGGGCGCGCCTTGGATTGCCATGAGTACGGCGGGCCGGGGGGCGAGCGGGTGACCGTATCCGTTCACCATGTCCTGGATCAGATGTGCCGCGAATGCCTTCCGCCCGCGATCACTATTCATGATTTCGAATTCGACTCGCATACCCGGACGCAGCAGTTCCGGGTCTTCATCGAACACTGAAGCGTGCAGAAATATGTCCTCTCCGCCGTCCTCGGCCGCCACGAAGCCATAACCGCGTACATGATCGAACTGCAACAGCTTTCCTGTAGCCAACTGCTACTCTCCTTTTCTTCCGCGCGATGCCCGAGCCAACTAAGACAACATAATTTCTTATATGGATACGTTCAACTGATGCAAGGAGCCACTTGAACTTCACGAGCCGACCCTGATACGGCCAATAGAATATTGGTCGGTATGAGCTAGCCAACTGCGGCAGGAAAGAGGCGGGTTGCGGCATGCCCCATGTATTCGCTAATGGCATACGGCTTGCTTACGAACGCAGCGGCCGCGGTGACCCCGTGCTCATGATTATGGGCCAGGGGGCGGGTGGCAACGTGTGGTCGATGTACCAGGTATCGGCACTGGCCAAGGCCGGATATGAGGCCATCACCTTTGACAACAGGGGCATACCACCTTCGGATGTGCCACCCGGCGACTACTCGCTCGCCGATCTGGTGACCGACACTGAGCAGCTGATCGAGGCGCTGGGCCTCGGACCCTGTCGGCTGGTCGGGGCATCGCTGGGTGCGGCGATCGCAACAGAACTGGCTGTCAAGAGGCCGGATCTGGTCATCTGCTGTGTGCTGATGGCCATGCGGGCCCGCACGGACGCGTTCCGGCAGGCGTTGTCTGATGGCGCGAAGGAGCTAGCCGACGGGGGCGTCGACCTGCCGCCGGTCTATGCAGCCACGAACTCGGTCCTGCATATGTTCTCGCCTGCCACGCTCAACGACGAGAAGGTAGTTTCAATGTGGCTGGACCTCTATGAAATGTCAGCCCGCAGAAAGGCGGCTCGCGGGCAGAACGCGATCGATCTCACGACGGACCGCCGCGATCCGCTGCGAGCGGTTCCGGTGCCATGCCGGGTCATCAGTTTTGCCAATGACGTCACGTGCCCGCCGCACCTGTGTGCCGAGGCAGCTGACGTTATTCCGGACTGTGACTATATCGAAATCGATTCGTGCGCACACTCGGGATACCTCGAACGACCGGAGGAGGTCAATGCCGCGATTATCGAGTTTCTCCTGAAGAATTAGCGTCCTGAGGTATGCGGATCAGCCAGCTCTTTGCGACCGGGATCTTGTGGTGGCGTTTGTGGGCGTCAACTGCTGACGCGCGCCAGTTGCGCACCTGATGTTTGCGGGAACGACATCTGTTCATTAATTTTGCCATGGGTCGCAGTGCTGGCGCTGCCCGGGCAGCGCCAGTGACTGCGCCGACGTTCCCCACTGCGGCACCGTGGCAGGACGGCTCCGGAAAGAATTCAACATCGAATTAGTGCCCGGACACTGACGCTACGTGTTCTTGAGGATTCCGGTGGCCGTTCGCCGCCCGCGGATATCCCGCACAGCGGTCGCCAGCGCTTCGTGGTCGCTGGCAGCGCTGACCACCATGCCCTGGTGGTCGAACAGCGGCGAGGTCAGCCGGTAGCGGAACTGCTGGCGGCCGTCGCTGCGATCGCCGTGGCATCCTGCCGCGCGGGCCGCTTCGGCCATGGCCAGCGCCTGCAGCGGGCCGTGTGTGAGCAGCCCCGGGTAGCCTTCCACCTGCATTGCGTAGTCGCGATCGTAGTGGATGCGGTGCGCGTTGTACGTCAGCGCCGAGAAGCGGAAGAGCAAGCTCGGGGAGATCTCGATGACCCAGTCGCCGTCGGCGGGCTGGGCTGCTGGACCGTCCTCCGGGGAGGCCGACAGCTGGCTGGCAGAGGATGCGGCTTCTCGGTAAACGATGTCCTGCTGCTCGTCGATGACGACCTGACCGCGTTGCAGGATCTGGTGTTCCACCACGATGAACGTCAGTGGCCCGGACCTGCCCTGTTTCTCCAGGACGGACAGCACGCGGCTGCGTTTGGTAGCTGGCTCACCGCACCTAAGTGGCCCGCTGGTTCGGATGCGACCGCCGGCCCACATCCGGCGTCTGCCTAGTGCCGGGAAAGCAGCAATCGTCCCGCGGAGCGGGTGCCCATCCGGGCCGAGCTCCGCTTGGGCGGGCCGGTCGAGCAGATAGACCCAGTGCCAGAGCAGCGGCAGTCCTTGGTCTTGCGCGAGGTCCGGTACGGGCACGCCAAGCAGCCCGCCGAGCGCATGAGCTGGCTCCGGCAGCAGCATTTCCGTGCGCTCGACGAAGTTATTCATCCCCGCGGCTCTTCCCCGGCGGGCAGTCCGAATCCGCTGCCGATCGAGGCCTCATCCCGTGATGGTACGTCTCACATCCACCGTCCTCGCCGCGCGTTCATTGCCGACGAATTCTCATGGACGGCTCGCTATTGATCGGCCGACGACGCGGGTTAGGCTAAGCGCCGCAGGCCTCGGCTCCGCAAATTTAGGAGCCGACGACCGGCTCCCTTGGTGTCGGGTTCGCGGATGGGTACTCAAAGGGTTCATGGAGGCGCTGGATGACGGTACAGGCGGAGCGGGCGGAACAGGAAGTCTTCAGCTTCCAGGCGGAGGCAACGCAGGTCCTGGACCTGGTGGTCCATTCTTTGTACAGCAATAAGGAGATCTTCCTGCGCGAGCTGATCTCCAATGCATCGGATGCGATCGACCGGCTCCGGCTGGAACTGCTGTCGCAGTCTGAGTTGCCGGAGGCGGACGGGCCGCTGCGGATACGAGTCAGTCACGACAAGAACGCGGGCACGATCACCATCGCCGATAACGGCATCGGGATGAGCCGCGATGAGGTGATCCAGAACATCGGCACGATCGCGAAGTCGGGTACCAGGGAGTTCCTGCGGTCGCTGACCGGCGACCAGCGAAAGGACGCCCTGCTGATCGGCCAGTTCGGGGTGGGCTTCTACTCCTCGTTCATCGTCGCCGACAGGGTGGAGCTGACGACCCGCCGGTCTGGCCTGGAACCGGATGACGGGGTGCGCTGGGAGTCGGACGGCAAGGGCGACTACACGCTGGAGACGGCCCGGGTGCCGGATCGTGGCACGACAATCGTGCTTCATCTGCGCGAGGGTGAGGACGACCTGCTGAACGGGTGGCGGCTGCGGTCGATTATCGAGAAGTACTCCGACCACATCAGCGTGCCGATCATGATGCCGGGCGAGCCCGAGGACAGGGCGGAAGAGGAAGAGGCCACGGCGAAGGGTGACACGCCTAAGCCGGACGTCACCGTCAACCGGGCGTCGGCGCTGTGGTCCCGCCCGAAGGGCGAGCTCACCAACGACGACTACACCGGGTTCTACAAGCACATCACGGGGGAGTTCAACGATCCGCTGGCCTGGGTGCACGCCAAGATCGAGGGGACGTACGAGTACACGCTGCTGCTGTTCATCCCGTCTAATGCACCGTATGACCTGTGGGTGGAGAGCGCCCGCCGCGGCGTGCGGCTGCATGTGCAGCGAGTTTTCATCATGGAGGACACCGGGCAGATCCTGCCGAAATACCTGAGGTTCGTCCGCGGTGTCATCGACTCGTCCGACCTGCCGCTCAACGTCTCCAGGGAGATCCTGCAGAGCAGCCGCGCAGTCGACAACATGCGCACCAACGCGGTGAAGAAGGTGCTGCGCCGACTCAACGAACTCGCCGAGAGCGATCCGGACAAGTACGCCACGTTCTGGAAGGAGTTCGGCGCCACATTGAAGGAGGGCATCGCCGACGACTACTCCAATCGGGACGAGATCGCTGGACTCTTGCGGTTCAACTCCACAAAGTCCCCCACCGACGACCCGGACACGTCGCTGCGCGACTACGTAGCGCGGATGAAGGAGGGGCAGGAGGACATCTACTACCTACTGGCCCCATCGCTGGCGGCCGCCAAGTTCAGCCCGCACCTGGAGGCATTTCGCACCAAGGGTGTGGAGGTGCTGCTGCTCGGTGAGGGAGTGGACAACTGGGTGGTGTCCAGCCTCCGTGAGTTCGATGGCAAGAAGTTGCAGTCCGTCGCCCAGGGCGACGGCGACCTGGGCGCGCTGGCCGACGAGGAGGAAAAGCAGGCTAAGGAGCAGGCGGACGCCGACTACGCGGAGCTGCTCGGCAAGCTGAAGGCCTATCTGGCCGGGCAGGCATGGGATGTGCGGCTGTCCACCCGCCTGACCACGTCGCCGGCCTGCATCATCAGCAACGAACCCGAAATCGACGTCAACCTCATGCAGCGGCTGCGCGGAACCGGGCTGCCGCGGCAGGCGGTGCTTGAGCTCAACCCGCAGCACCCGCTTATTCAGCGGCTCAACCGCAGACGGGAAGGCAAGCACATCGGTGAGTGGGCGCAGGTCCTGTTCAACCAGGCGGTGCTCACCCTCGGAGCCCGCATCGAGGACCCCACCACATTCGTCCAGAGGCTCAACAGCCTGCTCACAGCGCTCACCGAAGAGGATGCCGCCGACGCAGCGGAACACCTTGCAGGCGGAGGACCCGTACGCGCGGACGACCAGGCGGCCGACGGCGCCGCTGAGAGGAACGACATCTCGGACCCCGAGAAGGCGGACGAGGACCCTGAGAAGGCGGACGAGGACCCTGAGGAGGCAGACTGAGTGCCACCCTGCCGGGACGGCTGCTGGCGGTCAGCGACCTGCACGTCACGTTCCCGGAAAACCGGGAATTCGTTGCGAACCTCTCGCCGGGCACCCCGTGCGACTGGCTGCTAGTGGCAGGCGATGTGGCGGAAAAAGCTGCGGACATCGAATGGGCGCTGCGCACGCTGAGGGCCCGCTTCGCACGCGTTGTCTGGGCCCCCGGCAACCATGAACTCTGGACGCTCAGCACGGACCCGGTGCAGCTGCGCGGTCCGGCCCGGTATCAGCACCTGGTCGCGATGTGCCGCCGGATTGGCGTGATCACCCCAGAGGACCCGTTCCCGGTATGGCGCGGCGAGGGCGGGCCGGTAGTAATCGCACCGCTGTTCATGTTGTACGACTACTCGTTCCGCCCGGAAGGCACCACCACCAAGGCGGAAGCCCTTGCTCTGGCGTACGAGACGGGCATCGTGTGCTCCGACGAGGCCGTGCTGCACCCTGACCCTTATCCGAGCATCGACGCGTGGTGCCACGCACGCGTCGAGGAGACCGAGCGACGGCTGGCGGCGCTGCCACCGGGCATTCCTACCGTGCTGGTCAGTCACTTTCCACTGACCCGCGAGCCAACGCGAGTCCTGAAATACCCAGAGTTCGCCCAGTGGTGCGGCACCGAGCGCACAGCCGACTGGCACCTGCGCTTCGGGGCACACGCCGTCGTATATGGCCATCTGCACATCCCCGACACCACCTGGCAGGACGGTGTGCGGTTCGAGGAAGTCTCGATCGGCTACCCGGAGGAACTCGACCTTAATCCGGAACGGCCACGCACCCTACGGCAGGTTCTCCCGCACAGATCGACAGATCATGCACCGGTAACGACGACCGCGGTCACTAGCAGCCCTTTATCGGCAAGCCAGCGACCGCTCATCTGAGTCAGCGGTACACCATTGAGAATCGGACCCTGAACGAGCAGGCGCGAGGTGAACGTACCCCCGCGCGGATCGATGACGATGTCCGCCGACTCGAAGCCGAGCCAGCACCGGGCCAGCGGAAACCACGCCTTGTAGATAGACTCTTTCGCGCAGAAGAGCAATCGGTCCCAGCAGATTCCGGGCACGCTGGCCGCGAGTTCATCAAGCCGGACACGCTCCTCGCCAAGAGCGATCAGTTCGAGCATGCCATGGTCTGGAAGGGCCTCGTTAGGCTCCGCGTCCACTCCGAGCGATGCGACATCCGTGGTCAGGCCGACCGCAGCGGCGCGATATCCGGCGCAGTGCGTAATGCTGCCGGTTACCCCTTCCGGCCATTGCGGGGCGCCGCCGGGTCCGGGCAGCACAGCCACCGGTGGCCGACCCAGCCGGGCCAGTGCTGTCCGCGCACAGCCGCGCGCGGTGGCGAATTCCCTTCGTCGGCTTTCCGCGGCCCTAGCGATGAAAGCCCTTTCTTGCGGATAGAGCTCAGCATCGGCATCGTCCTCGAATGTCTCGGCTGCAGCAATCCCTGAAGGCAGAATCCGCCCTATCATCTGACCGCCCTATGGCCGTTCTTCTGCGGTAATGCCAAATTTCGGCAATTCTACCGGCATTCAGGCCCGAAAGAAGGCGTGCTGCATTCAAATAGGAGCGGCTAAGTTCCTCATGGTCGGAATGGGTTCAACTGCTGATTTTCACTGCTTGCACGGAATTCGAACCGTGCGCCCCATGGAAGGATTCGCGGCATACCGTGAGCGCGCGAGTGCTGAAATTTATCGCTTGCTGATGGTCACCGAGCTGGATGAGGTGCCCGCCGATAGTGTAAAGAGCGCGGGCCTCTCCTCGCGGGTCGCCGATGGCGTGGTAGAGCCACAGCGCCTGCCTTGCCTGGACCATCGCTTCCGGGATTCGATCCTGCGCGTGTAGGACATAGGCGCGGCGGAGACCAGCGAGCGCACGGAGTCGCATGTCGCCGAGCTGCCCGGCCAGGTTGATGGCCTCATCCAGATAATGACCGGCGCTGACGACATCGCCCAGCAGGAACCTCAGCCACCCAAGATGCTGATTGGCCGTCGCCAGTCCGGCCAGATCGCTCAGCCTGGCGGCGACCGCCAGTGCTGCCTCCTGGGCCGCGGCGAGCCTTTGCCAGCACGCTTTGTCCTGGAAATACCACCCGGCGGCCCAGGGCAGCTCCCAGGCGTGCGGAGCATGGCCAATTTCGGCGGCCTTGCCGATGACGGCAAGCAGGACTTGCCGCTCGTTCTCAAACCACTCAGCCGCCTCCTCGGGACCCTCCATCTCCTCAGGCATGACACCTGGGTGTGGTGAAGCACGGCGGACCTTGGCGTGGTAGGGGTGCAGGAGACACGACGCAACGATGGCGGTGTGCAGGTAGTGGTCAAGCACGCGGTGCAGCGCGGCATGCCGGTCGGCTTCGCTCTCGCGGGTTATAGCTTCCTCCACAGCGTAGGAGCGCAAGAGATCATGACAGCTGTAGCGACCGGGAACGTACTCGGTGAGCAGATGCTCGTCACACAATTCCGCCAGCGCTAGATGCGCCTGCCCACTCGGCAACCCCGCGAGGCTGGCTGCCGCCGGAACCGTAATATCGGGTCCAGGGTGTAGTCCCAGCAGGCGGAACATCCGCGAAGCCTTATTCCCCAGCTTTGCCCGAGACCAGGAGAAAACCATCCGGACGCTGGTGGCCGACTCCCCAGTCTCCAGTACGTCCAGCCGTCCCCGAGCGTCGCGCATCTCAGCCGCGAGCGGAGCCAGCGGCAGTCCGGGGCGCGCGAAGGCGCGGGCAGCGACGTCGCACAGGGCCAGCGGCAGGCCGGCGCACAGCACGATAAGTTCGCTGACCACCCCGGGCTCGGCCATCACTCGCTCGGCACCCAGGTTCAAGGTCAGCAGTTGGCGCGACTCGGCCTCTGTCAGCACGCCATGGGTGATCAGGTGCGCGCCCTCCGCGGCGGCAAGGCCGATAAGCCGGTTCCTGCTGGTGACCAGCACCAGGCATCCCGGCGATCCGGGCAGCAACGGACGGACCTGTTCCGCATCCTGAGCGTTGTCCAGCACGATCACCATGCGCCGGTCAGCCAGAAGACTGCGGTACAGGGCAGCCTGCCCGTCGGTGTCCGGCGGGGTCTGCCCGGACGGCACGCCAAGCGCGGTCAGGAAACCACGCACCGCGTCGGTCGGCATGAGAGGCAGGGCAGACGGGCCGGAACCACGCAGGTTCACGAACAGCTGCCCATCAGGGAACCGGCCGGCGACGTGATGCGCCCAGTGCACAGCCAGCGCGGTCTTCCCGATCCCGGCCATTCCGGTCAGCGCGGCGATAACCACGCCGCTCGTTTCCCTCAGGTCCCGTTCCACCAGGGCGGAGAGCACGGCCAGCTCAGCACGGCGTCCTGTGAAGCACCTTGGCGCCGCAGGAAGCTGCCTCGGCGCCACCTGCACAGTGCCGGCAAGCACAGAAGGGCGGACGCGCGCCCGCGCTGGATCCCCTGACCGGATTTCCTGCCGCACTACTCGCTGATAGGCCTCGGCTAGCTCTGCACCGGGAGTCAGCCCTAGCTCGCTGTCGAGGCGCGTCCGCATGTCCTGGTAGATTCCGACAGCGGCGGCCTGATGTCCGGAGCCTGCCAGCGCTATCATCAGGCGAGCGTGTGCGGGCTCGTTGAGCGGCTGGTCCTCGGCTAGCGCCTGCAATCGTGGTATCGGCCGGTCGTACTGACCCAGTGCGCACGCTACCTCGGCATAGCGCAGCAGTTCGGCGGCGAGTTCCTGCCTCAGCGCCGTGACGCCAGGGTGGCCGCAAAGTACGTCAACGTCAGCGAGCGGCTCACCGCGGCACAGACTCAACGCATGCTCGTAGCACTCGACGGCGGTCACATAGTCACCGGCCGCCCGAGCCGCGGCGGCACGTTCGGCAAGGTCCCTGAAGACCAGCAGATCCAATTCCTCGCGGGAAAGGCTCAGCCAATAGGCGCCCCTGACCGAATCGATCACCCCTTGATTGCCCCCGGAGCGATTAAGAGGGTTCAGGAGCCTGCGAATCCTGCTCACATGCGCCTGGAGGAGACCTACGGCGGTACGGGGCGGCGATTCTCCCCACAGCACGTCGATGATCGTGTCCCTGCGTACCTGCACGCCCGGGTCCATCAGGAGCAGCGCGAGCACCGCACGCCGTGCGGGAGGCCCGAGCCGCAACGGTGTCCCGTCAGCCCAGGCCTCGAGCGGCCCAAGCACCGATAGCCACAGTCCCGCACCTCGTCCAGACGGGTGCGACGCGCGAGCGAATCCGGGCTCGTTGAGACGAGGCAGTGACAGCACCCCACCGGGGCGTCGCCGCGGGAGCGCAGCAGCACGGGCCAGGCCGGCGGTCTGGTCAGCGTCAAGGTCGAGAGCGTCGGCCAGCGCCGCCAGCGAGTTCGGGCGCGGCCAACGCCGGCGAAACTGCTCGAAGTCGCGCAGTGCGGCGACGCTGAGTCCTGCCTTTGCCGCTAGTTGCCGCTGGGTTAGGCCCGTCTCGCCACGGTATGCACGCACCAACGATCCGAACTCGAATGCCGGTCTGTCGCCGTACCCCATAGGCCCCTCCCATCACGCCACTACGCGGTATCCCGACTACCTTCCAAAAGAGGACACATCATCTCAATTGTAACAATGTCACGAGGCAGCGTACAGAACGTGTTTGTCCTAAGAAGTCACTGCTGGTTCATGACTGTGGCCGGGTGGGCGCACGCTGGATGAGATCGCCCGCGGCGGCGCGGGGGCTGGGCAAGATCACGGCGGCGGGGAACGCCGCCAGGAGACCACTTATGAAGCGGGAAACAGGCGCGGCACGGCCGGCAGGTACGGCAGTCCGGCGTCAGCGAACCACCAGCGCCGTCTGGTTGAGTCAACCAGCGACAGCCTCGTTCGACAGGGTCACTCGAAGGAGAGCCGTGCATCAGTCAGGTGAGCGCGCGTTCCAGCAACTCCACAACACGGCGTCCTGCCGTCCGACCGTCCCCAGCCCGGCCACACAAACTACGGAGGTCACCGGTGCGGTAGCCGTTCCCGTCCTCACGCTTCGCCCGGCCGACTCACCCCGGCTCAACGGTGAGGACAAGGCACACATCGCACGGCTAGCCGAGACCGAGACATCGCTCCCGCCGATCCTCGTAGACCGGCGGACCATGCGGGTCATCGACGGGATGCACCGCTTGATGGCCGCGTCCTTGCAGGCGCGGCAGACCATCGATGTCATATTCTTCGACGGGAGTGAGGCGGACGTCTTCCTTCGCGCCGTCCAGGAGAACGTCGCCCACGGCCTGCCGCTGTCCCAGGCCGATCGCCGAGCCGCGGCAGAACGGATCGTCACGTCGCATCCGCACATGTCTGACCGAGCGATCGGTCATTCGGTCGGCCTGGCGGCCAAGACTGTGGCGGCCGTCCGGAGAAGTTCAAGCGAAGAAACGACGCACTCAAACGCGCGGATCGGCAGGGACGGCCGAGTCCGTCCGCTGGACAGCAGTGCAGGCCGGCGGCGGGCCGCGGAACTCCTAACGGAGCAGCCGGACGCGTCGTTGCGCGAAGTGGCCCGCGCAGCGGGCATATCCGCGGCCACGGTTCTCGACGTGCGAAAGCGCCTGGAACGCGGCGAGTCACCCGTGCCGGACAGGTCCGTTGCGAGCGCTGCCCGCAAGGCTTCCGGCGGTAACGGCGCGGCCGATAATACGGCGAGCGACGGAACTTCCGCCGAGGCCCTTCGTTTCAGTTCGCGGGCAGTGGCGCCAGAGCCGAACGTCGCGGTGGTGAAGCTGCTACGGGACCCGTCGCTGCGCAACAACGAACGCGGCAAGGGGATGCTGCGGCTGCTGCAGGTCAACGCGGTCGGCGCGGAACAGTTGCCGGACGTAGCCGACGCAGTGCCCGCGCACTGCGTCGCCATCGTCGTGCAGCTCGCCCGCCAGTACGCGAAGATGTGGCAGGACTTCGCCCAGGAACTGGATGGGCGGGCGCGGATCATCGACCCGTCGGCCGCCAGGGGCGCTTAGCCAGCAAAAACCACGAGGGCTGCGCCCGCGGGGCGCAGCCCTCGTTGGGGTCATCATTCAGTAACAACGGCCAGGGCTTTGTCATCGAGCGCGAGCCGGCCGGTGCCGTTGAGCGTTGCCAGGTCGATGTCGGCGATGCAGCGGACTGGATCATCGTTCAGGATCAGATGACCCTCGACGTGCACGGTCCCGGTACCCTCGTCGAAGTTCGCCCCGCTGAGATCGGTGGCGTCGCGGTCCAGCGGAAATCCTAGTTCGGTGCCGCCTCGCGTCTGGGTGAATTTGACCAGCACGTATCCCATTTCGCCGGTCCGCTCGCGAAGCTCCTCCACGCTGGGATCCGATCCGCCCATAATGATCGGCTGCTCGACCGTCAATCGCTCGGTCAATTCATTCATGGGGTAACCTTCCCGTGACGATGGTCGTCACCTGAGTCCAGAATTAATGGCGCCATTGCGCCCTAATTTATAGAGCATCTTCAGTGATCGGCAACGGTCACTTGCCCCGTTCAACTCGGGCTGAAGCGACCAACCTTCGCGATCACGTCTTCCCCGTAGAGCCGCATCGCCTGCTGGACCGCGAACTCGGCCATGTACCGGCGGAACTCATCCGATGACTCCTCCGCGAGATTCAGCATGCGGCGATTA
>Ga0209333_1000703_pt1 | contig 17606 bp, 14 predicted proteins | sample BlaSpr_A8_OM2_O3_FD_187982 | JGI IMG/M metagenome (GOLD analysis project Ga0209333, IMG submission 187982) | Forest soil microbial communities from Thunder Bay, Ontario, Canada - Black Spruce, Ontario site 2_A8_OM2_O3 (SPAdes) (version 2) | ecosystem: Environmental > Terrestrial > Soil > Boreal... | reverse complement strand
CGGCTGCGTGAGCTTGGCGAGGATTGACGGAGAACGTATTCGACTCAATAGTAACCCTCAGCCGGGCCTTTAAATTCCTGAATGGCGTTGCCTCCATCCACGATCATGAGTTGGCCTGTGATGTAGGAAGCGGATTGGTGAGACAGAAACGCGATTAGGGCAGCAACTTCCTCCGGACGTCCGGCACGTCCCACGGGGGTATTTTTTCCAGCTATCAACTCCGGCCCGGTTGACGATGCAGTCTCAATCCATCCCGGCGCGACCGCATTGACCGTGAGACCCTGGCGCGCCACTTCAAGCGCCAGACTACGCGTCAGACCCACCATCGCGGCCTTAGCGGCGCTATACGCGGTCTCGCGTGGATTGCTCGACACCGGCCCCGTCACCGATGACACATTCACGATGCGACCATACCCGGCCTGGAGCATTCGCGGCAGCGCGGCCTTGGTGACATTGAAAGTGGTCTTCAAGTTGATTGCGATGCCGTAGTCCCAGTCTCTTTCCGGCAGGTCGGCGAGGGGCATGGCTGCCGTCGAGTCGGGATTCCCGATCTGCGTCATGCCGGCGTTGTTGACCAGTACATCTATCCGTCCGAACCGGGCGAGAACTTGCCCGATCAGAGCGCGGGTACGGTCATGATCGCAGAGGTCGGCGGTGAAGGCGAACACATCTTCAGCCTGCGATGCCAGCTCGTGAGCACGATCATAGATCCTTTCCGTTGTGGAAGTAATTGCGATTTTCGCGCCTTGCTGCGCAAGCAGGCGCGCGGTAGCGAAGCCGATGCCCTGCGGGCTCCCAGCTCCGGTGACGAGCGCGACTCTTCCGGTAAAATCCGTTTTCGTTCACCCGAAAAGGCGCGGGATTAATTGACCAGCGCCTGCAATGCCTCGCGAAAGACTTTCGTATGCTGGTCGATGTGCTCGTTGGTAGTTGCAGGCGACATCAGTGCCATGTTATGAAACGGCGTCAGCAGAATGCCACGATTCATCGCGAAGAGATGCATGAATCGCTCCAGCTCAAAATCCATGGCGTCGTGCGCTTCGCTGCCGGTGCGCGGGGTTCGGGACGAGAACAGATACTCCGCGCGGCACCCGAGGCGCGTGACATTCCATGGAACGACGAATTCCGCAATTGCGTTTGCCACACCGTCAGTCCAGCGCTCGGCGAGAGGAATCATGTAATCAAACGCCTCTTGCGTAAGAACCTTTTCCAGAGTGGCGCGCATGGCAGCAAGCGACAGCGCGTTGCCGGCAAGAGTTCCGCCCACGCCGCCGGCGTCGCAGTCCTCAAGGTTCTGGCGCAGGGCAACGGCCTCCGCAACCTCCTGCGTGAATCCGTAAGTCGCTCCCGGAACTCCGCCGCCGATCGGCTTGCCGAATATCACAAAGTCCGGATTGAGATTTTCCGCGCGCGTGTAGCCTCCGGGGCCGGCACAGATGGTGTGGGTTTCGTCGATGATCAGCAGCGTGCCGTACTTGCGCGTGAGTTCGCGGAGCTCGTGGTGATAGCCGGGATCAGGAAGCACGATGCCGACGTTGGTCAAGGCAGGCTCAGCGAGAACGCAGGCGACATCCCCTGGCTGAAGCGCCCATTCAAGTGCAGCGACATCGTTGAATTCAATTACCTTGGTTGTGATCGAAGGATCGACCGGAGGGCCGGTGTTTCCGCGCCGGGCTTTGGAGGTGCCGTTTTCGAGCGTGATGAAAGTTTCGTCGACACTACCGTGATAGCACCAGTTAAACACCAAAATCTTTGGGCGGCGGGTGATCTGCCGGGCGAGCCGTATAGAGAAGCGGTTAGCGTCGGTTGCGGTGAGCGCGAATTGCCAAAACGGCAAATCGAAGCGCCTTTGCAGTTCTTCTCCGACCGAGATCGAATCTTCGCTGGGCAGCATTAACGTAATTCCGCGCGCGACTTGTTGCTGCACTGCGGCTACTGTAGCTGCAGGTGAGTGGCCGGTCATCGCCCCGGTGTCTCCGAGACAGAGATCGACATAGCGATGGCCGTCAACATCGAAGAATTCCGCACCATGGGCTTCGCGAACAAAAGGAGGAAAGGCGCCCGCCCATTTGGCCATCCAGTTCATGGGCACACCGCCCAACAGAGATTTTCGGGCTCGCTCAAAAAGGGCCTTCGAGTTGGGGCGTTCTGAGATGAATTTCTGTTGTTCGGACTGCATTAAGCAGTGCAGGCGTTCCCGACTGATTGAGGCCATTCATAGTCCAGCGCTGTCGCGAAGATTTTGAGTACGAGAACCGGGATTCTACCTGAAACGCCGGACCGGAAGCAAAGTGCGTCTTTTGGGTCCAAGGTGTGCCGGACACCTCCAAAGCGGTCTCCCGGCCTCAGGCGCTAGCGCCGATGGTTCTTGCTAAGATCGGACTCTTGGTTTATGCCGACGACGATGCGGCGGCCTTGGACCGGAAACCGAAGGCTTCAGAACGGTTGTTGGTCAGGAGTTTGTAAATTGCCTCTTTATCTACAGGTTTGGAGAACAGGTAGCCTTGGGCGCGCTCGCAGCCAAGACCTCTGAGCAGATCAACTTGGGCCTGTGTCTCCACTCCTTCGGCGACCACCTTCAGCCCCAGACTGTGGGCCAGCATGACGATTACCCGGACAATTTCAAGCGTCTCGCGATCGCTGTCCATGCGGGAGACAAAAATGCGATCGATCTTCAAAGTGTCGACGCGAAAGCTTTGCAAGCGGCTGAGCGACGAGTAGCCGGTGCCGAAGTCGTCAATGTCCAGGCCAACGCCGAGTGCTTTTAATCCTGAGAGCATTCCGGCGGATTTTTCTGCGTCGGCCATAGCGATGGTTTCCGTAATCTCGAGATCCACGCAACGGGGATTCATGCCACTATCCTGGAGCACCTGGCTAATCTGCGCGGCCAGATCAGGCTGGGCGAATTGTTTGGGGCTTATGTTGACGCTGAGGGATAGGGGTGGATCGGAAGGGAATAGTTGTTGCCAGGAAAGGAGCTGCTTGCAGGCTTCTTGCAGCAATTGGCGGTTGATGGACAGAATGATCCCGGTCTCGTCGGCGAGCGGAATGAAATCGTTGGGCATCACGAAGCCGCGCGGACTTTGCCATCGAGTGAGGGCCTCGAAGCCTACGATCCTTCCGTATTGCAACGAGACGATGGGCTGGTAGTAGACGAGAAACTCGCCTTGGTCCACAGCCCGACGCAAATCGGTCTCAAGCTGTAGACGCTTGAGAGCGTCAGCGTGCATGGCATTGTCAAATACCTCGCAGCGCGCTTTGCCAGTGTGTTTGGCTCGATACATGGCGATCTCCGCATCGCGCAGTACGTCTTGCGCGTCGGCGCTGATGTTGGTGTTGAATGCAATGCCGATACTTGCGGTGATGACGATTTCGTGTCCATCCACATCGAAAGGAATGGACAGTTTCTGCTGGATGCGCTCAGCCACGCGGATGGCGTCGCTGGAGTCGCGCAACTCCTCCGCCAGCACGGCAAATTCATCTCCGCCCGGCCGGGCCAGAGTGCTGTCACCGACGGCGTAGTCGTCGCCCTGTCCGGGGCGCGAAATGGTATCGACACTGCGAAGACAAGTGGTCAGGCGATGGGAGATCTGAATGAGCAGGGCATCCCCGGCCTCGTGTCCCAGGCTGTCATTGAAGACCTTGAATCCATCGATGTCGATGAACAGGACGGCGATTTTGAAATCAGCGTGGCGTCTTGAGGTGGTCAGAGCCCGGCCGAGGCGGTCGAGAAGAAGCGTGCGATTGGCCAGATTTGTCAGACCATCGTGAAAGGCGTTGTGCGCCAGCATCTCCTCAGCGCGCTTGCGTTCGGTGATGTCGCGGTTCACGATTACCAGCCCTTCGGTTTCCCCTTTGGCTCCGCGAATGGCGCTGGCCGTAGATTCGAGTACCCGCCACGAACCATCTTTGTGGCGAAGGCGATATTCAAGGCGCTCGCCGCGGCCGGTGATGCGAGCTTTTTCCGTGGCCCCGAGCACGCGGTCGCGGTCGTCCGGATGAATCTGCTCGAACGCCGACCCTGCCAGGTCCGCCTCGTCATATCCCAGGATCTTCCGATAGGCGGGGCTGTTATAAAGCCGTTTCCCATCCTTGTCGACAACGGCAATCATATCGGCGGCGTTTTCGCTGATGAGTTGAAAGAGCCGGTCGCGCTCCGCCAATTGCCAGCGCATGCGCTGCAGTTGCAAGTGTTGGTAGATCGTATAGACGTCGAATAGCAGTACGAGGGCGCCAAGGCCGCGCACCCACTCTCTCAAGCTCAATGCATAAATTCCGTCCGTGGGCAGATGGAATCCGGGAAAGGTTAGGGACAGGATTCCGAAGGTTAAAACCAGAGTAACGGTGACAGCTAATCCCCACAGCCACCATTCCCGACTTTCGACTTGCCGCAGGCGGGATAGACCCGCTTCGTTGTTGCTCCCAGATTGATGGTGATTATGCATGTGGTTGCGGCTTACCAATCTTTTTAGAAAATCGTGAATCAACACATGAGGAGGCGAGGGCCGAGGTTTTGTTCATAATTCAACGACTGGCTTTTTGATCTGGTTTTTGCTTCTCAACCAGTCGCGAAGAATATTGAGGTCGACCGGCGGAATGCGGAGAAACTCACAACCCGCCGCACCGTAGTCGCGCGTCCACCGGATGCGTGCCTGAACGTAGATGGCTCTCTCCGTACCCGGCAGCAGCAGACGGAGAGACAACGTATCTCCAGCGGTAAATGGGTGTTTCGTGGTGATACCTACTCCTCCATCGCCGATGTCGCGGACCGTCACATCCATGGATCGGCCCTTGTGATCCACCGCGCTGACCGTGCTCATCAGGGCATATCTGGCGTGCCGGCGATGGTCGCAGAGCATCCTGGCATAGGCCACTTTCAAGGACTTGGCTCCGGACTCGTCGGTGACGGGTTTGCGAAGCACAACATCGGCGCCCGGTACCGTGTTGTCGCCCGGAGATAGTGCTACTACGGTCGGCTTCTGCCACCCAGTAAGCTCTCGAATTCTGTACACGAACTCCGCAGAGTCGTCTTGCCAGTCGACAACGATAAGATCGGTGTTGCCTTTTGAGACCTGATCGAGGGCCTTGGAGGAGCTCACGCAGAGATTGGTACAAATGGATAGGTTCTTGAGCAACTTGTTCATGACGCAAACGACGCCGGGATCCCGGGAAACAAGTAAACATTCAAAAGCCATGTCTGGTGTCAAGCTTCACCTCTCGCGCCAACGATCATTACCCTCGGCAAAAATTAGAGTGCGACTTTGCAGAGGGGCGCGCCCCCTGAATTGGTGGAGCATTTTCACTACCAATGATCTCTAGGTCGCAAACGGTGCTGAAAGAACGACTTGCACCAGTATGCGCGCAGAAGACTGTATCGAATCGAGATTGTGTTCCAGATTCTGGGCAATGTGGATCAAATCAGCCAGAGGAGCTATATGGCTGATGAAAAACTGAGGTAAGGCTTTGGCTGTTTAGCGGGTTGGCTAGGCGGTCTCGCCCCGTTTCTCCAGCTTCATCCTTGAGAGGAGCTGGTAAATGGTTGCGCGGCCGACTCCGAGGATTTCAGCGGCTTTGGCCTTATTGCCTCCTACGCGCTCCAGCACGCGCATAACATGACGCCGCTGCAACTCCTCCAGAGAAAATAGCGCCTCATCAAAAGGAGTTTGGTCATTCGATTGGTCGCGGATTCTTTCTGGCAGGTCATTGATGTCAAGAAACTTACCGTCCGACATCATGCAAGCATTTCCGATCACACTTTCAAGCTCGCGAATATTTCCTGGCCAGGGATAGGTTGCCATGCGAGCTTGCGCTCTCCTGGTAAGGCCGGTAATGGGTTTCTCGTACTCGCGGGCAAACTTCTCCACAAAAAATCTCTCAAGTAGCGGCAGATCCTCACGCCGGTTTATAAGTGCAGGCAGGATGATCTCGACAATTGCCAGCCGGTAGTAAAGGTCTTCGCGAAACTTGCCTTCGCGTATCATGCCTCGAAGATCGCGGTTTGTAGCGGCGATCATGCGAAAATTTACCTCTCGCGTGACTGACGAGCCGACCCTTCGAATGCGATGATCCTGGAGGACACGAAGCAATTTCGCCTGGGCGGTCGCCGAAAGCTCCCCAATCTCGTCGAGAAAAATAGTTCCGCCTTCCGCGCTCTCAAATAGGCCTGCCTTGTCTTGTATCGCACCCGTGAAAGCACCCTTCACATAGCCAAACAGTTCGCTATCCACCAGCGTTTCGACCAGGGCTGAACAGTTACATACCACAAACTTGTCCGCCGCAACCGGACTGAGACGGTGCAATGCCTTGGCAACCAGTTCCTTGCCTGTTCCTGTCACCCCCGTGATCAGCGCGGTCCTAAAATGCGGCGCAACCCGTCTTATCTTGGCGAACACATCAAGCATGAGCGGGCTACGACTGACGATTCCTTCGAATTGACAAGCCCGAATCAATGCCTGATCCAGACTCAAGGTTTTTTGACGGATTTCCGCTTCCGCCAGGAAACCGGCAATTCGATGGCGAAGCCCGCCAAAATCAATGGGCTTCGTCAAGTAGTCACAGGCCCCTTTCTGAATCGCCTCAACTGCCGATTCCGCCGAGTAGCGCTCGGAAATCAGAATCACGTTGACCGAGGGATCGAGACGGACCATGCGTTCGAGCACTCCCATCGCGGCAGTTTCCGGCGGAGCCATATCAAGCAAGACAGTTCTTGGCCGAGCTTGCAAAAAGAGGTCGAAACCAACTTCGGGTCCGTTCGCGGTGAGTATCTCCAGTCCATTGCGGGCAAGTGCGCCAGTAATTAATTTGAGATTCTGGGGGTCCTGGTCAATCACCAGCAGTTTAAACGTATTGAGCTTGCTCATTTTGCGGCCCCGGACTGCAAGATTCATCCTTTCTGTGCAATAGACTTACTGCCATGGAGAGTCGGGTGCGAGTAGTTGTTAGATGCGGACGACACATAAGGAGTTTAGCTTTCTGCTACAGGAGCAAACCCACAAGGTGGCTAGGTGACGATCAGATTTTCTGACTGTGAGTTTGGTAAGCGCTGTGAGAGTGGCGCACCTGTGCCTTGGCCCCATGTTCGTCCGCCGAACATTGTTCACGTTCAGATTTTTCTGCCTTTCCCAGGGGAAAAACCGCATCCGCCTTTATCCCAATCCCGATAAAAGCGCGTAAATCGTTGAAACCGTGAAGTGTAAGTCCTCGGGGAGAAAGAAGCGCACGTCTGGTGATTTTGTTACGAAATCCGAACAAGCTGAAAAGCGCGCCGTAGTCTCGGTCAGTTTCGGGAGAATATTGGAGCAAGCGAGACAGAGCACGAGCACTTGAGTTGCGGAGTTCACTGTCGTGAGGACGTGGTCGGGGAGTGTCTAATATGCAGACATTAGTCCAGAACCCGTACCATGCAGCGGCGTTGGGCAAGCACACGAAAAGTCGACAATAGATAAACAAGTAACAGACCATATTGATGTTAGGCTGCTTTGCTCGTTTTGGTCGGTAACGTGCCACAGTTTTGCGGGTGACTTATGAGCGAGCATGTCCAACTCGATGGCCTTCTTTTCACTAGCGATAAGCAAGTGGTTTGTGTGATGAACCAGATTCTGGAGAGCTTTGCAATTGAAACTGAGGTTTGCAATGAACTGGACTCCGCTCTGGACGCAGTCACTCACCGCAGGCTCGACGCCGTGATTGTGGACTGGGATGGCGATTTCGATCCCACGCGCATTGTGAGAGCCACGCGCAAGTCATCCCCGAACAGCAATTCGACCATCGTCGCCATGGTCAGTGGGCGTTCAGAAACGCACGCTCTCCTCGTGGGGGCGAACTTCATGATTCACAAGCCCACGGACGTCAACCACGCAAGGCGGTGTATGCGGGCGGCGTACGGAACCATGCTGCAAAATCGGAGACGTGCGGCGCGCGTTCCCGTGGATATTCCGGTAGTGGCAAGAATCGCGGAACTCGGAGAAATCCAGGCCAGAATCAGCGATCTCAGCGTGGGCGGCCTGGCGTTGCAGGGGAGCCAGGCGCTGCCGGTCAATGGCGAGGTGCTGACGCAATTCTCGCTTCCCGGCACCGCCGGGATGATCCATGCCGCAGGCAGGATTGTAAACGCCAACGACACCGGCCGAGCCGGGGTGCGCTTTTCATTTGTTCCCGAGGAAGACCGCAACGTGTTGGAAGGCTGGTTGGCAATCGAGTTGGCTAAATTGGAAAACGCTGAGATGCCCATTGGCGACGGAAATAATGAAGCAAACTGAAAAGCAGGGACAGTCTCAGCCTCCGACGGAAAAACTTGCCGGATCAATCCTGGTTGCCGAAGACTCTCCCATCTACCGGCGCCTGATCGAAACTCACCTTAAAGAGTGGGGCTTCGATTATTTGTGCGTAAAAGACGGCAGGGAGGCGTGGAAACTACTTATGAAAGGGGACGCACCCAGACTGGCTTTGCTCGACTGGATGCTTCCTGAAATTGATGGCATTGATCTTTGCCGTCGCCTTCGTGAGCGGTCGGGGGAGGCACCCTATACTTATACGATCTTGTTGACTTCCAAGAATCGTAAGGCCGATATGCTGGAGGCGATGGATGCGGGTGTAGACGATTTTCTCGCAAAACCATTTGATCCGCTCGAGTTGAAGGCCCGTATTCTGGTGGGTAAGAGAATTGTTGAGTTACAGCAGAAGCTGGTTTCCGCCAACAAGGCTCTGCATTTGGCGGCGAGCTATGATTTCCTGACTGGCGCCTGGAATCGCGGTGAAATCCTCGCCTTTACGCAACGGGAACTCGCCCGGGCCCGGCGGGACGTCACTCCTGTGGGGATTGTTCTGGTTGACGTAGATCACTTCAAGAAAGTAAATGACGAGTTTGGCCACGAGAGTGGCGACGTTGTCCTCAAGGAGATCACGAAGCGGCTTTCCGCCTGCCTGCGCGAGTACGACGGCGTCGGGCGTTACGGCGGCGAAGAATTCCTGCTGGTCATACCGGGGTGCGATTTGCCAACGACAGTTCGGCGAGCCAATCAAATCAGGAAATCAATATCGAGTCGGCCGATCCAGACGCTGCTTGGTGAGATGACGGTCACTGTGAGCATGGGCGCCATCGGGGCAGAATCGTCTATAAATTTGGAGTTGCTACTGCGCAACGCTGATGCGGCTTTGTATCGGGCCAAGCACAATGGCCGAAACCGAGTGGAGCATTCGGTCGCCTCTGCCGCTGCGGCGAGCGGCAGTTAGTGCGGTCGTTTTGCCACTTCGACGATAAGTAATCTCCTCAGCGTCAAGCTCCGCTCTGGGCACCAATCTCGCAATGCAGCACTTCCAGACGTAATCCGGGCATCCTCGCTCATAGGCTTACGTCCAGCAATAGGCCAGTGCGTGGGGCGTCTTTGCGACATGGGCCATCGTGTCTGAAAGCCAGACAGTATTCTCGAAAAGAAACGAACACCGCATACGTACAGACATAATACTGGTTCAACGCGCAGACGTAAGTCGCGTGCGGTCTGTGACCTACGCGTATTTCCTTCTGAAACGGCATTCGGTACCGCTCGTGCAACCTTGTCATGGGCGGTTCCCCAAATATAAAGCCGCCACCAACCAAAAAGCTCGTCGACTGAAACAGTTGTTGTGATTGGAAACGATCCCAAGTTTTTAGGCGAGCGGTTTGAATTCCGGAGGGGAAAATGCGTTCTAGAAGTCTGGCGTTAATGGTTCTCTTGCTAACAGCGGCAGCATCTTTGGGGCAACAATCCTCCCCCCAAGTGGCGCCCACGGAGCCGATGACGCAGAGTCCGCGGACGAACGCCAATTTTTCCTCACTACCGATGACGTTTGAGGCGAACCACGGTCAAACGAACCCCCAAGTCAAGTTCCTTTCTCGAGGCAAGGGTTACACAGCTTTTCTCACTGCAAACGGGATCGTGCTTTCTTTGCATCCGGACCACCCGCTGCCAGTGCAAACGTTGAGCAGCGTGGTTGCATCGAACAAATCCGGACAGGGAGCAAACACCAAGCTTCAGTTCAAGCTGCTGGGAGCGTCTCAGAATCCCGCCGTCGTCGGAGAAGAATCTCAGCCTGGCCGAGTCAATTATTTTATCGGCAATGACTCCAAGAAATGGCAAAAGAATGTACCGACCTATGCTCGAGTGCGCTACAAAAATGTCTATCCCGGAATCGATCTCCTTTATTACGGAAACCATCAGCAGCTGGAGTATGACTTTGCGATCTCTCCGGGAGCGGACCCTGGTCAAATCCAATTCGAAATCAGTGGCGCCAACCAGATTGAACTGGACCTAGCCGGGAATCTCGTTCTGCAAACTAATAACGGCGAATTGCACTTCCAGACTCCCGCGATCTACCAGGAATCACCGGGGCAGCGGTTGCCGGTATCGGGCGCTTATGTAATCAATGATGCCACGCACATCGCGTTCCATGTCGCGCAGTACGATTCGAGTAAGCCCCTTGTCATCGACCCTGTGCTCGTGTACTCGACGTACCTTGGTGGAAGTGGCGACGACCAGCCCACCGGCATTGCCGTGGATGGCGCGGGTAGTGCATATATCACCGGTTTTACAGACTCAACCGATTTTCCGCTGGCCAATCCGGGATCAATCGCTGCCGGCTCCACCCACGTCTTTTTAGCGAAACTCGATGCAACTGGATCGAATCTGGTGTATGCGGATTACCTTGGGGGAAACAGCTACGATTATGGCGACGCGCTGGTGCTGGACAGTTCCAATGAAGTCTATTTAACGGGCAACACCTCATCGAGCAATTTCCCCACGGTGAATCCCTATCAACAATACCCGGGATCTTCCAATGTGTTCCTGACTAAGATTTCGGCAGACGGATCCTCTTTGTTGTACTCAACCTACCTTGGAGGAAATGGGTCGGACCAACCCGCCAGCATTGCCCTGGATAGTTCGAATGATATGTTCGTCGCAGGGAATACCACTTCCACTAATTTTCCGATGGCCAATGCCTACCAGTCCACGGTCTCTCCGAACCAGGGAGGAATGGCTGGCAACTATGGTTTCTTGACCAAATTCAGCCCGGATGGATCATCCCTGGTGTATTCAACTTACCTGGCTGGCAATACCAATGTCGCTCTCAACTGCGGGGGAACACTCTGCTGGCTTCAGCCCTACAATGCAATCAACGGTATCGCGATAGATAGCAACGGCAATGCCTACGCCGGCGGCATCACGAATACCTACAATTTTCCAACGACGCAAGGCGCATACCTTACGACAAATTCAACGCCGCAGCCGAATCCGACAATCGGATTTGTAAGCAAATTCAGCGCCTCGGGATCTCTCGATTACTCCACATACTTCTACGAGTCCAGCGGGAACCTGACAAATATCAATGCTATTGCGGTGGATGGCTCAGGGTCGGCCTATGTCACCGGTGTGGCTCTCAGCGATGGGACTTTTCCAGTTACATCCACCAGCATCTGCGACCCTGGCGTTTACGGGTACGGTTGCAGCTATGCATACGTTACCAAGTTCGATCCGACGGGCTCGACGTTACTCTATTCAACTTTTCTTGGGCCCAATAACAATGCCAATCCAGCAGCAATTGTGCTCGACGCAAACAACGATGCTTATGTGGCGTCGTCTACACCGAGCAATTCGTTCGGCATCGTAAATGGCATCGAACCTTATACAAACGGTAACGATCTCTTAGCGGTGGAAATTGATCCGTTAGCAACCACGCAGATGTTCGCTACCTACTTTGGTGGGAGCACAGATGAGTTTGCAGCGGGCATGGCTCTTGATTCCAGCGGCAACATCTACATTACTGGCTCCACCGACTCAACCGACCTCCCCGTAACCCAGGGCGCTTTCCAAGACAACCTGGGAGGCGGAACGGATGCCTTCCTGGCGAAGATCGGGACAAGTTCAGCCGCAGCTGTGGCCGTGAGTCCTAACCTCCTTCAATTTGCTGCGCAAGCCGTGGGCACAACCAGCCAGGCGCAAACAACTCTGCTCCGCAATATGGGCAGTGCATCGTTAGCGATCTCATCGATCACGACCGGCGGAGACTTCGCGGAAACCGACAACTGCGGCGCCGGCGTTCCGGCAGCGGCCAATTGCACGTTGTCTGTGACTTTTACTCCGACGACAGCGGGTACGCGCACCGGATCAATTCTGGTTGTGGATAGCGCAGCCGGTTCTCCCCATGTCATCCATCTGAGCGGAACTGGTTCGGGCGCTATTGCCTCTCTCGCTCCAACCAGCCTCACGTTTTCCGCGCAGCAGGTTGGAACTTCCAGCGCGACGCAGGCTGTGACCCTGACGAACACCGGGAACGTGGCGTTGAGCGTTGGCACGCTCCAGACCACCGGGGATTTCGCAGAAGTCAACAACTGCTCAGCCACCTTGGCTCCCAGCGCTAACTGCACAATCAATGTTACTTTCACGCCGACTGCATCCGGACTTCGTAGCGGAACTCTGACCATTAGCGACAACGCCCAGGCCAGCCCTCAAAGCGTGAACCTCAACGGAACTGGTTCGGCCGCCCCACTTGCGACAGCTACGGTGAGTCCAACGAGCCTGGTCTTTACCGGCGAATCGGTTGGAAATTCCAGTGCGACGCAATCTGTGACTTTGACGAACACCGGGAGTTTGACGTTGAACATTGGCACACTCCAAACCACAGGAGACTTCACGCAAGTCAACAACTGCCCCGCCGCTTTGGCTTCTCGCGCCAACTGCGCGATCAACGTCACTTTCACGCCGACGGCTTCTGGATCCCGCGGCGGGAGTCTGACCATTGCTGACAATGCTCTGGCCAGCCCTCAAACCGTGAGTCTCAGCGGGAACGGAGCGGATTTCAGCCTGACAGGTTCTCCAGGCAGCGACACGGTCAAAGGTGGCGCTGTGGCAACCTACAACTTGACGGTGGCACCGGTTGGGGGATCGTTCGCCGGTGTTGTCAAACTCACGTGCAGCGGACTGCCGGCGCAAGCCTCGTGTAGCTTTTCACCGAGTGCCGTGACTCCGGGAGCGAACGCCGCCGCATCGACCTTGTCGATTACCACAGCAGCATCGGTGGCCGATGCGCTTCCGGTTCATTCGTCACGCAGCAGTTCGCTGTTTGCGGTTTGGATGCCGCTGCAAGGGCTCGGCTTATTTGGGATGATGCTGGCCGCACCCCGTTGCTGTAAGAGGAAATTGCGCGTGCTTGCCGTGCTGGCTCTTCTGCTTGTGGTCCTGATCTCCATGACTGGGTGCGCCGGAGGAACCGGCATTGCGCCGCAGAACCAGAACCAGACCACTGCTGGGACCTATACCGTAACAATTACAGGTGCTTCGGGTAATCTGCAGCATTCGATGCATCTGACCCTCATTGTTCAGTAAGACGTTCAGGAAGACCTCGAGGGCCGATTCGCTAGTGGCCGCATTGATATTTAGCGTAAAACGTTAGTCGTAGTGCGGCAACTTGCTTCCTGATGCTGTGGCCGGTTTGGCGGATCATTCGCCAACATCCTCGCCCCCCGCAGGAGGCTGCGCCAGCGCAAACCTCCTGTAGCTTTTCACCCCACGCCGTGACTCTCGGCGCGAATTCCCATCTCAACATTTTCGATTTCGACTGCAGTAGGCAGCTTCCGGTGGTTCAGCACGCAATAGCTTGCTCTATTCGGTTCTGAATGGCGCTGCAAAGGATTGGCTTATATCGAATTTTGCTGGACGGCGGTCCGGCTATACGAGGAAGCGGCGCTTACGATCTCTGCCGGCACTTCTTGTGGCCTCGATCTCCGCGGTGCGCCTGATCAACCGGCATCGTGCCCCAGACTCCAACCCAGAATTGCAACCGACTCCGGGGGTATGCCATCACGATCACAGGTACTTTGGTAATCTGTAGCACTTGTTACCTCTAACCTTGACCCTAGATTCAAGAAGAACCGGAACCCGATTCTTTAGTTGCACTCTCTCATGTTCTGCGTCACACCTTGCAGACTGATAACCGAATTCGCGACCAAAGGCAAAGACCAGAACCTGCTATGGTGCTTGCGCAGGTAGTAGGCCGCGAATACAGATCCCGCACTCTTCACCGCGGCGACCGCATAGGTACGCCCAACCGTGGGGTGAGTTCCATACAAATAAGCCGATTCCACTTCTTCATTGCAAACGCCCGTCTTTCCGGCCAGCCAGTTCTGCCGGGCAAACAATGTGGTGTAGGAATCGGCGAAGGTGCTGCTTGTAGAAATAAAGGCCAGGCCGATGAATTTCTTGTCGATTGGATTAGCTTCTGGAGCCTTCGCTATTTTAGCCGGCGCGGCGACTTCGAGCATCGCCGGGCTCATCCGGATGACGCTGCTGGGCGCCTCAGGAAGTTCGGCACCGAGTGAGATGGTAACCAGCGTGATTACGGTAAGAAAAGTGATAATAATCGCCTTCATATACGTTCCTCCAAGGGGTGCCTTCGGTGCGATTTGCCTGTTCGATATCAGGTTTTTATGAGTACCGTGGGCCATGTCCTGAAGATTACGTGGCGCTGCTAAACCGCACAATCGCGAGACAGTAATGGGAGGTAATACATGGTGGTAACACAGGGTAATCACCCATCAGTGCCATTCGTACCGGAAAATTGCATCACACGTCGTCTCCCGCGAACTGGCGGGGATCGGGAACACCGGAGTGATTTGACGGGTATCAGTGAGTGGTCTCAGGGTCACCGTACTGCGGTCCGGCTTAGTTAGGCTTCCTTATGGTTCCCCTCGTCACACTCCGCCGCAAAGCGATATGACAATCTCGGGATTCTGGTGGAAGTTCACCGATCTTTTGCGTGCTCGCCGCGCAAGACGAGGCAGGTCGAGTTTGCTTTGGCAACCGCTTTACCGTTGTGATCGGTCACCTCACACTCCACGTAGCCCATGTTCTTTCCGCGGTTGACGACACAAGCCTCGCCCCCCAGCCGCGTGTGCCAGACAGGTCGGAAGAAATTGATACTGAGCGTGATCGCAGTAAAAGATCCGTCGGCTGCCAACGTAGACGCAAAGGCCATGCCCATAGCCGCATCCGCCAGGTCGTACCGCACACCGCCGTGAAGCGTTCCCATGGGTTGGCGTGTTGCGGTCCTGACTGCAGCACCCCCACCGCGCGCCCCTCCCGAATTTCCTCGACCTCAAGCCAATCAGTTCTGCAATGGGAGGTTTCGAAGCGAGGACTTTCTCAATGAGCGGATGAGCAGTCTCCGAGGAATCCGTCATGTTTATCACCATGTTCTCTTTCTGGATGGGAGCCTTTGACGAGAATAGTCAAGGTTTGTCAAACCGCAGACTCTCGAAGAAGGTGCTCGACCTTAGAATCGAGGTCCCGAGCGACGGCGGTAGCGGCTGCATTTCCGTATGGGGCCAGAAGACTCGTCATCTTGTCGTACGATAAATGCACGCCATCGGCCCGCTCGTCCACAAGTACTGTGACCGGAGCGTAGGACCCTGCGTCGGGTACGTGCTTTGCCATTTCCTTCATGATGAGCGGATTGCCGATCACCAAGCGCACAATGTTCGGCGTGTTGAGCCCGTTCTCCTTGCGCAGAATCGCGCCATGATCCAGTTCCATGAACAACATCAGTCCCGTCCTGCCCATGTCTCGACCAATCACCTTTTCCAACTCAGCAAAAGTGCCTGCTGACTTGGACGCTTTCGCGACCTCGACCAGATCCAACCGCCCGACGCCGGCTTTCAGTGCGGCCACGACGGCCTCGAATGGCTTCAAAGATGTCACGCTGAAACGCTCGATCTCGACCTTTCTTGTCGACATTTTCATCCTTCCTCTCAACCACAAATCATGATTCTCGAATTGACTGGCCTAAACTTGTGCAAAGCCACCATCCACAAATAGCTCCGTTCCTGTGATGTAACTGGCATCATCGGAGGCGAGAAATACGACGGCCTTGGCGATCTCATCCGGCTTTCCGAGCCTGCCGAGCGGAACAATATTGGAAATCATCTTCAAGCGTTGCTGGCCCGTTTCTGAGGAAGCCAGCAGGGAATTCAGTCCAGGCGTATCGATGGAACCCGGGCTCACTGCGTTCACGCGAATATGACGATCCTTTAAATCTGTTGTCCATGTCCGCGCGAATGACCGCACGGCGGCTTTCGTAGCGCTATAAACACTATTCGAGGACAACCCTTTGCTGGCAACGATGGACGCATTCAGGATGATGGAAGCGCCATCTGGCAGGAGCGGGAGCGCCTTCTGCACCGTGAAGAGAAGACCTCTCACATTGGTGTTAAAGATCGAGTCATAAAGCTCCTCAGTGATCTTGCCGAAGGGGGCATATTTCGCAACACCTGCATTGGCGAAGACAATGTCGAGCCTGTCCTTCTCCCGCTTGATTTGCGCCAAGAGTCGATCAAGATCGCCGAGGTTCGAGACGTCTCCTTGGATGCCGGTCACATTCCTTCCTATCTCCTTTACCGCCGCAGCCAATTCCGCATCACGGCGCCCCGTTATGAAGACATACGCGCCTTCGTTCACAAAATGCTTCGCGGTAGCAAGACCAATGCCGCTCGTGCCGCCGGTGACAAGTGCGATTTTTCCTTCAAGCTTTTCCATGTTTTTCTCCTTGGTCGGTATTCTTTCCCCATTCTCTGCGGTTGTCCGAGATTACGTTTATGGGTGGCGAGATGTAGTCATTTCGACTCCTTTGCGGCACGCGCCGATCCCCACAGCGAGCCCGGATTGGCCCGATCCGGATAGATTTCGAGCATCTTGTCGTAGAGCTCTCGTGCGGTCGTCGTCATTCCGGCTACGCGGTCGAAATCGCGGATGTACTGCCGGGTCTCTTCGATGATTCTGGGGCTGTCGTCCTTCTCGGGTTTCTTATGTCCGGCGATCACCGCGCGTGGGTTGAGCGATTCGATGGTGTCGAGCGCAGCGATCCACTCGCGCCGGGTTTGCGTGTTTGACTCGGCGAGGTAAAGGTGAACGTCGTTGTAAGCGGCATCCCCGGCGACCACCAAACCGACTGACGGGACGTGCAGGCAGGTCGTGTGGTCGGTGTCTGTATGCCCGACCTCGACCGCAACAAGATCACACCCTTCGAGGTCGATAACATTTCCTTTGAGTTCCTCAGCGATCACGAGGCGCTCCGGGATCTGGCCGGGATAGCGCGCGTTCCAGAAGTTCGCGACGGACTCTGGCGAAGCCTGCCGGCGCATGACTTTCACTACGCCGGGCGTCGCGACCGCTTTGGCATTGGGAAAACGATCCAGCAACGCCGTAAGACCAAAGAAATGATCGCCATGACCGTGCGTGACATAGATTGTGGTCAGGTTCTTGCCGCTCGCCACGACCCACTCCACCAGCGCGCTCACCTGCTCAACAGTGAGCAAAGCGTCGACGAGGACCGCGTCCTTTTGGCCGGAGATCAGAGTCGCCGATGTCGGCACCCACATCCATTGTTCTTTACCTGGAGGGAGGTCTCGGGTTAAGCCTTGGCGTTGGGCCACGAAAACGTTCCATTTCAGCGAAGTCCCTATAGCGAGAGTTGACATTGCATTTCTCCTTGTGCGCCGGTTAAACCGGCGAGGTGTAGTGAATGAAAGAGTCATACGAATGTGAAGTAGCGACCCACATCGGCCCTGAGTCATGCGGAGC
>Ga0209333_1000701_pt1 | contig 17614 bp, 15 predicted proteins | sample BlaSpr_A8_OM2_O3_FD_187982 | JGI IMG/M metagenome (GOLD analysis project Ga0209333, IMG submission 187982) | Forest soil microbial communities from Thunder Bay, Ontario, Canada - Black Spruce, Ontario site 2_A8_OM2_O3 (SPAdes) (version 2) | ecosystem: Environmental > Terrestrial > Soil > Boreal... | reverse complement strand
CCGCCGCGCGGCCACATCCTCCCGATCCAGCGAGGAGTTCCGCCCCACGTTGAAGCCAAGGCGTCCCGAGGATCGCGTGGATCCCATGACCATCGACCCCACCCTCCGCTGGGATCTGCTGGCCAAGGTACAAGCCGTCAAGCTTGAAGGCGGCAGGCGCAACCTGTTCGCGGTGGGCGCAGTTCCCTTGCCGCCCGAGCCGACCGTAGCGGTAAAGCGGAATATCCCCGGTGCAAAGGTTGCCCAGATGGGCCCCGAACCGCCCCCCGGGCCTCCGCCGGCGCCGCCGCCTCCACAAGCTCCGCCCATCACTTTGAAGTACTACGGCTATTCGAGCGCGCGCGGCGACAACCGCAAACATGCCTTCTTCCTCGATGGCGACGATATCCTGGTGGCCGCCGAAGGGGAAACCCTGAAGAAGCGCTACCGCGTGGTGCGCATCGGCGTAAACTCAGTGGTGATGGAGGATACGCAATTCAAGCACGAACAGACCCTGCCCTTGCAGGAAGAGGCCGCCGGATGAGACGGTCTAACGCCGCCCGCGAGTCCGGCTATGCCATGCTGCTGGTATTCCTGATGGCGGCCATGATTGCCATCGCGCTCTACAACGAACTGCCGCGCATTGCCTTTGAAGCCCAGCGCAGCAAGGAGCAGTTGCTGATCGAACGCGGCGAACAGTACAAGCGCGCCATCCAGGTCTTCGTGCGCAAGATGAACCGTTATCCCGCCTCCATCGAGGAACTGGAAAATACCAACAATATCCGGTTCCTCCGGAAGCGCTACGTGGACCCCATGACGGGTAAAGACAAATGGCGGTTGATTCATATCAATGGCGGCGTGCTCACCGACTCCATCATCCAGAAGAACAAGCCCGGTCAGGACCCCGCACAACAGGCCAACACGAATACCTTCATCGGCGAAGGCCCGGTGATGGGCGCGAACAACGATCCCAACCAGCAGCAGATCAATCCGGCGCTGCGGCGGCGCGCCAGCGACAACCGGCCGATCGTGAGTCAGGAGGCGCCTCCAGCGCCGACGCCGGACGCCGGCGACGATAACTCGAATTCAGCCGCCGATAGCGACCCCAACAACGCCAACGGAGACACGCCGGCGCCCGGCACCGCCGGTATTCCGGGGCTGCCCAATCAACAGGCACCCGGCATGCCACCCGGCCGCATCGCGCAGCCGGGGATCTATCAGCCCGGCACGATGCCAAACCAGGCATCCAATCCGGGAGGCGCCGGAGGCTTTTCTAACAATACCGGCCAGAACTCCAACCAAAGCTCCAGCCAGAACTCCAGCGGCAGTGTATATGTGGCGCCTTCACTGGGCCAGTCGTCCAGCGTTGGCGCCGGATCGCCGACCGGCGCTCCAGGCCAGCCGGGATACGGAGGGCAGCCGGGCGGCCAACCGGGATACGGCGGCCAGCCTGGATATGGCGGGCAGCCGGGATATGGAAGCCAGCCGGGATATGCCGGTCGCCCCGGCATGCTTCCGGGCCAGCCGCAATCCGCCTTTCCAGGACAAGTCCCGGGCGGATTCGGACAGCCAACGCCCACGTCCGGCTTCGGCGGCGGGACCGATCCCTCCAGCCAGAACGGCAACAGTCCCATAGGTATGAGCAATTTTGGCCTCACCAGCCCGTCCCAGATGCAACCGCAAGGAGGCTTGCCTGGCATGGGAGGCACGCAGGTCGGAGGCGGCATCGCCGGCGTCGCCAGTGAATCCAAGGGACCCGCGATCAAGATTTATAACGAGCGCAAGAAATACAACGAGTGGGAGTTTGTCTACGACCAGGCCAAGGACCGTGGCCTCGCGGGCGTGCAGGGCAACGGCGGCGCGCCCGGCACGCCGGCCGGACAAATGGGCAGCGTGCCGCCCGGCATGAATCCACAGCAACCTGGGGGAGCCGGCGCACCCTTCGGGATGAACACTCAGGGCGGCGCGGGAGGCCAGGGCGGCGCCGGCAGCATTTTCACGCCATCGACCGGCTTCGGATCGCAGGGTCAGCAGCAGCCGCAACCTCAACCTCAACCGCAACCCCAACAGCCGCCAAACTGAGATTTGCTAGCCGCGCCGCGTGCGCTTGCGCTCCGCCGCGCGAACCTGCCGTTCGTCCATGCCGAAATAATGCGCCACCTCATGCCACACCGTGTCTTCCACCATCTGCTTCAATTGCGCTTCTCCGCGGGCCAGCCGTTCGTGCGGCCCCTGGAATATGGTGATCCGGTCCGGCATCGCGAAGCTCTCAAAGACGCTACGCTGGGTCAGCGGCCGTCCTTGATAGAGGCCTAGCAGCGTGGCCCCCGGTCCCGCGCCGCCTTCCGCGAGCTGGGCGGGAGAAGGCTCCGCCTCCACCAGCATCGCGACGTTCTGCAGCCGCTTCCGAAACCGGCTCGGAATCCTCCCGTACGCTTCTTGCACCAGCCTGTCGAATTCGTCCGGCGGCATCCCTCCTGCTATTCTACCTTCCATGTACTCTCCAATCGCGAAAACGCTCGGCGCGCGGCTGGCCACCAGCCTCCTGTTCGCCGGAGCCGCCTGCAGCCGTTCCTACACGGTTTCGACACCGGACGGGAAGGTCGGCTACAAGGAAAAAGGGAAAGACGGCGGCACGCTAACGGTAACCGGCAAAGACGGCCAGACCGCCACTCTCAGTTTCAACCAGAACAAGGCGCCCGACGATTACCCGAAAGACGTACCCATCTGCAACCCTGCCAAGGTCGTGTTGTCGCACTCCGTTTCCGATAAGAACGCGCGCAACTTAATGCTGGAATCGCCCGACGCCAGCGACAAGATCGTCGATTTCTACAAGAAGGCGCTGGACGGCAACGGCTGGAAAACCGCCACCAAGGACCAAAGAGAGGTCGTGCTGCAGATCACCGACAGCGGCGGCAAGCGCGGTGTCATGCAAGTGGTTGCGGACAGACACTAGTGCTGAAACCATCCCGGCGAGTGGTAATCGCCATCGACGGACCCGCCGGCGCCGGTAAGAGCACCATCGCGCGCCGCTTGGCCAGCCGGCTCGGGTTCACTTACATCGATTCCGGCGCAATGTACCGGGCCGTGGCGCTATGGGCGGCGCGCCAAAACGCCGACCCCGCCGACATGCACCGCATGGAACAGTTGGCGCTGGCCGCCGATATCGAATTGCAGCCGGATGGGCCGCGCGTCCTGCTGAATGGCGAGGATGTCACCGCGGCCATCCGCACGGTCGAAGTCGGCAAACAGGCGTCTCTGGTCGCTGCGATTCCAGGCGTGCGCCGCGCCCTGGTGGAGAAACAGCGCGCGCTCGGTGAGCGCACCAGTGTCATCATGGAAGGCCGCGACATCGGCACCGTGGTCTTTCCGGATGCGAATGTGAAGATCTTTCTGGACGCCGATCCGCAGGAGCGCGTCAGCCGCCGTCTGCGCGACTTCCGCGACCAGGGCGACGCCGTGCCTCCCGAAACCATCGCCGCCCAGATCCGCGAACGCGACCAGCGCGACCGCACCCGCTCCGAAGCCCCCTTGACCCAGGCGCCCGACGCCATCTACATCGATTCCACGGGCCTGTCCCTCGATCGCGTGGAAGAGGAGATTCTGAAAGTGGTGCGGGCACGATTATCTAACGGAAAGGATTTCAGTTGAACGATCTGCTTGTGATGAAGTTCGGCGGCACCAGCGTGGGGTCGGCCGAGCGCATGCGTATCGCCGCCGGCATTGCCGCAGGCGCCGCCGCCGAACCTCAGACGCGCCGGCCCGTGGTCGTCGTGGTCTCCGCCATGTCCAAGATCACGGACCTGCTGCTCGATACTTTGCGCCGCGCCGAAGCCGGAGACCAGGCCGGCCTGGAGGCTAATATCGCCAAGCTGCGCGATCGGCATCTGGCCACCTGCCGCGAATTGCTGCCGCCGGACCGGCACGCAGCGGCGGCCGACGGCATCGCGCATCTGATCGCCGAGTTCGAACGCATCGCCGGCGGCATGCTCATGCTCAATGAAATGCCGCCGCGCTCGGTGGATGAAGCCGTGGCCATCGGCGAGCGTCTCTCGGCGCTGCTTATCGCCGGATACCTGAATGCGCAAGGCACGCCCGCCGAAGCTGTCAACGCGGCGGAGATCGTGGTCACCGACGCGGTCTTCGGGAATGCTTCGCCGCTGATGGAACCGACCCGCGCCAAGGCGCGCGCGCGTCTGTTGCCGCTGCTGGAAAACGGAATCATGCCGGTCGTGACGGGCTTCAATGGCGCCACAGCCGATGGCCGCCCTACCACGCTGGGCCGCGGCGGCTCGGATTTTTCGGCGTCGATCCTCTCGGCCGCGCTGGATGCCTCCGAGCTATGGATCTGGACCGACGTGGATGGCATCATGAGCGCCGACCCGCGCCTGGTGCCTTCCGCCGTGGTGCTGAATGAGGTGACCTACGCGGAAGCCGCGGAACTCGCCTACAACGGCGCCAAAGTGCTGCACCCGCGCACCCTCGCGCCGCTGATCGAAAAGCAGATTCCGGTCTGGAGCAAGAACAGCTTTGCGCCCGAAAAGCCCGGCACGCGCATCCTGCCGTCGATCGGCGCGGCCACTGGCGCACGCGCGGTAACCTCGCTTGCACAGGTGGCGCTCATCTCGCTGGAGCCGGCCAGCCCCGAGTTGAGCGGAGCGCACGTGATGGCCCGCGCGCTCGATGCGCTCGACCGCGCCAACGTGGAGGTGCTGGTCTTCTCCAGCTCCAGCTATCGCCAGACTTTCTGCTTCCTGGTGCGCACGGAGGAGTTGGCGAAGAGCCGCCAGGCGCTGGAATCCGCGCTGGCGCTCGAACTGGCACACGACTATGTGCATCCCATCCAGGTGGATGAAAAGGTGGGCCTGCTGGCCGTGGTCGGCGAAGGCATGCAAGGCAAGTTGGGCATCGCCGGACGCATCTTCACCGCCATCTCGCGCGAGAAGGTGAATATCATCGCCATCGCGCAGGGGTCGAGCGAATTGACCATCGCCATCGTGGTGAGCCGCGACGGGCTGGAGAAGGCCGTGCGGGCGGTGCATGCGGAGTGCGGCATGGGGGGTGAACGTGCCTGATGAACTTACCATTGGCGAGTTCCTGATCGGGATTCTTCCGCGTTTGAGCAGCGATAAGAGCTTGCCGTGGTGGCCACCCGACTGTTTCGGGCTGTGCTTGGCACTGCTAAAGCGGACTGGAGCCTACGCAGTGCTTTCTCGCGATTGGCCGCCCGAGCCGCGCCAGGACGATGCCCTCAGAGCTTGGAGGGACAAGGTAGGGGAATTGGGAGCGGCGTGGCGCAAGGGCATAGGAGGTTTGGAGACACAGTGGTCTTTTGATGGGCTGGCCAGCGAGTGGAAGACCGTCTGCCAATCGTTCGACTTACCGCTCGGTGAGACACGGCGTCAACGCGCGCTTTGCGACGCACTCATCAAGATTGTCGCAGTCGCTGACGAGGCCTCTGAAGGGGTTAGCGCCCCGCAGCCTGAAGCGGGCGAATACGACCCCGTGCTTTATATCGCGTCCGACACTTTGCGGGGTTGGGGCACGCTCTGTCTCGATATTGATGGATCCCGCCTGCTGGTCCTTCCGCGAAAGCACACTCCCCAAAGTGGCTTGACTGAGCGTTCGTTGTCGCTTTATTTGTCTCTCTGCGAGGCCAGTGAGGTTACGCCTCAGTGGCAGCCCAGCCCGTTTCTCCAAACTGACTCGTTGAACCTGCTCCTGATCCCTTGGCCATTCGAGGTAGTCGTCAATCAATTCCAGGAGACAACGGATACAGCGGGCCGGTTGCCCAAGGATTTTGGTTTCTTCACCTTTACAACTGACTCACCCGAGGACTTGACTGAACGGGTCTAAGCTCTGCACGCCGAGGCCAAGCGCAAGCTGGGCAGAATCGACGGAGTGGTTCTGCCGGAGTTGTCTATCACGGACGAGCAGTTTCGCGCTCTTCGAACCGTGCTGCCTCAGGAGTGTTTCCTGGTTGCCGGCGTGGGACGCCGCGGGAACGATGGCCAGCGTGGAACCAACGAAGTGATGCTCTCGTTTCGATCGCTTGAAGACGTCGTACAGAAAAAACATCACCCCTGGAAGCTGGACGAAAGCCAAGTCATCCAATACGGCATGGGTGGTGTTCTCTCGCCTTACCGCCAATGGTGGGAATACTGTGACTGCACTGACCGCTGTCTCAACTTCGTTTCGATGAGCGAGGATCTGGTGATCTGTGCGCTCATTTGTGAAGACCTGGCGCGCCCCGACCCAGTGGCGAATATTGTTCGTGCCGTCGGTCCGAATCTCGTCATCGCCTTGCTGATGGACGGTCCCCAAACCAAAGAGCGATGGGCCGCGCGCTACGCGAGCGTCCTGGCGGACGACCCGGGTTGTTCAGTGCTCTCGCTCACGAGCTTGGGCATGGCCCAACTTAGCCGTCCCCAGACAGGACCAAGCCGCGGTCGTGTCGTCGCGCTTTGGAAGGACCGCTTCAACGGTGCAACAGAAATAGAACTCCCACCGGGCAACGACGCCATCGCGATTTCGCTATCGACGCGTTACGACGAAGCGTTCACCGCCGATGGACGAGGAGATGGCGGCAAGGCGGCGTTCCCGATACTTTCGGGAGTGCACCCAATCCGCGATGCAACCAGAGGCAAACAGCGGTAGACTTGGAATATGGCAACTGGGAGCGCGATCCGGCTCACGCATCACGACGCAAACGTGATCGCGGCATTGGTACAGTTCACCGGCATGCCAGAGGAAAAGAAGAGAGAGCTTCTCGCCAAACTGGAGCGCGATGACGGCCGGATGGTCGGAGAAGCCCTTGTCGACCACCAAAGGTATTCCGCGGCCCCACCCGAGGTGCAGGCCGTCGTCGACCTTTATCGCGCCTGGGTCGAAAACAACAAGCGTCTGCGCCTCAATCGCGAAGCCCGGCAGCGATCAAGCCGCAGTTGATAAACCGTTCTCCCCCTCAAACCTCCTCCCGCCAATCTGTGAGATCCTGGGAACAATATCGCCCATTTCAACGTTTACCCCCAAAGGAGACCAGCGCAATGAAGAAAAGTTTCTACCTCGCCGCAGCCCTGCTAATCCTCGCCTCCGCATTCCAATTCGGAAGCGCCCAGGACAAGGCCGCCACCCGTACCCTGAAAGTGAATGTGAAGTATGCCGGGTCTGGAACCGTCGACGATAAACACAAAATCCAGGTATTCCTGTTCGATTCGCCCGACTTTATGCAGGGCAACGCCATGCCCACCGGCATGCAGATGACTGCGTCCAAGAACGGTACGGTAACGTTTACCGATATCCCCAGCTCACCGGTTTATGCCGCCGCCATTTACGATCCGACCGGAGGTTACGATGGCGCATCCGGCCCGCCCCCGTCCGGTTCCTCCGCGGGCCTGTACACCAAAGAGCCGCCGAAACCAGGGCCAATCGCCATCGATTCAGGCAAGACCGTCGAAGTCGACTTGCCCTTCGACGACACGATCAAGATGCCCTGATCACCTGCGCCGCAGGATTTCAGTAGCAATCACCGCCTGTCCCAGCGCGATGCCGCCATCGTTTGGCGGCACCTGCGCGTGGATGAAAACTTCAAATCCCAGCCGCCGCAGTCCCGCCAGAGTGCGGGCCAGCAGCTTCATATTCTGAAACGTGCCGCCGCTCAAACACACCCGGTTGAGCTTCTCTTCCATGCGCAAACGCCGGCAGACTTCCACAATCGCCTCCGCCACGGTATTGTGAAACCGCGCCGCGATCGCCGGCACCGGCGTCCCGTCGCGCAACTCGGCGACGATGCGTTCGATGGCCGGCCGAAAATCCACGGTGTCCCCAGCCGTTCCCGCATCGATCCCGAACGCATAGCTGTCCGCCACGCCTTCCGCCGCGACCGCCTCCAGCTCGATAGCCGCCTGCCCCTCGAAATTTACCTGCTGCCGCAGCCCGACGAGCGACGCCACCGCGTCGAACAGCCGTCCGCACGACGACGTGTCGATGGTGTTCACGCGATGCGCGATCATGCTGCGCACCAGCTTGCGTTCGCTCTCGGCAACCGCCCGCCAAAGCGCCAGTTCTGGAAATTCGGCGCCCGGCCCGAATGTATCGGCAAGGTAAGCGAGCGCCGGCCGCCACGGCTGCCGCACCGCCGCGTCGCCTCCCGCCAGCGGCACATAGCGCAGGTGCGCGCGCCGTTCGAATCCGCCGTAATCCGCCACCAGGAATTCACCGCCCCAGATCCGGCCGTCGGTCCCGTATCCTGTGCCATCCAGCGCCACTCCGATCGCTTTGCCCCGCAACCCGTTCTCGGCCATGCAACTGGCCACGTGCGCGTGATGGTGCTGCACGCCGATCTTCTCCAGGTCCGGCACGCGCAATGCGTACTGCGTGCTCAGGTACGCCGGATGCAAGTCGTGCGCCACCGCGCGCGGCGCCACGCGGAACAGCTTCTTCAGATTGGCCAGTGTCTCTTCAAAGAAGCGCAGCGTCTCATAATTCTCCATGTCGCCGATGTGTTGGCTCAGCACCGCGTAGCGTCCCTTGCTGAGACAAAATGTATTCTTCAATTCGCCGCCGCAAGCCAGAATCTCGGCTACCTGCATGCCCAAGTCGATGGCCTGCGGCACAAACCCGCGCGACCGGCGCAGCACTCGTTCCACACCTTCAAACGTGCGCACCACCGAATCGTCCGCGCGCATGTAGATCTCGCGGTTGTGCAGCAGGAACCAGTCGGCCAGCGGGCGCAGGCGATCCAGGGCCTCCTCGTTCGAGGTCACGATGGGCTCCTCGCTCAGGTTTCCGCTGGTCATCACTAGCGCATCGTAAGCCGCGCCTGCGAATAGCAGATGGTGCAACGGAGTGTAGGGCAGCATCACGCCGATGGTATTGTTGCCGGGCGCAACCGCCGCGGAAATCCCCGCATCCACCCGCCGCGGCAGGATCGCGATCGGACGCCGCGGGCCGGCCAGCGCCCGGCGGTCGTCGTCCGACACCGTGCAGAGCCGTTCCACCGCCGGCAGATCGCGCGCCATCAGCGCGAAAGGCTTATCGCTGCGCCGTTTGCGCTCGCGCAGCAGCCGCACCGCCGCATCGTTGCGCGGATCGCACGCCAGGTGGAACCCGCCCAACCCGCGGATCGCCAGGATCTCACCCTCGCTCAGCCGCCGTTGCGCTTCCGCAATCGCCGCCGACAATTGCGGCCCGCATTCCGCGCACGCGTTGGGCTGCGCATGAAAACGCCGATCGCCCGGATCGTCATATTCCGCCTGGCAAGCCGCGCACATGCGAAAACCCGCCATGGTTGTATTCGGCCGGTCGTAGGGAATGTCGCGGATGATCGTATAGCGCGGGCCGCAATTGGTGCAGTTAGTGAACGCGTAGCCGTACCGCCGGTTGGCCGGATCGGCGAAATCGCGGTAGCAATCGGGGCAGGTGGCCACGTCGGCCGAGACCAGCACGAACTCGCCCGCATGCGCCTGGCTCTCGCGAATTGCGAAGCCGCGCTCGCCCAGCGGGTCGACCTCCGCGACCAGCATATCTTCGATGCGTGCCAACGGCGGCGCTTCGCGGCGCAGGCTTTCGACGAAGCTGTCGAGCGCAGCGCGCGCGCCCTCCACCTCCGTCACCACTCCGGCCGAGGAGTTCAGTACATACCCGGCCAGCCCCAGCCGCCGCGCAAGATTATAAACAAACGGCCGGAAGCCCACGCCCTGGACAACACCACGAATGCGGATCTGCCGCCGCGCCAACTCCACGCCCGATGGTAGCGTATCCGGGAACTTCCGCCTCACGGTGGTTTCTAAATCAAAATGACGATCCGCCGCGCGATGCGCGCCAATATAGATATTCTCGCGCAGGATCTGCGTTATGCCGCCCGCGGGTTCGTGAGATCGCCCACCTTCACCCTGGCCGCGCTTTTCGCCATCGCACTGGGCACTGGCGCAGGCACGGCCGTTTTCAGCGTGGTCGACCGCATCCTGTTTCGCAGTCTTCCATACCCGCAGGCGGATCGTCTGGTATCGGTCGGCTTCGTCGCGCCCATCATCCCGCAGGAGTTCATGCTCGGCGCCGATTACGTGGAATGGCGCGCGCGGCAACAGCCCTTCGAGTCGATCGCGTCCTGGTCCGGCATCAACGATTGCGACCTGACCGGCGCTAATCCGGTGCGCCTGGCGTGCGCGCAGGTAGAGGCCAGTTTCCTGCCCACGCTCGGCGTCCAACCCATGGCCGGCCGCAATTTCACGCGCGATGAAGACCGGCCCAACGCGCCGCCGGTTGCGCTGCTTTCGTATGGCCTGTGGCAGAGCCGCTTCGGCGGAGACCGTAACGTAGTGGGAAAGACCTTTCCGCTGGAAGGGCAGTCCGCCACCATCCTGGGTGTCCTGCCGCCGGATTTCGAGATGCCTACCCTGGAGCATGCGGATGTGCTGGCGCCGCAGGCCTTGGACGAAGCGCAGCAGCACCGGCCGAACACCGGCCGTCCACTCTGGTCGATTGCGCGTCTGAAATCCGGGGTGACGCCCGCGCAGGCCGCGGCCGCCCTGCAGCCGCTCTTTCAAGAGTCCCTGCAATACGTGCCGGGACCTTTCCGCAAAGAGGTCAGTCTGCGTGTGCGCGCGCTGCGCGACCGCCAGATCCACGACGCGCGGCTGGCCTCCTGGATCTTGCTCGGCGCGGTGCTGGCGGTGCTTTTAATCGCGTGCGCCAACGTGGCGAACCTGCTGCTGGCGCGCGCCGCCACCCGCCAACGGGAGCTTGCCGTACGCCTGGCGCTGGGCGCAAACCGCCGCCGGCTCGTTCGGCAGACTCTCACGGAAAGCCTGCTTCTGGCGGTCGCCGGCGGCGTAGCCGGGTGCCTGCTCGCCGCCGCGCTGCTGCGCATCTTCGTGGCCATCGCGCCGGAAGGCATCCCGCGCTTGCAGCAGGCGACGGTCGATTGGCGCGTCTTGCTCTTCACGCTGGCAGTCTCGCTAACTTGCGGCATCGTATTCGGACTGGCCCCCGCACTCGAACACCCGCGCCCCGAAACCTTGGCCGGATGGCGTTCCTTGGGCGGACGGCATTATCTGTTCCGCCACAGCCTGGTGGCCGCGCAGATTTGCGCGTCGCTGGTCCTGCTCACCGGCGCGAGCCTCCTAATGCGCAGCCTGTGGAATCTACAGAATCAACCGCTCGGCATGCGCACCGGCAGCGTGCTCACAGCCACTGTCGCGCTGGGCCAGAAATCGTACGCCGACCCCGGCAGCCAACTGGCATTCTTCGAAGAATTGGAGAGGCGTTTGCACCGCATCCCCGGCTTGACCCAACTGGCGCTGAGCGACTCAACGCCGCTGAGCGGGACCGCGCGTTCCACGATCTACTCGGTTATCGACGTCGCCGGACGCCCGCGCGCGGCGGAAGGCACCGGCGGGATGGCGATCTGGCGCGCCGTCACACCGGGCTACTTCGCGGCGCTCGGCATTCCCATCCTGCGCGGCCGCGGTTTTCGGGAGCAGGATCGCGACCCGCACCAGAATGCCGTCATCCTCAGCGATTCGCTGGCGCGCCGCATGTTCCCCGGCGAAGATCCGCTCGGCAAGCAGATAAAGCCGGGCCGTTCCGGACCTTGGAAGACGGTCATTGGCGTGGCCGGCAATGTGAAAAATGGCGCCCTCGCGCAACCCGACGATCCGGAATTCTACGTCGTGCGCCAGCACGCGCCAGAACCCTTTGGCCGCACTGCCATAGCTATTCTCAGCGGCCCGATCGACCCCGCCGCGCTGGCCCGTTGGGTGCGTGCGGAGGTGGCCGCGCTCGATCCTACGTTGCCCGTGAATATCGAAACGCTCGACCAACGCGTCGGCCGGCTGGCCCAGAGGCCGCGCTTCAACGCCTGGCTGTTGGGCCTGTTCGCCGCCATGGGATTATTGCTATCTGCCATCGGACTCTACGGCGTCATCTCGTTCCAGGTGGCGCAGCGCACGCAGGAGATCGGCGTCCGAATGGCGTTGGGCGCAACTCCCGGTGCTGTGGCACGCCTGGTGCTGGGGCACGCCGCGCGCTGGACCTTGGCCGGCGCCGGGTTCGGCGTTATCGGATCGTGGTTCGGGGCGCGCTTCCTGGGAGCCATGCTGTTCCACGTCTCTCCGCGGGATCCTTGGATATTGGCGGCCGCCGCGGCCGCCTTGTGGGCCACTGCGATGCTGGCGGCCTGGGTACCGTCGCGGCGTGCGGCGCGGCTGGACCCCATGCAGGCGCTGCGCCAGGATTGACGGCTTCAGGACACTACCAGAGCCGCGACCGTTTTACCGAGCCGCGACCGCAAGGGAGCGCTCCTGCTATAATTAGATTTCCCCTAATCCCAGGAGATTACGTTACATGTTTGATCTGTTCCGCAGCCGAGACAAAGTCGTGCGCATCATGCTCGGCGGATTGCTTCTTGTAGTCGCATTGTCTATGTTGACCTACCTGGTGCCCAGCTACAACATGGGCAGCAGCGGCCCGTCCGATCAGGTGGTCGCGGAAATCGGCAAAGACACCATCACGGTGCCCGAGGTCCAGCAAATTATCCGCATGAAAATGAGCGGCCGCCAGTTTCCGCCCGAGCTGGTTGCGCAGTACATCCCGCAGTATCTCAACTCCATGATCGGCGACCGCGCCTTGGTATTCGAGGCCAAGCGGTTGGGTTTCAAGGTCTCCGACGAAGATCTGGCAGCGGGCATCCGGCAGATGATTCCCTCTCTGTTCCCGGACGGCAAGTTCGCCGGCAAAGAAGCCTACACGCAGATGTTGGCCCAACAGAACCTGACGATCCCGCAATTTGAAGACGACATGGCCCGCCAGTTGCTCATCACCAAAATACGCAACGTCGCCCTCGAAGGCACCGTCGTAACCCCCCAGGAAATCGAACAGGAATACAGGCGCCGCAACGACAAAGTCAAGATCCAATACGTGAAGATTACCGGGGACAAACTGCGCTCCGACGTAAAACCCACCCCCGACGAATTGCGCAAATACTACGAAGCCCATAAACCCCTGTATCAGGTTCCCGAGAAGCGCGATCTGGGCATCGTGATCGTGGATCAAGCCAAGCTGGAACAGACCATTCAGCCCACCGACGCCGATTTGTTGCGCGTCTACACCGAGAACAAGGACGCGTATCGTACCCCGGAGCGCGTCAATGTGCGGCATATCCTGCTAAAGACGGGTGGATCGGACCCCAAGGCCGACGCCGCCGTCAAGGCCAAGGCCGACGCCGCGGTTAAGGCCAAGGCCGACGATTTAGTGAAGCAGCTCCGCAAGCCGGGCGCGAATTTTGCCGACATGGTCAAGAAGTACTCCGAGGACCCCGGTTCCAAGGATAAGGGCGGCGAATACGATGGGGTGGTGCGCGGCCAGATGGTCCCGGAGTTCGAGAAAGCGGCCTTTTCGCTCAAGATCGGCGAAATCAGCGAACCGGTCAAGACCGCCTACGGTTACCACATTCTCGAGGTGCTCAAGCACGATCAGGCGCAACTGAAGCCGTTTGACGAAGTGAAGCCCCAACTGGCCGCCGAGTACAAGAAACAGCGCGTGAACGACCTCACGCAGCAGTTGTCGGATAAAGTGCAGGCCGCGCTGGCCAAAGATCCGGCACATCCCGAAAAGGTGGCCGCCGACTTGGGCGTGCAGTATGTGAAGGCCGATAATATCGGCCCCACCGACCCTCTTCCGGAGGTGGGCGTGAACAAGGATTTCTCGGACGCGGTCGGCAACTTGAAGAAGGGTGAAGTCTCGCAGCCGGTGGTGTTGACGGGCAACACCAAGATTGCCATGGCGGTCTGCACTGGCGACATCCCGGCGCATCCCGCGGCATTCGAGGAAATGCAAAGCAAGGTCCGCGACGCCTTCGTCAGCGACACGGTGAAGAGACTGGTCGACCAAAAGGCCACCCAACTGGTCGAGAAGACCAGCGCGGATGGCGGCGACCTGGAGGCCGCCGCGAAGTCCATGGGGCTGGAAGTGAAGACTTCCGACGCCGTCGATCGCGCGGGCGCCATCGAAGGGCTGGGATCGGCGGGCATGTTTCCGGATGCCTTCTCCAAGCCGGTCGGTACCATCCTCGGCCCCAGCGGGCTTACCGCCGATTCGAAAGTCGTGTACAAGGTGGTGGAGAAGATCCCCGCCGATCTATCCGGCCTGGCCGGCCAGCGCCTTGCCATTCGCGACCAGATCAAGAGTGAAAAAGCGCGGATCCGCAATGCGCTGTTTGAAGAGGGCGTGCGCGATGCCCTCACCAAGGAAGGCAAAATCAAGGTTCACGAGGATGTAATCGACCGGTTCCTCGCCAGTTATCGCGGCTAACCCGGCTAACATACTTCTAACATCTAAACGGCATGCTCCATTCCCTGCTGGATTTCTTGCGCTCGTTGACCGACCCGGAGCGGCTGATTCAACTTCTGAGCACGCTGTTGACCGGATGGCTCGGCTACGCCGTGCTGTTCGGGCTGGTGTTCGCCGAGACCGGCATGCTGGTGGGCTTCTTCCTGCCCGGCGACTCGCTGCTGTTCACCGTGGGCGTGGTTTGCGGCGCCGGACAGCTCGATATCGCGGTGGTGATTGTGCTGTTGATCTGCGCCGCCATGCTGGGCGACGCCGCGGGCTACATGCTCGGTCGAACCGCCGGGCCGCACATCTTCAACCGGCCCAATTCGCGCATCTTCCGCCGCGATTACCTTTTGCGTACGCATGAGTTCTATGAGAAGCACGGCGGCCGCACCATGGTGTATGCGCACTTCATCCCCATCATCCGCACGTTTGCGGCTTTCGTAGCCGGAGTGGGCCGCATGAATCTGGTGCGCTTTCTGTCGTTCGATATATTCGGCGTGACCGGCTGGGTGGTCATGATGACGATGGCGGGCTACGAACTCGGCGGCGTGGGCTTCGTGCGGCATAACTTCGAGAAGCTGATTCTGGGGATTATCGCCCTGTCGTTGTTGCCTGCCGGCCTGGAAGTGCTGAAGGCCCGGCGGCGCCGCAGTATGGCAACCGCGGGCGAGTAGCGAAAAATTTCCGTTGACACGCAAGCTATCGCGTGATATTGTTCCAAAAGATAATAGTTTGGCGGATCTTATTGAACATATTTTTCACCTAAGTCCCGACGGTCCTGGTTGAAAGCGAGGTGCGGCAATGTTCTCCGTTGACGAAATGACCAATCAAGCGGGCTTTGTATTTGACACGCAGGTGGAACCACTGGGTGCGTCCGGCGCCGCTGGTGGATTCCCTGTAGCCGCCGAGACCGCAATCGTTCGCGTGACGAAGGTTTTCCGGAGCTCCGGCGGCGTGGATAATTCGATTCCGGTCGCGATTTCGATCACGCCCTTTTTCATCCGCGCTGGGGAACCGATCGAGCCGATCAGGCCCATTGAGCCGATTGGGCCCATCGAGCCCATCGAGCCAGTCAAACCGGTTGTGCCGATCGAGCCGGTCAGACCCATTGGGCCGATCGAGCCGATTGAGCCCATCGAGCCAGTCAAACCCGTTGAGCCGATCAAGCCGGTCAGACCTATCGGGCCGATTGAGCCGATCAAACCCGTTGAACCCATCTATCCGATCGAACCTATCGATCCGGTCAAGCCGGTCTAGCCGCAACATTCGCGGAATCGAGACGCCTCAGTGGACGTCCTGTTGCTCAACATGCCGTTCGTATCGCTGGCGCGCCCGGCCATCGGCATCAGTCTGCTCAAAGCCTGCCTGGCTGAGGAGGGCTTCGCCTGCTCCATCGCCTACGGCTCGCTGTTTTTTGCGGAGTGGGTCGGACTAACTTCTTACGAGCTCATTCTCGACCGCATCAGCCCCGCGATGTTTGCGGGCGACTGGCTGTTTTCGCGGTGGCTGTTCCCCGGCCGCGACGACTCCGTCTATCTCGCCACGTTGCGCCGGCAATTGACCGGAAATGACGCCGATTTCGCGCTGGTGCTGGCCATGCGCGAGCAAATCGGCCCGTTCCTCGAAGCCTGCCTCAGCCGGTTCCAGGTCGCCCGGTTCGACATCGTTGGCTTCACTACAACCTTCGAGCAGAATCTGGCATCGCTGGCGCTGGCGCGGCTGATCAAGACGACCTATCCGGAGAAGACCGTCGTTTTTGGCGGCGCCAACTGCGAGGGCGTCATGGGGTTGGAGCTGCACCGCCAATTTCCCTGGATCGATTACGTGTGCTCCGGCGAATCGGACAACAGCTTCCCCTCCCTGGTGAAGCGACTTGCGTCGCGCCAGCCGCCGGACGGCGTCGCAGGCTTGATTCACCGCCACTCCGGCGCGTCCTGCCTCTCCGCACCACCCGACCGCATCCACGACATGGATCGGCTGCCCGATCCGGACTACAGCGATTATTTCGCCGCTCTCGGCGCCAGCAGCCTCGCCCCGCGCATCCGGCCTGCATTGCTGATCGAGACCGCGCGCGGCTGCTGGTGGGGCGCCAAGTCGCATTGCACGTTTTGCGGCTTGAACGGCTCTACCATGGCATTCCGCGCCAAGAGCGCTGCACGCGTGTATGCGGAGCTGGTGCGGCAGAAGGCGCGCTACGGCATCGGCCGCTTTCTGGCGGTGGACAACATTATGTCGTACGAGTATTTTCGCGATCTCTTGCCCATGCTGAAACACAATAATCCCGGCGTGTCGCTGTTCTACGAGATCAAGTCGAACCTGAAGCGCGATCAGATCGAACTGTTGCGCGATGCTGGCGTGTTGGCCCTGCAGCCGGGTGTGGAGAGCCTCAGCAGCCACGTCTTGCGGCTCATGCGCAAGGGCGTAACCGCCATCCAGAACGTGCAACTCTTGCGCCTCTGCCGGGAATACGGCATCCAGATCGCCTGGAACCTGCTATACGGCTTTCCGGGTGAAACGCCGGAGGATTATGCCGAGACCGCGCGCACCATCGCCGCTATCTCCCATCTCAAACCGCCCGGCATGGCCGCTCCCATTCGCCTCGACCGCTTTAGCCCGAACTACAATGAGGCCGAGCATTTTGGTTTAGTAACGATCCATCCGTTTTCAATGTATCCTTATATCTATCCGCTCCCTGCCGAGAGCGTGGCAAACCTGGCCTACTTCTTCGAATATCGGTATGCCGACGGCCGCGACCCCGAGCTTTACATGCAACCGGTGCTTGACCGCGTGCGCGAGTGGCAGCGCGACCAAACCGGCGATTTGATCAAGCGCTATGGCGGCGACTCCGAATTGACTTTGGTGGATACGCGGGTCAACGGCGCTCCGAGGAATTATCCGTTGAACGGGAGTCAGCGGGAGATTTACGACTTCTGCGACGAGATCCAAAGTGGATCGAGCATAGCGGATTTTGCCGCGGCGCGCGGCGCGGAACCGGTTTCGGTGGATTCGTTCCTCCGGCAATTGGTGGAAAGCCGCCTGATGCTGCGGGAAGGCAACCAGTACCTCGGCCTGGCCGTCAATACCGGCCGGCGCGGCAGCTCCCAAATGGCGGCCGAAGCAGCGACATTCTGAACTCCCATGCCTGCCGTGTGCGGCCACTTCGACGTTCCACCCGAAATCGCGGCCTCGCCGCTGTACGCCGCCGGAGGCTTCGCCATAATACCGGACCTGTTCGCGGCAGATGCCCTGGCCGAACAAGGTTGGACGGTAATAGGCGCAGCGCACTCGGCTCCGCCATGTT
>Ga0209333_1000700_pt1 | contig 17621 bp, 16 predicted proteins | sample BlaSpr_A8_OM2_O3_FD_187982 | JGI IMG/M metagenome (GOLD analysis project Ga0209333, IMG submission 187982) | Forest soil microbial communities from Thunder Bay, Ontario, Canada - Black Spruce, Ontario site 2_A8_OM2_O3 (SPAdes) (version 2) | ecosystem: Environmental > Terrestrial > Soil > Boreal... | reverse complement strand
GACTGGAAAAAGCCGGCCTTCCCCCCGAGCAGGTGCAGCAGAACCTGCGCGACATCTACAAGGAAGTCACCGATAAAGGCCCCGGCGGCCACATTCTGAATGGGCCGGTCTTCATTGAAGAGGCTGAGCCGGGCGATACCCTGGAAGTCCGCATTCAGAAAATCGACCTGACGATTCCCTATGCCTACAACGCATTCGGGCCCAATCGCGGTTTTCTGCCGGAAGACTTTCCTTATCGTAAGATGAGGATCATTCCCCTGGACCGCGATCGCATGATTGCGAAGTTCGCCCCCGGAATCGAAATCCCGCTGCATCCATTTTTCGGCAGCATGGGAGTGGCGCCTCCGGAGGCTTCGGGCCGTATCGACAGCGCTCCGCCCGGCGTCCACGCCGGCAACATGGATAACAAGGAGTTGGTGGCGGGAACCACCCTGTATCTGCCGGTGCATGCCCGGGGCGCTCTGTTTGAGATCGGCGACGGCCACGCCGGGCAGGGCAATGGCGAGGTCGACATCACGGCGCTCGAAACTTCGCTGACGGGTACGCTGCAATTTCTCGTGCATAAAGGCACGGGCCAGAAATATCCGCGCGCGGAAACTCCTACTCACTACATCAGCATGGGCTTTCATCAGGAACTCTACGAAGCCACCCGAATCGCGGTGCGCGAGATGATCGATTTTCTGGCGGCCGAGAAGAAGATGAGCCGCGAGGATGCATACATGCTGATCAGCGTGGTTGGCGATGTGGACATCACTGAACTGGTCGATGGCAATAAAGGGGTCCACGTGATGTTGCCGAAAGCGATATTCAGCATTAACTGAGAACGAGCTCGCCGGACAATCAGCAGGAAACATGGCCGAAAGCGGAATCCGGGCGGCGGAATCCGAATGGCGAAGTTCGAAGCAGGCTCACGCCTCGGCTAACCAACAAGTTACTCCCGGTTCCACAGCCAGGTCGCGTATGCTGCGAACATGGGTGTAACGATCTCCATGCTGGCCAGCGGCAGCCGGGGGAATTGTACGTTCGTGGCCAGCGGACGCACCCGGATTCTGGTCGATGCCGGCATCTCCTGCCGTGAGACCTTCAAGCGCATGAAGTCGCTGGGCGAAGACCCGCGGATGCTTTCCGCGATTTTGATCACCCACGAACACTCCGATCACGTTTATGGTTTAGCTACGCTGGCCAAAAAGTTGCGCATCCCGGTCTTTATGACTGGGGCGACGCACGCCGCGTGGTCGAGAGCCCTGCGCAACGAAAATGGCGAGCGGCCGCAACTGGAAAAATTCGAGCGCTTCGAATCCGGGCATCGCTTTCAGGTTGGCGATATCGAGGTAAAGCCCTTCACCATCCCGCACGACGCCGCCGATCCGGTGGGTTTTACCTTCCGTGTCGAAGGCACCAAGTTGAGCGTGGCCACCGATCTGGGCTATCTGCCGGTCAATGTGCGCGATCACCTGCGCGGCTCCGACGTGCTGATCATGGAATCCAATCATGACGTGGAAATGCTGCGTGGCGGCCCCTATCCCTGGACGGTAAAGCAGCGGGTGGCGAGCAATACTGGACATCTCTCCAACGAGAAACTCGCGGATTTCTTCAGCGGAGACTATGATAATAGTGCAGCGTTTGTCGTGCTGGCGCATCTCTCTCAGCAGAACAATCATCCCGAAATCGCGCGCAGAGAGGCGGAAAAGGCGTTAGCCCTGCGCGGCGGGTTGTTTCACAACCGCGTAGTGGTCGCGGTGCAGTCTGAGGTAATGGCGCCGATTCAGCTTTAGCTTACCTATGAGTCAGCAGTGCATCGATCCAATTGTGGGCAAGATCCTGGCGGGCTGGCGTTACGACATTTCCAGCCTGGCACTAGAGATGCGTGGCGACTACGAGAGTCACTTCACCGCCTGTGAGCGCTGCCGTGGCCGCCAGCGCATGAACCGCATCATTGATGTGGGGCTCATCGCCCTGGCTTCGATTTCAGGAGCGGTCTTTTTGCTGGCCTTTGGAGTGATCCGTCACTTTGGCCCGCGGCACGCTCTCTGGCTGGAGATTGCGGCGCTCGCGGGATTCGCCCTGTCCGCGCTGATCTGGCTGGTGGTGGCAGTGGCTACCCCAGCGCCCGTCACGGTGTTGGATGCGGCCAGGCAAGGCGCCCGCCGGGTGCATGACCGCCTGCCTCCCGAGATTCGGGAACGCTTGCCGGAAGAGCTTCGGGTGAAGATTACTGGGACGTAAGCGTCTTACGGGGACATAACGGGACGTAGGCGTCTAAAAAAAGAAGAAGCGCCTAAATGGACTAAGCCCGGGCAATTTCCCGGTGTGGTTTCAGATTTTTTGGGCATGCGTCCGGGATGCACAGCGGCGAATATCGTCACCAGCTCAAGCAACTATCCTCCCTCGCCATATTACCCAGGCGGATTCCGGTCGCAAGAATTCCTTACTGCCTTCGGGGAACTGCGCGAGAATAGAACGCAAATGAGGGGGACCGTCAGAACGCTGCGTGCGGTGCAGTGGGCTTTGCTCGGCAGCATTCTGATTTATGCCGTCGCGGGTGAAGTTCTGCATTCACGGGCCAGAGCTGTCGATGCTTCGTTGAGCTATGTTTTCACCACCGCGAGTGTGGCCATTGTTGGAGTCATCCTCGTGGTGCGGCGCACTCTTGTGCTGCGATCCGCCGAAAGTCTGGCGTCTCATCCGGAAGATGCGCTTGCCCTGGGACATTGGAAAAACGGCTATCTCGCCACCTATGTTTTAAGCGAGGCCCTGGCCTTATTCGGCCTGATCTTGCGCGTGATGGGCTGTGATTTCGAGCAGAGCCTGCCTTTTTATATTGGCGGCTTTGCACTGCTTTTCTTTTTCCGCCCCAAGGAACCTGCTGCCTGAAGCGCTCTCCGCGATATCATGTACTCGAGGTGAGTCCATGTCCATCAATGGTCCGGACGAGTTGGCTGGGATGCGCGCCGCCGGCGCCATCGTGTGCCTGATGCTGAGCGCCATGAAGGCTGCGGTGTGCCCGGGAATCACCACCGCCGAGTTAGACGAGGTAGGCGCCGGAGTCATGCGGCATCACGGCGGGCGCTCCGCTCCGGCGCTGGTTTACAAATTTCCGGGAGTGAATTGCATCAGCGTCAATGAGGAAGCGGTCCACGGTATTCCCGGCAAACGCGCGCTTCAGGCGGGCGATCTGGTCAAACTCGATGTCACCATCGAAAAAGATGGTTTCATGGCCGATGCCGCCGTGACCGTTCCCGTGGGTGAAGTGACGGAAGAGCGCCAGCGCCTGGTGGCCTGCGCCGAGCGAGCCTTTGCCAAAGCCATGCTGGTTGCGAGAGCCGGCTTTCGAGTTTCAGAAATTGGCCGAGCCATCGAGCGTGAGGTGCGGCGCAGCGGATTTTCCGTGATCCGCGATCTCGGCGGCCACGGCATCGGACGTACCATCCACGAAGAGCCGCGCGTGCCCAACTATCCCGATCCGGAAGCGAGTCAGATCCTGACCGAAGGTTTGGTGATTACCGTGGAGCCCATTATTGCGGCGGGATCAGGCCGGTCATTCGTCGCGCGGGATAAGTGGACGGTGGTCACCGCAGACCACAGGCCTTCGGCGCACTACGAGCATACCCTGGTGATCATGAAAGGTGCGCCGATGCTGCTGACCGCGGCTTAGAGCTCATCTTTCCGGCAGTCACTTCGGCGTTTACTGGCAACTGACGACCAACAATTACGCTCTGAATGGATGGCGGGCTTTCATTGGAGACTCTGTGGCTTTACTCCGGTTCAGCGCAAAACAAAACGCCCCAAGACTCGGTTTGAGTCGTGGGACGCTCGTCGATCAGCCCTCCCCCAAGTGCTGCTCAACTACAGACTAGACCTGTCGGGGAAAGTAAGGAATGGCCTGAAAGTGCTATGCCTTGGCACCAAAGCGCCGGCGGTCAAATAGTCAGCCCGGGAAGGCTACACCACCCAACCTCAGTCTTCCCTGCCTTCTTTTACGCTTTAATGTGGCAACTGGCCATGCCACGCTTTTCCAGATACTGCTGGTGATAATCCTCGGCTGGATAGAACGTTACTGCGGGAACGATCTGCGTCACAATCGGTTTCGAGAATCGGTGCGCCTTCTCCAGCGCTTCCTTCGAGGCCTGCGCTGAGGTCTGCTGCTCCGGAGTGTGGAAGAAGATGGCGGAGCGGTACTGCGTGCCCCAGTCCGGTCCCTGGCGGTTGAGTTGCGTGGGATCGTGGTTCTCCCAGAATACTTTCAGCAGATCCTCATAGCGGACTTTTGCGGGATCGAATTCCACTTCCACGGCCTCGGCGTGGCCGGTGCGGTCCGTGCAAACTTCCTTATAGGTGGGATTCTCAGTGCTTCCGCCCAAGTAGCCCACGCGCGTCGCGACCACTCCGGGCATCTGCCGGAATGTCGCTTCCACTCCCCAGAAACATCCCGCTGCAAATGTAGCTTTCTGCATTTTAAGGTTCGCTCCTCGTAGCCCCGCAGTCCCGGCAGCTTCAGACGGGCATTGAGACCCGCCACGCTCCATTAGATGACGAAGTCGCCAGAAAGTCACGCTCCGGGCGAGAAAAGGCGGCGAGCTTCGCTCGACGGGATAGCCGGGCGCGGCTCTCCCCACACTGGCCTTTTCGTGCAATTGACGCTGCCGAGGGATTCACGATAAAGTTCGGGCAAGGTTGTTGCGGTGGTTTTCCCAGGAGACGTTTGTGGTTTTGAAATTCAGCCGCGCCAGAGGTGCGTCGAAGTTTGTTCTCGGGCTGCTTTTGCTAATGGTGCCGCTACAAATGGCCCTGGCTGCGACGAACTTCAGCTCGCAACAGCGGGTTGGTTACTTCACCGGCGATCAATGGGAACCCGCTCTTACGGCGGATGGCCACGGGCACATCTACATTCTGTTTCCCCAATACGGGGCCGTAAGCGGTTGCCCGGCCTGCGCCTCGCCGACGATGTCTCTGCTGGTCAGCAGTGACAATGGATCGTCGTGGGAACCACCTCGTCCGCTGGTGCCAACTTCGACCGGCCAGTTTGATGCCCAGATCAAGGTCGACCCAGTTGACCGGCAAACGCTGTATGCGTCCTGGATGCAAGGCAAGCACGACATTATGGTGGCGCGGTCGCAGGACTTTGGCCGCTCCTGGTACTTTGCCGTCGCGGAACATTCTCCCGACGTACTTATCGACAAACCGGTGCTCGCCGTTCGTGGCGCCAATATTTACGTGAGTTTTAACCACGATCAGACACTCTCAGTAGCGGCGTCCCATGATTACGCGCAGAATTTTTCCTCCACCGTGCTGAATCCTGGTGCCGGGCCGGGCTGGTCCTTGGCTGCGGGGGCTACAGTAGATTCCACGGGCAACGTCTATTTCTCCTGGACGGCCTACCCGCGAACAGATATTCTCACGCAACCGGTGGAGTTGTTCATTAGCCAATCAGCAGACGGCGGACGAACCTGGAACACCACGTCTATGGACGTTTCCAGTGCAGCTCCCGGGTGCCCGGCCCAAGCCTGTTCGGCTGGATTTCTGGCCTCCCAGATGGCGATGGCTTCTGACGATGCCGGATCCGTCTATGCTTTATGGAACTCCGGCTCGGCGGCAGGCGGACCGCAACGCATTTACTTCTCCTCTTCCACGAATCAAGGGGGCAGTTGGTCGGCAAAGGTGGATGTCTCAAGCGCACCGACGGGAGTGGAGCACTGCTTTCCGGCCATCACCGCTGGCACCGCGGGCGACGTCCGCATCGCATGGATGGACACGAGGGAAGCTGACGCGGAAAATCGTCCCATTTGGAATGCTTTTTACCGTGCCTCCACCAATGGCGGGGCGACCTGGTTGCCGGAATCACAACTTTCCGGCCCGGTGCGCGGATATGATTACATTCTGCCTAACGGCTTTCTCTTCCCCTTCGGCAACTTGTTTTCCATCGCCATCGATAACCAGGACAATACGAACGTGGTGTGGGGCGAAGGCCGCAATTACAGATCTCCGGGATCGATCTGGTACGCTCGCGGACGTTAATTGACTCATCGCAATCTTCCTTCGCTCCGGCCTCATTCACTTCATCGAGGGAGCACAGCCCTACGGATTGAGATTATTGGTGTGAGTCAGCGTCGCATAAATCCTTTGTATGAAATCATGTTCAGGGGGGACCACCTGGGGAGCGAACCACGGCTTCCATAGTGCAGGCAAGCCTGCATCCACCACTTCTTTTTCGCTTTTGCCGGCGGCAATTTCCTGCCCCACGAGCGCAATCGTTCCATACCGAATCCCGACAAATTGCGCAAGGTCGCGCCGATTCGACATCTCACTGTGCCCGGTGATGACGACCGTGTCGTCGTTGATCCTGTCGAGCACCGCAGAGAGAGAACGGACGAGTCCCTCAATATCAGCTTTGGACACCGTGCTCGCCTTACCCAGGAAAATGTCGCCAACCGCAACCACATTTGCACGCGCAAGATAAACGACTGAATCGCTATCCGTATGAGGTATGAGCGTTCGCGTAATGATCCATCTCAATATCTTCGCCCGCGAAGTGAAGCGGACCGATGGACTTCGGCGACAGTAAGGAGTTTGTTTCGTTATCCGCCGCATCCGTAGGTTTTCATGCGCAACAATGATCGCCTCGGGCCCGTAAATTTCATTGCCGCCAACGTGATCGTAGTGCCAGTGCGTATTCAAAAGAAACTTCACCGGCCGCCTTCCCAAACTACCCAATACTTTTTGAATTGCCGGATTTGCTGCAGGCTCCGGGTGATCCACCAGCAAATAACCGTCGGGGCCCGCGCGCGCTACCATGTTAAACGGGGCCTGTGGCGTGCGAACTTGAATAACAGTAATGTTGCCGCGTACCGGAACGACCTTGGTCTCCGCCTTCGCAAAGTCAGATTCGCCCTACTGGAGCCATTGGAGTGCAAAAACTGGAGAGCACAAAAATAGCAACGTGAATATTACCGGCACGCGCGGAATATTTTTCCTGAGGGCTCCATTGGCTAGGTAAAAAGGAGTTCCAGTATATGCGCGGTGGCACGATTTCGCCGTGGGTGGTCGTGCTGGCATGCGATCCCGTGAAAATCACAGAAGGCAAAAAGAAGAAGCGCACGGTTCTAGCTGCTCTTACTCCACAATCAATCCGCCGATGAGATCTGCCACGCGCGCCACGCTGCGGTCCACGCACCAACCCTGCAGATCGGCCACAATTTTTTCGGTCGCGCAAGGGTCCCAATAGCTGGCGGTTCCGATCTGCACCGCGGTTGCGCCTGCAAGCATGAATTCCGCGACATCGGCCGCGGTCGATATGCCTCCCATCCCGATCACCGGAATGTTCACCGCGTGTGCGGCATCGTAGACCATGCGCAGAGCGATCGGTTTGATGGCCGGTCCGGAGAGTCCGGCGGTGACGTTGGCGATGCGCGGCTTGCGCGTGTCGGGGTCGATCGCCATGGCTACGAAAGTATTGATCAGAGAAATGGCGTCCGCGCCCGCCTCCTGCGCGATGTGAGCCATCTGCGCGATGCTGGTCACGTTCGGCGAAAGCTTTACGATCAGAGGCCGTTGCGCAACCCGTTTGGCGGTGGTCACCACTTCGTCGAGAGAGCGTGGATCGCTGCCGAATTGCAGCCCGCCCTGGGTTGTGTTCGGGCAGGAAACATTCAGTTCGTAGGCGGCGATGCCTTCGCCATCGTTGAGGATTTCGAGGGTTCTTTCGTAGTCCTCGCGGGTGTAGCCGAAAACATTGGCGAAAACCACGATGTTCCTGATCTCTCGCAGGCGCGGCAGCTTCTCCTGGAGAAATGCACTTGCGCCAATGTTCTGCAAGCCAACGGCATTGAGCATTCCGGCTGCGGTTTCCCAAAGCCGCGGCGGTGGATTCCCCGTCATCGGCTCCCGCGAGAGTCCTTTGACCACGAATCCTCCCAGCTTGTCGAGGTGAACCACGTCCTCAAACTCCACCCCGTAGCCAAAGGTGCCGCTGGCCGCAATGATCGGATTCTTCAGCGAAATGCCAGCGAAGGTAACGCCGAGATCCAGGCCGGTCACGCCGCCGTTTTCCCCAGAGGAAGACGAAGATGAAGAGGAGGTCACCGCGGCAACCTCTCGCGTCTCGGAACGAGCCCAGGCATCAACTTTCGCTGGAGATAAAGACGCGCACTTGCAGAGCGGGGGAGTGATCTCATCGCGAAGCTAGTTTACACAGCAGGACGTTCCACGCCAACGGCTTCAATTTATCGGCGGGAGTCCGATCTTTGCTACTAGTTCGCGAAACTCCTGATTATGGTGGAGAGGCTGAAACGCTTTGTCGAGCGGCAGAGTGCTGAGTTTGAGGTCGTGCCGCTGGCAGGCAATGCTGAGATATTTCAAGGCATCTTCATGCTGGCCGAGAGCCGCGTGGGCAGTCGCCACATCAAAGGCGGACCCTGCGCCGCGATCGAATGAATCCTGAGCCATTCGAAGGCGTGCTTGCAACAACCCGGTAAGGCCGCCGTGGTTGTAGCCTTTTTCTTCCGCGTCGATTTGTTTCTGCGCGGGCGCATCGTGACGCAAGCTCGCGACAATTCTTTTCTGCTGGAAGTAGCCGGAATAATTTCCTTCTTGAAAATAAATCTCGGCCAGATACCCGTGAGGATGAATGAAATCGGGCTGGGAAACGGCGAGTTGGGCGAGTAGGGCCCTGGCCTCTTCCTTCTTCCCAGCCTCCGCAAGAATGACTCCTTTGTCGGCGAGAATCGGAGTGGAAGACGGATTGAGCTGTCGGGCTTGCTCGATTTCAGCCAGCGCCTCCGAAGGATGCTGGATTTCCATCAGGAACGTGGCGTACCAGTGATGAGCGCGGGACAAGGTTGGGTCCAGTTCGATGGCGCGCTTAAACTCGCGGTCGGCCGTGGCCGCATCGAAAAATCCCCAAAAGCTGGCGAAAGCTAAAGAGTTATGGGCCTCGGCGGAATTGGGATCCAGTTCTACCGCCTTGCTGGCAGCCGCGCGCGCACGCGGATAAGCTTCCTCCGGCGGCATCGTGCCGTATTCCCGCAGCAAATTGTAGGTATCGGCCAATCCCACATAGGGTGCCGGATAGGCTGGATCATGAACGATTGCCTGGGTAAAGAAATCCACTGCCTTGTTGAGATCGTCGGGCGTGCGCTTTTCAAAATAGTAACGGCCCTTGAGATAAAGATCCTGAGACTCGGCATCCGCGACGTGAGGTGCGGCGAGCGCATTCTTGAAGCGGGGCTCGCGATGACCAAAGGAGAAAATCAGAAAAGAACCGACGATCACAGCCAGAGGCAAAAGCCATAGGAAAGACTTGGCCGCGGCCATCCTGGAGAGCGTTGGGGGGGGATGGAAATCAGTAGCCGTAACCGCGGACGGAACCGAGTCTGCAACCTTAATCGTCAGCGACTCCGCGGGGTACGAACCATCGCGACGTTCGCCCACGGAAGCACGCCCAGAAGGATTTTCCGCAGCCGGTTCGGCCACGTCGCGAGCGTGATTCGGAGCATTAAGCCACTCCTCCAACTCTTCGGCATACGCGAAGACACCGCCACGTGCGCTTCCCGGCACTCGGTACACGGGAAGTCCGCGTTCTTTTTCCCAACGTTTTACCGTGCGCTCGTCTCGGCCGAAGAAGGCGGCAATTTCCTTCCAGGAGTCCAAACGCTTCGTCGGCGCGAGCGGCTCGCTTTGAGCGACCATACTTACAAATACCTTAGAGATCTGAATTATCCTCTGCTTGGGGGAAAGCGAGGTCTGAGCAGTATAGCGCGACTCCCATCCAAAGGAACTACCACGAACGGGCCACCCCCGGTGTCCGCACGGCTTGCCGAAAGCCCTGTCAGGCGCGCCTCACCGGGCTAGCGACGTTCGTCTGATCGGGCCGACACAGGCAATGAAACATTTCGATACTGTGCAATTTTGAACAGACGCTCTATTCGCTCTATTGCCAGCGTCGGCATGGAATCGGTGAGTAGACTTCGGGGCAGGCTGTTCAGCGAACATCCCAACTCGAAAGGAAAGTGCACGGATAAACCGAGCCACGGCGGTCAATATTGCTCAGTAATTTGAAGACAGAGGGTCAATGCTAGCAATGGATAGCCGTTAGGGTTCGAGCGTCTGATTGTCCTCTGGGGGCTTGTGATGATCATTATGCTGATCGAAAAAGCGCGGTAGGGCCTTATGCCTCCGGCATCTACCCATGAGCACGACTGCCGCATACTAGAAACCAAAGACCACCGAATCCATATTAAGCCAGACCGAACAACGGATACGCGCCCTGGGTTCTTCACGCTTCTATTCTTGTTGATCTTTTCCGGCTTGACGTGCGCGGCTGCGCTCGCGCAGCAGAGTTTCAGCTCAAGCTCTGACAAGGTGCTCCTGGATGCACCCCAACCTGCTGGGATTACCAGTTCAACTGGAGAAACTGATTCCCAGCACATGGGCGCGGGGACCATTAGTGGCACGGTGTTGGATACGAATCGAGACGTGGTCCAGGGTGCGCAAGTGACAGCGGCGGGGCAATCCGGTTCTGCGATTCGGATTCTGGAATCTGGTAGCAACGGCCAGTTCGCGTTTGCAGAATTGCCTGCCGATATTTATCAGCTCACGGTGACTGCGCCAGGGATGAACAGTTTTACCTCCTCTGTCATTTCCGTGCATGGAGGCGAGACCTGTCTGGTCTCAGTGACGCTGTCGGTTTTCGGCGGGACAAGCAGCGTGACGGTGAGTGGAAACCAGGAGCAACTGGCTGAGGAGCAGGTGCGGATCGCGGTACGGCAACGCCTCGCGGGTATCTTCCCGAACTTTACAGCTCTTAATGACTGGAACGCGCCGCCCATGGGAGCGAAACAGAAATTTCAGCTGAGCTTTCGATCCATCATCGATCCGGTCCCGTTGGTCACGGCGGCAGCATGGGCTGGTGTGCAGCAATATAGAAACACTTTCCCAGCCTATGGTGGTGGAATCGAGGGATACGGAAAGCGATACGGGGCCAATTTGGCGGATAACGTAACTGGCATTTTGCTGAGCCGAGGCGTTTACCCTTCAATCTTCCATCAAGATCCCCCTACTTTTACAAGGGGACGGGGAACATCCGATCGCGCATTTTATACGCGATCTCTGCCGCAGTCATTGCCAGGGGCGATGATGGGCGGTGGAAACCAAATTACTCGCAGGTGCTCGGCACCTTCTCCGCCGCAGGCATTTCGAATCTGTACTATCCGGCTTCCGATCGCGGAGCTTCGTTGGTCTTATTCAATGGTTTGGCGGGCACGGGTCAGAGTGCTCTCAAGAACCTACTTCGCGAATTCGTTTTCAAAGGGGTCACTTCGCACCTTCCCCTGGGAAGGGTGGCGCGACACAGATTGGTTCAAACGCGCGATCCCGGACAAACTCATTGACGGCCTCACTTCATCCAGAGTGCTAACGACCTCTGCCGTCCACGCTATATGGATCGTACACGCGCCGACTCAACCTAATTTTCATGTCAATAGATTGCTCCAAGGCCCACATTATAAGTCAATGAAAATAAATGGCGGAAGCGAGTGGGGGTCGAAACCGCTTCCAAACCGCAAACAAAGGATTTAACCCAGCACGGTCAGCAATTTAAGTCCATGAAAGTCCACGTAAGTACATGAAAAACCGAGGAGTGATTTTAACTGATTTGCTGTGGCGTCACATGCATGGGGCTTCCGACAGAGGGGCATCCCCTACCTAGACTAGGTACGGTCCGGAGAACCGATGGCACAGAAGAGAATTTCGAAAGAAGGATGGAATGATGGCGAACGCTGCAACGCCGACGCGCAGAGAGGCAAGGGTGTCTGCGCGTTCCACGGCCCAAACAAAATGATCCTATTGGATCTCGAGAGAGACAACATTTCCCTCGTCAGGTTGGCAAAGTTACATTCGCAAGCTCTCTGGAAAATGCGGGACAGCACGTCGATACACTCGAACTCGACTCTTCGTTTAATCTTCTTGGCCATGCGGGGCAGTCGGGTTCGTTAGCAGTACGACCACATTAACTCGAACGGCGCGGTCCAAAATTTGCACCATCTCGGCTGCGGCGAATGCGTTGACGACATTCGGTCCAGGCTGCGAACAGTAAGGCTCGGTTAGGGTCAATCAACAAGGAACGCTATGCCGCTCCTTCAGTTGTGTTGATACGCTGATTCATGGAATCGCCAACACTTTATTTTGGGGGCTGCGTGATCGCCCCCTGCGACGCGGAGGAGACCAGCGCCGCGTACTTCGCGAACACTCCGGTGGGATAACGCGGCTTCGGTGGCTTCCATTCCTTCATTCGCTGGCGAAGAATTTCATTGCTGATCTCAACTTCTAGGATTCGCTCCTTAACATCGAAGCGGATCATATCGCCATCGCGCACCGCGCCGATTGGGCCGCCGAGTGCGGCCTCCGGCGAGACGTGCCCCGCCATCAGTCCGTGGGTGGCGCCGCTGAATCGTCCATCGGTCAGGAGTGCGACGGAAGATCCCAATCCTTCGCCCACAATTGCGCCCGTAACGCTCAACATTTCCCGCATGCCCGGCCCGCCCTTGGGACCCTCGTTGCGGATCACGACCACATCCCCGGATTTAATGTTCTTGCCCGTGACCGCGGCCATGGCGTCTTCCTCTGATTCAAAGACGCGCGCGGGACCGCGATGCTCCAGCCGTTCGTGGCCGCTGATCTTCGCCACACATCCCTCAGGCGCGAGATTTCCCTTGAGAATCACGAGTCCTCCGGTTTTCTTCAACGGCTGTTCCAGGGGCGTAATCACCTCCTGCCCGGAAGCTTCGGCGGCGCTCTTGCTCTCAGCTCCAAGTGAAAGTCCGGTAACCGTTTTCGCTTCCGGGTGAAGATGTTTTCCGAGCAGCAATCGCTGGGCCAGCAATCGCACGCCACCGGCTCGGTGCATATCCGCGGCTACAAAACGTCCCGAGGGTTTCAGATCGGCAAGCAGCGGCGTGCGCTCACTCACCTTCTGGAAATCGTCAATCTGCAAATCGACGCCGGCCTCGCGCGCAATGGCCAGCAGGTGGAGCACGGCATTGGTCGATCCCCCGGTCGCGGCCACAGAAGCAATCGCATTTTCAAATGCGTCCCGGGTCAGAATCTCCCGCGGTCGAATTCCTTTCTCTAGTAAGTTCAATACAACATTGCCGCAATCGAAGGCCACCTGATCTTTTCGCGCATCCATCGCCGGCACGCTGTTGAAGCCCATTGGAGACAAGCCGATCGTCTCCATCACTGTCGACATCGTATTCGCAGTGTATTGGCCGCCACAGGCTCCAGCGCCGGGGCAAGCCACGTTTTCGAGATCGTGCAATTCCTGGTCAGTGATTTTTCCCGCAGCATTTGCGCCCACGGCTTCGAACACATCCTGGATGGTGACGTCCTTGCCGCGATAGCTGCCCGGCGCGATGGTGCCGCCGTAGAGCACGAGTCCAGGAAGATCCATGCGGGCGAGCGCCATGGCGGCGGCCGGAATCGTCTTATCGCAACCCACTACGCACACCACGGCGTCGAACAATTGGCCGCGACAGACAAGCTCGATCGAGTCGGCAATCAGTTCGCGGCTTACCAGCGAAGCGCGCATGCCTTCCGTGCCCATGGTTTCGCCGTCGGAAATGGCGATGGTATTGAACTCCATGGGAGTGCCGCCGGCGGCGCGAATGCCCTCTTTCACTTTGGCCGAAAGCCGCCGCAGGTGAAAGTTGCAGGGCATGGTTTCGATCCATGTATTGGCCACGCCGATCAGTGGCTTGCCGAGGTCGGCATCGGTGAAGCCAATGGCTTTGAACATGGAGCGCGCCGGAGCCCGGTCGCGTCCATCGGTAATTCCGCGGCTGCGATGTTTAAGATCCATAATGAGCAAAGATTAGAACACGAGTTGTCGTCCCGAATGGATTGTCTTCCCGAGCGCAGCGAGGGATCTTGGTTTCTGCCCGCAGCAACGACGCTGGTGACGCCGGCAAGAACCAAGATCCCTCGCTCTGCTCGGGATGACAAGTTGAGGGTTAGGGCAAGAAAAACGGGAACCCACGGCTGTAGCGATGTCTAGAGGCCGCATTCTGCCTGCAGGTTCCCAATCGCATGACGCTCGCCCAGTGAGCATTCATGCTGCTGACATCAAACTCGAAACCACACTTAAGCGAGCGCCGCCCGCGTCGACTGGTCGGCGATGTTCTCGGAGGCCGGCGGATGCGGTCCCCAGGCCGGCACTTCCTGCTCATGCAAAACCGCGCGCGAGCGCACTTCGATGACATCAACAATCGAATACCACTCGCGATAAAGCTGCCCGATCTGCTTTTGGTTGACCTCAAGCAGCATGGTGACGGCGTAATCCTGCCCCGCGCCCTCGGCGTGCACCGAAGCAAGCTCAAGCGCCCGGCGCGAAACCGCGTTGAGGATGCGCATCAGCGTGCCTTGCGCGTTGCGATAGCGGATGTGAAAGACTTGCATGGTAGCTCCTTGTAGCGCCGGCGTCCCGCCGGCCGTCCGGCGGGCACGGCCGCCGCTCGTGCTGCACTCCTAATGTCTATTCGTCCCCAAACACCATCTCCGAAAGCGCCGCTCCAGCTGGGACCATGGGATAGACGTTCGCTTCAGGGGCGCAATCAAACACCAGCAACTCCGGTCCCGGCGAACGCAGAAAAGTATCGATGAGATCTCCCGTCTCGGCCGATACCGGAAACTCCACCATGGCAGCCTCGTTCAGCCGCCATCCGTGGATCTTGTAAGCCTTGGCGATCTCGACGAAATCCGGATTGTCGCTCAAATCGGTTTCCGCATAGTTGCGCTCGTAGAAAAGCTGCTGCCACTGCCGCACCATGCCGAGATATTTGTTATCGACGATCACCATCTTTATAGGAAGCCCGAGCCGGTGCACCGTGGCCAGTTCCTGTATGTTCATCTGAAAGCCGCCATCGCCGGAAACGCAGAGCACGCAAGTGTCGGGCTTAGCCAGTTGTACGCCGACGGCAGCAGGCAGGGCGAAGCCCATCGCTCCCAATCCGCCCGAAGTAATAAATCCACGCGGTGAGGAAGAACGGTACCGCTGCGCCGCCCACATCTGATGCTGGCCTACGTCGGCGATGATCACGTTATCCTGCGGCAGGCGGCTGAAAAGCTCATCGAGAAAACGCATCGTCGGCTGCGCCAGTCCTCGCGGATCAAGCTCCGCACGCTCCGCTCCGCAAGCCACCGCGCGCCAGCCGCTCCAGTCGGGCAGAGACGCATGCCGTAACCCCGCGTGGAACGCTGGAATCGTCTCCGCCAGATTCCCGATCACCGGCAACTCGCAAGCTCGCACCCGGTCAAGCTGCGCCGGATCAATTTCAAAGTGAACAATCTTGGCTTGCGGCGCAAACTTGATGGGATCGCCAGTCACGCGATCGTCCAGGCGCGCGCCAAAAACCATCAGCAGATCAGTCTCGTGCAACGCCATATTCGCTGCCCGCGTCCCATGCATGCCCACCATGCCCAAGTAATATGGCGCCTGCGGTGGAACCGCGCCCAACCCGTGCACCGTAGCGAACGTGGGAACGTTCAGCTCATCGAGCAGCCGCCGCAACCCCGGAATCGCTCCGGAAAGTTTCGCCCCCGCACCCACCAACGCCACCGGCCGCGTCGCCCCGTGCAACAACGCAACAATCTTGTCGCTGAACGTGCTTTCCGTCTTCACATCGGCGGGCTGCGCCTGCGGAGTGAATTTCACCGGCCCCGAAAATTCCTTCTTTGCCTTCAAAATATCGGTCGGAATGTCGATGACCACCGGCCCCGGCCGTCCGCTACGCGCCCAGTGGAAACCCTCCGCGATCGCCTCCGGGATTTCCTCGATCGTCCGCACCAGCCGGCTCCACTTGGTCAGCGAAAGCGTCACTCCAAAAACGTCAGTCTCCTGAAATGCATCGGTGCCAATCATCGCCGTCCGTACTTGCCCCGTGATGCACACCAGCGGCACCGAATCCATCTTGGCATCGGCGATGCCCGTCACCAGATTGGTCGCCCCAGGTCCGCTGGTCGCAATCGCTACGCCAACTTTTCCCGTAACCCGCGCGTATCCCTCCGCCGCAAACGCCGCGCCCTGCTCGTGCCGCGTGAGTACATGCCGGATCCCACTTCCATCCAATGCGTCATACAGCGGCATAATCGCGCCGCCGGGATACCCGAACACCAGGTCCACCCCTTCGGCCCGCACGCACTGCAAAACGATCTCGGCGCCCTTAAGCATTCTTGTAATCAACCTCTGTCATCCTGAGCGAGGATTGTTCTTTGCGCCAGCGCAAAGAATAACCGCAGTCGAAAAGCCCCTTTTCTCGCAAGCCACCATCACCGGTTCCGCAAGGCGTTCCCACCACGCTCCTAGGCATTCACCGCCTGCTTAGTCGCTTCCTTGGGCGCTCCCGGCTTCTTCTTTTCCACCGGCAGCCAGCTCATCATGCCCCGCAACTGCGCCCCCACAATCTCGATCGGATGCTGCTGCTCCCGCTCTCTCAACGCCGCAAAGTTGTAACCGCCGTCTTTGTTTTCCTTGATCCACTCCCGAGCGAACGTCCCATCCTGAATATCGGCCAGAGTCTTCTTCATCGCGGCCCGCGTAGCATCGCCCACAACTCTCTCCCCGCGCGTCAGGTCGCCGTACTCCGCCGTATTCGAAATCGAGTGCCTCATCTTGCTCAGCCCGCCTTCATAAATCAGATCGACAATCAGCTTCACTTCATGCAGGCACTCGAAGTAAGCAATCTCCGGAGCGTACCCGGCTTCCACCAGCGTTTCGAACCCTTTCTTGATCAGCGACGTCAACCCGCCGCACAGCACCGCCTGCTCGCCAAAAAGGTCGCTTTCGGTTTCTTCCTTAAAAGTGGTCTGTAACACGCCCGCGCGCGTCGAACCAATCCCATGGGCATAAGCCAGCGCATACTCGTGCGCCCGCTTGCTCGAATCCTGCTGGATCGCAATCAGCGACGGCACCCCGCGCCCTTCGCTATACACCCGCCGCAGCAGGTGCCCCGGCGACTTCGGTGCAATCATCACCACGTCCACATCGGAGGGCGGAACGATCGTCTTGAAATGAATGCTGAACCCATGCGAGACCCCGAGAATCTTTCCCGGATGCAGATACGGCTTGATGTATTGCTCGTAAACTGCCGCCTGCGTCTCATCCGGCGTGAGCACATGAATCCAGTCCGCCCGCTTGGCCGCCTCACCCGGTTCTACCACTACCATGCCATCGGCCCGCGCCTGCTGCGCGCTCGGACGATTGGCCTCCAGCCCCACAATCACCTTGTACCCGCTGTCGCGCAAATTCTGCGCCTGCGCATGTCCCTGGCTGCCGTAGCCCAGGATGGCGATAGTTTTGCCCTTCAGGGCCTCAGGATTGGCGTCGTGTTCGTAAAAAATAGTAGCCACTGGCTGCTCCTTGTAGCGCCGGCGTCTCGCCGGCACACCTTGTGTGCGGGACAGATACTCTGTTGGCCGCGTTTCGAATAAGCTCTGTTACGAACCGACCGGTCGGTTGGTTAAATTATGGTATCGGACTGGAATTACGGTGTCAAGGAAGAAGTTGTCGGCCCCCCCGGCGAGACGGAAATAAGCGCAGGAATGGTTTTGGGTAGGGCATGGATTCACAGGCTGCC
>Ga0209333_1000699_pt1 | contig 17628 bp, 13 predicted proteins | sample BlaSpr_A8_OM2_O3_FD_187982 | JGI IMG/M metagenome (GOLD analysis project Ga0209333, IMG submission 187982) | Forest soil microbial communities from Thunder Bay, Ontario, Canada - Black Spruce, Ontario site 2_A8_OM2_O3 (SPAdes) (version 2) | ecosystem: Environmental > Terrestrial > Soil > Boreal... | reverse complement strand
ACCGGTGCCCAGGCCGAGGTCTACGCGGATCACTTCATCGCCAACCACCTCAAGGTGATCGGCGGCGGCCTGACCTATTCCCAGCTGTCGGCCAAGGCAATAGCGCAGCCTAACAACGCCAAGCTTGCGGCCCAGGTCCAGCTGATGTTCCGCGGCACCACGCTGCGCAGCATGCTGCTGAATGCCTACGCCTTCGGCACCATGGGCATGATCGCCGGTATCGCCGCGATCGCCGCGTTCATCGCCGCCGCGGTCATGCTGATCCTCAGCGGCCTCGGCCTGATGCACGCTCGCCGGGTATCCCCGGCGGCCGACATCCTCGCCCCCCGCCCGGCGAACGCACTGAACCCGGGCACCATCCCGCCGCAGACCACCCGCCCCAGCAGCCAGCAGCCCAGCGAGGAGGGCCTGGCCGCCGCCGCGCCCGCCAGCTCTAACGGCCGTCCCGCCTGAGCATGGCCGACCGGCCATGCCCGGCAGCCCCGCATGACACGCACCTCGTGGTGCGGGCCGGAACACCTGCCCGCACCGCGAGGTGACTGGCATTCCGGGCAGGCGAGGCGAGCGCCCGTGCTCCGCTGCATTATCAGCGCAGGCGGCGCAGGAACGGGTCCGTTGGCTCTGCCGGGCTGACCCGCGCGCGCACGTCGACGGCACATACGCCGTCCGGGCCCGCGACGACGGGGATGAGGTCCAGTTCGGCGACCTCGGGGAGATCATCAGCAAGCCGGGATACCCTCAGCAGCACTTCGGCGAGCGCTGGGGTGTCGACAGGCCGCGTGGCCGGGTGGCCTGACAGCAGCGGCGCGGCATGTACCGCGTGGATCAGCTCGTCGGCGTCGGCGTCGGTCAGCGGGGCCAGCCGGGCCGCTTGACCGCCGAGAACGTCGGTGGCGGCCGCGCCGGACCCGAGCACCACCAGCGGCCCGAACACTGGCTCCTGGACCACGCCGATCACCAGTTCGACGCCGCCCGCGAGGGCGGCGGGCAGCGTGACGGCCAGCGGGATCTGATAGCACGAGAGCAGCTCGGCTGCCGTGGCTGCCGGCAGCCATCCGCCGGCGGGGCAGCCGGCCAGGAAGGCGGCGAGCAGCTTGCGCGCGTCGGGGGTGCGCAGCCCGCTCAGCTCCGGGATGCGGCCCTGCCGCCGTTCGCGCCAGGCTCGGTAGCGGGCCGCATGGCCAAGCGCGCGTGCGGCATCTTCCGGGTAGGCGTAGGCGGGCAGCCCGGCGACGCCTGGCGTCCGGCCGTCCAGCGCGCCGACGCCGCCGGCGTGGTTCTCCGGATGCTGCGGTGCGCCGGCGGCGGGCCGGCGCCCGAGCAGCTGCACGGACTGTGCCTGGTCGAGCAGGCAGGCCGCGATCGGCTTGCTGACCGCTGCCGTGCGGACCGCAGTGCGCAGGTCGGAGATGGCTGTGGGGACGGCCACGGCGAGCACGGCATCGACGCCGTCATCGGCGGCGACCGCCTCCAGGCAGGCGAGGAAGGAATCCGCGGTCACGGCTGCGGTGGTGTCCACTGGCCCGGTGACCTCCGCGTCCGCTGGCAGCAGCCTGCGCAGCGTGCGCCGAGTCGCCGAGGCGAGCTGCACGACCTGCAGGTCGTTGTCGACGCACGCGTCGGCCGCCAGGACTCCCGCGCCGCCGGTGTTGGAGACGATCGCGACCCGGTTGCCTGCGGGCAGCGGCTGGCAGGCGAGCAGCGCGGCGGCCCCGATGAGCTCGCCAAGGCTGGCGGTCGTGATGATGCCCGCCTGCGCGAACAGCGCCTGCTGGGTGACCAGGGGCGTCGCCGCGGCGGCGGTGTGCAAGGCCGCGGCGCGCTGGCCGGCCGCTGACCGGCCTGCGACGACCGTCAGCACGGGCATCTGCTGCCCGACCCGGCGCGCCGTGCGGGCGAACTTGCGCGGGCTTCCGAAGGACTCGACATAAAGGACAGCCAGCCGGGTCACCTCGTCCTGCTCCCACCACGTCAGCATGTCGTTGCTAGATACGTCGTACTTGTCGCCGACCGACGCAAAGGAGGACACGCCGATGCCTAGCCGGGACAGGTGCCCGAGCAGCGCGATCCCCACTCCGTCTGATTGCACGACAAGGCCGGCGACACCCCGCGCCGGGTGGCCAGCCGCGAAGGTAGCGTTCAGTCCAATCCGGGGCACGACGACCCCGGAGCAGTTCGGGCCGACCAGCCGCATGCCGTACCTGCGGCATATCGCCAGCAGTCCGGCGCCGTTGGCGCCCAGGCCAGAGGTGATCACCGTGAGGACCCGCGCCCCGTTGCGGCCGCATGCGGCCGCAACGTCGGGCACGGCTGCCGGGGGCACCGCGATCACAGCCAGATCCACCGCCTCGGGCAGGTCGTCGACGGACGCCACGCAGGGCACACCCTCCAGGGGCCGGGCGTGCGGGTTCACGGCGTAGACATTTCCAGCGAAGCCGCCGGTAACGATGTTGCGCAGGATCGCGCGGCCTACGGTCCCCCGCCCGCGGCCCGCGCTCACGACGGCGACCGACTGCGGCTCCAGGAGGTGACGGAGGCTGGCCACATCCGCCCGGCTCTCCCTGCCGGCCACCGACTCCAGGTAGCCGTCCGGGCTGCGGCCCGCCTCGCTGCCGGGCAGCGGGAAGGTCAGCTCGACCACGCCGTCGGACGCCCGCCGTTGCGCGGGCAGGCCCGCATCGGCGAACACCCGCAGCATCGCCGAGTTTTCCGCCAGGGTCTCGGCGATGAACGCCCACAGCCCGCGCTGTCGGGCCAGCGAGGCCAGGTGCTCGAGCAGCAGGGTGGCGATGCCGCACCGGTGCATGTCATCAGGGACCGCGAATGCGACCTCCGCTTCCCCTGGCCTCCCGGTGGCCTCGTAGCTCGCCACGCCGACCAGCCGGCCGCCCAGCCATGCGAGCAGCGCCACGTGGTCTGGCCCGGGATCGCGGCACACTCGCTGCGCCTCCTGCTCGCCCGCGCGCGGGCTCAGGCTGAAAAACCTCAGGTACATGTTGTCGGGAGACATCGCGGCGTGCATCTCGCGCACCGCTGCCGCGTCCTGCGACCTGGACGGCATGATCTCGACCGTCCGGCCGTCGGTCAGCAGCGCGTACGTGCCGGTGGCAGCCGTCGGGGCGCGCGGCAGGGTGACGGCAGCGCCGAGATCCTCCTCAGGCGTTTCATTGGTCATGGCCACACCTCGCGCGGAACGCCCCGCGCCAGCTGGCGGACCACGTCTGGCCGACTGCCCACTCATGGAAGCCACCTCTCCGCGCCCTGCCAATGCCAGGCTGCCCGTGCCGGCTGGAGGTCCGTCACGACCGCGAATGGCCTGCGCTACGGGTGTGGACCGGGCTGGTTTCCGCGCCGGATTCGGGTGCCGGGCTGTCCCAGTGCCGCCAGATGAGCCGGTGCACCGGGATCAGCCGGGGGATGTCGCGTAGTCCGGGGATGAATGGCACGAGCAGCAGCAAGATCGTGGCCAGGCCGGTCATGTAGATGGCGATCATGTCGATGTTGGCCGAGTTGGTCCATCCGGGAACCTGGTACCAGAGCGTATACAGCCACAGCCACGGCTGGCCCGGGTAGCTGCCGGTCTCGTTCATCACACCCCACTGGGCGCCGGTCAGGCCCATCGCCTGAGCCTTGGCCCCGAAGTAGGACCCGTCCTCGATGAACAGCAGCGGCTTGGTGAAGTTGGTGCCGTAGAACGGCTGCTGGGCGAGCAGGTCGGTGTCCAGCGCGCCACTGCGGGCGAGGGTCAGCTCGCTGGCCATCATCGCCGGGACCGGCCCGTCGTTCGCCGCGGGAACGACCGGGACGCCGTGGACGAATTTCACCTTCGCCTCCGCTGTGGCGTAGGCGTTGGCCCATTTCAGCTGCTGGGCGGCCGGGGCGGCCTTGTAGGCGGCCAGCGGGCCTGCGGCCGCCGGGTCGGTGCTCGCGAGCTGGGTCAGCGGGCCGATCACGAAGTCCTGCGCCGCGTTGACCGGCTGGGTGATCCCGAACCAGGTCTGCGGGGAGAACAGCAGCTTCTGCACGCTGGCGGACTGGTTGTTGTAGGGCGGCCCGTAGCTGGCGGTCTCGCTGGTTGCGTTGAGCTCGGTGGCCGCGGTGCCGAGGAAGTCGGCGGGGGCGAGCCGGGCCCAGGTGGCGATGGTGACCGGCGGCACGTCCGGGGAGGACAGCAGGGCGGCCAGGCCGAGCGTCAGCGCCAGCACGACCACCGAGGCGATGGTGCCTTCCTTCAGGATGTCGTAGCGCCGGTTGGGGCCGCGCCACGGCGCGGCGTCGGCTGCTGCAATGGCACGCCGCCGAAGCCGTCCGCTCCCCTTGACCTCGGGATGCGCGTCGAGCGGGTGGGAGACCCCGCGGACCCGGACCAGCAGCACGTGCGCGCCGACGACGGCGACCAGGATGACCGGGATGAGCACGATGTGCCACATCAGCATCTGGCCGAAGTTCATCACGTTGAAGAATGCGCCGACCCCGACCGAGTTGAGCGCGTCCTTGCCGCTGGTCGAGATCCACTGGGAGTCGAAGTTCTGCTGCGACACATACCCGGTGAAGCATTCCAGGACTGAGGCGACGAACGCGACGACGCCGGTCATCCAGGTCAGCGTGCGGCGGCCGCGCCAGGCGGCCATCCAGAACTTGGCCCACAGGTGGATCACCAGCAGCGCCATGAACAGCTCCACGCTCCACAGGTGCAGGCTGTTGCAGAAATGCCCGGCCGGGTTGTAATGCCACCAGTCGGGGCCGCCGAGAGCCAGCGCGAACCCCGACACGATCGCCACGCCGAGCGCGGCCAGCGACGCCACCCCGAACACATACGCCCACGACGCCACGTAGGCGGGCTGGCTGTCGGGCAGCAGCTTCCCCGGCGGCAGCACGCTGAGTGCGCGGCGCCGGACGCGGGCCGTCCACATGCCCGCGGTGCCGTCATCGGCCGGATCACTCGCCGCGGCCGTGCCCCCGTCCGCAGGCCCGTCCGTCCCGCTGCCGGTAACCGCCGCGGCGTCTTCGCGGCGGCCATGCGGGAACGGGAGCACCAGTGCGACGCCGAAGATAACGACCATCACCGCGATCAGGACCAGGTTCGCCACCGAGATGTCAAAGATCGACCAGTGCACGAACGAACCCGGCTGATTAATGTCGATCGCCACAGACGGTAACGGCTGGCGGACTGATCCTGTCATGTGCCACCTCGGCTGGCGTACGTATATGACGCCACCGAGGTCCAGAGCAGCCGTGCTCGGCAATCACGGGCGCACGCGGCCACCCGCCAAGAGCTTTCCGCTTAGCACGCTACGCCCGATAAATCGGGGCGACAAGGGCCATGGCGATGCCCTGATCAACCTCCCGCAGGTCGGCCGCGACCGGAGTGCGCGTTGCCGGCCAGGGTAAGCTGCCACTGCATGTGCTGAGCAGCCTGAACGAATTCCCGATCAGGTCTGGACCGTACGCCGGTCTCGAGATCGCCTCGCTGCAGTTTTCCTACCTTTCGCGAGGCAGACTGATGAGCATTCACTCGACGCCCCCTGCGCTCAAGCCGGCAGGGAATGCGGATGCCGGATGAGACCGGGCGGGCACCGGCACCCAGCCAACCAGCGCCGCCACGATCAGCGGACCAGGAGTGAGGTGCTGGCCGACCGGGTGACCGCCGTATTCGGATCCTGGACCTTCATCATCGTGCAGACCATGATCGTCGTGTTGTGGATCGGGCTGAACCTGCTCGCGCTCGTGCACCGCTGGGATCCGTACCCGTTCATCCTGCTGAACCTGGTCTTCTCCACGCAGGCGGCCTACGCCGCCCCGCTGATCCTGCTCAGCCAGAACCGGCAGGCTGACACCGACCGGATCAAGGCCGAGCACGACTACCGGGTCAACCAGACAGCCCTGCAGTATCTGATGATCTTGCACCGCGACGCGCACGGCCAAGACTGCGATTGCGTCGAGCGGGCCGGACCAGGTGGCGGGGCCGACGACGGCGACCGCGCCCCGGCAGCAGCCATCAGCGGAGCCGCGGACGCCGCGTAGCACGCGGACATGGGGCGTCCTGCGCATCATCTTCTGCTCTAAGGAGCCACGCCATGCAACACACCGACCTCGGTCCCTTCGCCGACGCCCTGCTGCACCACACGCAATGCGCGGTGGCGGTCATCCCAGGTGGCGAATGACTGGCCCAATCCGGGCGGCGGAGACCGGGTGACCCAGCCGGAGTCATCGATACCGAGGCCCGTCGGGAGCAGGCGCGCCCTGGCCTGCAGTGTTAACAATGGTTGTCGGCGTAAGACTGAGGTCCGGAGAGGCCGCCATGAAGGTGCTCGTCGTGGGCGCGGGTGTCATCGGAACCGTCTACGGGGCGCACCTCGCGGCGGCAGGCAGCACGGTCTGGGTGCTGAGCCACGGGCCGAGGACCGATGAGGTGGCCGCCGGAGGCCTTTGCGCCCGCGATGTGCTCGGCGGGGGGCGAGCCGACGCCAAAGCCGCCGTCGTGCCGGATGCCAGCGGCATGTACGACATCGTCCTTGTCACGGTCCGGCGTGATCAGCTGGCCTCGGCATGCGCCGGGCTCGCCGGCCTGGCCGGGAAGCCGGCCATCGTCTTCTTCGGCAACAACCCGGCAGGCCGGGCGGCGATCACTGGCGACATGCCCGGCGATGTCTACCTCGGATTCCCCGGCGTCGGCGGTGTCATGAACAGCGGGACCGCCGACTACGTCCGGATACGGCAGCAGCCAACGGCTCTGCCGAAGACTTCTGATCCGCGGCTGGCCGCGCTGGAGGCGGCCCTGTCCAGCCGCGGGTTCGCTGTCCAGCGCGTAGCAGACATGGACAGATGGCTCGCCTACCACGCCGCGTTCGTAGCGTGCATCGCGGCGGCCCTCTACCGGTGCGGAACTGACCCCGTCCGTCTCGCCGCGGATCGCACGACCCTCACTCTCATGTGCCAAGCCATCAGCGAGGCCTTCGCAGCCCTGCGAACCAGCGGCACGGCGGGGCGCCCGCGCAACCTCGCCCTGCTGCACAGCCCGTTGCTCAGACCGGTTGCCGTCCGCTACTGGGCACGGACCATGCGCTCGCCGATGGGTGAGCTGTGCTTTGCCGCGCACTGCCGGCACGCCGAGGCAGAGATGCGGGCCCTTGGCCACGACGTGGCAGCCCGGATCACCAGCTCACCCGCCCTGGCAGAGCTGCTCCGCTCCTAATGCGAACCGTGACCGACCGCCAGGCGCGGAGCAGACCATCGCAAGCCGTGCCGCTTCGACCCGCGAACTCAGGCTCACGTCGACCCGGCCGACCGCTCACCGGGTCGCGGCAACTTCAACCTCCCCGCCGACTGAGCTTGTATCCCCGAATCTGGTCCATTCGCATTCGTGGCTTTGGCCCGGGGCGCTGAGCCGGCGGTTTTACAGACCGTTCATTCCGCCCATCTGCGGATCCCTCATTCCCCATGGCTGAAACCGCGTTCTGCCCGCCCCGCGTCCGTAATTCCACAGAATCCCTGGTCAGCGCCGCGCACCTTTTCGATCATGTCCCACGACATCCAGCTGAATCCTACTGCGTCTAATCCTCCGGCTCCCAGCCCGCCGTCGCCGCTTCCGGCCGAGCAGTCATCCAGGCGCCACCTGCCGCAGCAGATCACAGCCGTACAGCGACAGGACAGCCACGTGACAACCCCACACCTCAGAAATCCGGTTTGAGCGGCCATTTCTCACGAACCAGCCACCGATCCTCTCCCAAGACCGACGCGCCGCCACCGTTCCCTGTCGGTCACGCCAAGCACTCGGCTTCACCCTCGCTGCCCCGGAGCGTTGAGTCGCGGCCCGTTCGCCGACCACAGCGCTAGACACTTGCCAAGGGAATGTGCGGATCGGCGCGCGAGCCCGGCGCGGCGGGCCGGCCTGCATGCGTAGGCACAGCACCCAGCATGACCCGCAGTTGCGGCGCGTCGCCCTGGCCATTCGTTAATTGCGCCTCCGCGCTCATCTGTTGTGGCTTGGCACAAATTCAAAACATCGGTTTTTGGCGCGTACCACAATACTGCCGATGCATTGCACCACAGTGGCCTATTAAGCCTTGTGCGTGCTCAGGGCTGGCTCTAATATCGGCTCACCTCCCCCACAGTGGGCGAGTTTATGCCGTCACCACCAGGAGGTGGAGGCAGGTGCAAATGCACGAACGCGCATCGAATACATGCGGAAAAGTCGTACTCGTCGCTACAGTCGGGATGTTCGCGCTAGCCAGCTGCAGCAGCTCGCCCAGCCCCAGCGGCGGCAGCGGCACACCGTCGGCTAACTCGTCCGCCACCTCGAGCCCGGCGGTCGTGAGCGCATCGCAATGTGGCACCAAGCCGGGCGTCGTCGCGACCGGCACGCCGATCACGCTAGGCGGGATCGTCACCAACCAGCCGGGGACGTCGTTCACCGACATCGCGAACATGGCGAATGCCTACTTCACCTGCGTGAACGACAACGGCGGCATCAAGGGCCACCCGATCAAGTACGACATCGAAACCGAGCAGACCAACCCAGCTCAGATTGCCGGCGAGGCCAAGCAGCTAGTGCAGACAGACCACGTGGTCGGGATCGTAGGTAACACGAGCATCATTGAGTGCTCGATTGACTCCAGCTACTGGCAGAAACTCGGCTACGACATCATCGACTCGGGCATCGCGCCTGAGTGCTGGTCCACGCCGAACAGCGCAGCCGTTAACATGGGCCCACGCTACAGTTCTGACGGAGCAGTGCAGTACGCGCTTGCCCAGCACGTCACCAAGATCGTGTTCGACCAGTCGAACGTTCCCGGCACCGGCTACATCGCTGCCGGCCCAGCGGCGCTCGCCGCGGCCGCGAAGGTGCCTATCGTCCAGCTGACCGAGAATGTGCCGATCACGGACGCTAGCTCGGTGGCACTCAAGGAAGTCGACGATGCGGGACCGAACGGCGCCGTCGTCCTCAACTTCACCCCGCCCGAGGCACTCGTGATTCTGCAGGCTGCACAGAAGCTGGGCATCGAGGATCGCGTCAAGCTCTGGGGCTGTTCGACGCCATGCAACACCGACTTCCTGGCTAAGTCGCTGGGGCCCAAGTGGAATAACAAACTCTTCGTCAACGCGGAACTAACCCCGCCGGACTCGACCAGCACTCCGACGATGCAACTGTACGAGGCGATACTCAAGCAGTACGGCAAGGCGGTCTCAGGGGGCATCGGCAGCTTCAGCCAGATGGGATTCACCGAGGCTGAGATCGCAGTACACGCCCTTGAAACGATCACCGGCGCGTACACCGTCGCGAGCGTGAACGCAGCGTTCAAGGCGGTAGCGAGCTATAACACCGGAATGCTGTGCCAACTCTGGACGTACGGCAGCTACGCGATGCACATTCCAAACAACGAGGACTACACGGTCACGCCAAATAACGGCAAGATGGTAACGGCCCAGGGCTGCACCAAAATCTCGTCTGTCGATCCGCAGATAGCGCAATACCGCAAGCTCGCGGGTGTCGCGGCGCTCGCGCCATGACAGACGCGGACGGCATCTGCACCGCAGCGGCTGGGTAGAGGCTGCCAATGCCGAGCTGGCAAGACTTTCAGCCGTTCATCGTGACCGGTCTCGCCCTGGGAGGGGTCTATGCCCTCTCCGGGGTGGGACTGGTCGTCCTGTACCGGGCCACCGGCGTGGTCTATCTCGCATTCGGCGCCGTTGGGGCCATGGGCGCGCTGATCGCGTGGTCGGTGACTAACGCGCACGTGCAAGCCTGGGTTGGGTGGCTGGCCTGCCTGCTGTTCAGCGGGGTCGTGACACTCGGCTACGGAATGCTATTCGGCCCGGCTTTGTCGAAACGAGATCCACTCGTCAAGGCGACGGCCACGCTCGGCCTGCTGCTCGTGCTGTTCGGGCTCATGGACCTGCTATGGACAACAAGCGGGGGCCAATCCCGCGCAATCACGTTGCCGACGGACAACAGCGGATTCATCATCGGGCAGATCCAGGTGACCTGGACCCAGGTCATCGGGCTGGCAGCGGGCTTCGCTATCACGGCGGTGACGGGCGCGTTCTTGCGCTATACCAAGCTCGGCACGGCTATGCGAGCGATGGCTAACGACCGGGAGATTACCGCGACGCTCGGGGTACCGGTACGGCGAGTCGAGGCAGCAGCGTGGCTCGGCTGCGGCCTCCTGGCCGGCCTGGCCGGCCTGCTGCTCGCAGACATGGTCGCGCTCGACGCGACAACGCTCACGTTCCTGGTGATCTCATCACTGGCCGCCGCGCTGATCGGCCGGCTGCGCTCGATCACCCTGACTCTCGCCGCCGCGATCGTGATCGGCCTGGTTCAGAACCTGCTGGTGCCGATCCCGTCGCTGTCCAACTACAACGACATGACGCCGTTCGTGCTCGCTGCCACAGCGCTGCTGGTGCTGTCCCGTCGCCGGGTGATAGCGCGATCACGCGAGGAAACCTAGTGCTCGATACTGCGGATGCACGCACCGGCGGGCGCAGGCAGTTCCGGCTGCGCCGACCTGGCCCGGGAACCCTGGTCCGGGCGGCGGTCGTCACCGGCCTGCTGCTGATCCTGCTGTTCGCGGCACCCGCGCTGCTCAGCGCCTACTACGTCGACTCGATGACGCAGGTCGCCGTGTACGCCATGCTTGCAATCGGGCTTGGCCTGCTAGTCGGCCGGGTCGGTCTCGTCTCGCTCGGCCAGATCGCTGTTTTTGCAATCGGCGCATGGGTAACTGCCAGGCTGCTCTTCGCCACCTCGCAGCCCTACCCGCTCGTGCTGCTCGAGGCCGGAGCCAGCACGATGGCCGTGGGAACGCTCGTCGGGCTGCCTGCGCTGCGGCTGCGCGGTCTGTACCTGGCGCTGATCACGTTGATGCTCGCCGGCGCGTTCTCGATCGTGTTGGCAACCACGAACTTCCCCAACGGCGGTCACGGTTTCCTCGGCTACAACGGCAGCTCGGTGCACATCCCGCCGATCCGCCGGCCCAGCATCGCCACCACTGACCCGGCGTACTTCCGCTATGCCGTCGTCGTTGCCGCGCTCATGTTCGCCCTCGTCTACGCGCATATCCGGACCCGGCCGGGCCGGGCCTGGATCGCCATCAGGCAGAGCGAGCCGGCCGCGATTGCGGCCGGCATCAACACCACGCTGTACAAGCTGTGGGCATTCGCCCTAGCATCCTTCATCACCGGCGTCGCCGGCGGGATATACGCGGGTGCCGTGCACTTCCTGTACTCGATCGACTTCCCGGCTCAGGACTCGATCATCCTGCTCGCGGTGGTGCTCATGGGCGGCGTATACAGCATGTGGGGCGCGATCGTCGCTGCGTTCCTGCTGCAGTTGCTGCCGGCGCTGCTCAACGACTGGGGCGTGTCTGCTGACTGGCTCACGATCTTGTTTGGTGTCGGCGTGCTCCAGGTGCTGACCACCGCCCCGGCCGGACTTGTCGATCAGGTTCCGAAGGACCTGGCCAGACTCGGCCGGCTGATCCTCCGCTCGACCGGACCGCGGCATCGTCAGGGGGTGAGCGAGCATGATCGAGGTTAAGGACTTGACTGTCCGTTTCGGTGGCGTCACGTCGCTGGACAGCATGAACGTGACCTTCGAGCCGGGCACCTGCGGCCTGATCGGGCCCAACGGCGCCGGGAAGACGACATTCTTCAATGTCCTGAGCGGCTTCGTCCGCCCGGCTTCCGGCAGCGTGCGGGCCTTCGGCGATGATCTGCTGTCCGTTGTTCACTTCCGGCGGGCCCGGTGGGGACTGCGTCGTACCTTCCAGACCGAGCAAGCGATCGAGGACCTCTCTGTCTATGACAATGTCGCGATCGTCCACGAGCACGCCAGGCAGGGCGGCACCGCACGCCGCCGCGACGTGCTGGACGCCATCTCGTTTGCCGGGCTGGACGTCGATCCGCGCGCCAAGGTAGGAACTCTCGGGGCGGGCCAGCGCAGGCTCGTGGAACTCGCCAGGGCAGTCGTCGGCCGGCCGAAGCTCGTGCTGCTCGACGAACCTGCTGCCGGGCTGCCAGACGAGGAGACCCGGAACCTGGCCGACGTGATCGGCAGGATCCCGTCCCGGACCGGAGCGCTCACCATCCTCGTGGACCACGACATGAGTCTTGTGTCCGCCTGCTGCCAGACCACGGCCGTACTTGACTTCGGACGGCTCATCGCATCCGGGCCGACCGCGGAAGTGCTCCGAGACGAGCAGGTGACCCGGGCCTACCTGGGTACGGCGGACGTCACGTGAGCGAGCCACAGCCGATCGCAGCCGACGCGGTTGCGCCGGAGCCGGCCAGCGCCGCGCTTAGGTTGCGCGGCCTCGTCGTGGAGCGGGGCCAGCGCGCCGTGATCCGGGACCTGTCGATAGACATTCCGGCCGGAGAGGTGACCGCCTTGCTCGGGCCGAACGGGGCCGGCAAGTCAACTCTGGTGCTGGCTGTCGGTGGTGTGCTCAAGCTGCAGGCCGGCTCGGTGACCATGGATGGTCTCGAGCTGTCCCGTCGGCGCCCTGAGCAGATTCGGCGGGCTGGCATCGCCATCGTCCCGGAGGGCCGCAGGCTCCTCTCCGACCTGACCGTCGCGGACAATATCCGCGTCGCGGCCTACTCGCTGTCGGGCGATCGGGCCAAGGCCGGGCGCGATCGCGCACTTGCGTTGTTTCCGGAGATTTCCAGGCGGCTGTCGGCGCCCGCGAGAGCGCTATCGGGCGGCGAGCAGCAAATGCTCGTGCTAGCGCAAGCCCTCGTGACGGAGCCCAGGTACCTGCTGATAGACGAGCTGTCACTGGGGCTCGCACCGGTGGTTATCAACCGGCTCATCCCGACCATCCGCGCTGTGGCCGAGTCCGGCATCGGCGTGCTGCTTATCGAGCAGTTCGCAACGGTGGCACTGGCCCTCGCTAACAACGCCTACATCCTGGAGAGCGGCAGGCTGCGATTCTCCGGGCTGGCCAGTGAGCTGCGAGCAAACCCGGAACTGCTCAGGTCGGCGTACCTGCTGCGAGGTAGCGACGGTCACATCGGCGATGGCGGCGTCTGATGCGTGCCGCAGTCACCGAGGGCGCCGGTTCCATGCGGGTGGTCGAGCGCGCCGAACCGGCTGCCCCCGGTCCGCGGGACGTTGTGATTCGCCCCGAGGCAGTAGGGATCTGCGGCTCGGACTATCACTTCTTTGCCGGACACCTGTCGGACGCGGCTGGCGGGTCGCAATTCCCGCGGGTGCAGGGCCACGAACTGGCCGGGTGCATCACGGCGCTTGGCCCCGGTTGCCGTCCGGAGCTGCATGTCGGCCAGCGCGTCGCGGTATGGCCTCTGCATGCATGCGGACGCTGTTATCCGTGCAGCGTAGGCAGGCCGAACACCTGCGACGCGTTCAAGCTGACCGGGATTCACCTGGATGGCGGCCTTCAGGAACGGCTGTCGCTCGGCGAAGGACAGGTTTGCCCGATTGACGTCGGCGATCCCGCCGTCGCGGCCACGGCCGAGCCAGTGTCGATTGCCGTGCGCGCCGTGAACAGAGCGGCCATCCAGGCCGGCGAACGCGCCGTCGTGCTCGGGGCCGGGCCGATCGGCTACTGCATCTGCCTGGTGGCGCGCGAGCGCGGCGCCGAGGTTCTGGTGATTGACCTGCTAGAACATCGGCTCGCGCTGAGCCGCGAGCTGGGCGCCGAGATCCTGCAGTGGCGCGGCGTAGCCCATGCCGTCGAGTCCGCCCGCCGGTGGGCCGGCCCCGCGGGACCGCCGGTTGCCTTCGACGCAACCGGTGCCGCGGCAGCAGTCCAGGCAATGGTCACCATGGTGGCGTCGGCCGGCCGGGCAGTGCAGGTAGGGATGTCGAACGATGAAGTGCCGATCCGCATCGGCAGCCTGACCGAGAAGGAACTGGACCTCCTCGGGGTCAGCTGCTGCGGCCAGGCGGAGTTCGGCGATGCGGTCGCCGTGGTCCAGCGCCAGAACGCGTCGCTGGCGCGCCTGGTCAGCCACGAGTTCCCGCTGTCGGAGGCGCCAGCGGCCATCCGTTACGCGATCGCCAATCCGGCCGAGGTCATGAAAGTGATGATCAGGACTAGCTGAGCGCCGCGGTCAGGGCGTCACAGGTACAGCCGCTCGTCGATCGGAATGCCTTGCTCCTGACAATAGGTCTCGTAGTGGTTGATGAACCAGAACACATCCACCGTCTCCACGACGCGATCCTCTTCGTCCAGGAACTCCAACGGGCCGTTCAGCCAGAAGAAGGTCTTCATTCCCTTCTCGGAGTACAGCGTGTGGGTCCGGCCAGGGCTCTCCCGCACGAAGTCACCGGCCTTGGCCACCCAGGAGTACTCGCGGTACAGCCAGGTGCCTTCGATGACGTAACCCGATACCGGCCCGCGGTGGCGGTGCCGTCCAAGCTCACCGCCCGCCTGAACCCAGAGCACATTCGCGGCACTGCTGCTGCGGACGTCGAACGTGAGGTGCTTGATGTACACATTGGGGATGAACGGCACCCAGGGCGAGCCCTCGCCGTCGACGTAGCCTTCCTTGAGAGCGTACTTGTCCCGCATTTTGTCCACGCGCGACTCGATCTGGATGTAATTGCTGATGACCTCGTCAGTCGTGGTCATACCGGACCCCTCTCGATGCTGGCGCCGACGACTCCGGCCGCGTACCGTCCGGCCCGCCGACGAACCAGACCGTAATGCCGCTGCTCGCGCTGTCCTTGACTGTGAGCGCATAGATGCCTGACTCTGGGTGCACCGGTAACGGCCCATTGACGAAGCCGGTCCCGGCCGGTCACTGGAGGATCCCCGACGAGGTCGCGGCCATGCCAATCTGCTTCTCGACCGCCACGGTGGACCAGCGGTCCCAGCTGAGCTACTGGCGCGAGGTCGTCTGCACGACCTTTGTCGGGCTCGACGTCGAACCGCTGCAGCGGGCGACGGCCGGATTCCGGGCCGAGGTCACGGCTCGCCGTCTCGGCGGGATGCAAGTGGCCACCGTCGTGTCGGAGCCCCATGCGGTCTTCCGGTCGCCGGCCCTGATCCGCAGCTCAGCCGACGATGACCTGTTTGTGAACCTCGCGGTCGGCGGCGGCGCTGTCGTGGCACAGGACGGACGCGAAGCGATTCTGCGCCCCGGTGACTTCACTGTTTATGACAGCGCGCGGCCCTGCCGGATAGCGTGCCACGATCCGTTCCGGCTGCATGTCCTGAAGGTGCCGCGGGAGTTGTTCATGTCCCGCTGCCCGCTTGCGGCGGGTGCCACCGCAACTGCGCTACGGGGAGATCGCGGCGTGGGCGCGCTGTTCACGTCCCTGCTGCTCAGCGTATCCGCGCACGCCGACGAGCTATCGTCACAGGTCGGCGGGCAGGTTGGGGTCAGCGTGCTCGAGCTGCTCGCCACCGCCCTGGCCGAGCAAGCCGGCCGGGTCCGGCCGACGCTGCCACGGGAGGCCCAGCTGCTGCGGGCACAGCGTTATATCACCGACCACCTGGCTGACCCCGACCTGACGCCGCGGACAGTGGCCGAGGCCCTCGGCCTCTCCGTGCGGTATCTCCAACTGCTCTTCCAGGCGGAGCAGACATCGGTGTTCCGCTGGATCCTGGAGCGCCGGCTTGACCTCGCCGCCCGGCTGCTCACCGATCCGCGACAGCTCAGCCGGAGCATCACGAACATCGCTTTCGCAGCCGGTTTCAAGGACAGCGCGCACTTCTCCCGCGTCTTCAAGGGTCGATATGGGCTTGGTCCCCGCGGCTATCGTCAGGACGCCCAAGCGGGCACCGGACACTGACGTACGTGAGGGTTCTTGTCATGTATAGTCCGTCCCGCGGCGGCAGTGGTGCACTGGCTCAGTTGCCTCGATGGTGGTTTGAAACAAGACCCCCCCCGCCATGGCGTCGAGCGTAATAACAGCCTGCTAGCAGGCCACATGTGCGCTTCGAGCGGCAAGCTGCGAAGCGAACATGCCTGCCTGGCTTGTGCATTTACACATGGCTGTCAGAACGCACGCGGTGTAGATTTGTGTCTGTGGTGGCCAGGTGGCAGGCGTCGCGCCAGCCCTCCGTAGTACTGGACGAACATGCTGTCCGGCGTGAGAATTTCCTGCTCCGCGAATTGGTAGCTGTATATCAGCGGCTGACCGGGCTCACCTTGCAGGACGCCGACGTGTCAACGGTCGTCCAATTGCTCGCCGAGCGGACCGCCGCGACGGTGGCGGTCGTCAGCCGCGGACTTGAGATCCTGGCCGCCGCTGCTCCCGATGTCACCCAGGAGGACATTGCCGCGAGCGTCCGCGCGTACCTGCGGAGCCCGCGACTGGGCGCGGTGCTCAACAACACGGCACAGACCCGACGATCACTCCGGCTGCCTGACGTCGGCGATTCCGTGCCCGTCATCGTGGCGCCGATCCCGGTCGGTGACGACGTCCCCGCATACCTCATGACCTTCGGCCATGCCCAGCAGCCCGACGGCGGCGACATGAGTCTGCTGGTGACCGAACACGCAGCAACAATCTGCGGGGTGATACTAGGCCGAGAGCGCGTGGTGGCCGCCGCTGCCCGCCAGGTCCGCGACGATCTCGTCGAGGGTCTCCTGCTGGGTAGCCGGGAGAACGGCGAGGTCGGACGGTGGGCTCGGCACCTCGGCTACGACTCCAGCCGGGACCACCGGATAGTCGCGGTGGCTATCCATGCCGGCGGGCCAGCACGTCCGGTGAGTAGCGTATCGACGCTGGCAAAGCGAGTGGCTGCCGCGGTCGATCACTTCTTCACGGCGCGGACGCCGGGTGTTATCACCTCCATTCGCGATGATGAGGTGGTCGTCGTGATCGCCGAGCCTGACGGCCACGCTGCGGCCGATGCAGACGCGAAATGGCTGAGCTCAGGCTGCCTCACCCGGATGCGCGATCTGTTCCCGGAGGCTGTCATCACCATCGGGATCGGTGGAGCCTGCCGCGACCCGGCGGAGATCACCCGGTCCTACGGCCAGGCGCGGCGTACGATCGACGCCATCCTCCGCCTGGGACATCAGGGCCAGGTTGTGGCATTCGAGGACCTCGGCATCCACCGGCTGCTGCTGCAGGTCCCTGACCTCGCTGAGTTGCGGTCGTTTGCCACCGAGATACTAGGTGAGCTTGACCGGCAGGATCCTCAGCGGGGTGTCGAGCTGCTGACCACGCTGGCGTGTTACTTCCGGGAAAACAACAGCCCGCAGCGGACCGCACGAAGTCTCTATCTGCACCCCAACACCGTCGCCTACCGCATCAGGCGGGTCCAGGAGATCACCGGTCTGCGGCTTGACACCTATCGCGACCGGCTGATGGCGCAGGTGGCGATCGAAATCCTGGGCGCCGCCGAGGGCAGGCTGAACGTCCTGCCCGCTGCGAGCGCGGCGGGCTATGCGCGCCGGATCACCGCGCTGCCCGGCGGCGGTGAACGAGGTGCCTGCGGACGACCGGCAGGACGCCGAAGCACAGCCGCCACAGCCGCCACAGGCTGATATAGGGACCGCGCTTAGCCAGCGGGTGCTGATCTGCGACGGAGACAATATTGTCAGGTCAGGGCGTTGTCTTCCGGCCACAACGAGGTGCGGCGGACGTTGTGGCTACGGATGTTGATCCGGATCCCACCACCCGCGCATGCTGAAGCCGCGCACTAG
>Ga0209333_1000697_pt1 | contig 17671 bp, 17 predicted proteins | sample BlaSpr_A8_OM2_O3_FD_187982 | JGI IMG/M metagenome (GOLD analysis project Ga0209333, IMG submission 187982) | Forest soil microbial communities from Thunder Bay, Ontario, Canada - Black Spruce, Ontario site 2_A8_OM2_O3 (SPAdes) (version 2) | ecosystem: Environmental > Terrestrial > Soil > Boreal... | reverse complement strand
CTCGACGATGCCGCCGATGTAGTAGGCTGAGGACGCGAGGTCGCATAACACTACCGCCGAGGCTCGCCAGAAGGAGATGAAGGCGAGCATCCCGGTGGTAACTACGATTGCTTTGGTTTGTTTGCCGAAGGTCGCCTGCGGTTGAACCCGCTCGGCGCCCACGACTTTTGGAGTCGCTGCCAAGTATGAAATCTCCCGAGCAAACGCCGGAAATGCCGGCGATGCAGAGATTTCAAAATGCAAGATGCAGACCGCAACGATTCGCCATGATCCGACCAGCATTTATAAAGCCGAAACTGCTAACAGCAATACGTCCGGCGATTATTGCCGTGCAATTTGCAAGGAAATTGCGGCTGAAAGCTCTTGATGCTTCCACCTCCTTGAGCATTAGAATGCTAATTAAACAGCGCACCGGGGAAACAGTTGGCTAACATTCTTGTCGTCGACGACGACCGCAATATCCGCCGCACTCTGGCAGCCAGCCTTGAATCTGCGAGTCATCAAGTGACTGTGGCTGAAACGGCGGAGCGCGCGCTGGAGCTATTTGGCCCCTCGGCGCCCGCGGTAGTCGTCTCCGACGTTCGAATGGAAGGGATGGGCGGCCTGAAGCTGCTCGAGTCGATCAAACAACTCAACCCGGCGCTGCCGGTCGTGATGATGACGGCGTATGGCTCGATTCCCGACGCGGTCGAGGCGATGCGCCTGGGGGCCTACGACTACGTCACCAAGCCGTTCACGGCGGACCATATTGTTCACGTCGTCGCGCGTGCGCTCGAGGTGCATGAACTGCGCGCGGAAAACAGAGAGCTGCGCGATCGGATCGAGAGCCTGACCGAACCGGAACCGTTTCTGACCTACAGTCCCCATTCGCGAAAGCTCGCGGAGATCGCGGCGCAAGTGGCCGACAGCGACGCGACCGCGCTGATCACCGGCGAAAGCGGCACCGGCAAGAGCATGCTCGCGTCGTACATCCATCGCTTGAGTCCGCGCAAAGACGGACCGTTCGTGCAGGTCGCGTGCACGACGCTCAGCGAGCATCTGCTGGAAAGCGAACTCTTCGGACACGTGCGCGGTTCGTTCACCGGCGCTATCAAGGACAAGCCCGGGCGTCTGGAAGCGGCCGAGGGCGGGACAGTTCTGCTCGACGAGATCGGCGATCTGACACCGGTGGTGCAATCCAAGCTGCTGCGGTTTCTGCAGGAGCGGACGTTCGAGCGCGTCGGCGGCGCGCAGACAATCAAGGTGGACGCGCGGATAATCGCGGCGACCAATCAGCATCTCGAGCAGTTGGTCAAGGAAAAGCGCTTCCGCGAGGATCTCTACTACCGCCTCAACGTGATCGAATTGCAGGTGCCCGCGCTGCGTGACCGGCCGGGAGAAATCCTGAAGCTCGCGGAGCACTTCGCCGCGCAGGCCGCCCAGACGCATCATAAGCCCGCGCATGCACTAGCGCCCGGCGCGCGCGAGGCGTTGGTGTCCTACACGTGGCCGGGCAACATCCGCGAGCTCCGCAACGTCATGGAACGCGCAGTAATTTTAAGCCGCGGCGAAACCATCAACTTGAGCGACCTGCCGGACAAGATTCTCGCGACACCCGGCAAACTCGATCACAGCAATACGCTGGAGCAGATGGAGCGCCGCCATATCGAGGTGGTCCTCGAGCAGGCGATGACGCTGGAAGAGGCCGCCGAGATGCTGGGAATCAACGTCGCGACATTATGGCGAAAGCGCCGGCGATACGGCCTGGACTAAACTACAAAGCACCGGCGCGCCTTGTTCGGAGCGCGCCGGCGTTTGAACCAGGCAATTACTACTTCTTCAGCGCGCCTTCCAGACGGCTGTGATTCTTCACGCAGATGCCGAGGCTGGTGAACGGATCCGGCCAGTCGTGCTTGACGCAATACGGCAGCGACGCCATCTCGTTGTCAGTGTATCCGCGCGCCGAGAGATCCTTCTTCAGGCAATCGCTGTGCGGCTGGTTGGCGCCCGCGACGCCGGCGGCATCGTCGGCGGCTTCGGTGATTAATGCGTTGCGAAGCGCGATCTTCACCTGCGGATCGGTACTCTTGCCGAGCACACCGGCGACGTTGCTCGAGGGGCCACAGACCCCGACCGAATCAATGAACGCCTCTTCGAGCCCGACCGTGCTGAGATCTTTTGCGAATCCCACGCCAGCCGCGGTCAGCAGCATACTCGTCGCAATCAATGCCACCGCAATTCGTTTCATCGGACCAGTCCTCCAGGTTTGGGATGTGACCAGGTGAAAACGGCCTCATCGTTGGCACTCTCATTTATCTGTACGATGCGACGGTCAAAAAAGTCCAGCGGCTTGACGGAAACCGCCGCTTGATGAAAGTGTCGCCTCAAGTCCGACGAAAGGAAATTTGCCATGGCCAATACCGCACTTGCCTGCACAATACTTCCCGACAGCCCACCGGCGCGCCTGCTCGAATGGTCGCGCGCGGCCGAGGATGCGGGCTTTTCGGGCGTCTTCATGACCGAGGCGAACACCGACTCGCTGGCTTGCTCGCTCGCGCTCGGCCTTCATACCAAGCGAATCAAGCTCGGCACCGCGATCACGAACATCTACCTGCGCCACCCGAATCTGCTCGCCAATGAAGCCGCGGCGGTCCAGGAATTTACCGGCGGACGATTTGTCCTCGGCCTCGGCACCGGGCATCGCGAGGGGAATTCCGCGCTCGGAATCGAGATGGGCGTGCCACTGACGAAGATGCGCGAAACAGTGAAGACGCTGCGCGCGATGCTCGACGGCGGCAAGACCGGGCCGCGCGTCAGCACCAAGCTGCCGCTTTACCTGGCGGGCGTATCGCGCCCGATGGTCAAGCTGGCCGGCGAAATCGGCGACGGCGTCATCTTCAACTTCTTTCCGCCTGCGCGGGTCAAGGAAGCGCTCGGCGAGCTGGCCGAAGGCGCGAAGATCGCCGGACGCGACGTGAAACAGATAGAGGCGACACTGTTCGCAACCGCATTTATTTCCGACGATCTCGAAGCGGCGCGCCGGCCTGCGCGCAAGCTGCTGTCGCGCTACGGCGCCTTGAAGTTCTACGGCAACATGATGGCGCATTCGGGCTTCGAGCGTGAAATCTCCGCGATTCGCGCGGCGGGACGCGACGCCGACGCGGCAATCAAGGCGGTCAGCAACGAACTGATCGACGCGACCTTGCTTGTGGGCTCGGAGTCGCGCGTTCGCGATCGATTGCAGGAGCTGTGCGCGCCGGGAATCGGCACCGCGATCGTATTCACGAATCCGGTCAACGAAGATCGCAATAGTGCCGTGCTGCGAACAATCCGCGCGCTCAAGCAGTAACGGAAACCTTACGGCATGTCTTCCTGATCGCTCGGGTTCTGATCGGTGGGGCTGCGCGCCAGCGCGACGCGATCGTAAAAGCGCCTGATGCGCTTGGCGTTGACGCCGAAGTCGCCGACCCCGTCGCGCGATTTCGAACGCATCTCGATCAGGCTGGTGCCGTCGGGCGCCGGCCGCACCTGCACCACCACATCGTCATTGAAGTGGAACATCTTTGACGTCGCGACGGCCTCGAACGTGTTGGTGGCCGGATCCTTGTAGGTAATCTTCCACGTCGGAATCGTCTGGGCGACCTCGATCACGCGCGCATATGCGTCCGCCGGTGAAAGGCGTTCCTTGATCGGACCGATCGGCCCGTAACCCGCCAACTGCCGGTCGGCAAACTTCGCCTTGTCGTACTTCATGTTGCGATTCGCTTCATGCTGCAACTGCTGCGCGTAAACGAACTCGGGCGAACTGTCGAAATCGGTCGTGATGTCGTTGATCGGCGGATACTTCGAGCCGCCCAGCACGATCACGACCATCGGCACCGCAATCACCGCGCATACCACTGTCGCCATCATTGCGCGCTTACGTCCGGCTGCCAGTCGAGGTGTGCGCGTCAAGTAGATTGCGAGGAGCCCGATCAGCAAACCCAGCAGGCTGACAAAAACCCCCAGGCCGAACATCGCGAAACCCATGAAAGGCGCAATCAGGTAAAAATGCGCGCCAACCATTCCCGCTGCGATCATCGTGATCGCCAACAGCGCGTCAAAAAATGCGAGCCATACAAAAGTCATCAGTTTTTCCCCGGCAAGAAGTTCGCGTCAGCGCCCCGGCGCCTGGTTCTTCGTTCCGCGCGCAACGAACTGCGGCAATACGAACAGGAACGATCCGCCCGCGACGGCGCGATCGATATCGGCGAACCAGGCCGCGACCTCGTCCGCCGCGATCTTGCCCGAGTCGCTCGCATACCGCGCGAAGCTCGCTTTCAGCATCGGCAAAGAGCGCCCGACCGTATCCGCGCCAGCGTGGATCTCGACTTTCACCTCGTCAAGTCCCGCCGCGCGAAAGAGCCGATAGAGCTGGCGTCCAATCTGCGGCTCCCTGATTGCTATCGCTTTCGACGCCGCGATGATTCGGTCGCTGCGCTCGCGCGCCTTGGCGCCGATATCGAGCGCGAGCATGTCCCAATCGCTGTCGACCGCGACGACGACCCCGCCACCCGCCGTCACGCGCGCCATTTCCGCGACAGTATCGGCCGCGGAATCGACATATTCAAGGACGTTTTTGCACCAGACGCGGTCGAACGAACCGTCGGGAAACGGGATCGGCGGAAACGCGCTCTGCACGAACTCCGCCGCCAGCTCGGCTTCGCGCGCGTGAGCGCCGGATCGCTCGACAAACTCGGCGTTGATATCCACCCCGGTCACTTTGCCGCCGGGCGCTACGCGCCGCGCAAGCTCGAAGGTGGTGTGGCCCGGTCCGGATCCGACGTCCAGCACGCGCAGACCGGCCTTGAGCTCGAGCGGACGCAGCAAAGGTTCCATCGCAGGATGGAACGCAAGGATCTTGTCGTATGCGGCGTGGCGGTCGGAGTCGATCTCGACCCAATGCTGTTTGTAGTAAGGCTCAGCCATAGCCGGCGACGATCAGACGAGGCGAAGTTCCTTCATCGCGACGCGCAACTTCTCGGCGGGACCGGCGGTCATCGGCACCAGCGGCATCCGCAATTCGTTGGCGCACTTGCCCATGAACGCGAGCGCCTGCTTGATCGGAATCGGATTCGTCTCGACGAACAGCGCGCGTATCAGCGGCAGCAGCCGGAAATGGATCTCGCGCGCCTTGGCGAAATCACCGCCGAGCGCGGCCGCCGCGAGCTCGTGCATCTCGCGCGGAACGATGTTGCTGCAGGTCGAGATGACGCCCTTCGCGCCGAGTGCCATCAGCGGCAGCGTGAGCGCGTCGTCGCCGGACAGAATCGTGATCCGGTCACCGCACATTTTCAGGATGTCGGACGACTGATCCATCGAGCCCGACGCTTCCTTGATCCCGACGATGTGCTTGATCTCAGCCAGCCGCGCCACCGTTTCCGGCAACACGTTCGAGGCCGTGCGGCCGGGGATGTTGTACACGAACAGCGGCAGATCCACGCTCGACGCGATCGTCTTGTAGTGCCGGTAGATGCCGTCCTGGGTGGGCTTGTTGTAATACGGCGACAGCAACAGCGCGCCGTCCGCGCCCATCTCGCGCGCAGCCGCCGTCAGCCGGATCGCTTCGGCGGTCGAGTTCGAGCCGGTGCCCGCGATTACGGGGACGCGCTTGCGCGTCTGCTCGACGGTGAGCTTGATCACCTTGTCGTGCTCGGCGTGCGAGAGCGTGGCGGATTCTCCGGTCGATCCGCACGGGACCAGCCCGTCGATTCCGCTCTGAATCTGCCATTCGACCAGGTCGCGCAGCGCCGGCACGTCCACCTCGCCGTCGCGAAAGGGCGTCGCGAGAGCAGTCAATGCGCCATTGAACATCGTTCGAAGCCTCCCGCCTCTTTCATTTCACCGGCACCATCTCGTCGGCGCCCAGATCGACCGCGCCGCTGAAAACCTCGACCGCGTTGCCGGTCATGAAAACGTGATTCGCATCGGGACCGCCGGCGCGCCACTCGATTTCAAGATTGCCGCCGCGCAGCTCGACCGTTGCGCTCCGCTCGGAGTGATTTGTCAGCACCGCCGCCACCAGCGCCGCGCATGCTCCGGTGCCGCAAGCCCAGGTCTCGCCCGAGCCTCGCTCCCACACGCGCATCTTAAGATTGCGGCGCGAGCTGGCCAGGATGAACTCGGTATTCACGCGCCGGGGAAAAAACGGATGATGCTCGAACTCGCGACCCAGCGCGGCAAAATCGCGATCCTGCAGCTTGAACACGCCATCATCCGCAACGAACACGACGCAATGCGGATTGCCCATCGAGACCGCCGTGATCGACTCGCGCCGACCGCTGACCTCGAGCGGGTAGTCGATGATTCGGCCGTCGGCATTGACCGGGATATCGCGGCCTTCGAGAATCGGCTCGCCCATATCGACCGTCGCGCCAACCACGCGGCGGCCTTCGAGCCGCAGCTCGACCGTCTTGAGCCCGGCGTCAGTCTCGATCACCATCGGATTGCGGCGCACCAGGCCACGCTCGAAGGCGAGCCGCGCAAGGCATCGAATTCCATTACCGCACATGTCGCCGCGGCTGCCATCGGCGTTGTACATCTCCATTCGGATGTGGGCCTTGTCCGACGGCGCCAGCATGATCAGGCCGTCGCCGCCGACGCCGAAGTGGCGATCGGAAAGCTTGACCGAGAGCGCCGACGGATCGGCGGGACGCGCGCGCATCGCAACGATATAAACATAGTCGTTGCCGCATCCGTGCATCTTGGTGAACTCGAGGGTTGCCATCGCGTCTATGCGCTCTTACGCGGGGTCTTCAGGTCAACGATATGCTCGCCGCGGATCTGATCCTCGAAGGTATCGCGGTCGCGAATTACGTGAACGTCGGCGCCGTCGACCAGCACCTCCGGCGCGCGCGGGCGGCTGTTATAGTTCGAGGACATGACGAAGCCGTAAGCCCCAGCGCTCATCACGGCGAGCAGGTCGCCCTCCGCGGGCTCAGCCATCTCACGCTCGCGCGCGAAGAAATCGCCGCTCTCGCAAACCGGACCGACGATGTCCGCGGTCACGGTCTTGCCGGGCTTGCTGCGATCGACCGGAACAATCGCGTGATAGGCCTCGTACAGCACCGGACGAATCAGATCGTTCATCGCGCCGTCGATTACGACGAAGCGCTTCACGTCGGTATGCTTGTTGTAAAGCACCCGCGTCACCAACACGCCCGCGTTGCCAACCATCACGCGTCCCGGCTCGGTGATAATCTTGAGCCCAAGACCCGCGAGCGGCTTGAGCAGCACGTGCGCGTATTCCGACGGCGGCGGTGGCTGCTCCTGGTAGGGGATTCCGAGGCCGCCGCCTAGATCCAGGTACTTGAGCGCGATTCCCGCGCTGCGCAGCCGCCCGACAATCGCGGCGACCTTCTGCCCTGCTTCGGCAAACGGCGCCATCTCGGTTATCTGTGATCCGATATGCGTGCTCAGGCCGACGATCTCGAGCTGCGGCAGCGCGCTCGCTTCGGCGTAGTACTCGTCGACCTGCGACAGCGGGACGCCGAATTTGCTGTCGCGATGGCCGGTCGAGATGTGCGGATGCGTCCCCGGATCGAGATCGGGATTCACGCGCAGGCTGACCGGCGCGCGATGCTTCCTCCGGCCCGCGACCTCGGCTACGCGAAGCAGTTCCGGCCGCGATTCGACGTTGATCATCAGGATGCCGGCCTCGAGTGCGGCCGCGATCTCCTCGTCGGTCTTGCCGACGCCGGAGAACACAATCTTGCGCGGGTCGGCGCCGACGCGGAGGCATCGCATCAGCTCGCCGATCGACACAATGTCGAAACCCGCGCCCATCGAGCTGAACAACTTCAGGATGCTCAGATTCGACAGCGCCTTCATCGCGTAGCAGATCAGATGGTCGGTGCCGGCGAATGCCTCGTCGAAGACCCGGAAGTGCCGCCGGAGCGTGCGCGCGCTATAAACGAAAAAGGGCGTCTGCATTCGCCGCGCCAGGTCGGCGATCGGCACGTCCTCTGCGTAAAGTTGATCGTTGCGATATTCGAAGTAGTTCATTGTGATGTAGTGATTGGGTGAAGTTTCGTTTCTATCATAGCGCAGCTCGCCGATTAAACGGACGCGCCCCCGGCCTGGTTCGCGCGCAAGGCTATTGAATCGGGACCGGGGTTGGCACCACGAAAGTGTCGGGGTTCGGCGCCGCCGAGGGATGCTTGCGCTCGATTGTCACGTCGTTCGACGGCTCGCTGACGTAACCGTCGGTGGTGTTCGAAGTCACCTGGTAATGATAGGTCTTGCCCAAAATGGTCGATTCGTCGATGAACGAAAAAGTGTTCTGCACCTGGAAGCGCCCTTCGTCGTGCACCTCGACTTCGCCAATCTTCTCGACCGGGCCGCCTTCCATTTTGCGCGTGATCGAGAAACCACCGAGGTCCTTCATTTTTTGGCCACCGGCGTAGTTTTCGGGGCGGTCCCAGGTCAGCCGAACTCCTTCTTTCACATTGGCGGCCTCGAGTCCCATTATTTTCTCGGGACGCGCCGCCTCCGGCGCTATCGGCGGTGACTTCACGCCGCACCCGAGGAACATGAGGTTCCCGAGCGCGGCAATCATGAGCGCGAGCGTCAACCACTTCGCAGCGGCGGGCTGTCGATTCATCGGCCTCCGAGCTCCTTGAGGCGGCGCTTGACTGTGGACGGCGCCGGACCGCCTTCGATCGTACGCCGCGCGACCGAATTCTCGGCGCGAAGGATCGCGATCGCGTCGTCGCCAAAGGTGTTGGAATGCCGTCGAAGCTCGACGATGTCTATTTCCTCGAGCGTCCTGCCAGCCTCAGCCGTTTCGCGGACGATCGCGCCGACGATTTCATGCGCTTCGCGAAATGCCGTGCCGTGACTGACCAGGTACTCCGCGAGATCCGTCGCCAGCGCAAATCCGCCGGCCGCCGCGTGCATGCGCTTCGCATCGAACCGCAGCGCCGGCCATAGCTTCGCCATCAAATCGAGCGCCGGCTTCAGCGCGTCGAGCGCGTCGAACACGCGTTCCTTGTCTTCCTGCAAATCCGAGTTGTAGGACAGCGGAAGTCCCTTCAACACGGTCAGCATCGCGACCAAATCGCCGATCACACGGCCGGTCTTGCCGCGAATCAGTTCGAGCAAATCGGGATTCTTCTTCTGCGGCATCATCGAGCTGCCAGTCGAAAATTCGTCGGGCAATCCCGCGAACCCGAACTCGGCGGTCGTCCACAGAATTATTTCCTCGCTCATCCGCGACAGATGCACCTGCGTGAGCGCGGCGGCCGAAAGAAAATCCACGATAAAATCGCGATCCGATACCGCGTCCATGGTGTTGGCGGCGATCGCCTTGAAGCCCAGGATTCGCGCGACCATCCGCCGATCGAGGCGCAGCGTTGTACCCGCCAACGCGCCCGCGCCAAGCGGCATGACCGCAGTGCGCGCCGCAGCCTGCTCGAAGCGCTCGCGATCGCGCCCAAGCATCTCGACGTATGCGAGCAAATGATGCGCGAGCGTCACTGGTTGCGCGCGCTGAAGATGCGTATAGCCGGGCATGATCGTCGTGACGTGTCGCCGCGCGAGCCGAATCAGTGCGGCGCGAAGTCCAGTGACCAGCGCGATCACGCCGGCAATCTCGTCGCGAAGGTAGAGCCGCATGTCGAGCGCGACCTGATCGTTGCGCGAGCGCGCGGTGTGCAGCTTGCGCCCCGGCTCGCCAGTAAGCGCTATCAGCCGCCGCTCGATCGCAAGGTGGATGTCTTCATCGGCAATGTCGAACTTGAAGCGTCCATTCGCGATTTCATTTTCAATCCGCTCGAGGCCACCGGCGATCGCGTGCAACTCGCCAGCCTTGAGCAGACCGACCTTCGCCAGCATTTGCGCGTGCGCAATTGAGCCGCGAATGTCGTGCCGAAAAAGCCTCCGATCGAACGGCAGCGACGCCGTGAATGCTTCGACTTCGGGGAGGCGGCCGCGCGCAAATCTCCCGCGAATGAGATTTTTCTGGCTGCGATGCGCTTTCACTGTCAGGCGAGCGGAGTAGTTCGCGGCGAGCGCGTCAATTGAGCGGCCGCAGTTGGCAGGAGCATCCGCGCGCCGCACAACTCATCGAGCCGTCGGGATGGGTGATATGAACGTCCATCTTGTGATGGCAGTGATCGCAATCGCCGGTGCGCGGACGCGGCACGAGCTTGGGTTGGGTGCGCGGCTGCTTGAACTGGATGACCTTGCCCAAATCGATCAGTCCTTCCTGGCGCTCGCACGGGCCAGCGCCCGAAGCCGCACGCCGGCGAGCCTGATGAAACCGTCGGCGTCGGCCTGGTTGTATCCGCCGGCTTCCTCGAAGCTGGCGATCTTCGGATCGTACAGGGAATTCGGTGATTTGCGGCCGGCGATCCACACACCGCCCTTGAACAGCTTCAGCCGCGCCATACCGTTCACGTTTTTCTGCGTATCGTCCACCAGCGCCTGCAGCGCCTCACGCTCGGGCGCAAACCAATATCCGTAATACACCATTTCGGCGTAGCGTGGGATAAGCGAGTCGCGCAGGTGCATCACCTCGCGATCGAGCGTGAGCTGCTCGACCGCGCGATGTCCGTGAAAAAGGATCGTCACGCCGGGCGTCTCGTAAACTCCGCGCGATTTGATTCCGACGTAGCGGTTCTCGACCAGATCGACGCGCCCGATGCCGTGGCGGCCCGCGATCTCATTGGCGCGCTCGATAATTCTCGCGGGCCCGAGCTTCTCTCCATTGATCGCGACCGGATTGCCGCTGGCGTATTCGATTTCGACATACTCCGGCTGGTCGGGCGCGTCTTCGGGCGAGACGGTCATGCGGAACATGTCGTTGTAAGGCTCGCGCCACGGGTCCTCGAGAATCCCGCCCTCGTAGCTGACGTGAACCATGTTGCGATCCATCGAATACGGCTTCTCGGCGGTCACGGTGAGGGGAATTTTCTTCTCGTTGGCGTACGCAATCATGTCGGCGCGGCCCACGAAGGGCCAATCGGTTCGCCGCCACGGCGCGATGATCTTCAAATCCGGCGCGAGCCGCGCGAACGTCAACTCGAAGCGCACCTGGTCGTTGCCCTTGCCGGTGCATCCGTGCGCGACGGCGTCGGCGCCTTCCTGGCGCGCAATCTCGACCAGCTTCTTGGCGATGACCGGTCGCGCGATCGACGTGCCGAGCAGGTAGTAACCCTCGTACACGGCACTCGCGCGCAGCATCGGGAATACGAAGTCGCGCGCAAATTCCTCACGCAGATCGACGATATAAAGTTTGCTGGCGCCGGTCTTGAGCGCCTTCTCTTCAAGGCCGTCAGTCTCGTCGCCCTGTCCGACGTCGGCGCAGTATGCAATCACCTCGCAGCTGAACTGGTCCTTGATCCAGCGCAGCATCACCGACGTGTCGAGTCCGCCCGAGTACGAGAGCACCAGTTTCTTTATTTTTTCGGTAGCCACGATTCGTATTCCGTCATTCCGGCGACGGCGCGGTCTGCAAAATTTCAGGACGTATCAGCCACACCATCACGGCCTTCTGCGCATGCAGCCGGTTCTCGGCTTGATCGAGCACCACCGAGCGCGGTCCGTCAATCACGTCGTCGGTTATCTCCTCGCCGCGATGCGCCGGCAGGCAATGCATCACGATCGCACCCTTGCGCGCGTTCTTCAGCAGCGCGTCGTTGACCTGGAAGCCCTTGAAGTCGCGCCGGCGCTGCGCCGCTTCCTTCTCGCGGCCCATCGAGGTCCACGTATCCGTGTAAACGACGTCGGCGTCTTTCACCGCCTCGGCGGGATCGTCGGTGAGCGTGCCAATTTCCTCGTTGCGCAGCCGTTTCATGAAATCCTTCTCGGGCTCGTAGCCTTTAGGACTTGCTAGCCGCAGCTCGAACCCCGCCAGCGACGCCGCCTCGATCCAGCTCTGCGCGAGATTGAATCCATCGCCGACAAACGCTACGCGAACTTTCCTGAGATCGCGCCCGAAGCGTTCCTGCAACGTCATCAAGTCGGCGAGTAACTGGCACGGATGCAGCAAGTCGGTGAGCCCGTTGATGACGGGCACGGTCGCCTCGCGCGCCAACTCGACCGCGGTTTCGTGCGAAAAAGTGCGAATCATGATCAAATCCACGGAGCGCGAAATGTTGCGCGCGACGTCCTTCACCGATTCGCGCTCGCCGATACCGATATCATTCGGCGCGAGATAAATCGCATGCCCGCCGAGCTGCGCCATCCCGGTCTCGAAGGTGACGCGGGTCCGCAGCGACGGCTTCTGAAACACCATCGCCAGCGTCCGCCCGCGTAGGTACGGATGCTCGAGTCCTATCTTGAGCTCGGCCTTCAGACGCGCGCCCAGCGCTAGCAGTCCGTTGAGTTCGGCCGGCGAGAGCGAGCTGAGATCGAGAAAGTCGCGCTTCATTTCGGAATCGGCGCGCTCTTGAATGCGCTCTCGATAATCGCGAGGCCCGCGTCCGCTTCCTCGCGCGTGAGATTTAGCGGCGGCAGCAGCCTGAGAACGTTGCCCGCGGTGCCGTTGACGAGCAGGCGATTCTTGAGACACTCCTCGACGATCGGACGCGGATCGTGCTTGAGCACCACGCCGATGATCATGCCAAGTCCACGAACCTCGACGATTCGATCGCACGAGCGCCCAAATTCGCGGAGCCGCTCGAGGATATAGGCGCCCACGCTCGACGCGTTCTCGAGCACGCCGTCCTGCTCGAGCGCGTCGATCACCGCGACCGCCGCCGCGCATGCCACCGGGTTTCCGCCAAAGGTGCTGCCGTGACTGCCGGGCGTGAAGCTCGACGCTATCTCAGCGCGCGCAATCATCGCACCGATCGGAAGCCCGCCGCCCAGCGCCTTGGCCAGCGTCACGATGTCGGGCTTGATGCCGGCGTGCTCGTACGCGAAAAATTTCCCCGTGCGCCCCATCCCGGTTTGTACTTCGTCGAGTATCAAAAGCAGCTTGTTGCGATCGCACCACTCGCGCAGTCGCTTCAGGTAGTCCGCGCGCGGCACGACTACGCCGCCCTCGCCCTGGATCGGCTCCACCATCACGCCGACGGTTTCGTCGCGCCGCGCGCGATCGAGCGCCGGTAGATCGTCGAACGGCACAAATCTGAAGCCGGGCATCATCGGCTGAAACCCCTGATGGTACCGCTCTTGCCCAGTCGCGCTCACAGTCGCTAGCGTGCGTCCGTGGAACGAGTTGAGCGTCGTCAGAATCTCGAAGCGTCCGCCGCCCCATCGCCGCGCGAGCTTGATCGCGGCCTCATTCGCCTCGGCCCCGGAGTTTCCTAGAAAAACTTTTCCGTCGCCGAAATGATTCGCCAGCCGCTCGACCAGGCGCGCCGTCGGCTCGGTGTGAAAAACGTTGGAAACGTGCGTGAGCTTTTCCGCCTGCTCCTTGATCGCGCGCACGACGCGGGGATTCCCGTGGCCGAGGCTGGTGACCGCAAGCCCGCAGAAAAAATCCAGGTAGCGGTTGCCGTCGGCGTCGTATAGGTACGCTCCATGCCCGCGCGCGAACGCCAGCGGCAGGCATCCGTAAACATCGACCATATGCCGATGCGTGAGTTCAATTATCTCGGCGTTGTTCATCGGGCCTTACCGGACTGCGCGCTGCGCGCCGTGTCGGTCAGCGCCGACACCTTGGCGCGGCGCTGCACCACTTCGGTGCCGATTCCCGAGCGGGTGAAGATCTCGAGCAGCACCGCATGCTTGTTGCGGCCGTCGATTATGTGCGTCTTCGCGACGCCCTTGTTCAGCGCCTCGATACAGCATTCGACCTTCGGGATCATCCCTTCGTGTATCACGCCGCGCGCGATCAGCCGCCGCGCTTCCGCCGCGTCGAGGGTCGAGAGCAACTTGCCATCCTTGTCCTTCACGCCCTCGACGTCGCTCAGCAGGATCAGTTTTTCCGCCTTGAGCGCGGCCGCGATCTCGCCCGCCGCCGTGTCGGCGTTGATGTTGTAAGTCTGGCCGTCGCGGCCGAACCCAGTCGGCGCGATCACCGGAATAAAGTTGTTGACCTCTAGCGTGCGCAGCAGTTCCGGATTCACCCGATCGACTTCGCCGACCAGCCCGATATCGACGCGCGAGCGCTTGCCGTTGTCGTCGGTCACGACCATCCGCATCTTGCGCGAGCGAATGAGGTCGCCGTCTTTGCCCGACAGCCCGACCGCGCGGCCGCCCATGCGCGAAATCGTCGCGACCAGGTCCTTGTTGATTCTTTGCAGCACCATCTCGGCCGCTTCCATCGTCGCCGGATCGGTCACCCGCATCCCGCGCACGAAGCGCGACTTGAGCCCGAGCTTGCCGATCAGTTCCGTGATCTGCGGCCCGCCGCCGTGCACGATTATCGGGTTGATGCCGACCAGATCGAGCAGCACGACTTCCTGCGCAAAACTTTCGCGCAGCTCCTCGGTCTGCATCGCATGCCCGCCGTACTTGATGACGAACGTTTTGCCGCGAAAGCGCCGAATATACGGCAGCGCTTCGAGGAGCACGTCGGCTCGATTGTGACTGACTTCTTTCACGCCCCTAGCAACCTCAGTAAACCTTTCACTGAAAAAAGAAATGAAAACAGTATTGCACGCACGGCGCAATCCGTCGGCCTGCGTGGCAGTTAATACAAGCGTAACGGTAGCGCGGGAGCTACAGAATATACCGCGACAGATCCTCGTCCTTGACGATTTCGTCGAGGCGGCCGTGAACGTAGCCGGCGTCGATTGTCAGCTCGCGATTCTGCATCTCCGGCGCGTTGAACGACAACTCTTCCAGCAGCCGCTCGAGCACCGTATGCAGCCTGCGCGCGCCGATATTTTCCGAGCGCGCATTAACCTTGGCCGCGATTTCCGCCAGCGCCGCGACCCCATCCTCGGTGAAGCGCATGTGCATGCCCTCGGTCTCCATCAGCGCGACGTATTGCCGCGTGAGCGCGTTCTCCGGCTCGGTGAGGATGCGGATGAAGTCCTCGCGCGTGAGCGCCTTCAGCTCGACGCGAATCGGAAAGCGTCCCTGGAATTCGGGAATCAGGTCCGACGGCTTCGAGGTGTGAAACGCGCCCGACGCGACAAACAAAATGTGGTCGGTCTTGACCGCGCCGTACTTCGTGTTGACCGTCGATCCTTCGACAATCGGCAGCAGGTCGCGCTGCACGCCCTCGCGCGAGACGTCCGGTCCGTGCGACTCGCGCCCCGCGATCTTGTCGATCTCGTCGATAAACACGATGCCCGATTGCTCCGCGCGCGTGATCGCCTCGTGCGCCACCGCCTCCATATCCACCAGCCGCGCCGCCTCTTCCGCCGTCAGCAGCTCGAGCGCCTCGGGGATCTTCACTTTGCGCGTGCGCGTCTTCTTGGGCATGAGCTGATTCATCAGCTCCTTCATGTTGAGGCCCATCTCTTCCATGCCCTGCGGCGTGAAGACCTCGATGTTGGGCGCGGCGTTCGCGCTGACTTCGAGCTCGACCTCGCGATCGTCCAGGTGGCCACCGTTGAGCAGCTTGCGCAACTTCTCGCGGGTGTCCTTATGCGAGTCGTTGTCGACCACCTCGATATGCCCCTCGGGCGTGATACCGGCGGGACGGCGGACTTTGGTCGGCGCCGGAAACAGGAGATCGAGCAGCCGCTCTTCGGCGTTCTCGCGCGCCTTGACCGCGACGCGATCGCGCGCCTCGTCGCGCACCATCTTGACCGCACACTCCGCCAGGTCGCGAATCATCGACTCGACGTCGCGCCCGACGTAGCCGACCTCGGTGTAGCGCGACGCTTCCACCTTGACGAACGGCGCCTGCGCCAGCCGCGCGAGGCGCCGCGCGATTTCGGTCTTGCCGACGCCGGTCGGCCCGATCATCAAAATATTTTTCGGCGCGATTTCGTCGCGCAAGTCGGGCGCGACATTCTGCCGCCGCCACCGGTTGCGCAGCGCGATCGCAACCGCGCGCTTGGCCTCATGCTGCCCGACGATATAGCGGTCGAGCTCCGAGACGATCTCGCGCGGCGTCATCACTTGTGGAACTGGCATCTTGGATTCCAGGGGTTGTGGCTACAACTCTTCGAACACGAATTGGTCGTTGGTGTAAACGCAGACTTCCGACGCGATTTTCATCGCGCCTTCCGCGATTTGGCGCGCCGTCATCCCCGAGCCGTGGCGAATCAACGCGCGCGCGGCCGACAGCGCATAGTTGCCGCCCGAACCGATCGCCAGGATTCCATCGTCGGGCTCGAGCACGTCGCCGACGCCCGAAATCAGCAGCGAGCTCTCCTTGTCCGCGACCACCAGCATCGCCTCGAGCCGTCGCAGTATTCGATCGGTGCGCCAGTCCTTGGCCAGCTCGACCGCCGCGCGCCGCAGCACGCCGTTGTACTCCTGCAGCTTCGATTCGAACTTGTCGAACAGCGTCAGCGCGTCCGCCGTCGAACCCGCGAATCCCGCCAGCACGCGATCCTGATGCAGCCGGCGCACCTTCTTGGCCTTCGACTTCATAATCGTTTGTCCAACACTGACCTGCCCGTCACCCGCGATTACGACGTGGCCTTCGTAGCGCACGCTCAGAATCGTCGTGTGGCGAAATTCGGCGCCCGGCTCGATACCCCTGTCAGACTCGTGGGAAGGCACGTCGATAAACCTCTTTCAAATGATTCACACTGACATGAGTATAGCGCTGCGTCGTCGCCAGGCTCGCATGACCGAGCATCTCCTGTATCGACCGCAGGTCGGCGCCATTGCCCAGCATATGCGTTGCGAAAGAATGGCGCAGCCCATGCGGCGTGACGCCCGCGGTAGCTCCCGCCGCCTCGATTCGGCGCTGCAGGATCATCTCGACACTGCGCGTGGTCAACCGCCCGCCGCGAAGATTCGTAATCACGGGACCGTCATGCTCCCACGCAATCGGCATCGCGGTCTTCCACTTTTTCAATGCGTCCAGCGCCGGCTCGCCCAGCGGCACGAGGCGATCCTTGTTGCCCTTGCCCGCGCGGATCATCACCATCCCGAGCTCTTCGTCGATATCGCGCCAGTCCAGCCCAACCAACTCACCGACGCGCAGCCCCGACGAGTACAGCGTCTCGAAAATAGCGCGATCGCGTATCGCCGCGGGCGTCGAGTCATCCGGCGCCGGCGAAAATTCGAGTAGCTTGCGAACTTCGTCCTCCTGCAATATCGACGGCAGCCGCCGCTCATTCTTCGGCGAACGAATCGATCGCGCGGGACTCGCCGCGCCGACCGTCGTCTCGCGATAGCGGAAGAATGCCTTGATCGCACTGAGTCGGCGTTGAACGGTTGCGCGGGCAGCTTTGTTTTTCATCAATTCAGCCAGGTAGCTGCGAACGTGATCCGCCGTGATACTTGCGACGTCGATCTCATCAACCCGTTTGCCCAGTATCGCCGCCCGCTCGAGCATGAAACTTCGGAACGCGAGCAGGTCGCGGCGATAGTTCGTCACCGTATTGTCCGCCGCGCGCGACGCTTTCTTCAGCGCCGCCGCAAACGCCTCGACTTCCGCCTCCATCATCTCGCGCCTCCGTCGTCTCGCGCGCATCCTTTTGAGCGGCTATGCTATCAGCGGCGATTCGGCCGAAAAAGCGTGCATTGTTAAGCCCTTCGCATTCCAGTCCCGCGGAGCACCATGCCGCACGAAGAACTCGCCGCCTCGCTATGAACTGTTGGAATTGCGCTCGGAAAATCGAAATCG
>Ga0209333_1000696_pt1 | contig 17707 bp, 19 predicted proteins | sample BlaSpr_A8_OM2_O3_FD_187982 | JGI IMG/M metagenome (GOLD analysis project Ga0209333, IMG submission 187982) | Forest soil microbial communities from Thunder Bay, Ontario, Canada - Black Spruce, Ontario site 2_A8_OM2_O3 (SPAdes) (version 2) | ecosystem: Environmental > Terrestrial > Soil > Boreal... | reverse complement strand
ATTTAGCTTGCCTTTGGTCTGGCCTTCAAACTGGGGCTGCGACAGCTTTACGCTGATCACGGCCACCAAGCCTTCACGCACGTCATCGCCGGTCAGGTTTTCTTTGATGTCCTTGAACAAGCCCATCTGCTGCCCGGCATAATTAATCGTTCGGGTCAGCGCCATGCGGAAGCCCGAGAGATGCGTGCCCCCATCGACCGTGTTGATATTGTTCGCGAAGCTGAACACCGACTCCGAATATCCGTCGTTGTATTGCAGCCCGATCTCCATGGCCACGCCGTTGCGCTCCGCTTCCATGTAAATCGGCTTGTCGTGCAGCACCTGCTTGCCGCGGTTCAGATGCTTGATGAACTCAGCGATGCCGCCGTTGTACTTGAAGTCTGCGTGCTTGGCTTCGCCGCTCTTCGCGTCAGTCGAGCGCTCGTCGGTCAGCGTGATCAGCAATCCCTTATTCAGGAACGCCAACTCGCGCAACCGCTGCGCCAGCGTGTCGTAGTTGTATTCCGTAGCGGTAAAGATGCTTCGGTCGGGCAGGAAATGAACTTTCGTCCCACGCTTCTTGGTGGCGCCCGCTTTCGCCATCTTGCTGGTAGGTTCGCCCTTCGAATAAGTCTGCTGCCAGGTCGCGCCGTCGCGCCAGATTTCCAGGTCGAGCTCCTCGCTGAGAGCATTCACGCAAGAAACGCCGACGCCATGCAGCCCGCCCGAAACCTTGTAAGTGGACGAATCAAATTTCCCTCCAGCATGCAAGGTAGTCATCACCACCTGCGCAGCGGAGACTTTTTCCCCGTCGATCACCATGTCATCCACAGGAATCCCGCGCCCATCGTCCACCACAGTTATGCTGTTGTCGATGTGGATCGTGGCTTCGATCTTGGTCGCGAATCCTGCGAGCGCCTCGTCGACGGAGTTGTCAACGACTTCATAAACGAGATGGTGCAAACCAAGATCGCCCGTGGATCCGATATACATCGCCGGACGCTTGCGCACCGCTTCCATGCCGCCGAGCACTTTGATCGAGTCGGCGGTGTAGTCGCTATTGCCTCCGCCGTTCCCGGCGGTAATCGGCGTCACAACTCCGTTTTTTGTTTTGGTTTCGACGATGGGAGTATTGATCTCTTTGGTGGCCATTCCGCTCCGCGGGAGAATGCCCCGACTTTCTCTCAGAACCCGGGTGCGGCTAGCTTTGAAAATCAGCCTGCAACAGCCGCCCCAACCCAGCCTCTGGACTGCGCCCACGAATCGACTTCAAGTGATTGAAATATCTTATACTTAGGTTCGTTCGGCGACTGTCAAAATTATACCACGAAAACCTCCCTTTTTCGACCCCGCCAGGACCCCGAATCGGCTCAGTAAACGTCCCATTTTGAACCGGTTCCAAGCCCGCTCCTGCGGCTTCGCCGACGATGCCCCGACAACGCCAGAAGGCCGAAAAACTCGCGCGCAAAGGTTTCGTTTTCCGGCACCTCGAACCGGTTCGTCGCCATCTAACAACTTGACCCTGATAAGATAGACAGACCGGAGCTACCGACCCATAAATGCCAGTACCCGTTTCACAAATGTGGACCGTTTCGTCCTATGTCCTGCGCCAGAAATTAGCCGGCCGTAAGCAGTACCCGCTCGTGCTCATGCTCGAGCCCCTGTTCCGCTGCAACCTGGCCTGCGCCGGATGCGGCAAGATTCAGTACCCTGCCCACATCCTGAAAAAAGATCTTTCTCCTGAGGAATGTTTCCGCGCCGTCGACGAGTGCGGAGCCCCCATGGTCTCCATCCCCGGCGGCGAACCGCTCATGCATCCCCAGATCGCCGAGATTGTCGAAGGCCTGGTCGCGCGTAAGAAGTATATCTATCTCTGCACCAACGCCCTGCTGCTGAAAGAGAAGTTACATCTCTTCCAGCCCAGTAAGTATCTGACCTTCAGCGTCCACCTCGACGGCCAGCGCGAAGAGCATGACTTAGCCGTTTGCCGCGAAGGCGGCTACGACATCGCGGTCGATGCCATCAAAGAAGCTCTCGCTCGCGGCTTCCGCGTCACCACCAACACCACGCTGTTCGATGGAGCCGACCCCAAATCCGTTCGCGCGTTCTTCGATGACATGATGGAGCTGGGCCTCGAAGGCATGATGCTCTCGCCCGGCTATTCCTACGACAAGGCTCCCGACCAAAAGCACTTCCTCGGCCGCGCCCGCACCCGCCGCATGTTCCGCGCCATCCTGTCGAACCGCAAAAAGAACTGGCGCTTCAATCTCTCGCCGCTCTTTTTAGAATTCCTGATGGGCAAGCGCACCTACCCCTGCACCCCGTGGGGTATGCCAACCTACAATGTTTTCGGATGGCAGAAGCCCTGCTACCTACTTCAGGATGGCTACGCCGAAACCTTCGCCGAACTCCTATCGACCACCAACTGGAGCAACTACGGCACCGAGTCCGGCAACCCGGCCTGCGCCAATTGCATGGTCCACAGCGGCTACGAAGCCTCTGCGGTAAACGCCACCTTCAGTTCGCTGGAGGGATTCCTGGCCACGGTAAAGGCCACACTGTTCGACGGCTACCGCGACGAAGAAGCACTGCGCTTGCTGGACGAACCGCAAGCCCCGGTGCACCCGCTAGTCCAGATCGCGACAACCTCGGAACCGTTGCACGAAACTCGAGTGTAACGTTGAGTTTCTCTGTGAACCTCCGTGACCTCTGTGTTTAAAGATTTTGAAGCTTGATTCGGCAACCATGACAGGCAAAGAATCCGGCCACATCGACCACGAAGCAGCCCAGGCAGTGCCCCACGTCAATCCCGACACGCTCGAAGTCGCACCCGGCACCGCCCACGAAAGACTCGAAGGCTGGATCCCCCAGCTAGCTACCGAAGAGGAAATCCGCGTCGCTCTCGAAAAAGCGTTCGACTACCGCGGCGACGTAACCATCACTCGCAAAGACGGATCAAAAATCGAAGGTTACCTGTTCGACCGCCGCACCGGCGCTACGTTGAAAGACTCCGTAGTCCGCCTCTACCCGAAGAACGCCAACGAAAAAGTCTCCATCTCCTACTCCGAAATCGCCGCCCTCGCCTTCACCGGACGCGACACCGCCGCCGGCAAAAGCTGGGAAGCCTGGATGAAAAAATACGCGCAGAAAAAAGCCGCCGGCGAAACCAACATCGCGCTTGAGCCGGAACCGCTCGACTGATAGGCGTTCCCGGGCGATTTCCTGTCCCAGCCAACAGAAGAATCCGAGTGCTGGGGATCCTTCGACTGCGCTCAGGATGACAGAGGTCGAGATTACCGCGTGGTTTTCGCCCCCGTACCGAAGCTTAATTCCTGCACCAACTCCTCCACCTTATCGTCCGTCCCGCCAATAAACGTAAAGGACAGCACGTAGCCACGCGCCAGCACCACCAGCGTCGACTGCCGCATCATGCGTGTTCCAACCGCTTTCTGAAAATCCCCACGCACCACCGTTTTCGTTCCCAACACAAATTCATAAGGCTCGTTGACCACCTCAAAGCCCTGCGCTTGCGCGATCTCCGTTACCGGCCCGAAATACTGCGCCGCTTCTTTCAGGCCGGGATACGCCGCTGCGTTCTCCGCGGCAATCAGAATCGACGAATTCACATCTTCGGCTCTCGCCTGCGGAGGCCGCGAGAACGCCGCCAGCAGCACTCGCCCTGCTTTGCCCGCATCCGCCGCTAACTTGCCCGTATCTGTTTTTGCTTCCTCATCCTCCTGCGCATTCATTTCTTCGGTCCGCAGCACCCACGCTTCGGGAATCTTGCACGTGAACCCGAATCCTCGATTGCGGTACACGCCGTTGCTTACCGATCCGGTGTCCAGCCGGGAATCCGCCCCGGACGTGGGCTTCCTGACATGCTGTGCGGAAGAAGAGCTGCTGGAAGAAGTCGCCTGCCCCGGCGAAACCTGCGCCTCGCTCGGCGGAACCAACAGCAGGGCAACTACGGGAATGAGAAGAGCAAAACCGCGCCGGAGATTCATCTCTTTAATGGTACAGGAGCAACTCGGCAGCCTGGGCGATCTTGCCTCGCGTACTACGGCAACGTGCGCCGCGCGGGCTTTTCTGCAGCCTTGTAGTCCGCGGGATAGAGCACCACGCACCGGTCGCGGCCTTCGCCGTCGCTTTCGGTGCGCAGGTCGGCTTCGTCGCGCAGAGCCAGGTGCACCATGCGCCGTTCGCGCGACGACATAGGCGCAAAGTGAAACGGCGTACCCGTCTGCCGGACTTTCGCTGCGGCCACGCTCGCGGCCATGCGGAGTTCCTGCACTCGCAAAGAGCGCTGGTTCTTGCAGTCGAACGAGATCTTCTCGTGCTCGCCCGAAGCCAGCCGCAAAATTTCAAACGCCAGCAATTCCAGCGCGCGCAGAAGTTCGCCGCCACGGTCGAGCAGCAGGGCGGAATCCGGACCGGAGAAATCCACAAAGATCTCCGGAGTTTCGAAATCGTTTAACGCCGGTGGATCGACCACGATGCGGTACTTGAGGTGAAGACCGCCGTGCGTAACCACGGCCTGCAGGAATTCATTGATCTTGTTGGCAGCAGCGAGTTTGTCCATAAGTACGCTCTTGGCTGTTAGCTCTTGGCCCTTAGCTTGAAACCTAAAACCTACGGACACTCAGCACGCCGCCGCGATCTCGGCAGGCGTCGCTGTCGTCCCTTAAAACCCTCAATCTTATCGTGTCTTCCGAGCGCCAGCCCTAGGGATTCAAGCCAAGAGCTAAAGGCTAAGAGCCAAAAGCTCTCTTATTTCTCTTTCTTGCGCGCCCGTTTTTCCATCATCTCGCGCATCTCCCGCCCCAGCTTGGTGCGGTTCATCACGGCCTGCTGCGCGATCGAAATCAAATTGCTTTCGGTGTAATAGAGGTTCAAACCCGCGGCCAACCGGAAGAAAATAAATCCCATCATCAGCGGCATCATCACGGTCAGCATTTTCTGCTGCGCCGGATCCATGCCCGCCTGCGGCGTCATGCGCTGCATCACCACCATGCTCACCACCATCAGAATCGGCAGCACCCAGTCGGCGGAGGACAAATCGGAAATCCACAGCCAGTGGGCGTGGCGCAGCTCCAGCGCCACCCCGAGCATGCGGTAGTAGGCAATCAGGAACGGGAACTGGATGAGCATCGGCAAACAGCCGCCCGCCGGATTCACTCCTTCTTTCTTATACAGCGCGCTAATCTCCTCGTTCATCGCCGCTTTGCGCGGATCGCGGAGCGTGTACTTCTTGTATTTCTCCTGGATGTTCTTAATCTGCGGCGCGACCCGCTGCATCTTCAGCATCGACTTCATCTGCGTAATCCGCAGCGGCAGCAGCGCAATCGTGATGATGAAAGTCTGAATTACGATGGCCCATCCCCAGTTGGGAACGATGTGGTTGTAAGTCCACTTCAGCCACAGAAAAAGCGGCCGCGACAGAATGCCCCACCATCCGAAGTCCACGATGCCGCGCAGATCGGGGTTGTCACCCTTAATTGTGGGAATGGGGACGGTATCGAGCACGGAGATCTCTTTCGGCCCGACATACATGCGCTCCGTAGTGGCCCCGCGCAGACTGCCGACTGCGGCACCCAGAAGTTCTACGTTGGCGTCTTTTGCATTGGAACCGATGGGATTGAAGCCGGGCTTCTGCTCAATCTCCATGGCATTGCGCAGCGTGATCAACGCGGCGGAACCAGGATCGTCGGGGATGAAAATGGCGGTGAAGTATTGATCCCCCGTACCCGCCCACTCGAACGGACCGTGGAGAGTGTTGCCGCTGCTGATGCCTTTGATGGGCAGACGCAGGACGAAATTCGGGAAGACCAATGCGGTTTTGTCGGTGGACGCGTCGTTGTGGTAGTCGATGCGAGCGGCCGCGTAGGCAGCGGGAGTCGCCTGGTCGCCGAACCCCGCGGGCCACGCCGGCGCAGCGAAAATTTCGCTGCCCTTGTAGACCACGGAGGTTTCAACATTCAGAACATAAGTGTGGTCGAACCGAAAAGTCTTGCGGACCACGAGATCCTGGTCGGCATACTCAAAGCTAATCGTGGCGGGAGCGGTAAGCTGGCCCTCATTCGACGCTACGTAAAGCGCCGAACTCACCTTGTTACGCAGAGTCTCGTCGTAGGTCCAGAGCGAAAGCGGGTAGCCAAATTTCTGCGCTGCCGCGGGGTTCACCAGATCCTGCCGCCCGTTCTGCGTCTCGTTATCGAATTTTTTCAGGATCCAAGACTTCACCTGGGCGCCGCGATTGGTGAAGGTGATGCGGTAGAGATCGTTCTCGATAACGGTTTCAGTTTCGGCGGCCGCCTGCTTGCTCGCCACTGCAGCCGGAGCGGTTGCCACCGGAACACTCGCAGCTATCGCAGGAGGAGCAGCAGACTGCTGTTCCGCCACCGGCTGCTTCGGCGCCGGCGGGGCCGGCGGCTGCGGCATGTATTTCTTCAGCAGCGGCTGGAAAATAATAAGGACCACGAACGTCAGAACAAAGACGAGGAGCAGCCGCTTCTCGGCGCCGGGTTCCTGTTGAGGATTTTTAAAGTCGGGCAAAGTTTGATTACCGTGTCAAATTCTTGGCGCGCTCGCCGTGGCACACTTCTCCACGGACTGCGTTTCTATCGCCGATCGCGTCACCGGATCGTAACCGCTCCCCGCAAAAGGATGACAGCGCAGGATCCGCCAGATCGCCATCCCTCCGCCGCGCAGCGCGCCGTAGCGCTCGACAGCCTCCATGGCATATTCGGAGCAGGTCGGCACGTAGCGGCAGGCCGCGGGAAACAGCGGCGAGACGGCCCACTTGTATGCCCGCAACAACTGCAGCGCGACGAATTTGGCGAATTGGCTCAGGAGCGGCTCTCGGCTTCCGGCTTTCAATTTCCGGCTTTTCTGTTGGAAGATTCTTTCGGCGTCGCCGTCTCTGCCGGCGCTCGCGACAATTTCAGTTCGATCACCCCGAACGCGCGCTGCACTTCCTTCAGCACGTCGGCGAAGTCAGCCGTCAACAGCGACTTCTTCGGATTGATCACCACATCCGCGGCAACGCTCGCCGCTGAAAGCGACATGCGCACCGCCTCGCGCAAGCGCCGCTTCATGCGGTTGCGCTGCACCGCCCCGCCCAGCGCGCGGCCCACCGTAAACCCGACGCGCAGCCCATGTAGCGCCGGCGTCCTCGCCGGCGGTTTTGCGCCCAGTTCGTTCGCGTCAACCTGCACTCGCGCCAAGTAAAATACCGTCAGGGACGCGGAAAAGTGCCGCCGCCCTTGTTTATAGACGCGTTCGAAATCCGCATGGCGCAAAAGCCGGGCCGTGCGCGGGAATTGTGCTCTCTCTGGCGGCATCGCGGAGTCCGGCCGGGTTCCCAACGCGGAGTCCGCCAAAATGCCATCATGCTGCAACCGGCAGCTCAGCGTCTCGACTGTGGAAGTAAGCGGCACCGGAAAAAGCTACTCGCGGAATCCGGGCTTCACGGAAACCCGCTTCCGTCCCTTGGCGCGGCGCCGGGATATCACCTTCTGGCCGCCCTGGGTCTTCATGCGCGTGCGAAAGCCATGCTTCTTGCTTCGCCTGCGCCGGTTCGGTTGGAATGTACGTTTGGGCATGAAAAATAACTACTCCTGATTCCGTCGACAGTGTTAGGGCAAACGAGAAGTATAAATGACCAAGTGCCGTAAGGGCAAAGGGGTGCCTGCGGCATCGTGTCTCTCTTGGTTGCGATGTCACGCGGGGACGGCCCTTCCCAGTGTCGGGTCAAGTGCAGCTCCGCTTCCTCGCGCACTGGGCAACGCTGCTGAAGGGAGAGAGACTGCCCTCCGCCGAGACTTGCCCTGGCTTGTAACTCGGTGTCTCGTGGCTGCGACTGCTCGGGGCACTACCCTTTCCATCAGCGCGCTATCTCCAGCCGCGTTCTGCACCGCGCTCGTTGCAGTTACATCCTCGACACTTGACAGGTGTGCCCCTTCGAGTTCCGAATAGGTATTCGCAAGAGAAAATGTGTGCGAAGATTTCCGCACGACGAAAAACTTTTGTGCTACCATGCCGAACGGTCGGGTTTGCAATTCTCTTTCACCATGGCAACCGCGCACGATGTTTCTATGAGCATCAGGATCTGCTGTTGAACCCAAGAGGCGCGTTCCGCAGTACACTAAGAGTTCAACCAGCAAGTTAGGTAAACGGCTTTCTTAACAGGCGCCCTCAGCCAGCCGCCGGGACGCCGCGGCGGGTATTTCATATTATGTCAGTTCCAAGCACAACTCTTTCCCCCAATCCGTGGACGCGCATTCTCGATGCGCTGGAAAAAAAGATCAACCGGCATTCCTATGACACGTGGTTAAAGCCCACCCGGTACAGCCACTCCAGTGGTGGAATATTGTTCGTGCGCGTGCCCACGGTCGAGTTCCGCCACGCCGGCGACAAGTACGCCGACCTCATCCAGGAGGCCATCGACAACCTCGGCCTCGAGTTCAGCGACGTTAAGTTCGTCACCCCCGAGGACGATCCCGCCGCCACCACGGTTCGCCACAACGGCGGCCTCTCGGCAGCTCCGGCTGCTGTGGCTCCGGCGCAGGCTCGCTTCGATTGGGATGGCGCCGCTCAACTCAATCCGCGCTACACCTTCGATGCATTCGTCATCGGCTCCGGCAATCAGTTCGCCCACGCGGCCTGCCAGGCCGTGGCCGAGCGCCCGTCCAAAGCCTACAACCCGCTCTTTTTATACGGCGGCGTTGGCATGGGAAAGACCCATCTCATGCAGGCCATCGGACACGAGATCAAGCGCCGCCAGCCTCAGGCCGCCATCTGCTACGTCTCCAGCGAGAAGTTTACCAATGACATGATCAACTCGCTGCGCTACGACAAGATGACTTCTTTCCGCGACAAGTTCCGCGGTGTCGATGTGCTGCTCGTCGATGACATCCAGTTCCTCGCCGGCAAAGAGCGCACCCAGGAAGAGTTCTTCCATACTTTCAACGCGCTGCATGACACCATGCGGCAGATCGTGATCGCCAGCGACCGCTCTCCAAAAGAGCTGGCCGAGATCGAAGACCGCCTGCGCAGCCGCTTCGAGTGGGGATTGATTGCCGACATTCAGCCCCCGGATCTCGAGACCAAAGTTGCGATTCTGCAGAAAAAGGCGGAGCAGGAAAAAGTCACGCTCCCCACCGATGTCGCACTCTACGTCGCCCAGAATATCCGTTCCAATGTTCGCGAGTTGGAAGGCGCACTCATCCGTCTGGTGGCGCATTCCTCCCTGATCGGTGCTGAGATCACTCTGCCTTACGCGCAGCAGGTGTTGAAGAACTTCATCGATTCGCAGGCCCGCAAGGTCACTATCGAGTCCATCCAGAAAATGGTCGCCGAGCAGTTCGGCCTGCGTCTGGTCGAAATCAAAGCCAAGGATAATTCGCGCGCCATCGTCTATCCTCGCCAGATCGCGATGTATTTGGCCAAGCAGATGACGGAAGCGTCTCTGCCGGAAATCGGCCGCCAGTTCGGGGGAAAGCACCACACCACCGTTCTGCACTCCGTGGAGAAGATCGAAGCGGTTCGCAAGAACGACAAGGATTTGAACAGGTTGCTCAATAAGCTTACCGAGCAATTAGGCGGATAAACTGTATTGTTCTTGAGTTTTGCACCAAGCGGCGCAGTCTTCCTTTTCCAGGTCTGTGAATGAGATGTGGAAACTGTGCAAGGCTCAGGTGAAACCAGGAAAGCGGAAATCTTCTCGTAGGGTCTCCGCCAGGTTCGGGACCGATTTCTCACACGAAGGGCTGGTCCCCAAAGCGGTGACAATAGACCGGTTGGTAAAGTTTTCCACTTCTCCGCCCCGCCTGCTGTTACTGCTGGTTTTATAGGTTTTGTATTTGATATAAGGGAAGTAATAAAAGTAGCACGCTACACGGGGGATGGAGTCTATGCCGGTGGAAGCGGCCGTCGCGGTAGGAACCATGGAGATCACGGTCAGCAAATTCGAATTGCTGCGGGAGTTGACCGCAACCCAGGGAGTGGTCGAGCGCAAGACCACCATTCCGATTCTGTCGAACTATTTATTCGAGGCTGCCGAGGGCAAGCTCTCGCTCACGGCAACCGACCTCGATCTAAGCCTTCGAACTTCTTGCGATGCGAAAGTGAAAAAAGAAGGCTCCTGCACCATTCCCGCCCGCAAACTGTATGACTACGTGAAGCTGCTGCCCGATGCCGATATCACGATCAAGTTGCTGGAGAATCATTGGGTCAGCATTCGTTGCGGCCGATCGAACACAAAAATGGTGGGCATGGCCAAGTCAAATTTCCCTAGCCTGCCGGTGTTTCCAACTACGGGAGTAGTGAAAATTCCCGGTGCGGTGTTGCGCGGATTGATTGCCCGTACCGGCTTCGCCATCTCCAGCGAAGAATCGCGCTACACGCTGAATGGCGCGCTGATGCTGCTGAAGCCCGAGTCGATCACCATGGTTGCCACCGACGGTCATCGCCTAGCGCATTGCGAGCGCAGCGGAGAAAAGTTCGAAGGCGTTTCCGGGGAGATGAAAACTCTCGTCCCCAAGAAAGCGATGGACGAACTCAAGTCCCTGCTCGATTCCACCGACGCCGAGACCGTCGAGTTCGCCAAAGACGAATCCACTCTCTTCTTCCGCATCGGTTCGCGGCTGCTGACTTCGCGCCAGCTGACAGGACAATTCCCCAACTTCGAAGCCGTTTTGCCCAAGGACAACAGCAAGAGCATCGCGCTGAACAGCGCCGATCTCAACTCCGCAATTCTGCGCGTGGCGCAATTTGCCGACGAGCGCTCGCGTGCCGTGCGCCTCAAGCTGGAAAAAGGCGAAGTGAAACTTTCCGCGTCCTCCACCGAAGCCGGCGAGTCCGAGGATTCGATCGAAGCTCCCTATGACGGTGAAACCCTCACCATCGGCTTCAACGCTCAATACCTGGTCGACTTCCTCAAAGCCGCTGGCACCAGCGAGGTTCGCCTTGAACTGAAGGATTCCCAATCCGCCGGGCAGCTGCGGCCCGCCGAGGGCGACGACTATAAGTACCGGTATATCGTGATGCCGATGAGAATTTGAGCTAGAGCGTAATCTCCTTCTTTAACTCCTCGCCCGTCATTACTTTCCCCAGAGATCGGGGTCGATTCCTTCGGGCGGCACCACCCACGGCGCAACCCCGTTTTCCCTAATTTCCCAGGTGCCGACGGGTCCATCGTAGGTGAAGATCCAGCGCGACAGAACGTCTCGGCCGAGCAGGCATCGATAGAGGGGATCCGGGAGCTCGCAACAGGAAACCTCTATGACTTCGATGGCGCTGAGGGGGCAGTACGGGAACTGCAAGGAAGCTACATAGACGCCAGCCTTCACGACGATCCCTCCTACTACTCGAACGTCCGCTTCGTTAATCTTCGAGAGGCCGACTCTCTGAACGGCCTCCGGCGCGAGCACCGTCCGTTGGGCGCCGGTGTCTATCAAGGCTTCTGTTTCGGTGAAGCGAATTTCCGTTGCTAACGACGCTGGAGGTCGGCCGAGTTCAGGGCCCAAGATGGGAGGCCCTATTTTGATTCTCAAACGGGGTCCGTAGAGCTTCAGGTCGCGCGGATTGCGGCTTGGCGGGTGGCAAGTTTGCACGGCTAATAAACGAAAAAGACCGGCTCGTGTTCAAGGATCTGCTTGACTAGGAAATCGGTGTTTAGCCCATAGGTAGCCGCACCAGCTCGATATGCAGCCTCAAAGTCCGGATAAAACCCCAGGAGCCCGCTGTCTTTGACGACCACGTAGAGGCCCGTTTTGTGCGCTACCCATTCTGTCTTGTGCTGAGCGTAATATTCGAGCTCAACCGCCAGGCGGGCCTGCTGATCCGTCGCCATTTCGGCCTCTCAAAACACCTGCAACGGAGTTTAGATGACAACCGTCCGCCTTCGGTGTATTGTATTGTGATTCTTAAGAATCACGATTCTTAAGAAGCAATACTGCCCCCATGTTCCAGATTAGTCAAGCACTTTATGAAGCGAACTGACGAAGATCAACAGTTCGGAGCCGAGTTCGTAAAACGGTTGAAACCTTTCTACGAAAGGGCGCTTGCTGATGGGCAGACCGAAAAGGAGTTCGCCCGCCGCCTTGGTGTAGACAGAGGCGGTCTCCAACGGTACCTAAGAACCGGCGCAATGCCGAGTTTTCGAACAATCGTGCTGGCTTACCGGGAATTTGGAATCGCAATCCCCTATGCCGGCACTGAGCCCCTACGCCTTGTCTCGGGGAGAGCCAAGCGCCGGAAAATGTCAGAATTGCAGATGGATCTCCCCCTCACGATAGAAGCTCCCCAGGGCGAGATAAGCGTCGTAATCAAGAGGAAAAGCCCACAAAGAATCAGATTGCAACTACGGGCTCTCAAGCGCGGATGATTCGCTCGAACTGGCTCAACACTGCTTGACCAAATCGATTCCACGACTTAAATTTATCCTCCATATTGGGCTCGGGAGAAAACCTATGCTTAATGGCTTCAAAAAATTCATCCTGCGCGGTAATGTAGTGGATATGGCAGTCGGCGTCGTCATCGGTGCGGCTTTCAGCGGTGTGGTCACTGAGATGACCAAGGCTTTTCTAACGCCGTTAATCGCGTTGGTAGTCGGTAAGCCCGATTATTCGAAACTGAAATTTCTCGTTCGCGGCACTGAGTTCCCCATCGGCGAGTTCATCAACGCCTGTGTTTCGTTCCTCCTGATCGCCGCGGCAATCTATTTCTTCGTGGTCATCCCCGTCAACGCCCTCATCGCCCGCATGCACAAAGCCGACAAGCCCGCCGATCCCACCACTAAGAAGTGTCCCGAGTGCCTCAGCGAGATTCCCATCGACGCCCGCCGCTGCGCCCACTGTACCCAGCCGGTGCTGGGACGCGCTGCGTAAATGCGCCTGAGGTTTTTATGTGGGAACAGCCGCCCCCGGCTGTCCGCGGAGCGAAGCTCCGCAACGATTCGACCTTACCGTCCCTCATCCGCCGAAGGCCCGTACACCGACGGAACCGCCACTCCATTCAGTCGCAGATAAACTCCCAACTGCGCCCGATGATGGATTATGTGATTCATCACCATCCGCCGCAGCGCGCCAATCCGCGGACCGTCGTAAAACTTCTTTTCGCCGGCTGAGAGCGTCCAATTCTTCGACCAGTCCGCATCGCTGGTCGCGGCAATCCCCTTCCGCAACTGCTCCACGTTCTTGTCGAATATCTCCAGCACGTGTTTCTGCGATTCCGCCACGAGCGGCTTCTGCCCGGGCGGCCGGTTGGCGAAGTCTAACGAGTCTACTTCGACCACTTTCACTCCCAACCCCGGCAGCTCCGCGACATGCCCCGCCAGCCGCCCCAGCCCCATCGATTTCTCATGCGGCTTCCATGCCAGCTTGTCCTCCGGAATGCGCTCCAGCGTCTTCCGCGCGCTCACCATCTCCTGATCGAATTCCGCCAACAACCCTTCACTCAATCCCATCTCATCCTCCTTAAGATTCTTCGACTTCGCACAATGCCGTGGGAAACCGCCCCCTCCGGATTCGCGCCGGGCAGGCTCTCGCTCGTCCGCGGAGCCGAGCTGGGCTCCCTCACTCTCGCCTTGGATGTACAGCAAAACCATTTCGCTTCGCGAAGTTTCTGAAGAGAGTTTGCCGGGAGAGGGTTCCACGCCCGGTGTGCCGATCTGTACCCACTAAGCCTCTGCCATCAGCCGTGCATCTTCCAATTCAGAGAGCAAAATCATCGCAGAACATTACAAGCGTTCCACTATTACTAACCTGATGCGTTCCTGGCTGATGAATTTCCCAATTTCCGAAGTTCCACTTTCCATCAAACGCAAAGCAGTCGCAACGCCTGGAGCAGCAATCCATGCCGATTCCCTCCCACCCGTTAACTACCCAGATTCTTACAAATCCAGATTCCCTCCGTGGACCTCTGTGTCCTCCGTGCCCTCTGTGTTTACGTTTCTTCCTGGCTCCAAAAGGAAAAGGCGGCCCGCAAAGGCCGCCCGATTCCTCAGAACTGAGAACTGTTTATTTTCCCGCGCCGGCTGCTGCCGCCATCAATCCCGCAATCTGCATTCCTTCAATCCGCGCCAGCACGTTCTCTATGCTCGCGCCGGTATCCGTGCAAGCATCCACATACGGATGCCGGCTGCCATCGGCGTGCATCACCAGTACCACCGTTTCGGCCTGCGCCTTTTTCACCGCATAAGGCAGATGATGCCGGTCATTCCTCGTCAGGCTCGGTCCCAACACCACCAAGTCGAAAGGGCCTTTCTTCAGCGCCTCCACTACCGCCTTGCGCCCCACGGCCTTCTCCACCGTGTGCCCGGCCTTCTCAAATGACGCCGCTGGAGCCGCCTGCGCCTCCGCATGCCCTTCACCGTAAAGAATCTTCAGCTTCGCTGCCTTCGCCATGAGTCCCGTCCTTGCTCAGCACGCTCTTTCAGTGCTGGCAATGCCACGGTAGCAACCGCCCCGCCGCCTGAGAACGTCACCGAAGACCAGCGACGAACGGGACCATCATCCGCCTCTATCCCTCCCAATCGAAAATCAGAATTCAAATCCCCTTCCCCTCGGCTCATTTCAGCGTTACACTTCTCGCCCATAGGGGGTCTCCCATGTTTCGCACGCATTTCGCCGCCGGCGCTCTCATTTTTCTTACCGCGGTTCCGCTTACGGCTGTCTGCTCCGCTCAGCAATCCGAGCCTTCCTCCACCGCCAGCTGCAACCTCGACGATGGCCGCCAGATCTACATTCGCTACAACGCCGTCACGCCGAAGAGCGAAAAAATTTCCAACGGCAAGCCCTGGACTCCGGGCGGCGCTCCCATGACCCTCTTCACCGAAGCCCAGCTCACCCTCGGCAGCTCCGCTATCCCGGTCGGCGCCTACACGGTTTATCCCATCCCCGCCAAAGACAAGTGGACTCTCGCCGTCAACAAAAACGTTACTGCCGGCTCCGCTTACGACGAGAAGCAGGACGTTGCCCGTTCTGCCATGGAGACCGATCAAATCGGCCAACCCTCAGAGGCGCTCGAAGTCGCCTTCGCCCACGTCGGCCCCCGATGCACGCTCCGCATCTACTTCGGCAAAACCGCCTCCTTCGTCGACTTCATCGCCAAATAGCTCCCGTGCCGCGAAAATCCTTAATGCGCTTTTTGTTGACCCTCGTTCTCGCCGCCTCCGCCCTGGCCCAGTCCGCGCCCCAAACTCATCCCTCCCACACCACCGAAAGTCTTCGCGGCGCGAGCGCTGTCTCGCAACAAATTGCGTGGGCCTCCGGCACACACGGCACCTACCTTCGCACCACGGACGCCGGCCGCTCCTGGATTCCCGCTCAAGTCCCCGGCGCTGAGGCGCTTGACTTCCGCGCCGTAGTAGCCTTCTCCGCCGACGAAGCTTTTCTGATGTCCGCCGGTCCCGGCGATCAGTCCCGCATCTACCACACGGCCGACGCTGGCCAGCACTGGCAGCTGCAATTCACCAACACCAATCCCAAAGGATTTTTCGACTCCATGGTTTTCTGGAATCCAACCCACGGCCTCGTCCTCGGCGATCCCATCCCGGACGAAGCTGGCACACCCAAATTCGAACTCTTACTCACCACCGACGGCCAAACCTGGACACCGATTCCATCCGCTCAACTCCCGCCCGCTCTCGCAGGCGAAGGCGCATTCGCCGCCAGCAACAGCTGCCTCGCCATCCTTCCAAAGCTTGTTATCCCGAGCGAAGCGAGGGACCCTGGTCTCCCCAACGCCACCAAGGCTGCCGACACGTCTGCCACGCCGCCGGCACAACCGTCGAAGGGCGACGCTTCAGCGCCGCGTAAGCTAGGCGGCGGGGCCTCAGCCCCTGAGATTGCCGACCTCAACATCTGGTTCGCCACCGGAGGCGGCGCTGCCCGCGTCTTCCACTCCTCCGACCGCGGCCGCACCTGGGAAGCCTTCGACACTCCCATCCTCCACGGGCCCGACTCCGCCGGAATCTTCTCCATCGCCTTCCGCGACCCGCTCCACGGCGTAATCGCCGGCGGCGACTACAAACTTCCCGAGCAGCACGGCCCCAACCTCGCCTTCACCACCGACGGCGGCAAAACCTGGGCTCTGTCCCAGATCTACCCTCAGTCCTATTACTCCGCTGTCGCCTATGATCGAAGAAGCAACGATCGCCGGGGCAATGATGGCCGCGACAACGTCCGTCTATTCATCGCCGGTCCCAAGTTCGTCTACGACTTCCGCCCGCCGCAGAACCCCACTCGCATCAGTCCCCCGAAGAAATCCGGCATCCAATTCAACGCCGTAAGCCCCTACCCCACCGGTGGAGCCCTTTTCGTCGGCCCCAACGGCTCCATCGCCATAATCCCCTGACCGATGTGGGGACAGCCGCCTCGGCTGTCCCGGCCTGAGCCTGCCTTGAGCGAGCGTAGCGAGTCGAAGGGGCGAAGCCCGGCCGCATCGAACCCGATCCCTCACTTTTCCCGCACCCCTACCCAACCCTCCAACATCCAACCACAGGACCATGCTCTAAAGTTCCCTATGTCGTCTCAATTCCATCCTTACAGGGCCACCAATTTGGAGTACACTCCTTGGAACCGATTTCCTAATATGTTCACGCCCCACCCCAACCTGGCTGACGACGTTAACGGCGCCATCGTCCAGTCGGAAATCGAAGGCGGCGTTTTTCTCCACGATCTCCCGCCCTCCACCGTTCTCCACATCCAGACTCTTCACCATTGCTACACCGCCGTTCTGCTCGGCGGCAGCGACGCTCTCATCTCCGGCCATCCGGAATTTTGTCCCAACCCAGTTCAAGTCGCCATCGCCGGATCCACCTGGGGAGGTTCCATGCTCAAGCTCCAATTCGTAGGACGCGGCATGCACCTCGAATTTCGCCACCCCGAATACGACACCCCCATCATCACCTCACCCATCCAGGAAATCCGCGACTTCCATCCGATTCCTCGCGTGCCTGCGGCGGTGGACTCGTTAAGCTTTTGAGCGGGTGCCACTGCTTCTCCTGATTGCCTTCATATACTGAGCTACCCGCTGGATCGAGGAACTAAATCGAATCAGTCCGCCCATTGACTTGCGCCGCCCAGCCCTCTACCATTCCCGCCAAGGCGAAAGCCGGAAAGCGGAAGCCCGAAGCCGACTCCTATGACCATCACCACCCGCGAAGTCAACCACGTCACCATCGTCGACATCCACGGACGCATCACTCTCGGCGAAGAAACCGGCCTGCTCCGCGAGACCGTCCGCAACCTCATCGCCGAAGGCAAGAAAAAGATCGTCCTCAACCTCGCTCACGTCGATTACCTCGATTCCTCAGGCGTCGGCGAACTGGTCAGCAGCTTCACCACCGTCCGCAACTCCGGCGGCGACCTCAAACTCCTCGCGCTCACCAAGAAAGTGCACGACATCCTCAACGTCACCAAGCTCTACACCGTCTTCGACATCAAAGACGACGAATTCACCGCCGTAAAATCCTTCGACTACTTCTTCGCCAAGTAAATAGGTTTTGTCATGCCGAGCGAAGCAGGATCGTCCAAAGATGATCCTGCGCAGTCGAATCCCTAAGCCCACCTGCGCGCCGTCCCTCGGGTAGTGGCTCAGTTTGAACAGCATTACATTTTGTCATTCCGAACCGGCGTTCTTTGCCGGTGAGGAATCTGCTGTTGGCCGGACCAAAGCAGATTCCTCGCGCGATAAAACTGCGCTTCGGAATGACAAACTTTTCAAA
>Ga0209333_1000694_pt1 | contig 17718 bp, 23 predicted proteins | sample BlaSpr_A8_OM2_O3_FD_187982 | JGI IMG/M metagenome (GOLD analysis project Ga0209333, IMG submission 187982) | Forest soil microbial communities from Thunder Bay, Ontario, Canada - Black Spruce, Ontario site 2_A8_OM2_O3 (SPAdes) (version 2) | ecosystem: Environmental > Terrestrial > Soil > Boreal... | reverse complement strand
ACGACGAGCCGCGGCCGGGCTGCTTGCACATTATGAGTACCGGGGTTCTGCCCGAATTTCGGCGCCGGGGTTTTGGCATGAAGCAAAAGCGGTGGCAGATTGAATTCGCACAGCAGCAGGGCTTTCAGGTGATCGTTACCAACACGCGAGAGAGCAACGTTGCCATGCGCGAACTAAATCTGAAGCTCGGTTTCGTAATTCGTGAGGTCGCCCCGCATTTTTACTACGAGCCGGATGAGCCGGCCATTGTGATGGAGCTTCAGTTGTAGGGAACTTTTCCGATACAAGCAGCGCCGGGAATGGTTTTGTGGCGTCGGGCTTCAGCCCGGCATCTTAGGTTTTCATTGCGGAAGGTAGTAAAGGCGAGTCAAAAACGGAATGCCGGGCTGAAGCCCGGCGCTACGAGAACCAAAACACCGCCCCCGTGGAATGCCCAGGAACTACGTCCTCACCTCGTGCAGTGGTATCATGCGCGTTCCATTTATGGCTTTCGCGGAACAAGAGAATTGGAACGCACGCGCGCTCGCCATCTTGCGCATCGGCGTGGGCATCCTTTTTCTGATTTTCGGCGAGTACAAGGTTTTCGGTACGCAATTCACATTGGGAGGCGGGTTTCAATTCTGGATTAACAAGTTTTTGGAGGGCGGCGCGTATCCGTTCATGGCGCCGGTGCTACGCGGTTTCGTTCTGCCTCATGCCACGCTCATCGCTTTTTCAGTGGCTTACGGCGAGTTTTGCATTGGATTGGGACTCGTGCTGGGGATTATGGTGCGACCGGCAAGTTTGGGCGGCCTGGCGCTGATGCTTCTCATGTTATTTTCAGCCGATTATCCCGGAGCGAATGCACCGTTCTGGCAATACTTTGGCGCTTCGCTCGATCATTCGGTGTTTGCGTTGTGCTTCGTCGCGTTCCTCATCGGGCGCGCCGACGAAGTTTGGTCCCCGTCGGCTTGGCGAGCTGCCGCGAAGAAGCCCGGGCACGTAGGTTTTTAAGGCAAGCGCGTGAAATTCGAGAGATATTTGCAATCAACGAAACGAACAGAGCCGGCGGGACGCGGGCGCTACAACGACGGCGCCTTCCCCACCGCGTCGCGGAAGGGGCGCGACCGGAACTCTCCGAGGTCTCGGCCGGGCGATCCGCACGCGAGCGGCGGCGAGACGCTTACGGGAAACGCAAAATCAAAAGAGCCGCGCTCGATCGGGGACTCGCTGAAGGACACCCTCAAAAGCAGCGACCTGCGGTCCTTCGCCATTATTTGCGTGACGGCTTGCTTCTCGCTTCTGGTGCTGCAGTTCGTGGGTAGCGATGAAACCTACGCGCACTTTTTCCCGCCGAAACTTTTCTTGACCGACCCCTACTGGGTGCTACGAGTGAGGGCCTGGTGGGTGCTGTGGATCCTGATCAGCTTTGTGGCCATACCCGCAACGGTGATGGCTTGCCGGCCGGGCAACCGGCTGCGCGATTGCAATCTTTCGTTTCGCGGATTCGCGCAACATTTTTGGATTTACGTTGTGCTGTTCGTGGTGGTGTCACCGGTGATCTGGGTGGTCTCGCTCTCGCCCGAGTTTTACAACTACTACCCGATGTACGCGCAGGCAGGACGTTCCTGGGCCGATCTGCTGATGTGGGAAGGAATGTACGCGGGGCAATTCGTGGCGCTGGAATTTTTCTTTCGAGGATTTCTGGTGGGGGGGCTTTCGCGGTACATCGGGGTGCTGGCGGTTCCGGTGTCGGTGATGCCTTACATGATGATTCATTTCAGCAAGCCGTGGCCCGAGGCGACCGCTTCGGTGGTTGCTGGATTGATTCTGGGATGGCTGGCGTGGAAACTGAAATCAATTTGGGGAGGGGTTTGCGTCCACTGCGCGGTGGCTGCTTCCATGGATTTGCTGGCGCTGTCGCACAAGGGCCAGCTTCCCTGGCTGCACAAGTAGCGCCGCGGACTGTTTTGCAGCGACCGCCTTACTGCGGTTTTTTTGCTTCAGCGGTCTGCAATTGCGGTTCCTGGGACTTTTTCCAGCTTGAATCGGGGTCGTAGGACTTGATCGATTTAGCCGCACTGTCGGTCTTTTTGCCGAGGTCTTTCTCGTACACCACACCATCTTTGCCGATGATGAACGTCATCACGCCGGAATTGCGATATTCAGCGGGGTAAGCGACAAAAGCAAATCCGCCGGTCATTTTCCCACCAACAATGTAATCCGCCGCGCCGCCCGGGGCGCTCTTGCCCTGGCGCGTCAGGATGCGGAAAAGGTAGCCGTGAAACGGCGCCGGCGGAGTATTCAGATTCTTCGCCAGGCCGCCTCCGGTGCCGGCGTTGGCTACCAGCGGGCCGATCGGGCTTTCGAATTCATTGCCGGAGCCCAGCCAGTACAAGCCGTTGTGCTGTCCCTCATCACTCGTAAATTTCTGCGCGTACTCGTTTTTCTGTTTCGCGTAGTATTCGTTCTGCGCGGCCACCAGCTCCTGGCAAACGCGAATGGCTGCCATTTCATTCCGGCCGACCCGACGGTACAGAATCTCCTGCTTGCCTGCTTCCGTTCCGAAGTACCACGAACCGTTCTTGTTCACCAGTGGAACGGGCCAGGGCCAATTTTCCGCCCCGATGTACAACATGGTCATGCCATCCGGTTCCGCCACCAGGCGGTGCATTTCCTCATATTTCTTCGCGAAATTCGTGCGGTTCGATTCGTCCTCGACGGGGTCTCCGGACGAAATGATTTCTTTCCCGTCCGGCCCAAGAATCGCGAGCAGAGCCCCATCGTTGCTGCTCTTGGCGGCTGCTACCAGCGCGTCAACAGCTTCTTGCGCCGATGCAAACGTCTTCTGGCCTTTTTGCTGCGCCTGGGCCCCGGCGGGAAGGCATGCCAGCAAAACCAAAGCGAGGATAGCCAGGGTACGAAAATTTGCGCCAAGAACATTTTGCAGGTTCAATTTTGTGCGCCGCATATGTCTTTTCTCCGTTCTGGATTTCAGAGCCATTAATAATGGCCGAAAAAAAAGCGTTGAATGGCGTTCGGAACCGACTAGCGATGATGTCCGCCGCCGCCACCGCCGCCATGGAATCCTCCACCGCCGAATCCGCCGCCGAAACTGGATTGCCCGCGTGAAGAAAAGCTCCGGGTGTTTCCACCGTGGTTGTATCCGCTGAAGCCAGAGGACCGGCCGCTCTGCCCGCCCGGATCCCCGAACCCTCGCGCCTGGCGGCTATCACCGTTGAAAGCCCGCTCCCCGGCGCGATTCTGCTCTGCGCCGCGTTCACCAACGTTTCCGCCATGATTGGCGTTGTTTTCACCGTGGGTGCCGTCATTGTGTTCTAGTCCGCCGCGATCGGCGAATCCCCGGTTCACGTTGTTAGTTACGCCGCGCTCTCCGCCGTTGTGGTAGTAACTGTTGCGATTGTAGAACGTGTTGCTGTGGGAGACGTACGTGTTGTGATTGTAAACCACCGTGTGACCGCCCCAATTAGCTCCCCAGTTGTGCCATCCCCATCCGTACCCGCCGTAAAATCCAATTCCGAAGCCGAGACCGAACGAAAGGTATGGGCCACCAAACCAGATGCCGGGATAGTTGTACCAAAAAGGCCACGGAGATATGGGGTACCCGTAAACCAGCCAAGGATTGTAAGCTGGGACGTAAACAACATCGGGATCAGCAGGCTGAATCACGATGTTCGATCCCTGCGTCTGTACAGTTTGTTGTGGCGTGTCTTTCAGATTGCCCGCTTGTTGCGCCTTTTGACGCATCCTCTGAATGGCGTCCATCACGTCTGACTGCTGGTTGTAGTAAGCGTCTCCCAGCGACGAAGCCCACGAAAGGTTCTTGTCCATATTGGCCAGCACGCTGGGGAACGCGGTGAGCGCTTTGACGCTGGGATCCCAGGTCTGCTGATCCACCGCTTTGGCCAAATCGTCGCCCTTCAGGTTGGGATTCGCCTGCAGCCAGCGGTCGGCTTCGACCGCCTCCGCGGGAAAAGTGGAAGCCGCCAGAATCTGCGCCACGAGTGAGTCCGGATAGAGCGCGATGGGCGCCACCAACTGATCCAACTGGTCGGGAGTCTGCGTCGTATATGCCGGGGTCGCTGCTTGCGCGTCCTGTGCTGGAGCCTGCGCGTCCTGCGCGGCTAAATTCTGCGGCATCGTGACGAACAACAAGCCAATCGCCACCACGAAGGCAAGGATCTGCTGAATCAATCGAGGCCCGGAAAAGTTTGCGCCACGCGCGGAAAATGCCGCTTCACGCCGCGTATTCGCACGCATGTATTTCGTTGCCGACGTCATGGCCGTAAGCCTCCTGCATATAAGATTCACCAGAGGCCTATAAGGGTACAAGAATTTTCTGGTTTTGGCCACGCGAGGCAGGCCGTCGATGGGTTTGCGGCTCGAGGGAAAGCCTACTGCTTGCCGACGCTGTTGCGTCCGCCTTCCGAATCGACGAACTGCGCGAGTTCGCTGCCGAAGTCTTGCTTCGTCGGCGGCATAGTGAACTGCACGGCTTTCACCTTCATATCTTCGTAGAATTTGTGAAGGTCGGGAACCGTGAATCCCAACTCGACGGAACCTGCGGCGTTTTTGGCCGAAGCCTTATGCAATGCCAGAGTGGTCTCACCGGTGACAAATTCGCTCCACTCGGGAGATTCGAATTTCAAAGGCAAGCCCAGCACATCGCGATGGAATTTCACCGCGCGGTCCATGTCGTCAACGAATTTGATTACATAGTTGAGTTTCATCTCAGGCGCCTCCCACTCCCCGGAAGATATCGCAACACCCCCAAAGCTCAAAGTGTTTCGGCGCTCCCGCTCGCTGCGAGGTGGGAGGAGAATGAGGCCTGGCGCGCTTCCGGTGGGATTCGCACAGCCAACCGCGGTTGCAAAATCGCAAAATGTTGTGGCATTCTATGTGGCATGGGAAACAAAGACGCACGCAGACGCGAAGTGAAAAAGCCGAAGAAGAAGGTTCCTAAGCCGGAACCAAATCGCCCGGCGATAACTTTCGTCAACAAACCCACCGACCCTTCGTAGTCGCGCTCGCCAAGCACCGGCGATCGCGGAGATGCCGTAGTCTACCCGGCGGAGTTGGTAAATGCGCGGATCGGTCCGTGGCGTTTCAGCAGCAATTCCTCGCCGAGCGGCACCGTGGTTAACACCTCAACAATTTTCTCGGACGCTACGCCTTCGCCGTATGGATTCGTCATGCCTTGAAGGCTGCGTCGAAAATCCGTGCCCTTTGCCGTCGCGATGGCCTTGAGGATGGCGCGAACCTCCGGCGCGGCATCGATCACGTTGCGCGCGCGTTCCCTGCCCTGCTGCCTTAGCCCGACATTTACCGTGGGCAGCGCGAAAGAAGCTGACTCCATGATTCCGCTGCTCGAATTTCCCACCAGCACATCCACCTGCTTCAGCAAACTCCAATAAGTTAACGCGTCCAGGTTTACGAACACATGCGCCGCGTCGCGCGAAGCTGCGAACGTTCGCGCGCGCTCGATCAGATTGCGGCTGCCGGCATCGGCGTTTGGATAGCAGAAGAGGATTTGATCCGGCAAATTTTCTAAAGCCTCGAAAAGCGCGTCCGCCTCTCGCACCGTGTCGCGCGCAAGCGTCACCGGGTGATACGCAACCAGAATCGCCGGATGCTTCAGTTCGACCCGCAATCGCGATTCCACCTGCTCGCGCGTGAACAGCGTTTGCCGCCGCAAATGGTCCAGCGAAGGAGCGCCGGCGCGATGAACGCGCCAAGGTTCTTCTCCCATGGCGATCACGCGGTCGCGTGCCGCCTGCGTGGACGTGAAATGAATGTGGCTCATTTTGGTCAGCGCGTTTCTGACCGCGTCGTCAATTGCGCCTTCGCTGATTTCGCCACCTTCGATGTGCGCGATGGGGATTCGCAGCGCCAGAGCGACCGACGCGGGCGCCAACATTTCGTAACGATCCGCGATCAGCAAAAGCAAGTCCGGACGCATCTGGCCGAAAATGTCGGCGAGGCTCAACGTGGCCACGCCGATCGTCTTGGCCATGCCCACGTCGCTGTCGGAGCTGAGCAGGCATTCCACGCGCGCATCAATGTGGAAGCCGTCCTTCTCGATTTCCTGGATGGTCGAGCCGAATTCCGGTGAAAGGTGCGCGCCCATCACAATGATTTTCAAATCCACATCGGGATGCGCGGAAAGTTCTCGCAGCGGCCAGTACAAATGGCTGTAGTCGGCGCGAGAAGTGGTGACCACCGCTATTTTGCGTTTCATTTTATTCCGCGTTCACTTTGTCGCGGCGCGAACGAGCGGCTTTGGCGCGCTGCGCAACAACTCGCTGGGCTGGTATTCCGGCACCAGGCCCACCAACGAGTCTACAAGCGCGGGCAGATCGCGCCGCCCCACGCTGTCGAGAAGCCGCGCAACCTTCACATCAAATTCGGCAGCGGCGATTGCCGCGCCTCGCACGCGTTGGATTCTCGCATCGCCGCTAGGCTCGACCGTTTCGCTGGCAAAAACCATCTCTTCGCTAAGCTTTTCTCCGCGAAGAAGATTCGTGAACACGATCGGCAATTCCGCGTCCGGCTCGAACCCCGCCTTGCGAATCATTCCGCGCGCCAAATCTACAATTTTTACCGGCTCGCTGGGCTCCGGCACAAAAACGCCGCCTTCCAGATTTGCCGTCGCGAGAATCAGGTCCACCACTTCTCTCAGAGTCAGAAAATATCTGCTGACCTCAGGATGCCGAACCGTCACCGGACCGCCCCGCTCAATTTGCTGCCGAAACAGCGGCGCCACGCTGCCACGCGAGCCTAAAACATTCCCCAGCCTGATGGCTTTCATTTGCGTCTTGATGCCGTTCCATCGCAGCAGGACCAGTTCCGCGATGCGTTTCGACACTCCCATCACGCTGCGCGGATTCACCGCTTTGTCCGTTGAAATCATCACGAGCTGCGCGGCCTCGTGGTTGCGCGCGGCGAAAGCCAGCGTCATCGTTCCAATCACATTGTTGCGAATCGCCGCCAGGGGATTTGCTTCCATCATCGCGACGTGCTTAAAAGCCGCCGCATGATAAATCACGTCCGGCCGGTGCTCTCTGAACACATCGGCCAGCAGCGCGGCGTCGCAAACATCGCCGAGCACAGCGACGTGCGGCGCGCAACCCTCGATCGCAGACAGCGCTAACTCAATTTCATGCAGTTCGTGCTCCGCGTGGTCCAGAAGTATCACGTTTTGCGCGCCGGATTTCGCAATCCTCTCCGCCAGCGCAGAGCCGATGCATCCGCCTGCTCCCGTGATCAAGACGTTCCCGCCGCGTTTCATCGCCTCCCTGTCTAACACACGCCGCCGCGATTATAAAGGCCATCTGGGCATCTGGCTTGTCCTTTGCGGAAGAGAAAGCGCGACACGGCACCGCCAGACTGCAGCCACTGAACGCAGCTGTAGGGGATCATGCGAATCCTGATGCGTGAAATGAATCCTGGTGAGTTGTGAACTGAAGATTTCTAAGAGGGTTCGACTGCGGTGGGAGATAAAACGGGGGAATGTGAGTTACGCGCTTCGGCGATAACTTCTAATTGTCTTATCCATGCAGCTGTCGTTACAAATTGCGGGCGCGAGGTTGGCGTCCGTGCGAAGACTGAAAATAGCGCACCGGTGGATACAATCCGGTGCGCGAGAATTCGCGCCCGGCTGCTTTTTTCACTTCCTGCAGCCAATAGTCGAACGTGCCTTCTGCGACTCCGACCAGTGAAATCGCGCTGCGATAGTCGGCGCCGCCGAGAAAATAAATCTCAAACAATTTCAAGCGCCCTTTCCACGCCGGACGCTTCAGCGCCTGCCGTCCGATGCGCTCGAAATCCGCAACGTATTCGCACGCGCGCGACCGTTCCGGCCGCCACTGATACCCGCACGAAGGCGAATCCAGATCCAGAGCACGCACTTCGCCAAGCGAGTTATCAAGCCATTCATGCAGCCCGCGATAGCGCGCGTGACACGCATTGAACATTTCAGCAGCTTTCATCAGCAGCACCTCGCGAGTCGTGCCCTTCTAGTTTTTCCGCGGCGGCTTCGGCGCAGGCAGCATCACGCCCACATCCCACGCTTCATCCACACGCTCGATTTCTTCCTCCACCGCGTCGAGGCACGTGTGAAAACATTCACGCCACCCGTTGATATATCCGCGCGCGTATTCCGCGGCCAAATGTTCGCGCTCGCGGTGCGCTCGCTGCATTTGAAACACTTCAGCGCACTCTATTCGCGGAGCCTGCAGCGCGATCCGCCAACGGTGGCACAGTTCGCGCAGCGCTCGCAGCACCCAATGCAGCGGTGCCGGGAAATAGACTCCCACGCGGCGTCGCGGCTCGTACCAAGCCAGTTGATATCCTTGCGGCACCTTTCCTCCGTGCCCCACTTCTCTCCGCAATCCTGCAAATACTTTCATCGGCGGTCCAGCGGTCCTGTCCCCACGGCGAGTTCGCGCCGAACCTCAGCGTCGCGCTCCGCGCGCAACAATTGCTGGCGCAAACGCAGCTCCCAGGGAAAGTATTGGTGTTGATCCTGCTTGCGGTTCTGAAACTGATTTTGCCTTTGGTTTTGTTCTACACAGGAAGGGTTTTGATTCGGACTTTCGTATTCCCCCGGCCTTTGATTTCTGCTTCGGTTTTGTTTCCGCTTGTGGTTTTGATTTCCACAGCTACTGCCGTTTTCGCGCTGCGTTTCTCTTTCTCTTATTCTTACTATTGATGAACTATTCATCCCGCCTGCAAGTTGCTCGTACATATAATCTTGCGCCCCACTTGCCCCGCAATTCTGCGTACCACTGCCCGCAATTTTGCGTACACCCTCCGCAGATTTGCGTACAGCCTGTGGAAATTTTTTGGCCTTTGTGATGCGAATGCTGACCCCTTCCTGGGCCGCTGTCGTCTCGATATAGCCCTCGCGCCGCAAAGCGCTCAGCCAGCGCTCGAGCGTCCGCCGGTTGAACCCTGTCTCCTCCTCGATTTCGCGGTAGCGCACTGGCGCGCCGCCGAGCACCCACCCCACCGGCCCCGATTGGTGCGTTTGCCGCAGCACCAGCCAACCGTAAAGCCAAATCGCCGAGCCCATACGCGCATAATGCCGCGCTTCGAAAAGCACTCCTCGCAGCCCGGTGCTGAAGTTCTTTTCACGCATTCAGAGCATCACTCGCGGAGCATTTTTGGCACCCGTCTTTGGTTTTTCATCAACAATGTCCGCAATACGGGATGAGCACTCTTACGAATTCTTCGTCAGCCGTTTTCGAAATGCGAAGCCTTTCAACAATCGCTACCGGCCTGCGGTGTCCGCAGAACCCGCACTGTGGCTCGCCATGAACTCCGGTGTGCGGACGAAGCCTCAATCGATGCGCGCTGCGCTGCTCTCTAATCAGATAATCGCGGTCCCGCCTCTGGCGCTCAAGTTCCCGATGCTTCGGATTCGCCCTCCATTCCTTCATGTATTCCCGGCCGCGCGCGCGCCGTCTCTTGCGAAGCGCAGCGCAAATCGCCGCTTGGCCCTGCACTGCGAGTTCCGCTGGAATCGGTTTCCGCTTTCCGCCCATGGATCCTCCTCGCCCCGAGAATCACTTCCGCATTCTTGTGCGCGCCTGCCAGCCGGCTACTGCGTTTCACAATTCGGACGCCCGTCACTTCCATGTTCCTCTTCCGTTTTTCCGCCATTGCCGCCAGTTGCGGCTCTACTGCTCCTGTGTGACTGCGCTCCTGTGCAACACACCTGATCCGACTCGCATGGTGTCTACTATTGAGTTAACAGCATTACTCTGATACTATTCCCTCGGTTAGCCTCCCACTCTCGGGAGAGAGAGTCGCCAGGAGGCCTTTTCAATGGGCATCGCTTCACCGCTTGAATACCTCGTCACCTCGTCTGAAGCCGCGCTGGAAACATTCGAGCTTGCTCGCCTAAATAAAAGCGCCAATTTACGAAAAGAGCTTCGCGATGTCGTCGAGGAGTGGATCGAAGCGGAAATCCAGTCGCGGCTCGCGCGCTGGATTCTTGACTGCCGCCGCAGTCAAGCCGGCCGGTCCGACGCGGACCTCGCGGGAGCCTCTGCGAATCTCTCCGCGAAAACCGTGGCCGCAAATCTCTTGTTGCCGTTTGATGATCTGATGAATTCGCAAGAGCTCCAGTCCAAGCCGGCCTCTGTAAAGCCGATTCCCGCTCGTTCCGCGCGCGATCGCCGGGATTCACCTCCAGGGCGAGACTCGCCGCCTTTGCCAAGCACGCAGCTTTCCGGCAGAGCGAAGGGCGCCTTGAAGTTTCTGGAGGGGCAAGATCGTTCGCAGGCGCACGCCGCTCCAAACGTTTATAAGTCCCCGGTGGAAGCTGGTCGAAATGCCGCGTCGCCCCGATCTGCGCAGAACGCCCCTCAGCGCCGGAGCTTGCCCAAGAGTTCACGGACCGGGTCGCTTTTCCCCGCCGCTCCCGGATCTTCTGACGGAGCTGAGAGTGCCCGCTCGCAGACCCGGCGATTCGCTGCCCATAATTCGGCGAAACGCGATGCGCCCAAGTCCCGCGCGGTAGCTGGGTTGCCGGGCTCGGCCCGTGTCGCTCAGATCGCCCCCTTGGCGCGCTCAGGAAAACTGCAGCCCACTGCGCCCGTTCGCGCGTCCATGCGTTTCTCGCCGCATCAACGGCGCGCGGTTTAGGGCCGCCCGCCGCAACAAACTCACCGCCAGTAGGACGAATCGCCGCCCGGAAAAACAGTGCGGTCAGCAGCTCCCTCGTTATCGTCTTAACCGCCGTGCTCGCTTCGAGTGTCCGCATATGCGTCATGAGCTGTGCCACTTCACCTCGCCGCCCGCCGCCCGTTCTGTGGTGCCGTCATCTAACACCGCAGCAACTCCGATATACTCGTCGCTCGCTGCAACCCGCGCTTCGCCCCTGTCATCCTGACCTGCGTGTCCCCTTCGAGTGTTTGCTTGCGCGTCATGAGCTGTGCCACTTCACCTCGCCGCCCGCCGCCCCTTCTGTCGTGCCGTGTCGCGGCTCCATCGTTTGCGCCCGCTAGACAAGTCGATTCCCCCGCCCTCACAAATCGCCTCGCATCTCTCAACATAAATATCCATTCTCGCACTGTGGTGACGATGGTTAATGTGCGCGCTGGGTTTTCACACCACTAGGAAAGGCTAGCGTGGGAATGGAACGGCTGGCTCAATTGCGTCAAGTACTTGCGTGCAGCACGTTTATATAGCTGCATGGTCAGAAGCTTAATTTGCGAATCAGGATTTCGAAGGAGGCCAGGGCTCAAGGAGCTGCTCTTTACGATAGATCAGAGCATTAATGTCGTAAGGGGCTAGCTCGATATTATGGCCGTGGGTGATGGCGTCGGTAGGACATGCTTCCACGCAGTAGCCGCAAAAGATGCATCGCGAATAATCAATATTGTAAACCTTCGCATAACGCTCGCCGGCCGACATGCGACTTGCTTCGGTGTTTTCCGCAGCTTCAATGTAAATGCAATTTGCCGGACAGGCGGCGGAGCAGAGAAAACACCCGACGCATTTTTCAAGTCCATTTTCGTCGCGCTGGAGAACATGTATTCCACGATAACGTGGTTGAACGCTCGCAGGCACATCCGGATAGGATTCCGTCGTGGGCTTGCGGAACATCGTCCGCAGAGTCACGCTGAACCCTTTGTAGAGGGTAAAGAATGTTTCGCCGACTTCTTTTACAATTGATGCCATGGCGTTCGACTTTAACAGAGTTGCGGAAGGCAGGCAATTCAAGGCCCTGGACTCCGTGAACTTAGATCAGGGATCACTCTTCGTTGCATCAACGTTTGCTAGCATAGCGCAGAGGAACCTTTTTATTCTCCGGGGGGAGAGACTGGCGGATTTTCCGACAGCTTCCCCTTGCCGGTGATGGCGGCGATAATTTGGCGGCCGTGAAACCGCCCATTCTCGATAAAAATATCAGAGGTGTGTTTTCCCCCAACGATTACGCCGGCTAGATAAATTCCGGGTATATTGCTTTCCAGGGTTTCCGGATTGATTTCTGGCCTCAGCGAATCGCGGTCCAGCTGAACTCCCTGTTTTTTCAAAAACTCGAAATCCGGATGATAGCCGCTCATAGCAAAGACCTGAGTGGCCGGAATGACTTGCTCGCCGCTTCCGTTTTTCACCCATACTTTATCGGTTTCGATACGCGTCACTTCGCTTTTAAACATGGCGCGAATTTCTCCGGCACGTATCCGATTTTCGATGTCGGGCTTGACCCAGTATTTTAGGCTCTTCCCCATTTCCGCACCGTGGTGAACCAGAGTGACTCGCGCCCCGGCGCGAAATAAATCAAGCGCTGCTTCCGCGGCAGAGTTCCTTCCGCCAATAACCACGACGTCCTGGTTCCAGTAAGGATGCGCTTCGCTGAAATAATGGCTGACGTGCGGCAGATCCTCGCCAGGCACGCCGAGGAAATTCGGAAGATCATAGTATCCAGTGGCCAAAATAATCTTGCGGGCATGATATTCAAGCGCAGCGCCTTCTTTATCGTGCGTGTGCACCACGAACGCGCCATCATGGCCGGTGATCTCCTCCACGCGCTCGTATTGGCGGACTTCAATCCCATAGTGTTCGACGGCGCGCCGATAATATTTGAGCGCTTCGCCGCGTGTCGGCTTACCGCCGGAAATCGTCATGGGCAAGTCGCCAATTTCCATGCGTTCCGGTGTGGTGAAAAACAGCAAGTTAATGGGATAGTGAAAAAGTGAGTTGCACAGGCATCCTTTGTCAATCACAAGGGGGCGCAGTCCTGCACGTTTGGCTTCGATGGCACTCGCGAGCCCTGTTGGCCCTGCGCCGATACATATCACGTCGTAAGAATCGGTCATTTGCATAGTGTGCGCTGAGAGGGGCTAAACTTTCAACTGCCACTCGCTATTCTAAATGACCGGTATAAGCGTTTGCGATAGTTGCGCGGCAAACCTTTCAAGCTCAGCGAGGCGCTCAGTGGTTACCTCAAGTTTCTCCTTTTTCCAGACGAACCAGTCGCGCCCTTCCCTCGTCACCCGCACGCTGAAGTTTCCGCCGATAAGGTAGGCCGGCTGTCCGTGGAGCTGGAAGCGATCCGCGCTTACCGGCGCCAGCAGCGCGGCGCAATTCCTCCGGCGCACGCCGACGTAGTTCGCGTACATCGGAAACGCCACGATCTGAAAATCGCGCGCTTGTAAGCGCTCTAGAATTGAGATCTGCTGCGGAGTGAAGTCCATCGGCAGAAAGAATAACAGCTAACCTCTGGCGTTTCACAATCAACATGGAATCGCCAAACAAATGGGAAGGTCACAGATGCGGAGCGCCGAGATTAGCCGGTGAAGGCCTTCGGCAAATTCCAGTGCTGCCAAACGCTGATGACGCGAAGCAAAAAACAGACCAGTCCGCCTGAGACGGCAGCCAACGCAGGAGGCACCCGCAGCTTTGTCGCCGCGACCATTACCGTCGCGCCCGCCAGGGCAGCCGTCGCATAAATATCCGAGCGAAGAACATTGGGAATCTGCGCGAGCAACACATCGCGCACCGTTCCGCCGCCAACCGCTGTGACAGCCCCTAACAAGACGGCAATGAACGGATGCATCTTATACAGCAGCGCTTTCTCCGTTCCCGCGACGGCAAACAGCGACAGCGCTACAGCGTCGAGCGTCATGATGACCGGAGCGGGAATGCTTCGGACGTACGGATGCAAAAAGAAAACGATGACGCCTCCGGTAAACGCCGCAGTGGCGTAACGCCAGTCGCGAAGGGACGCCGGCGGAACAGCGCCGATCAGGACATCGCGAATAATTCCTCCCACCAGCGCCGTAGAAAATGCTAGGACCATGACACCCAGGAGATCGAGGTTCGCGGGGACGGCTATCAATGCGCCTTCCACGGCAAACAGGAATGTGCCGGCCAAATCGGCCCAAAGCAGCAGCTTGCTGGCTTCGTGAATCATATCGGCAGCGGCAAGGATAGATGCGGCGTAACACAAAGACAAGTTCATCTAACCCAAGCTCGCTATTTGTGAAAAGCGTTTATAGTCTACAATCCCCGATCAGGAGGTACTCGATGACCTTGCTTTCCAAATCCGGCCGGACCAGCCGCAGAAACATGTTGAAGGCCAGCGCTCTTGCCGCGCTTCCACTGCTTTCCCCTTCATTCATTGATATCGTCCCTAACCAAGAGTCCATGACCGCGAACGGCGGCAGCGATCCATACCCAATTCCATGGCTCGACAAAAATGGGAGTCACAATCAACCGGCGGGTCCGAATCTGGAACCTTCGCACATTTACCACTTCAAAGGAAAAGTAGCGCGTTGCAGCACCTTTACCGGCATGGGTACCGACCACCAGGGAAATCGAATCGCATTCGGCAGCCCGACAACTGACTACGGCGTCATGTTTGGCGATTACTGGGCGGCGCGTACAACGCAGCACGGAACTCTCACCCACATATGACTCACGCTGTTCCGGGGACAGGCTGTCCCCGCGAATCAGATCCACGATTTTCACCCGCCCATTTCGCCATCCGGACTCTACTGGGTCGTTCCTGTGCCGGAAGGCGGTCTCAACATCAGTCCAGACGGAGGCACTTTCACACTTGAAATGAAAAACGTTGCGGTGGTCGATCAGCCGCGCTGGCCCGCGTTGGACTCGGTAGCCACTCCGGCGCGAATGAGCTTCAAGATGATTTGGAAATCGAACGGGGAACCCGCGAAGTACGAGGATGCCTCCAAACATTTTCGTTTTACGGGCACTCGCGCCACTTGCCAGATGGAAGCGGAAGTCGAGGTCCCATCCATCGGCTTTTCCTGGAAGTCCGATCCACTTGATACATCCAAGTGCGACGTCGCGATCATCGGTGAAGAAGTTAACGGGCGTTATTACGATAGTTGAATGAACGGTAAGAACAACCGCAGCTGTGACTACGGCATAAGCAGCCGCCGATAGTCGCAACCTGAGCGCTCGGACTCAAGCTGCCGACCACGGCTTGGAAAGCCCTATGCGGCCGAGGAGGAAATGGAGCCGGACTCAATTTCGCGCAACACCGAGCGCAGCGCAGCGGCCAATTCTTCGCGGCCTACGTGGCTCTTGCGGAATTGCACGCGCACGTGGAAAGATTCGTCCTGCGCGCGATAATCGAAGAGGAACGGGTGCGGACGCGTGTCGGACCCGGACTCCTGTTTCCGCGCCTTGCGGGCTTCGTCGCGCGTCAATCCGCCTTGCGCAATGCGGTTGACCATCTCATGCATCTTCTTCTCGTTCGGCTGGCGCGACACCTGCAGCAAGAGTGACTTGGAAAATATCCCGCGTTCGATGCAATCCTTGCGAACCGCGTCCGGAATCACGGTCAGTGACATCGTCTCGGTCACGGATGAGCGCGCCCGGCCGATTTTCTTGGCAATATCGTCGTGCGTGTAGTCGAAGTGCGTTGCCAAACGCTGCAAGCCGTCCGCTTCTTCAAAAGGCGTCAGATCCTTGCGTTGAAGATTTTCGATCAGTCCGATCTCCAGCGTTTCCGCATCATCTGCAATCTTCTCGATGCAAGGCAGCTCGTGCAACCCCGCCGCTTTCGAAGCGTGGTAGCGCCGCTCGCCGGAAATAATGTAATACGTGTCTTCGCGCGGAATGAACCGCACGAGCAGCGGTTCGAGCACGCCCTTTTCGCGTATCGAATCGGTTAGCTCGCGCAAATCGCCCAGCGCCTTTCGCGGCTGGTCCGGATTCGGCCGAACCTTGTTGAGCGGGATCATCCGCCCGATCGACGCGCCACTGAAGCTGGTCAGCGTTTCTACGTAGTGCGCGTCATGCCGCATCTTGAGAGTGACGGGCAACCCGATCCTCTTGGACACGTTGCAATACCTCCTGAGCGAGCTTCTTGTATTCTTCCGCGCCCGAAGATTTGGGCGCAAACGAAAATACAGTTTCCTTGTAAGCCGGGCTTTCTTCCAGCCGGACGTTCTTGCTGATCCGCGTTTTGAAAAGCGCTTCACCGAACACCGCGCGAATCTGTTCGTGCGTGTCGCGCGAAATATTGGTGCGCTTGTCGAAGAGCGTAATCACCACTCCCAGCACTTTCAAATCCGGATTGGGCCGCGAGCGAATTCGCGCGTAAGTCTCCAGCAGGTCGTCGGTTCCTTCAATGGCGAAATACGCCGCCTGAATCGGCACCAGCAAATGCGTGGACGCCACCAGAGCGTTCACCGTCAGTATCCCCAGCGCCGGAGGTGTATCCAGAATGATGAATTCGTACTCTTTCAGCACGCTTGAGAGCGCGTCCTTCAGCTTATACGGCGCATCGAACTGCCCTGCGAGCTGTGTCTCCAGCCTTGCCAATGACAGCTTTCCCGGCGCCACAAACAGATAAGGGTCTTTTGTCGGCTTTACGATCTTGGACAGCTCCGCCGGATGCTCCGCGAAAAGGTCGTACATCGATGTCTGAATGTCCGACGATTCGAAAAACGCGATCGTCGCGTTGGATTGCGGATCCAGATCGATTAGAAGTGTTTTCTTTTTCTTCAGCGCGATGGCGGCGGCTAGATTAATCGACGTCGTAGTCTTGCCGACGCCGCCTTTTTGATTGGCGACCGCGATGACGTAGGTCAAATTTTGCCCCCGCTAGCCATGCTGCAACCGTGGGCCCATATATGGCCTCCTGCTGCCCCAATTACACCACAAGTAGCCCAACTCTACTCATTTGGCCGTCCCCTGCGCAAGCAAAAAATGCACTCCGCCTGTGGACAACTGCAATTAGCGTGACCCCTACCTGCTTAACCCAGGGCTGTTATACTCCTGCCCTACTAAGGCCGGAAATCAAAGGATCGCAATGGCGACCACTCTAATCGTCACGCCCCCTGCCGACGACCGAAAACTACTCGCGCCCGTCTGGCATACGCTCGTCCTGGTCCTCTTCGTCGTCTCCTATTCCCTTATTCAAGTGCACTTCGCGGCGCGTACGGAAACTTTACAACTCAGAACTCGAGTGCCCCTGTATCTATTCTCGATTTTCTTCGAGTTGGTTCTGTTGGCCTACGTATGGTTCCTGGGTGTGCGCCGCAGCGGAACAAGATTTGCGGATGTCATTGGCGGAAGGTGGGCGCGCGCGGCAGACGTCTGGCGCGATATCGGCGTCGCATTCATGTTCTGGCTCGTCGTCATAGTATTCCTGCTTATCGTGGGTCACGCTTTAGGCGAGAATCACCACGCCAAGAAAGCCTTGCTGGTTATGATGCCGCGCGGCGCCCTGGAAATTTTACTGTGGGTCTTGCTGTCAATTTCCGCGGGGTTCTGCGAGGAATTTATTTTTCGCGGCTATTTGCAGAAGCAGTTTTTCGCCATCACCGGAATGAACGGCGTGGCCATCGCTGGGCAAGCACTCGTTTTCGGCGTCGCTCATGGCTACCAGGGTGTCAAAGGCATGACCTCAATCGCGATCTACGGCGCGCTTTTCGGCATTCTCGCCATCATGCGAAAGAGCCTGCGTCCGGGAATGATTCAACACTCCATGCAAGACTCATTCGCGGGTATCGCCCTGAACCTGATAGCGAAGTATCGCCCCGACCAACTCGCGTTATTTTTCTGAAATTGAATTCCTACGCTGATTTTCCGGCAGAGGCGACGCGCTACGCGCGAGCGCAACTACATTTTGTAGCGGCCGAGGTCTTCGTCGTTGAGGTTCTCGAGCCATTTGCGCAGTTCTTCGCTCGAGCTTTTCTCCGAAATCGCGCTGGCTATCTTGGAATGTTT
>Ga0209333_1000693_pt1 | contig 17763 bp, 12 predicted proteins | sample BlaSpr_A8_OM2_O3_FD_187982 | JGI IMG/M metagenome (GOLD analysis project Ga0209333, IMG submission 187982) | Forest soil microbial communities from Thunder Bay, Ontario, Canada - Black Spruce, Ontario site 2_A8_OM2_O3 (SPAdes) (version 2) | ecosystem: Environmental > Terrestrial > Soil > Boreal... | reverse complement strand
GCTGAGTTCGATCTTTGGTTCGATCTTCGGCGGCGCCAGCGGCGGAAGTGGGGGCGGCGGAATTAGCTCAATCATGTCGATGCTCGGACCGCTCATGGGCCTCTTGGCCTTCGAAGGTGGCGGCATCGTGCCCTCGGCGGCCGGCGGCATGGTGGTGCCGGGCACTGGCGGCGGCAGCATGGCGATTTTGCATCCGCGCGAGATGGTGCTGCCGGCGCCGATCAGCGAGGTCACCAGCCCACGGCCTACCACTAGGCGCAGAATTTGCGACTGGCTGGCTCCCAACGCCACGCGCAATCCAATCTCATGCGTGCGGCGGCTCACCGAATACGCTGTCAATCCGTAGATCCCGACGCTGGCCAGCGTGAGGGCTAGCGAGGCAAAAATGGTGAGCAACAGCATCGACGCGCGGCGCAGCATCAGCGAATCCGAGAGCACCTTTTCCATGGGGCGCACGTTGGAGATGGGTTGCTCGGGATCCAGCCTCAGGATCTCGCGGCGCACCGCGGAGGCCATGGCCGCCGGATCGCCCTCGGTCCGCACGACGATGCCCATGTTGTCGCTGGGTTGCTGCATGTGGGGCACATAAACGGCGGGTTCCACCGGCGCATCCAGACCGTAAAGCTTGGCATCCCCTACCACGCCCACGATCTCCAGCGGCTTGCTCATGACGATGTGACGTCCCAGCGGATTCTCGTGCGCGAAGTGCTTCCGCACCATGGCCTCATTCACCAGCGCGACGCGCTTGGCATCCTGGTCGTCGTGCCCATCGAATAAGCGGCCTTGCCGCAAAGCGATCCCCATGGTGTTGAAGTAGCCGGGCGTGGCCACACGGAAGTCGGCCTCCGGTTGTCGATCCTGCGAAACGGGAGGACGGCCTTCGATGGTGAAGCTGCTCACGCCGATGCGAAACGACAGAATCGAGACGCGCAGCGGCAGGAACATGACCGCGCCGGCGGCGCGCACGCCGGGCAGCGCGTCGAGGCGTTCGATCAGGTTCTTGTAGAAAGTGGCGCGCTTCAGCGGCGTATCGTATTTCACGTCGGGCAGGCTCAGGGTCATGGTCAGGATGTTCGCGGTGCGGAGGCCGGGGCTGACCGCGGTGACGCGTACGAAGCTGCGCAGCAGCAGCCCCGCGCTCACCGACAGCAGGACCGCCAGGGCTACCTCGGACGCTAGCAAAAAGCCGCGAATGCGATGCGATCCGCCGGCGCTTTCCGAACGCCCGGCGGCTTCCTTAAGCGTGGTGTGCAGGTCGGCGTGCGACGCTTTCCACGCGGGGACCAGGCCGAACAGCAGTCCGGTCAGAATCGAGATGCCGAAGGTGAAAGCCAGCACCGGCACGTCCACGTGCATGTGTTGCAGCATGGGGAACATATCGGGCACGATGCTGCGCATCAGCCGCACGCCCCACGCCGCCAGAGCCAGACCCAGCGCGCCTCCGGCCAGGGCCAGCACCAGGCTCTCGGTCAGCAGTTGACGGATGATACGGCGGCGTCCCGCGCCCAGCGCGCCGCGAATGGCGATCTCCCTTTCGCGCGTGGCGGCGCGCGCCAGCAGCAGGTTGGCAAGGTTGGCGCAGGCGATCAACAGCAGCAGGCCAACGGCGCCCAGCAGGATCAGCAGCACCGGCCGGATGCGCCCGGTGAACATCTCCGCCATGGGAAACAGGGTGATGCCCCAACCGGTGTTGGTGGCCGGATAGGCGCGTTCCAGCCGCTGCGCGATCACGATCATCTCCGCGCGCGCCTGCGCCGCGGTGACGCCGCGTTTCAGCCGCGCCACGATACCGAAGTTGTGATTCTGGCGCGCGGTGTTATTCGGATCGATGGCGGTGGGCAGCCACAGGTCCGCGGCCACCATTTCGCCGAGTTCGTGCGGGACCACTCCGACCACCGTGCGCGGGACGCCATCCACCGTCAGCGTGCGACCGACCGCCGTGGGATCGGAATGAAAGCGGCGCTGCCACAATGCATGGCTGATGAGTACCGCGGGAGGTCCGCCGGGACGGTCTTCGTCGGGCAGAAAATTGCGGCCCACAATGGGCTTGATGCCCAGCGCCGGCAGAAATTCCTTGGATGCCAGGGCCGCCGGCACGCGCTCGGGATCGCCCGCGCCACTCACATTGAGGCCGTATTCCGGGATGGCGAAAGCCGCCGCCATCTGGTCGAACGAACCGGCCTGCCGCTTCCAATCCAGATAATCCGGTGCGCTTACGGGCATCTGGTCGAAGCCCGATTTCAGCAGGGTCCCCCAGATCATGACCACCCGATCGGGTTCGGGAACGGGCAGCGGCTTCAGCAGTACCGCGTTGACCATGGTGAAGATCGCGGTGTTGGGGCCGATTCCCAAGGCCAGCGCCAGGATGGCGACCGCGCAAAAACCCGGATTCCGCAGCAGGGTCCGGAAGCCGTAGCGAAGATCTTGCCAGAAGAACTGCATGCGTACTCCTTATTGGAGGATAAACGCAGGGCCACGGCGATTTGTTCGCTACATTTTGCGCAAATGCCGGTAGACCATCGCGACCGGCAGTCCCACCACGTTGAAGTAGCAGCCCTCGATGCGTTGGATGAACTTGGATGCCAGACCCTGGATCGCATACGCGCCGGCCTTGTCCATAGGCTCGCCGCTGGCGGCGTAGTCCTCGATCTCTCGGGGCGAGAGCGGCGCGAACCACACGCTGGTTTCCGCGCAGTCTTCGATCGCGCGGCTGGCCGACCGCAGGCAGATGCCCGTCAGCACTTCGTGCCGCTGGCCGGAAAGCAGGCGCAGCATGCGGCGGGCGTCGGCGGTGTCCAGCGGTTTGGCCAGTATTTCGCCGTGGATGGCTACCGTGGTATCGGCGGTCAGGACGACCTCGCCATCGGCCATAAGCCCGGCGGCGTTAGCCTTTTCCCGCGCGATGCGGGTCACGTAGTCGCGGGCGTCCTCGCCGGTGAACGGCTTTTCGTCCACCTCGATGGGCCGGACCACGAAGGGAATGCCGGCTTGTTGGAGGATCTCGCGGCGGCGGGGAGAGCGGGAGGCTAACACCAGCATCTCTTCATGTTAGGCGATCGGCGAGATGGGCCTCGAGGACCCGTGCCGCCTCCGGGCGCAGCCTCGCGCGCGAGCCTGCCCAATTCCTTTGGTATCCGACAGCCTCTGGGTTACACAATACCCCGCGCATCCCAGCGCACGCCCCAGCATGGTAGCGCTAACGGGAATCGAACCCGACGGGCTGCCAGTTTAGTTCGGTCCAGTTGGGTCTATGTAGTTGTGTTTTCAGTCCAGTTCGTATTCCGCGATGGTCCGAAACACCGCCGCAGACCGCCGACGTCACAGCGCAGTCACAGCGCACGTAGTGTGGTGAGGGCGCGGGCGAGGCCGCCGCGCTTCGGAAATTGCCCCAAGCCATGCGCGACCCGGCCGCGTCGCGCTACGCGAACCACATCTCCGGGAAGACGGTTACTATGGATTTCCCGGTCCTGACGCGTTTCCAGTTCGCGATGCTTCTGGGACGAGGACTTCACCGGACTAATCCTCCGGCCGCACCCAAGCGCTGCTTCCTCCGAGTGGCCGACAGTCCGACCATTGCCCCGATTAACGGCAAGCGTTAATGGTTAAACCCGTGACTGGTGCGAAACGCTTTGCGAGAAGGTCTGCGTTGCGCGGCAGCCATTCCACGAATTGGCGAGATGGAAGAGTCGCGCGTGATCCGGCCAAAGAACAATGGCGGGCGCGTCCCGAGACCGACCACAAACCGTCTGCTTCGCAGCTCGGCTGCTCCGATACCTTGACCTTCGACCTATCCTGGATGTATGCTCAACGGTAGAAGGTTGAGGTATCGATGCCGTCTCCGCGTTTCCCCATCCCGCAAGGCACGCTCGACATGCTGATTCTCCAAATCCTCACGCTCGAACCCGCCCATGGGTACGGCATAGCGCAACGCCTGGAGCAGATCTCGTGTTCAGTGGTCCAGGTCAATCAAGGCTCGCTCTATCCAGCCCTCCACCGCCTGCAGCAGAAGGGCTGGCTGCGCGCCGGGTGGAAACAGTCGGAGACCGGTCGGGAGGCCAAGTTCTACTCCCTTACGCCCGCCGGTCGCCGCCAGCTTGCGGTCGAGAAGGATAGCTGGGCGCGCCTGTCCGGCGCCGTCAACCTGATCTTCGAGGAGGGCAGCCGATGATCCGGCTCTTCAACTGGTTCCGGCGCGAGTCGCTCGAGCGTGGATTCGCCCGCGAACTCCAATACCATTTCGATCGTCGCGTTGCCGACCTCACCACCACCGGCATTCCCGAAGCCGAGGCCCGCCGCCGCGTGGCGGTGGAACTCGGCCTCGCCCAAGTCCGCGAGGAAGTCCGCGATGTCTGGCCCACCCGCTGGCTCCGCGATTTCCTTTACGACCTCCGCTACTCCGCCCGCTCGCTCCGTCACAGTCCCGGCTTTACCGCCGCCGTTCTGCTCTCGCTCGCCCTCGGTATCGGCGCCACCACCGCGATCTATTCCTTGGTCGACCAGGTGATCCTTCACGCGCTGCCAGTCCGCGAGCCCGGGCGCCTGGTTCTCGTGGATTGGAACGGCGACGACCTCATCACCTACGCCACCGGCTCCATTAATCTGATGCCTTACCCCATCTGCCGCGGCCTCCAGCAGCAGACTCGGTTGTTTGACGGCGTCCTCTGCCGCGCCGAAATCCAGGTCAACCTCACAGCCAGCGGCGATCCCAGGCCCGTCCCCGCCGAGATCGTCTCCGGCAGCTACTTCCCCGTGCTCGGCGTCGGCCCCGCACTCGGCCGCGTGATCGAACCCGCAGACGATGCCGCACCCGACGCGGGCCCGGTCGTGGTGCTCTCGTATGACTTCTGGCAGGCGCAGTGCGGCGGCGCTGCCGAATATCGTCGGCAGCAAGGTCCTGATCGGCAATCACCCCATGACCGTGGTCGGCGTGGCCGCCGCCGGTTTTCGAGGCGTCGACGTTGGCGCCGTGCCGGCTTTCTGGATGCCCACGTCCATGTACGCCGACGCGAACCTCGACACTGGTGATGAGGATCTCCTCAACGGCCACACCCGCTGGCTGCAGATCCTCGCCCGCCTCCGCTCTGATGTTACACTCGCGCAGGCGCAGACCGGTTTGCAGCCGTGGTTCAAGGCGTGGCTTGAGGACAGCACGCTTCGTTCCGGCTTCCCGAGGGTTTCGGCCGACCACCGCCGCGAATACCTGGCAACCACTCTCGAACTCGCCTCCGCGCCCCAGGGCCATTCGGTGCTGCGCCGCAACCTCGCCCAGCCGCTCTGGCTATTGTTCGCCGCCACCGGTGTTCTGCTCGGCCTCGCCTGCCTCAACGTTGCCGGACTTTTTCTCGCCCGCGGTTCTGCACGGGGCCGTGAGATCGGCACTCGCCTCGCTCTCGGCGCTTCTCGAGGCCGCATTGGACGCCAACTCCTCGCCGATAGCCTACTCCTTGCGGTGGCAGGCGGTGTTCTTGGCGCGGCAGTCGCTCCGATGGCGATCCGCGGGCTCATCGCGTTCCTGCCGCACGAGCTCGCCGCCAACGCCCTGCGCGACACCCTCAGCCTTCGCCTGCTTACTTTCGCCTTCTTCGCCAGCCTGGCCGCCGGCTTGCTCAGCGGCCTGGCTCCCGCCCTCCGGGCCGGTGGCGACGGCCTGGTCAACTCGCTCCGCGAGCGCGGCGGCACTGGCTTCGGCGGTGTCCGCCTCCGCAAGGCGATCGTCACCCTCCAGGTGGCCTTCTCCCTCATCCTCCTTATCGGCGCCGCCCTCTTCCTCCGCACGCTCACCGGTCTGCTTGCCAAAGGGCCCGGCTTCGATACCGCCAGCCTCCTCTCTTTCGCCATCGCTCCGACACAGAATGGCTATTCCGATGCCGACGCCTCGCGCCTGGTCCGCCGCCTCGACGAGCAGGTCCGCGCCTTGCCCGCCGCCCGTTCCTCCGCCGCCGCCCGATTTGCCTTCCTCAACGGCGGCGCATGGAGCAACGAAGTGACTATGCAGACCGATCGCCGCACCGTGACCGATGGCATCATCAATTTCAACGCCGTCAGCCCCGGTTTCTTCTCGACCCTCGGCGTTCGCCTCCTCGCCGGCCGCGATTTCGACAAGAGCGACGCCCTTCCCGTAGGCGAGATCGGTCCCCGTTGCGCCATTGTCAATGAGGCGTTCGTCAAGCGCTATCTGGCCGGGCGCGATCCCCTCGGCGTCCTCATCGCCCGGGGCGGTAGCTCGGACGTCAAGCCCAATAGCCGCATCGTCGGCGTTGTCGCCGACATGAGCTATCGCGGCGTCCGTGATCACTCTTCGCAGGTCTTCTTCCCGCTCTTCGAACACGACGACACCGGCGCTACCTTCTATATCAAGGTTCGCGGCGCTCCCGAGCAGGCCATTCCCTCCATCCGCCGCCTGGTCCGCCAGGACGACCCGCGGCTGCCGATCCTCTGGTTCCGCACCCTCGACGACCAGGTCAACCGCTCCCTCAATACCGAGCGCATGCTCGCCGCGCTCTCCGGCAGCTTCGGCGCCCTGGCGCTGCTGCTTTCGTTGGTCGGCCTTTATGGTGTGATGTCGTTCGTCGTGACGCGCCGCACCCGCGAAATCGGAATCCGCCTCGCGCTCGGCGCTACTCGCGCCTCGGCCCTTCGCCTCGTGTTGCGCGATGCCGTCACCATGGTCGCCGCCGGCGTGGCCCTCGCGCTGCCTTGCGTCGCCGCCCTCGGCAAGCTCTTCCAGTCGCAGTTGTTCGGCGTCACTGCCACCGATCCGGCGACGATCGCCGCAGCCGCAATGGTCCTCGCTGCGGGATCCCTTGCCGCCGCCTTCGTCCCCGCATGGCGAGCCTCGAACGTGAGCCCCACGGACGCCCTACGGCTGGAATAGGGCCGATCGCCGCAGAACATTTCGAGTCCTGTTTGACATCTCAATCGTTTGCGATTCACCATCTCAGAACGACTCGGGGCACCGATTACTGACGCGAAAACCTCTTTCGCACGGGGAGTCCGGTGGCATGGCAGCGGTTCACTGGCTGTGACTGACTTGGATCCCGGACGGATGACGCCACTCGGGGAGAGAGCGGGGCCGGGAGGCCGATTCATGGCGAGAACAGCCCTTCCACCTTCGAGTAGGTCGTGCGGACCCAAATGTGTGGGAAGCGTCCGGCCTTCATCCAGGACGTGGCCGGTTGTCCGGGCGGATTCCGAGCGTCCCGATAACCCCATTTATCGCCACGTATCGGCGTCCCGCATCCGTGAATTGTGCCTATTCGGCCGGCGGGCGGCGCAGCGATTGCGGGGCGCGACCCAATCCGACCGTCGGCGAGCCGGCCAACTTCCCAGATCCAGACGTCATGTTCCTCGGGCTCCAGTTTCCACTGGTCGCGCGTTTCCCGCTCAATGCGGATTACTTCCGGATGCGCCGTCATCTGGCCAGAGCTGAGTTCGTCGAGGTCGACGAGCGGGCTTGCATTGGCCGTATCGGCGACGTGAAAGATGGTCATCGCCTCCAATGATTCCATCTGTGCTTTTGCCTCTTCAATGTTCCCAACGATTTGCAGAACCTGCGTTTGTTCGGATGGGCAGCCCCAACGGAAGGCTCCTCCGGATGACTATGCCCGCAGCTCACCACTCAAACTTGCGCAAAGCCGCCATCCACGAAAAGTTCAGCACCCGTGATATAGCTGCTATCATCGGCCGCTAGAAACACTACAGCCTTGGCTACCTCTTCCCGTTTGGCCGAACCTTTCAAGCGGGATCGCGCTAGCGACCATTTTCCGCCGTTCGGCACAGCCTCGGCGGACACCAGCAACTCACTCAGCCGGGTGTATCGATAGTGCCTGGGCTGATCGCATTCACTCGAATTCGGCGTGTCTTGAGATCCGTCGTCCACGTCCATGCGAAAGAGCGGATGGCCGCCTTGGCCGCGCTGTAAATACTGTTCGAGGACAGACCCCTGCTCGCTACCACCGAGGCATTGAGGATGATCGAGGCGCCGTCCGGCATAAGCGGAAGCGCCTTTTGGACAGTAAATAAGACACCCTTCACATTGGTGTTAAAGATCCACTGCTGTCCAAAACAGGACGGGGTTATAACGTCGGCGCTTGAAAGCGAAGGCTTTGGGGACTGAGTATCAGGATTGTCGGATCGAGGTCTGTCGTTTCCATCGAGGCCAGATTGGACAGGGACCATTTGGCCTTCGACAGATGATGCAGCCATTTCAGCAGTAGGATCGCGATTTCTGCTGAATGGGATTGCTTGCAGGTCCTGCTTGACCGCACATTGCGCGCGTAGCGTACACCGGCTAGAGAGAACCGTGGCGTCGATGAACGCCTGCAATCGCCGCTGACACCCGCATTGGGGTGTCCGGATCGTCCGCCGAAAATGGCTGTGTTTTTGTAAGAACAGACTGTGATTGCTCGTTACGGCCAACAATGCTCGCAGTACAGTTCCCGCCCTGTTGAATCAGCGGCCGTTCATGTTGCATCATGGTGATCGAGCTGACCGGTCGTCTTGCTCTGACACCCTGAGCGAGATCGTCGGCAGGCGGAATCGGGAGCAAGGCCAATGAACGACACCAACTTCAAGCGTGATCCCCGAAGACCCGTGGGACGGGAGGCGAAGTCGGACTCGCCAATGTACGGGCGATCCCTGGTTGAGGTCTTTAGCGCGCCCGACTACGACTGCAGGATGATGGGCCGGGATCAACGACCGGAGTTTGCCGTGACCCGAGTGCGCTCCGAATTCAAGGCAGAGGGGAAGGTCCCGGAGTATCCACCAGACAATGCGATCCTGGTTTGCGTCTCCTTGATACCCGCGAGGCTCGATCAGTGGCACGCTATTTACAACGGACGCAGAGTCGGAGTAACCCGAGCGATACCCTTGTGCCACAACATTTCTCGATCTGAGCTCCCGTATGGAGATGTGGGCGCACGGGCCGTTCGACTACCTCCATTACTACCTCTCGTCTGCTCTTGTGCGCAGCATTTCTTCGGTTCGGAGTCTCTGCCAAGCATCAAGTCCGCGTCTCGGGGCGACCGCAAATTTGCCAACACCGCAACGCGTTTGCAATGTGTGGGCTCCGAGCATCATAGCGACATGGTCGAGGGCGAGCCGGTCGAGGGGTTCGCCATGCGTGACATGCAAGAGAATGCTTTCCCGAAGCTGAAACGACGGCGCGATGCCTGGCCCGGTTGGCTGTGGTAGCGTTCGCAGAGCCTGGGCAGCGGCTCCGATAGGAATTGCTTCGACCCTGACAACCGGCCACCCCCGCGGTATATAGGTAGTTTGTCTACGGTAGACGATCCACGGGAACGCCTCGAATTGCTGCAGGGCACGCTGGAAGTCCTGATCCTGCGTAGCTTGCAATTTGGCCCCAATCAAGCATACGGGATCACCCAGTTTCTCGAGCGGCAATCCGGCGACGAATTTCTGGTGGACAACGGATCGCTCTACCCCGCCGTGCAGCGCCTTTTGCAACGGAATTGGATCGCGGGGCAATGGAGGATGTCTCCCAACGGCCGCCGCGCCAAATACTACCGGCTCACTCCGGCCGGCCGCAAATAACTGGCAGCCGCCGCGTCCCGCTGGCAGCGCTTTGTCGAGGCCATGGGGCGAACCGCCTGCTACCGCACGGCAGCCGCTCAGAATGCGGAGCGCGCCCACTTGCTCAACATGGGCATCGTGCTGCTGGGATTGCCGCCTTTCTGCATCCTCAGTGGATTCCTGGTACTAGCCTGGCGCCGCAACCAGACCTTCGTCCCGTCCCCCGAGGTGCCGGCTGCAACCGACTCCGACTCATAGCGGGTAGTCCCCGAATTTGTATATTATTAAACAAATGAGGGTGCGCTCTGCGCGTTCTATTTCTTAAGACCCAGCCCGAACTCGCGGAGCATTGTATGCAGGAACTGGTTCGGGTGGGCTTCGACGCGGGCCATGCGACCGCCGGCAGCCCCGAGCAGTTATCCGCCCTTCTCGATGGCACTGCATACGACTTGGTGGTCACCGAGCATACGGCCCCCGGCTGGAGCTGGCGCGCCGCCCTGGAAGCATTGCGCGGGCGCGCCGAGTGGGTCCCTCTTATCGTTCTGGCGCACGACGCCGAAACGCGGCTGCTGATGAATTGCGTCCTGGAAGGCGCCGCCGACTGCTTACACACGGGCGAACTCTTCCGGTTGCCAATTTCCGCCAAGCAAGTCCTGGAACTGAAGGCTGCGCGGCACGATCCCGGCGCGCGGGATGTGGTCCGGGCGGATCTCCGGTTCCGCCAGATCTTCGAAGCCTCTCCGGACGCCATCCTCCAGGTGGATCGCGCAGGCCATATCGCGCTCGCGAATTCGCTGGCCGGCGAGATGTTCCAGTGCCGGTTGGATGAGTTGCTGGGCAAGCCCGTCGACGAGTTCGTGCCCAACCGTTTTCGCGGCCGGCATCCGGGGTATCGCGAACATTACCAGGCTAAGCCGGCCATGCGACCGATGGGCTCCGGCCTGGATTTGTGGGCCAGGCGCGCCGACGGCAGCGAGTTCCCGGTGGATATCACTTTGAGCCCGCTGGACACCAAGGATGGCCCGCAGGTCCTGTGCGTGGTCCGCGACATTACGGACCGCAAGCGTGCCGAAGAGGACTTGCGCCGGCAGGCCCAATTGATCGAAGCGGCGCACGATGCCATTATCGTGCGCGAACCCGGCGGCCGGATCGTGCAATGGAACGCCGGCGCCCAGGAGATATACGGGTGGTCTGCCGGGGAGGCTGTGGGCCAGATCGCCCACGCGCTCTTCCAGACCGGGTTTCCAGTCTCGCTTGAGGAGGTAGAGGCGGCTCTCGATCACAGTGGCCGCTGGGATGGCGAACTGCGGCACACGCGCCGCGATGGCGCCTGCATCACCGTCGAGAGCCGCCACATTCTGGTGCGCGGCGTGGATGGAAGCCCCGCCGCGGTCTTGGAGACTAATCGCGATATCACCAAGCGTAAGGAGGCCGAAGAGGCCGTCGGCGCGCTGAATGTGAAGCTGGCCGCCGCCAACAAAGAACTCGAACTGCGCAACCGCGAGGTGGAACGCGCCAATCGCATGAAGAGCGAGTTCCTGGCCAGCATGAGCCACGAACTGCGCACGCCGTTGAACGCGATAATCGGCTTCTCGGATCTGCTCGCCGAACAGATCGCCGGCGCGCTAGCCCCTAAGCAGCAGCGATTCGTCAGTCATATCCAGCAGGGCGCGCGGCACCTGTTGGCGCTCATCAACGACATCCTGGACCTTTCCAAAGTCGAGGCCGGACGTCTGGAGTTGAATCGCGAGAACGTGGCCGTGGCCGTGGTGCTGGCCGATGTGCTGACCAGCATCCGGCCCGCCGCCGCGGCTAAGAACATCCCGGTGCATAGCAGCATTGGACCCGATGTGACGGTGTTCGCGGACCGCATCCGTTTCAAGCAAGTCCTGTTTAACCTGCTTAGCAATGCGGTCAAGTTCACTCCCGAGGGCGGCAGGATCTGGGTGGAAGCCAGCGCACGGCGCGGCCGGCTCACGGTATCGGTCAGCGATACGGGGCTGGGGATTCCGATCAAGGAGCAGGAAGCTATTTTCGACGCGTTCCACCAGGCTGGCGCCACTACCAAAGGCATCAAGGAGGGTACCGGCCTCGGTTTGGCCATTACCAGGCGGCTGGTGGAGGAGCACGGCGGACGCATCTGGGTGGAGAGCGATCCGGGCAAGGGCGCGCGGCTGAGCTTCACCATGCCTGCCGGCCGTTCCTTGGCGGTGGACGCCGCGCCCGGCGACTCAGTCGGCTGCGAGACATGGCCGGCGCGCGAACGCCCCGTGGTTCTGATTGTGGACGCCGATGCCCCCGCGCGCGAGTTGCTGGCGAGTTGGTTGGAGCCCGAGGGCTATCAATTGATCGCCGCGGGTACGGCGGCCGAGGCTTTGGCTAAGGCGGCCGAACATGTGCCGGATGCCATTACCTTGAACATGCTCATGCCCGGCAAGGGAGGTTGGGATACGCTCTACGAATTGAAGAAGACGCCACTCACCGCCGCTATTCCGGTGATCGTGGTTACGGTGGTCGATGAACCGAAGATCGGCCTGGCGCTGGGCGCCGCGGAATACCTGGTAAAGCCAGTCGATAAAGAAGTGCTTCTCGAAGCCGTCCGGCGGTTTATCGGACCTGGATCCAACGGGCCCGCCAAGGTATTGGTGGTGGACGACGAAGCTGGCACGCGCGAACTGCTCAAGGAAATGCTGGAATCGGATGGCTATATCCCGGTGCTGGCGGCCAACGGCAAAGAGGCGTTGGAGGCTCTCGCGCAGATCTCGGTGAGCGCCATTCTGCTGGACCTCATCATGCCCGAGATGGATGGCTTCGAGCTGCTGCTGCGCATGAAAGAAGACCCCGGTTTGCGCAATATCCCGGTGCTGGTTCTGACGGCCAAGGATCTGACCGATAATGAAATCGGAATGCTGCGCCACGAGACCATCGGCCTTTTCCAAAAAGGCCGCGAGTGGAAGAAGCAACTGCTGGCCGATCTGCGCCGGACGGTGGGCGCTCACCAGGGCCGCGCATGAGGGCGGTTACAGCGTGGCGTTCTTTGCGCCAACGGGTGTCGAGACGAGTGCTATTTCATGAGCAGCGCTAAGATCCTGGTGGCGGACGATAATGACGCCAGCCGCGAGCTGATTCGGGAAGTGTTGGAAATGAGCGGCTATGACGTGGTCGAAGCCTCCGATGGCCGGGAGGCCATGAACAGAGCGCGCGAGAACCCGCCCGACCTGGTGCTGGTGGATATCCAAATGCCGCGCCTGGATGGCTATGGCGTGCTCCGCGAATTGCGCGCGGATCCGCGGTTTTCCGGCTTGCACGTAGTAGCGCTGACGGCCTACGCCATGCAAGGCGACCGCGACCGCGCGCTGCATGCCGGCTTCGATGGCTATATTACCAAGCCCGTGGACATCGCCGCATTGCGCCAGGAAATTAAGAAACTTCTCTAGCCCGCTATGCCCCTTACACCGCCGCGCATCAAGCTGCTAGCCATCGACGACGATCCGCAAAGCCTGGAACTCGTTTCAGAGGCGCTTTCCGCTAATGGTCTTGAAGTCCTGACCGCGGACGACCCGGAGAGCGGCCTGGAACTGGTGCGCCGCGAGCGTCCGGCCATCGTCCTAAGCGATATCGTGATGCCGAAGATGAGCGGCATGGAACTCTTGAGCCGGATTCTGGAGGTCGACCCGGCCACCGATGTGATTCTGATGACCGCGCACTACTCTACCGACGCCGCGGTGGAAGCTATCAAGAAGGGCGCTTGCGACTACCTGACCAAGCCCATTTCGCTGGCCGTGCTGCGCGAGCGCGTGGGTAAGCTGGCGGCCGATGCGCGCCGGCGGCAACGCGCCAGTCAATTGGATAGCGAACTGATGGACACCTGCCAGTTCGAGGGCATGATCGGGCGCAGTCCGCTGATGTGGGAGATGTTCGCGCAGATTCGCCGCGTGGCGCCACACTACCGCGCTTGTACTGTGACCGGGCCCACGGGGACCGGCAAGGAACTGGTGGCGCACGCGCTGCATAGGCTCAGCCAGGCTTCCGGCCCGATGGTGGTTTGCAACTGTTCGGCGGTAGTGGAAACGCTGTTCGAAAGCGAGTTGTTCGGACACGTGAAGGGAGCGTTTACCGGGGCCGACAGCAACAAGATGGGTCTGTTCGAGTACGCGCACGGCGGCACGCTGTTCCTCGATGAGATTGGCGATATGCCGCCTTCCACGCAGGCCAAGCTGCTCCGCGTGCTGCAGAATCGGGAGGTGCAGAGGGTCGGCTCATTGACCGCGCGGCAGGTGGATGTGCGCGTGGTGGCCGCCACGAATCACGACCTGCGCGCGCAAATCGCCGAGAAGCGCTTCCGCGAGGATTTGTATTATCGGCTCTCCATGGTTGAGATCCAAACGCCGCCGCTCGCCGACCGGAAAGAAGACCTGCCGCTGTTGGAGCGCTTCTTCATCCGGAAGTTCGCTGCGCAATACAAGAAACCGGTCGAATCGCTGACGCCGCGCGCGCAGATTCTGCTGGCGCGCCACTCATGGCCCGGCAATGTACGCGAACTGGAGAATGTGATCGGACACGCCTGCATGCTGGCGTGCGGAGAAGTCGTCGACGTGGCCGATCTTCCGCAATATATGCGGCAGGGGATGGCCGGCGCCTCACTCCAAGCCGCGCAGCCAACTAACGCGGATGGCAGCTTGTCTTTCGATGAGCAGGAGCGCCGCGTCATCGAGGAGGCCCTCGATCGCGCGGGCGGCAACCAGGTGCATGCCGCGCGCCTACTGGGGATCACCCGCGACAAGCTGCGCTATAAGATCAAGAAGCACAGCCTCCGATAGAACGCTACCGATATGGTCGTTAACGATCACTTCGCCCTTGACAATCGCCCCATCCCCGCGGTATATAGGTAGTGTGTCTACGGTAGACGATCCACGGGAACGCCTCGAATTCCTGCAGGGCACGCTGGAAGTCCTGATCCTGCGCAGCTTGCAAGTTGGCCCCAATCACGCATACGGGATCACCCAGTTTCTCGAGCGCCAATCCGGCGACGAATTTCTGGTGGACAACGGTTCCCTTTATCCGGCCGTGCAGCGCCTCTTGCAACGGAATTGGATCGCGGGGCAATGGAAGATGTCTCCCAACGGCCGCCGCGCTAAATACTACCGGCTCACTCCGGCCGGCCGTAAGCAACTGGTAGCCGCCACGTCGCGCTGGCAGCGTTTCGTCGAAGCTATGGGGCGTGTACTGGCTGCGGAAGGCTAAACGCGATGCGGGAATGGTGGTCCAAAGTAAGACGCCTCTTCACCGGCCGACCAGGCGACCTCGCCGCCGAAATCGACGCCGAAATCGATTCCCAGATGGAATTCGAAATCCAGGAGAACATCGCGCGCGGCATGCCGCCCGATGACGCCCGCGCCGCGGCCCGCCGGCACATCGGCAATCTAACGCAGATCCGGGAACAAGCCGTCGACGCTTGGCGTTTCCCGCCGCTCGAAACCATCGCGCAAGACTTACGCTACGGCATGCGCGGCATCCGGCGCGCTCCCGGCTTTTCGTTGGTCGTAGTGCTGACACTGGCGTTGGGTATCGGCGCGAACACCGCTATTTTCAGTGTGGTGAACGCGGTCCTGCTGCGCCCTCTGCCCTACCCTGCCGCCGAACGGCTCGTGGCGTTAGGCGAGTCGGATCCCAATGCCGAAGGCATCAGCGTCACCTGGGTCAACTACCAGCATTGGCGCGGTGAAAATCGCAGTTTCGAGGACATGGCCGGTTTCCGCACCGCAGGTCTCACTCTGACGGGTCGCGGCGAGCCGCTATCCACCCGCGCGGGAGTGGTCACCTACGGATTCTTCGGCCTGCTGGGCGCGCACCCCCTGCTAGGCCGCGCATTCAGACCCGATGACGACCAGCCGGGCGCCGCCGCCACGGTGGTCCTCGACTATCGATTCTGGGTTTCCAAACTGGCAGCCGATCCCGGCATCCTGGGTGCAACACTGGAGCTCGATGGCAAGCCCTACGAAATCGTTGGCGTCATGCCGCCTGGGCTGCGCTTCTTCGAGCGAGGCATAGATTACTATCTGCCGCTGCACCGGTTCGAAGGCGAGATCGTCGACCGCGGCCGGCACGGATCCATGCGCCTGCTGGCCCGCTTGAAGCCCGGCGTGACGCTGGCCGCCGCCCTCGCGGACCTGGATCTCATTATGCGCCGCCTAGCGAAGTCGGACCCCGGACCCGAGGATCAGCACCATGCGCACGGCACCTTTCTAGCCGATGCCACGGCAGGCGATCTACGCCCCAATCTGCTGCTCCTACTGGCGGCCGCGGGATTGGTCCTGATCATCGCATGCGCCAACGTGGCCGGCCTCGTGCTGGCGCGTGCCACGGTGCGCGCCCGCGAAATCGCCATCCGCGCCGCCATCGGCGCCGGAAGGAATCGCCTGGTCCGGCAACTGCTGACCGAGAATCTGCTGCTGGCGGCGTTAGGCGGGGGCGCCGGCGCCTTGTTGGCGCATTGGGGTTCGCGGGCGCTCATCGCCGCCGCGCCGCTCCCGATTCCCGGGCTCGCGGAAACCACTCTCGATTGGCGCGTGTTGCTGTTTGCCGTGGCCATCACCCTGCTTACCGGGTTGTTCACCGGCATCGCGCCAGTTTTCGCCGCCGGAAGATTAGACTTGGTTTCCGCCCTTAAAGACAGCTCCCGCTTGGCCACCGGACGGGGCGGCCAGCGGTCGCGGAGCGCGCTGGTGGTGGCGGAGATCGCCCTCACGCTGGTGCTGGCCTTCGCCGCAGGCCTGTTGCTGCGCAACCTGATCGCGGCCGAAACCGCCGACCCGGGTTTCGTACCCGAGCATGTGCTGGCGCTCGAACTGGCGCTGCCTTCCTCCAGTTACCGCAGCCCGCAAGAAATCAGAGGCTTCTACGACAGGCTGGAGCAGGACTTGAACGGCCTGCCGGCAGTCGTTTGGGTGGGCGCGGTGAGCTGCCCGCCAGCGGAGGGCGACTGCGGCGATTGGTTCTATTCCATCCTGGATCGCCCGGCGCCGCAGCCCGCGGAAGTGCCCATCGCTCTGTTCAACACTGCCGATCGCGATTATTTCGGCGCGATGCGCATTCCGCTACGGGAAGGCCGCGGGTTTGCGGACACCGACCGTCCCGCCGGGCCGCGCGTGGCCATCGTCAACGAAACCTTCGCGCGCAAATGGTGGCCAAAGGAATCGGCTGTGGGGCATCGCATCAAATCGGGAGGCCCTTATCGGGAAGGGCCCATCTACGAGATTGTGGGCGTATGCGGCGATGTGGGCCAGATGGGTCTGGGCACCGCGCCTTACCCCGAGATCTTCCTGCCTTTCTCGCAGTCGCCGAGCGCAGCGATGGCCGTAATGATTCGCACCGGCGGCGATCCGGACTCGCTTGCGCCCGCGGTACGCCGCAGTGTCACGGCCATTGACCGCAACCTGCCCATCCAAAGCTTGCGGCCTTTCACGCGAATTGTCGAAGCCTCGTTGGCCCAGCGGCGGTTCAGCACGCTGCTGCTGGCGTTGTTTGCGGGGCTGGCGCTGGCTCTCGCGGCAGTGGGAATATACGGACTGCTGAATTATTGGGTGCGCGTTCGGGAAAGCGAGATCGCTATCCGCTTGGCCTTGGGCGCGCCGCAGCCTTCCATTCTCCGGTGGGCCGGTTGGCAGGCTCTGCGCCTGTCGTCGATCGGCGCGTCGGCTGGCATGCTGGCAGGGTGGGTTGTCTCGCGCTGGCTGCGGAATCTCGTGTTTGGGATCGCAGATAACATCGCGACGCTTGCGGCCGCCGCCCTGGCGGTAGTCGCGATAGCCATGATCGCGGCGGCTATCCCCATTTGGCGCGCCAGCCAAGTCGATGCCGTGGAAAAACTGCGGAGCTTGTAGAGCGACTTCAGTTAGTAACGCGACGGGCTGCCGGCGCGCCTATAATTGATTATCGCTTCGGGTGCCGTGCGACTCGCAATCGTCTTTCTAACCTTGGTGTGTCCGTTGGTGGCGGCGGAGCCTGCGCTGCAACCGGTCACTGTGTGCGAAGTGATGCAGGATCTTTCCGCTTATGACGGCAAGGTGGTGGCGGTAGTGGGACGATTCTCCTCCCGCCAGGCCGGGCGCTGGCTCGGAGAACAGAAATGCGGCCGCAAGCTGGTCGCCGGCGGCCAGGAGTGGCCCAATGCCTTTTGGGTGGCGTACGATGCGGCAAGCGCGCCCGAGCCGCCTAGCGTTCTGGCCGTCG
>Ga0209333_1000690_pt1 | contig 17795 bp, 14 predicted proteins | sample BlaSpr_A8_OM2_O3_FD_187982 | JGI IMG/M metagenome (GOLD analysis project Ga0209333, IMG submission 187982) | Forest soil microbial communities from Thunder Bay, Ontario, Canada - Black Spruce, Ontario site 2_A8_OM2_O3 (SPAdes) (version 2) | ecosystem: Environmental > Terrestrial > Soil > Boreal... | reverse complement strand
CTATAAGCCAATCTCCCGGAATTACCGAGTGGGTGAAACAGGAGCCGCCGCTGCAAGGGCAGCTTCCGCCGCCGGTGCAGCCGGTCCCGGTGACGTTCGCGCCGGTGCTGTCCGTATAGCTTGTGGTGCCGGTAACTGCCGTCGGGCCGGCATTAAACTGGAGCGCCTTCAAAACCTCGTGGTACGGCCAAAGAAACAGGGTATTGTTGTAGAACGCGAGGCTGGTGACACGGTCGCAGTCAGCGGCTAGAGCGCCGCACGGGGAGTCCACCGCGATGAAAGGGAATATATTGCCAAGGTCGCCAGCTTGGTATCCGCCCATGTGGTCCTGCACCAGAAGGTAGCCATATCCGGCCTTGTCGGCAGTCACCGCGAGGTAGTTCGTGGAGGACTCAAAGAGCGCAATTCCAGACGTCGCCATGTCCCAGTCCTGCTCGTTAAGGAGCTCAAAGGTGTGATTGCAGGTGCCGTCAGTCTGTTTATCGTAGGCGCAGGAACTGAGGGCAAGCGGCGGTTGAATCACCGGCGAACAGGTGCTGGTCTCCCAGCAATCCCCGGGGCTGGGATGGCGCGATTTAGAGTCTTGCATTTGGAAAACCTCCGTTCGGCAGGTCGTTTGAGGCGAAGTGTTATTGAATCCCATTTGGGTATCCATCGTCCGCATCTGAGATAGAGTCTGCAATAAGTATAGTGCTTGCTGGCGGTAAGTCAAGAGAAAATTGCGGGCAATTTGCTCTAATGTCGACGCAAGAGGGCATAGATTGTAAAGAAGTTGTAAAGGATGGGAGGGCTTTGCTGCCGCATAACAGATACGGAATCATGCGGGCCGCACATCTCCCAACATGGCACCCACGCCGGCAAACCTCGCAGCGTACGGGCTAAATCCGCGGGTGCGATGGTGGGCAACTCCGCGCGGTGAGGAGCTTCGTGGCGGAACCGTACGGAGCGGAGGAGAAGGTGCGCCCAGGCATCAGTTACCCACCACAAACAAATGTCCGTCGTTTTGTGAATAGATCTTCCCATCGCCGCCGATCGAAGCGGGCGTATACGCCGCGCCCAAGGCGAGTTGCTGGAAGATCTCCTGTATCGCCGATCCGCCCTGCTGGATGGCGAACAGATTGCCGTCTTCGCTATTGGCGTACACTACGCCGTTGGCATCTATGGCCGGACTGTTCACGCACCATTCAAAGCCGGCCGGATGGTCCGATACGCAAGTCAAGGTGCCGTCCGGGTTGCGCGTGCAGCTATCGGTATTCGTGTTCTGAAAGCTCCACTCGATATTCAGGTTCGCGTCAAGCTGGGTCACGAAGTACTGTTCCGGCGAAGCCGGGTTGTTAGTCGTGCGATCCGTGGGACAAAACGTAGCGTCGTCGCAGTAAGAACCGAGGCCGCCGTAGTGGTTGTTCTTAGTCACCAGCGACCAGGTATCGCCGTGCGGGTAAATGGCCGGCGTAGTGTCCCAGCCGAATCCGAATGCGCCGAGGTAATTGCCGCCGGCATCGAAGTGCATCAAGTGACCCTGGGCATAGTTGTAGCGGTTCCAGGTACCGAAAAGGATCGTGCCATCGGGCGCGACCACGGGCGTGGCCGACGCGTCGTCCAGCACGCTGCCATCGCCGGGCTGATTGGTCAACGGATCGACGCCCTGCAAAGCCCCTGCTGCGCATCCGCCAGGAGCGCCATTGGGCGGAAGCCAGCCTCCGTCGGCCACAGAGACTCCGCAACCGTCGTGGAAGCGGTTGCGCAAAGAGGCAATCCACTTCAGGCTGAGATCGGGATTCAGCGCCACCAGGAAGGAAGAGCGATCGTTGAAGTGCGCACGGCTGACCGTGTAAATGGTTCCATCGGGAGCGACCGCAGGAGAGACGTTCAGCGCGGCACGCTGGCTGCCGCACGTGCTGGTCTCTGGAACCGCGGTGGTCGAAGGCGGCCACGGCAGCTGCGAGGTATCGAAAGAGGTGACGCACTGGCTGGTGGAGTTGGGCGCTTGAGACGATGTCAGGCTCTGATAGGTGGCCATCGTGACCGCGCCGGCCGAACTGATCTTCACCAGCCAGGAATTTGTGGCATCGTTGCCATAGAAACCGTTGGTAGTGACCACCTGGATCGCGTTGTAGTATAGATTGCCGCCGGAGTCCACAGTGATGGGGCCAGTCTCATAAGTGTTCGGATCGGTTCCAAAGGGAGCGAAGCGCTGAACCAAGGCGCCGCTCGCCTTGTTCAACTCGATCACGCTGCCACTGGCGCCCGGAAGATATACGACGCCGTTGCCCAGCGCGGCGTGAAACACCGGTTCCCAAAAATCGTTGCTCGATCCCGGCGCTTTCCAGTCGCTCGCCGTTTCCCACTGCTGAACGAGTTGGCCGCCCTGCCATGTAAACTTGTTCTCGCCCCAGATTTCAGTTGCGAACGTGCCGGCTTGGTAGCTGCCGGACTTATATTCCATATATACGTCGTTGCCATCGACCAGCGGGACCTGATAATGCGCGACCAGTTCGTCGTAGTTAGCGGATTGTTCCTCCGGCACCAGCGGGTCATACACGATGTTCGCCAGGATTTCGCTCAAGCTCTGCCCAGCCACGCTGGGGTTGCCGGTGTGTTGCGCGTTCTGGGCCCACTGGGGCCAACCCGTGCCGACGGCAATGGTGGTTTGGACCGCGCCGGTCACACCGCCGATTTCGATCTCGATCGACGCCGCATTCGCGGCAGGCTGGGTGGAGGGCATGGTGACGTTGATCTGATACACGCCCACGAATTGCGGCGACAATCCCGCGAAGGTAACCGGCGCGGCAACGCCGGCGATCATTACCGTAGGCGGAGACGCCAAGTTGCGCAGCGCGTCCATTGAGTTGTCGCCGGTAGTGGCGGGCGGGTTCACCGCGCCAAATCCGCTGCCCCAAAGAACCAGTGAGTCGCCGGGGACTGCCGGGTGGCTTGCGATGCCGGGAACCGCGCCGGCGGGCGCGGCCAGCGAGCCATCCGGATTGACGGCTACGGCATAGCCTCCGATGGTGAATAAGCCGGGGGAGAAGGCCGCCACCTCGACGTCTTGCGGCGGCGAGGCTGCCGTGCCGTTCGAGACCACTACGCTCACCGCACCGGTTGCGGAAATCTCCCAGGGGAGTTGCGCGTTAATCTGCCGCGGCGAGACGTAAAGTAATGGAGCGGCGATGCCGTTGAAGCTCACCGAGACGCCTCCCAGTGTAAACGGCAAGGGGATGACGCCGGCGGATGCGTTACCCGAGGCAAGGTTGGAGCCGAAAATGGACACCAGCGAACCGGGCGCCACCGGACCTTTGAAAGAGGCTGCGTCCACCACTCCCCCGGGCTCGACCATCGGCGCCTGGGCGGTCGCAGACACTACCTGCACCAGCAGAAGACTGCACAAAGCGAGTACCCTCATGCGCGGAATTCTACCACGCGCAGGCATCCAGCTTCACGTTCCCCCTGGACCGCGGTCTACCCCACAAATTCAACCCGGCTAGGCGCCCTCGCCACGCGCTGCTATAACGGGATGGTCGCGAGTTCCGCTCCGCGCGTGCGGAATTCGTAGCGTTCAATCTTGACGGCAGCCTCCCCATTCCCGCTATGCAATATCCAACCGAAGATCTCCAGTTTCATACGGCAGGTGTTGTGCAGCATGGCCGGCCAGTCCACCGACAGTCGCATTTTCTGGCCCCGCTTGAGCGGTTGCTGGATCGTTAACCGTACTTCGCGACTGCTGATTTCGAGCGTCTTGCCTACACCAACGGCAAAGATCCGGCTGCCCTTCACGCATTGGTAACGGACCGCCTGTTGAATGGGAAACCGGCGCCGCGAGTGCTGCGCATCGCCAGCCCCTAAAACGTTGTTCATCGTGGACATTGGAACCTTACTCCCACCGCCTCACGCAAGCATATCACAGCATAAAGATTCTGTAAAGTTTATTGCCTACGAGCAGCGGGCCGCCCGTCACAAGGTGATATATTATGACCCTGCCATGCGGAATCTTTCACTTGGGCTGCTTTCGGCCGGCTTGCTGTGCGCGCAGGTCGATTTCAACGCCCTCAAAGAATTGAAGTACCGGAATATCGGCCCATTCCGGGGTGGACGCGCGGTGGCGGTAGCCGGCGTCACCAGCCAACCCCCCACTTATTATTTCGGCGCCACCGGCGGCGGCATCTGGAAAACCATCGATAGCGGCGCGACGTGGGTCCCGGTCTCGGACGGCCAACTGAAGAGCGGATCGGTGGGCGCGCTGGCGGTGTCGGAATCGGACCCCAACGTGATCTATGCGGGCATGGGTGAAGCCTGCGTGCGCGGTAACGCGGCCAATGGCGACGGCGTTTACAAATCCATCGATAGCGGCAAGACCTGGAAACACCTGGGCCTCGCCGACAGTTATCACATTGGGCGCATTGCGATCCATCCGCGCAATCCCGACATCGTGTTCGTGGCGGCGCTGGGCCACCTGTTCGGCCCCAACGAGGAGAGGGGCGTGTATCGCTCAAAGGACGGCGGCAAGACCTGGCAGAAAGTGCTGTACCGCGACCAGGACACGGGCGCCGTGGATCTGGCCATGGACCCGTCGAATCCCAATCTGATCTATGCCACTCTCTGGCAGATCCGCCGCAAGCCGTGGACCTTCGAAAGCGGCGGCAAAGGCAGCGGACTGTTTCAATCCACCGACGGCGGCGATACCTGGAGCGAGATCACGCGCAACGACGGGTTGCCCAAAGGCTTGCTGGGACGCATCGGCGTGACCATTTCGCCGGCCGATCCGGAACGCGTGTGGGCCATTGTGGAAGCCGCCGAGGGCGGAGTTTTCCGCAGCGACGATGGCGGCAAGAAGTGGCACAAGACCAACTCGGAAAATAATCTGCGCCAGCGCGCCTGGTATTATTCGCACATCTTCGCGGACCCCAAGAGCGCCGAGACGGTCTACGTGCTGAACACATCCATGTGGAAGTCCGTGGATGGCGGCAACAAGTTTTCCATGATTCGCGCGCCGCACGGCGACAGGCATGCTTTGTGGATCGCGCCCAACGATCCGGACCGCATGATCGAAAGCGACGACGGCGGCGCCACGGTTTCCAGCAACGGCGGCCGCACCTGGTCGAGCGAGGACGATCAGCCCACCGCGCAGTTTTACCGCGTGGCGCTGGATAACGATTATCCCTATCACGTCTACGGCGCGCAGCAGGACAATACCACCGTGCGCATCGCCAGCCGCAGCGACGGGCGCGGCATCGGCGAGCGTGACTGGTATGACGTGGGCGGGGGAGAGAGCGGATGGATCGCCCCCGACCCGCGTAATTCGCAGATCGTCTACGCCGGTTCCTACGACGGCTACCTGACGCGCTACGACCACTCCACCGAACAGTTCCGCAACGTCAGCGTGTGGCCGGACAATCCCATGGGCTATGGCGCAGAGGGCATGAAGTACCGCTTCCAATGGGATTTTCCGCTGCTGTTTTCCCTGCACGATCCGGCCAAGCTGTGGGCTGGCGGCAACATCCTGTTCGAGACCACGGACGAAGGGCAAAGCTGGAAGCCCATTAGCACCGACCTGACGCGCAACGACCGCAGCAAGCAGGGGCCGGCGGGCGGCGAGATCACCAAGGACAACAGCGGCGTGGAATATTACGATACGATCTTCACCCTTGCGGAGTCGCCGCTGCAAGCAGGTTTGATCTGGGCCGGGTCGGACGACGGCTTGGTCCACGTTACGCGCGATGGCGGGCAGCACTGGATGAATGTCACGCCGAAAGAGATGCCCGAGTGGATCCAAATCAATTCCATCGAAGCTTCGCCGCACGATGCGCAGACCGCTTACATCGCCGCGACCATGTATAAGTGGGACGATTTCCGGCCGTACCTGTTTGTCACTCACGATACCGGCAAGAGTTGGACGCCCATCAATCGTGGCATCCCGGACCATTCGTTCACGCGCGTGGTGCGGGAAGATCCCAACCGCGCGGGGCTGCTGGTGGCGGGCACGGAAACCGGCATGTCCATTTCCTTCAACGGCGGTGGGGATTGGCAGTCCTTGCAGCTCAATCTGCCAGTGGTTCCGATTACGGACCTGGCGTTCCACAAGCGCGAACAGGAGTTGGTGGTGGGCACGCAAGGGCGGTCGTTCTGGATTCTGGACGATGTGCCGCTGCTGTATCGGTTGTCGGCGGCGGCGCTCAAGGAACCAGCGCACCTGTTCCAGCCGAAGGACGCTGTGCGCGGCGCGCGCGGCGGTTTTTCAATCCCGTCGGCCGCGCCGCTAGGCCAGAATCCCGCGGGCGGCGTGGCGATCTATTATTCGCTGGCCGCCAAGCCTAAGGAGAAGGAAGAGATCACCCTCGAAATCCTCGACGGCGACGGCAAGCCTGTGAAGAAGTATTCGAATGTGGAGAAGAAGGACGAGGGTCCCGGCGACCCTGAAGAAGAGGCCTTCGGGCCGCCCAGGGGTGCGGAGAAGCTGCCGGCCGAAGCCGGCTTGAACCGTTTTGTTTGGAATCTGCGCTACGAAGACTCGACCAAGTTTCCCGGTCTGATCATGTGGGCGGGCAGCGTGACGGGGCCCACCGCGGCGCCCGGCAAGTACACCGCGAAGCTCACGGCGGCCGGCCAGAGCCAGACGCAGTCTTTTACCGTTCGGCCGGATCCGCGCGTGAAGACGCGGCCGGAAGACCACGCCGCGCAGCTTGCGCTGGCGCTGCAGCTTCGCGACAAATTGAGCGCGGTCAACCAAGCCGTGATCGAGATCCGCGAGGCGAAGAAGCAGCTCGAGCGCTATGCGAAGGAAGATAAGGTCGCCGTCGCCGCCAAGGCTCTCGACAAGAAACTGGCCGATGTCGAAGAAGCGCTTTACCAGACGAAGCTGAAGGCGGGCGAAGACGCGCTGAACTTCCCCATCAAGTTGAACAACAAGCTGGCGGCGCTGAAGGATGACGTGGAGGAGAGCGACACCGCACCCACGCGGCAGGAGCAGATGGTTTACGAAGATCTCGCCACGCAATCGAACGCGGAGTTGGAGAAGCTGAAGGAGCTGATGGAGGGCGATCTGCCCGCGTTCAATAAACAGGTCCGCGACGCCAACATTCCGGCGGTCGAAGTGAAATAGCGAGGGCTGCCGGTGCGGGAACCCGCGTGGGCATTGTGGCGGCTACCCAGGTTTTCCGGAGATTTTTCAGCCAACCGGACACCAACAAGGTGGACCCATCGGGACCTCAGGTCTTCAAGAACTTGCCGATGGACCGTGTCGCCTGCCGGATGCGATGCTCGTTTTCCACCAGCGCGAAGCGTACGTGCCCCTCGCCCAGAGGGCCGAAGCCGATCCCAGGCGAGACGGCTACCAGCGCTTTCTCCATCAGCAGTTTGGCGAACTCCAGGGACCCCTCCGCGCGATAGCGCTCGGGCACCGGCGCCCACACGAACATGGTGCCGCGCGGCTTTTCCACCGGCCAGCCGGCCCGCGCCAGACCGCTCACCAGCACATCCCGGCGCTTCTGGTAAATGGCGCAGATCTTGCGTGTATCTTCGTGGCACTCCCGCAAAGCGATGATCGACGCAATTTGTATCGGTTGAAAAACGCCGTAATCCAGGTAGCTCTTGATGCGCGCCAGCGCCCCGATCATGCGCGGATTTCCCAGGCAGTAACCCACCCGCCAGCCCGCCATGTTGTAACTCTTGGACATCGAGAAGATCTCCACCGCCACTTCCTTGGCGCCCTCCACTTGCAGGATGCTGGGCGGCTTGTAGCCGTCGAAGCCCAGGTCCGCATACGCGAAGTCGTGCACCACCAGCGTGCCGTGGCGGCTGGCCATCGCCACGATTTCGCGGAAGAAATCGAGTTCCACGCAAGCCGTCGTGGGGTTATGCGGAAACGAGATCAGCAGCAGCTTGGGTTTGCGCGTGGAAGTGCGGTAGAGATCATCCAGCCGGTTCAGAAATTCCGCCGGGCTGGGCATGGGCAGCAGGCAGGCGTGGCCTTCCGCCATGATCACGCCGTATTGATGAATCGGATATGCAGGGTTCGGCGAGACCACCGCGTCGCCCGGCCCGACCACCGCGAACAGCAGATGCGCCAACGCGTCCTTGGCGCCGATGGTGACGATGGCTTCCGTCTCGGAATCCAGGTCCACTGCGTAATTCGTCTTGTAGCGCTGCGCGATTTCCTCGCGCAACCTGGGGATGCCCCGCGAAACCGAATAGCGATGGTTGCGCGCATTGCGGACGGCTTCCACCATCTTGCTCACCACCACGCGCGGCGTAGCGCCGTCCGGATTGCCCATGCCCAAGTCGATCACGTCCTGCTGCGCCGCGCGCGCCCGCGCCCGCATCTCGTTGATCACCGCGAACACGTAAGGAGGCAGTTTTTGGATTCGGTAGAACTCTTCGGAACTTTGAGCCATTTATTATATTTTACGCACGGCCTGGGTGCATATGCCTGAAACGCCATACGGCCAATACATCCTTACCACCGGTGACGGGATCGTGGGGCAGATTGAAATGGTCTGGGGCAGATTCTGGTATGAATCGAGATTCCAAGGCATCCAGCCCGTCGCCGACGTGGGACCCGGCCGTTGCTGGTTCACGCGCCAGAACCCCAGCGCCATCGTGGCCATCGATAATGCGCCGGACCTGGTCGAGCACTACGCCGCCCACCGGCTGCATATCACTCTGGGCAGCGCTTATGAGATCCCTTTCCCCGATGCTTATTTCCAGGGCGTATTCTGCTGCTGGCTGTTCGAGCATCTGCCCGATCCCGCGCGCGCCATCCTGGAGATTTATCGCGTGCTGAAGCCCGGTGGCCGGTGTTGCATCGTGGTTCCCACGCCGGCGGACATGGTGGCGTTCTACGCGGACTACACGCACATTCGTCCTTTCACCGTCACGTCGCTCGGCCAGTTGGCGGCCGCCGGCGGCTTCGCGCGGGCGCGCACGGAGAATCTTCCTTTCACGCGCGGCATGCGGTACATCTACCGCCATTTCGGCGCGGCGGCCAGCTACCGCTACATGCTTTTCGCCGACCGCTACTTGCGCCATCTTGGCATTTGCAACCGGGATCACCTGGTGCTGGACGCCTGGAAATAAAAGTGGGCGGGCATCCAAGCCCCACTTCCTAATTCCGGATTAATACGCAAAGGGTCGCCGCGGTCGTCATATTCCTATCCGCAAGCATCTGAATCACGCGTCCTGGATATGTAAGGCTATGCTCAAAAGTCTTTGTAGACGACTGGATCGACTTAATAACTTGCCCTGCGCCGAAAGCCGCCTTGTGGAATCCAGCCATCCCGATCAACACGGTTTGGGTGATGGCAAAGTATGCGGCCATCAACATGTATTGGGCGGCCATACTCGATGGCGCCCGATCGTTCGATAGCCGGCGGTTGCTTTCCGGCGTCCCCATCGGGAACAGAGTCCTTTGCACGTAATTGACCAGGTAATGTTCGAGTATGTGCTCGTGTCGGCTCATAAATGGAGCATAATACTGCGCATATACTTCGGCCTACCTGTACCCGATCTCGTCATGGTCGATTCCATCGTCCATTGGATGCCGGCCATAAACTCCTTGTAGCAGTCTGGCAAAGAGCGCGAGTTGAAGTCTGAGCCGATACGCGCGACAATCAACTCCAACACCACCTCAAGTTGAGCGGCCGGTTGTGCCGGACAGTTGGCCAAGGAATCGCCGTCTATACGATTCCGAATAACGTTCAAACATTCCGGTCCCTGGCTCGGCTTCCCGCTTCATCCAGCTCTTCGCAAAGACATCCAAGCATGAAGAGACGTCTCCAAATGGGATGCGAACGGTCCTGCAGCAGCGCGATCGCCAGTCGCCGAACGTCCCGAAAAAAAACGTATGGCTCGGGAGCATCCTTCAAGCTGGAGGTGTCGACCGAGGGAACGTTCGCAGGACGGATTAAGCCATCCTGGTACTCGCGTTCGTCGAACTCCATCGGCTTGGGGTCCAGAAGCGCCACTCTTGCCGCCTCGGGACAAGATAGGTCTAAAGACCGCCGCAACACATCGCCTACCTGATTCATCACGCGCGGATACGTCGCGCACGTGTTCGGCAGGTAATCCTCGCCCAGCCTCCCTTGTATCGAACAGAGACCCTCCCACAAGAACGGGCACCTTCCTCGATTGAAGGCGATCTTGGCGTAATCGTCGCCATTTGAACTCTTTTCACTGATGCTGACGAGAGTGCGCAGTGACGGCCCGCACTCCGCGTCGGAGCAGCTTTGGTATTTCTCGTAGGTTGGTTTGTCGACGTGCACAATCCACCCGACGCAGCACGTGTCCTCGCAATCGGCGCCGATGCAGCGGAAAGCGTCGAAATGACGCGGCTGAAACAGTTTCGCCGGCCTCATTGGTTTGAGCATAGCACCGGGCCTTGGGAGCAACGGCGGTTAATCGACTGAAAGGAACCCCGGCGGCGCGACATTTCCGTGGTGTGAAACCAATTCTCTGCCTCTCGCTGTTCTACGCCGCTGGACTATGGGCTGACCAGGATCGGGAGCGCGCGGCCATCGACAAGGCCATCGCCGCCCTCAACGACCCGGCCCGGCGCGCCAAGGTGCTAACTACGGACGCGGATTCCACCGTGGACTTTGACCGGCTCATCGATCTTCATCGACAACACCCTTGGTCTTTTCCCGTCGCGATTGGGATAAACGAGCCGTGGACCGAGTTGACCGTTCCGCGTGTGGTGAGCGGCAGCATCCGGTTCATCGCGAAGGATGTGGCCATCGTGGACGGCGCCAGCACGATCCGGGGAGCGGTGACGCTCGCGCCGCGTGTGCCGCTCCTGTTTGTGATGAAGAAGGAAGGAGATGAGTGGCGCATAAGTGCTTGTAGGGCAGGTCGGCAACATGCGGGCCGATTGTTAATCGGCCCTTTCGCGCCGATCCTCAATAGGCGCACGAAGCCAACTTATCCCTGACACTGCCTTCGCCAGTGCTGCCATCCGAGCGCCTGCGGCCCAGGTCGGATCGCTTCCCGCTGGGTCCTCACGTCGCGCAAGAGACTCACAACCCTTGCATCAGTTCCTCGACGCCGATCGAAAACCCCGGCATCAAATCCACAGTGATTGCATCCGCGCCCCGCAGGGTCAGCGTGCGGCGCGCGCCGTAGATGGCGAGTTCCCGAGTGGACAGCGAAAACAGCCAGACCTCGGCCGTTCCCGATTTCAAATAGCGCTCCTTCTTCGCGAGAAGTCCGTCGTATGTGTCCGATGGGGACGCAATCTCAATGGCAAGGTCAGGGACGAAGCGCTGCACGCGCCGGTCCAGGTCGAGTAGCGCTGCTTTGGCCGGTCCCATAACGCTCACATCCGGCCCATGCGCATTGCCCAGAAAATCGAATTCCTGTTCGGCAATAGCGGTCCCAAGACCGCGTTCCGTCATCCAAGGCAGCATCAGCGCAACGAGCCAGTCCCGAAGCTTGTTATGCCGGGGTGTGTTTCCGGACACGTCAACCAGTTCCCCCTCGACCAGCTCGTGGTTTTCGGCAGCTTCGGCCGGGAGCAGCTCAAAATCGTCGATCGTGAGCAGGGTGCTGGTCGCCATAGCTGTATTTTACACGACCTCGGTACCAATGGACGGCTCAGTAAGCCTCGCCGCGGTTATCAATGCCATGGACCCGTACGACATCCGGAGAATCGAGGTCAAAGAAGATCCGCCACTTGCCAACCCGGAGGCGGTATAGCCCTTCGCGATCAGTCAGCCGCTTGACATTTCCATCGCCGACGCTGCCATAGCGGGTCAAGGCAAGGAGAATGCGCATTGCAGTTTCGCGATCCAGCCGCCGCAGATCGGACCGCGCGGCTGGCTCCCAAACAAACCGTTTCACACACCAAACTCCCGCAGGATCTCCTCATGCGGGATGCCGGGTGACGGGTGGGCGCGCGCGGCATCGATGCGCGCCAGCATCTCCGAGTCGACCGGCTGTTCGTCATGCGCGATCAGGAACTCCAGGTATCGTGCCGCCGGCGTGACTTCCGACTCCGGCAGGCGATTGACCAGTTCGTGCAGTTGCTCTTTGCTCATTGGACGGCGCCTCCGCCGCTATAAGAATTCTACCGCGATGAGGTCGCACACCTCACTCCGCCATCCAACTCCACGCCCTTCGGTCACATCTGCTCACGTTGCGATAGCCACCTGCGAGATAACTGCTGAATGGCTGTTGAATCCCGTGAGACAGAGAGACAGGCGGCGAAGACGTAATAGCAGTCTGACGCTGAAAGCCTCCCCGAGGGCTGCGCACCAAGTCCCATGGATCCCAAGCTTATCCGATTGCGATTCAAGAACATTCGGGCTACTCCAATGCCGTCACGTCAGGATCGCCTCTGGAAGGCGAGCCCGGGAAGTTTCAAATGGGCGGGACCTGAAAAGTCACGGGAACGGAAAAAGCCGCTAGTGGTCACCCCACCTTTGGTGGGCGTCCTTCTGGATTTGATCAAGTTCGGCCTTGATTGCGCCAATTTCCGTGTCCAGCTCTTGCATGCCAGGGCAGCGCCTTGTCAATAACGGTCTCCCCTCACCGTCCAAGACCCATTCTCTAAGGCGTATGACGTATTGCGCTGGCACTGAAAGGCGAGCGTCAGGACGTTCGTCACGGATCAGCTCAAGCTTAGCCATGAATCAATTGTAGTCATTCTGGGAGGGGTCCTCCCGGGCGTCGAGAGCCACCTTTGGCTTCGCCGTTCTCGATTCTCTGCACATGCTCATTCCGCCGCTGTTTTCCAATCATCACGAAGGTCCCGATCGGCCACGGAAACAGAACCGCGTATTCTGTTCCACCGGCGCGCCAGAAAGCGGAAGCTCCGGATTGGCAGAAAAGAGCTACCCTGATTCTAATGCCGCCCGGCTGGACGAACCCATTTGCGCAATTCCTAAACGACGCTCATTCGGTGTTTCGCAAGATACCGCAACAACCTGAAGTGCGCACTGATGCCACCCTCCTACCCACCTTCGTAGAGGTATCGGAACACCGCCGATTCGTGTTTGACATCGTTGATCGAACCGAGGCGCTGGCCGCCACGTTCGACCGCCTGCGAGCGCTTTCTGAGGCGTACATTCACAGCCGACAAAAGACGAACCAGGTCATAGCAGGGCAACGTGCGGGCGATCCGGACCTCACCTATTTTGACGTTTCGGATGAACATGGTAGAGAACGCGATCAGTACACGAGGGAGGCACGCGCCCTTGTCGCATTCGCCTACTATGAGATGAGCACAGTCGTAGCGCTATTGGGCAAACGGTTCAAACCTCTGCCCTCCCATCTCGAATATTTAGGCGGAGTCCGCAACAAGATTTTGGCTCACCCGCGCCGCAACGCTTTTGTCAAAAACTCCAGCTCAGCGCTGACGGTGGGTCCAATCCTTCATGCCCATTTGGTGGGGGCGGAGTCCTGGGTGCCCCTCATCAGGGGCTGGTACCTCCAGAAGCTGATGGATGCTGGCGGGTGGCTGGAAGATAATGATGGAGTTGCATCAAACATTGCTTTGCTCCGCAGCGAAGCTCGGGTCGAGGATTTCACTTTGATAGACCGTCTGCGACTCAAGAGCTATATAATCCGAGAGCCTGACCTACTCAAAAGCGCAAGTGAAATGGCCGACCTGCTAAAAGCGAGATTCCTCCAAGAGATACGGGGTGCCTGCCGTCCCGCAAGACTGAGGGTCGGGACCGCGCGCAAATTTAGACAGGTGCCTTGACGTAGTGTTCAAATCCCGAATCGCCCGCCAATATTTCAGAGCGGATCCCTTGTTGAGACGCATGGCGAGGCCGGTTGAGGGGGCTTGCCCGGCAACAACGGTACGCGGCGCTTATGTGGGAAGCGCCTACAAGCAAAAGCAGCCAAGCAACACAGGACGGCCCCCAATGCAGTGCAGGTAGGCGGGAACGCCATGAAGACTAGTGGGGCGTCACGCCAGCGCCCACTACCGCTGGCTCAACCCGCCATCCACCGCCATAATCTGACCCGTAATAAAGTTACTAGCCCCCAAAAAATAAACCACCGCGCCCGCCACCTCATCCGGAGTGCCCCCACGCAAGGCTGGCGTAGCTTGAATCATCCTCGTAGCCTCCGAGTCCAATTCCCCGAACGGAATCACTCCCGGCGCCACCGAATTCACCGTAATCTCCGGCGCGAACGCCTTGGCCAACGCCCGCGTCAACATGATCACGCCGGCCTTCGACGCGCAGTAATGCGCGTGGTCCGCCCAGGGCCGCAGCCCGCCCAGCGAGCTGATATTCACGATCCGCCCGCCGCCCGACTTGCGCATCAAACGCGCGCCGCTCTGGCAACAGAAGAACACCCCCTTCAGGTTGACGGAGTGGATGAAATCCCAGTCGGCTTCGGTGACCTCCAGCGGATCGCGCCGCGTGAAGCGTGCCGCATTATTCACTAAGCCGTCCAGCCGGCCGAACGCGCCGTCAATCTCGCCGAACATGCGCTCGATCTCCGCCACGCTTTCCAGATTCGCCCGAAAAACCGGCGCTCCCCCGCATTCGGCCGCAGTCGCCCGCGCTTCCGCTTCCGACTTCCCATAGTGAATCGCCACGCGCGCGCCTTCGCGCGCCAGCCGCAACGCGATCCCGCGCCCGATACGCTTGGCCGCGCCGGTAACCAATACGACTTTGTCCTGCAAGCTAGACGGCAAATTAGATGGTGGGTTCTCCATGCACTTCCACTCCCTCCGGATCTACACCCTCGCACGCGGGCTCGGGCAGCCGCCCCCTCCAGTTCGCCCAGCCCCAGAAGATCGCGGTCGTCGAGCTGAGCACGCCCGCAATCGCGCCAATCGCGCGCGGATCGTAATACTGCGATGCAATCCCCGCGAGCATCATCGAAACCATCATGGTAGACCAGACCATCGATTCCATGGTGGCAAACACCCGTCCGCGGAATTCGTTGGCCACGTGCCGCAGTAGCTGCGAATAATTCAGCACCGAGCTCACCGCCACGGCCGCGCGCGATAGCGCAATGAAAACCAGCGCCGCATGAAAATTCCGCATCTGGCTGAACAGCACATATGCGCCGCCGTGAATCGCGTAGCACACCACCACCGCCCGCTTGTAGCCATCGAAGCTCAGGCGCTCGCCCAGGCGGTGCCCCACCAGGCCGCCAATCATCAGCCCGATGCCCGCGCAGCCCCACACGATGCCGATGCCGGCCGGTCCGCGATTGAAGACGATCTCGCCGAAGATGCTGAACAGAATCTGCGCCGCGCCGCCGCCGGTGGCCCAGCCCACGCCAATCAGCGCGATGCCGAAGATCAGCGGATGCGCGCGCATGTAGCGCAGACCCTCGGTATATTCGTGCCAAGGCCGCACCACGTCGCTTTCCGTGAGCGACTCGCGCTTCGGCCGGAAACCATCACCCGCCAGAAACAGCCGCGAAATGCAGATCGCCGAAACCACGAACGACAGGGCGTTGCCCACAAAGGCCCACTGATAGCCGAAACTCGCCACGCTGGCGCCCCCCAGAAAAGTGCCGATGGTCAGCGTCATCCAGCCGGTGGTTTGCGTCAGCGAATTGGCCGTGTGCAACTCGTCCTTGGTGGCGATGCTGGGCAGAATCGCCGACCGCCCGCTGGTGAAAAACGGCGAGGCGAACATCAGGAGGGCGCTCAGGAAGTACAGCAGCCAGGTGTCGTGACGGTGAATCGTCAGGATGAAGCCCAGGGCCAGCACCGCGCGGATCACATCGCTCGCGATCATCACATGTTTGCGGTTCAGCCGGTCGAGCAGTACACCCGCGATAGGTCCCGCCAGCACCGCCGGAATTGCGCGCGATAGCATCACGCCGCTCACCACCAGCCCGGAGCGCGTGTTCGCAAGCGCCAGGCTGAACACCGCGATGTTGTTGAAGTGATCGCCGATCTCGCTGACCACTTGCCCGATCCAGGTGTAGCGGTAGTTGCGATTGCCGCGCAGTAACTCGAGAAACGAAGCCATCAGCCGCGCTCCGCGAGATATACGCCGCCGAGGATCGCCACACCGCCGGCGATCACTGGCGTTCCCAGGGTCTCGCCTAAAATGGCGACGCCCATGATCGATGCGAACACCGGCTGTAAGTAGGAGAATGCCGACACGCGCGAAGCCGTCATGTGGGCTAGGGCGTGATAGTAAATCAGGTACGCGATCACCGACGGAAACAGCGCCATGTAAATCGCGGCGAGCCATGCCCCTGCGCTGACGTTCGCCAGCGGCTGGTGCGCGGCTTCCCAAAGCGTCAATGGCAGCAGCGCCACCGCGCCGCCCACGTAGGCGTACGTGTTCATGGTGATGGTGCTGTATTGCGCCGTCACCTCTTTGCCGAACACGGTGAAAAGGGCGAAACACAGTCCCGCAAGCAGCACCACGGCATCGCCGATCCAGGTTGCGCCGGCGCCGGTAGCCGGCTCAAAAGCCTTCAGCATTGCCACGCCTCCGAGTGCGATCGCCATCCCGAAGGCCTTGCGTGCCGTGATGCGTTCCTGGCCCCGCAGCCCCGCAATAATCAGTACCTGTATCGGAGTAAGTCCGATGAGGATCGCCGCGTGCGCCACGCTGGTGCGGCTAAGGCCCACAACGAACAGGACCTGATTGAGCGTCACGCCGAACAGCCCCAACATTAGAGGCCGCACTGCGTCGCGGGGACCGCTCCCTGACGGTCGTGGCTCAGTGAGTCGCGGCTCGGTAAGCCGCTCCCACAAATACACCGGCAATATCGTCACGCCCGCAAACACAATCCGCAACCCAGCGAGTAACATCGGCGAAAATTCGCGCAGCGCGATCTTCCCCGCAATATAATTGCCCGACCAGAACACCACCATCAGGAGGATGAGGGCGTAGAGTACAGCGGCGCCGTTCAACCGGCGGACTCCTCCCGGACCGTAATCGACCGGATGTAATCGTGGTCCAGCGCGTAGCCGAATCCCGGCTCGCCTGAAACCCGAATAGTTCCCTGGGGCGTGGTCTCGACCGGCGGCACGATAATATCGCGCGCCCAATAGCGCTTGCTGGCCGACACATCGCCCGGCAGCACGAAATTAGGCAGCGTGGACAGCGCGATGTTGTGCGCGCGGCCCACGCCCGCTTCGAGCATCCCGCCGCACCATACCGGCACTCCCGCCGCCTGCGCCACATCGTGAACGCGCTTGGCCTCGCGGAAACCACCCACGCGCCCCAACTTTATATTGATGATGCCGCAAGCGTGCAGCCGGATGGCTTGCTCGGCATGATGCGCGGACCGAATGCACTCGTCCAGGCAAATTGGCGTATCCAGCTTAGCCTGCAGCACGGCATGATCGATGATGTCGTCGTGCGCCAGCGGCTGCTCGATCATCATCAGGTAAAACTCGTCGAGTTGCTTCAAATGGGCGGTGTCATCCAGCGTGTAGGCCGAATTTGCGTCGGCCATCAGCTTGATCGCGGGAAAACGCGCGCGCACTTGCCGGACCGCATCCACATCCCAGCCCGGCTTGATCTTCATCTTGATGCGCTGATAGCCCGCGGCCAGCTCGCGCTCGATTTTCTCCAGAAGCTGGTCCACCGAATCCTGGATGCCGATGGAAACGCCGCACGGAATCTCCCGCCGCGCGCCGCCGCCGATGGTTTGCCACAACGGCTGGCCCGCGAGGCGCGCCGCCAGGTCCCACACCGCCGCCTCCAAGCCGCCGCGCGCCATCTTGTGGCCGCGGATATGCGCGGTCAGCGGCGCGACATCTTCCGCACCGGCCAAGTCCCGGCCCAGCACGCGCGGAATCCCATAGTCGCGCAGGATCAGCCACGCCGAATCGGTCCACTCCTCGTTATAGAAAGGACTCTCGCCCG
>Ga0209333_1000685_pt1 | contig 17865 bp, 17 predicted proteins | sample BlaSpr_A8_OM2_O3_FD_187982 | JGI IMG/M metagenome (GOLD analysis project Ga0209333, IMG submission 187982) | Forest soil microbial communities from Thunder Bay, Ontario, Canada - Black Spruce, Ontario site 2_A8_OM2_O3 (SPAdes) (version 2) | ecosystem: Environmental > Terrestrial > Soil > Boreal... | reverse complement strand
CTAAGTGGGGCGGACCTCCGCCTGCCAAATCAGTTTCTCCACGATAACTACATCGCGCCAAAGGCCATCCAGTTGGCCGTGCTTTTCGTAGATCCCCACTTCTCGAAAGCCGAGCGCGCCGACCAATCGCCGGCTGGCCGTGTTTTCCACGAAGATGCGCGAGACCAGCTTCCGGAAGCCGGCGCCCGCGGCTGCGCCAATCAAAGCTTCCAGCGCCATGCTTCCCGCGCCACGCCGGCGGCACGCCCAGTCCACATAGACGGAGACCTCCGCGATGCCCGCGTAGCATGCCCGCGGCCGGTAATCGAAGGTAGCCGCGAAGGCCACCACCGCACCCTCCTCTTCGACCACCAGCACCGGGTGGACGCCATCGAACCATCCCCGAATATCGTCTTCGCTGCGCGGCCGGGTTTCGAAAGTGGCCGTGCGATCGGCGATTCCCCGATTGTAAATGCGGGCGATATACGCGGCGTCCTCCAACGTGGCCTGCCGTGCCTGCATCTCTAAACTTTACCGCAGCCGGCTTCCGTCTTCCGGCCGCGGTTCTCTTTGCTCTTGCTATAATCCACACTTACGAGCACCACTAGCACCAGCGTCGTGCAGACCGATCTGGCGGCCGCGCTCGCCGCCCAGCGCGCGGCAGTCGAGAAACAGCCGCCCGATGCCCAGCGCCGCATTCGTGCTCTCCGCACCCTGCTGCAGGCCCTCCGCGCGCGGCGCGAGGAATTCGTCCAGGCAATTTCCGGCGATTTTGGCGGGCGCGCGCGCCAGGAGACCCTCCTGTTGGAAGTCTTCCCGTTGGTGGATAACATCCGCCACGCCATCCGCCATCTGCCGCAATGGATGCGACCGCGTCCCGCCGCGGCGGGCTGGCAATTCCTGCCCGGGCGTGCGCGCGTGGTTTATCAGCCTCTCGGCGTAGTGGGGGTCATCGGCGCATGGAATTATCCGCTGCTGCTCAGCCTGTCGCCCGTGGTCGGCGCGTTGGCGGCCGGCAATCGCGTAATGCTGAAGCCTTCGGAACTTACGCCGCGAACCGCGGAACTGCTGGCGCGCCTGATTTCCGATCTGTTTCCCGCGGACTACATCAAAGTGGTGACCGGCGGGCCGGAAACCGGCGCGGCCTTCGCGGCACTCCCCTTCGATCACCTTCTTTTCACCGGATCTACGCGCGTGGGCAAGCTCGTCATGCGCTCGGCGAGCGAGCACCTGACCCCCGTGACTCTGGAACTGGGCGGCAAGTCGCCCGCATTGGTGCATTCCGATTTCCCGGCCCAAACGGCGGCCGCGCGCATCATGGCCGGCAAACTATACAACGCCGGCCAGACCTGCATCGCGCCGGATTACGCGCTGGTGGAAGCCGGCGCGCGCGATGAGTTCGTGCGGCTGGCATCCGCCGCCGTCGCTACCATGTATCCGCGGCTGGTGGACAATCCCGACTTCACCCGCATCGTGAATCGCGAACATTATCGGCGGTTGCGATCCCTGGTAGAAGATGCCACGCTCAATGGCGCCGAGATGCTGGAGGTGAACCCGGCGCGCGAAATCGCCAACGAGCAAAACCGCGTTTTCCCGCCCACCTTGTTGTGGAACGTGAACGATCGCATGGCGGTGATGCGCGAGGAAATCTTCGGTCCGGTGCTGCCGGTGGTGACTTACCGCTCACTGGACGAAGCCATCGAGTATGTGAACGCCAGACCGCGGCCGCTGGCGCTCTATTATTTCGACCACAGCTCGAAGCGCGTGGAAACGGTGCTGGCGGGCACCACATCCGGCGGCGTCACGGTGAACGACACCATCCTGCACATCGCCCAGAACGATCTGCCTTTCGGCGGCGTGGGATCCAGCGGCATGGGATCCTATCACGGGTTCGACGGCTTCCTGACATTCTCGAAAAAGAAAGGCGTGTTCCTGCAGAGCCGCTTCACCACGCTCGGATTGCTGCGCCCGCCCTATGGCGCGCTGGCCCGCCGCGTCACGGATTTCCTGATCGGCCGCTGAGTGACGAAAACCGCCCTCCAGGGTGGTTTCGACCGTGCAAAATGCAAAACGCGATCGGAGCAATCGATATCGGAGGCACCAAAATCGCTGTGGGACTGGTGGACGGCAACGGCCGCATCCTCGACCGCGCCGAATGCCCTACCGCGCCGGAGCGCGGCTTCCCGGACGGCCTGCAACGCACCATCGCCATGCTCCGCAAAACCGCCGCCCGCACGGGCGCGGAACTGCGCGGCATCGGTATCGGTTGCACTGGCCCGGTCGATCCCTTCACCGGAGTGCTTGGCACTGTCGATTTGCTGCCCGGATGGCGGAACGGCGCAATCGTGGCGGAGCTTTCGGAAGCCTTCCACGTTCCGGTGGCCATGGAGAACGATGCCGATGCAGCGGGCTTGGCGGAAGCTGCCTGGGGCGCCGGGCGCGGTAAGCGGCGCTTCCTGTATGTCACCGTGGGCACGGGCATCGGTGTCGCCATCATCCTGGATGGAGCGCTCTACCGCGGGGCGGATGGAGCCCACCCGGAGATTGGTCACCAGGTGATCGATGCCTCCGGGCCGCCCTGCTACTGCGGCGCGCGTGGATGCTGGGAGATCCTCGCTAGCGGCCCCGCCATCTTGGCCTGGGCGAAAGCGACGCTCAGCCTGGACCATGCGGGGGAGACCGCGCCTGCCATGCAGCGCTTATGCGGGTTGGCGGAGGGCGGCGATCTCGCGGCGCTCGCGGTGATGGACCGCCAGGGCTACTATCTTGGCTTGGGTCTGGCCAACCTGGTCTCGACGTTCTGTCCCGACATGATCGCGCTCGGCGGTGGCGTGATGTGTAGCAGCCACCTCTTTCTGGATCGCGCCCGGCAAGTCATACGGCAATGCTGCACCATGGTTCCGTTCGAGAAGGCGGAACTGTGCCTGGCCTCGCTGGGAGCGGACACCGCCCTGGCAGGCGCTGCGCAAGCCTGGCATCACCGTTTCGGGCCCAGAGATTCTGCGGATGTCGGACAGGTCTGATAAAATGCCGGAAAGGCAAATGGCGATCCGATCGGGGCCGTGGAGGAGGCCAGCCAACATCATGAACCGTGCGTCGAGCAACTGTCTTGCTGCCCTACGCGAGGTGGACCTCCCTGGAATCGCCGACCCATCGTTGGTCTTTAGGTCGAGGCAATATGCATGCAATTTGATCCCTCAATGGTGGACAGTCCGTACCTGCGCGACATCCTCGCGCAACCGCTTGCGCTGGAGGATACTGTCGCGGGACTCAGCGCCGCACCGCAACTCCCGAACCTCCCCGCCTTCGACCGCATCGTACTCACCGGGATGGGCGCGTCCTATCATGCCCTGCACCCGCTCCTCATCCAACTTGTGGAGCACGGATTCCACGCGGTAGCCTACGAAACCTCCGAGCTGATTTACTACTACGGCGCGGCACTGGCGCCCCGGACTCTGCTGGTCGCCGTCTCGCAGTCGGGCCGCAGTGTCGAGATCGTCCGCCTGCTGGACGCCGTCACTGCATACGGCCCTGGCCGCGTCTACACCATCGGCGTAACTAACACGCCCGAATCTCCGCTGGCCACCCGCTCGGATGTTACGATCCTGACGCAAGCCGGCGCCGAATCGTCAGTCTCGTGCAAGACGTTCGTCTCCGCGCTGGTGGCGCTCGAATGGTTGAGTGCCGCGCTCCGCGGCACGGATCGGCGGCAGGTCGAGAACACGCTGCGGGAGGCGGCGCCCGCTGCTAGGCAATATCTTTCCGGATGGGAAACCAAAGTGGGCAGCTTGGTGAACCTGCTGCACGGCGTCCGTGCGTTGTTCGTAACCGGCCGAGGCGCCTCCATGGCGGCGGTCGGAGCGGGCGGCCTGATTCCAAAGGAATCGGCACATTTCCACGCCGAAGGGATGACCTGCTCCGCCTTCCGGCACGGGCCTTTCGAGATGAGCAGCCACGGCGTTTTCGCGTTGGTATTTGCGGGCGATCCAAAGACGGCGGCACTGAATGAAAAACTGGTGGCCGACGTGCGAAGCACCGGCGCGATGGCTGCTCTGGTGGGACCGCATTCCGACACGGACTGCTGTCGTATTCCACCCACGCCATCCGCCATCCGGCCAATTGTCGAGATCCTCCCAGTGCAACTCGCATCGTTGGCGCTGGCAGCCTTGGCCGGTCGCGAGCCCGGCAAGTTCCGGCTGCTCACCAAAGTCACCACCATCGAATAGGCAGGGCTCCGGCCGCAATCCTCAATCGGCTTGCCGCTCGAATCCGTCGAGCAGCCCGAACTCCACCAGTTCCGCGACGGAGTCGCGCTGGGCACCGCAGGCGGGATCCGGTCAATTCACCGTGTAGCGGGCTTTCAAGGCGAAAGGCGCGATCTCAATGTCGAACCGGCTTCCATCGGTGCGGACCATCTGGTACGTGCCATACATCATCCCCACGGGAGTCTTAAGCGGGCACCACGAAGAATATTTGAATGACTCGCCCGGCGCCAGCACCGGCTGTTCGCCGATCACGCCCGGACCCTTGACTTCTTCGATGTGCTCCAGGGCATCCGTAATGATCCAGTGGCGGCTGAGAAGCCGCACCGTCTCGGTCCCCTGATTCGTGATGCGCACCGTGTATTGGAATACCCATTCGTCCTGCAGCGGCCGCGAGTTCTCCGCCGAGTATCTCGACAGAACCTCCACGCGGATATTCTGGGTAACGGCTTCGGATATGGGAGCGGACACCGAGCGCAGATCGGGCATGCTGCAACTCATGATACCAAGCCCGCATGGCGGACGCGCGGCGTCGAACGCCTCCGCCCAGGCGCCGCCGCAGCCCTGACAAGATTTGGATCGGACGGGGTAAAATCAATCCCCCAAAAACTTGCCGATCGGCCGCAGCCCCTTCACGTTGTCGCATACCGCCTTGAAGGCCGCCGTCATCGGAATCGCCAACAGCAGCCCGGGCGCGTCCCATAGAAATCCCCAGATCATCAGCGAAAAAGTAACGGCCAGCGGATTCAAATGCACCCGCGACCCAACAATCTTGGGATACAACAGGTTGAGCGCCAGTATATGGAAACCGCTCACGATCGCCACGACCAACAGATAGCCGGAAATGGTGTTATAGGCCGTTAGCGCCACGAACAGCGGCGGCAGGGCCGCCAGCGGGAGGCCCACATACGGCACCAGACTCAGGAAGCCGCTCAGGGGCCCGACCAGCAGCGCGTACGGGAGGTGAACGATCCAAAACGCCAGCGAACTCGCCGCCGCCAGCAAAAGGCCCAGCACCGAATTCCCCACTACGAAAGCGCGCACCATGTCCGCGATGCCCTGCAGGCTGCGCGCCGCCGCCGCCCGGTCTTCGCCGTGGAAAAACTGCAGAAAGCTGCGGTGGATGTGATCGTGCCAGCTCAACATGAAGTACACCAGGAAGGGCACGAACGAAGCCATCAACATGATCTGATAGAACGATCCCAGCCGCACCGACACGAAGTCCTTGATGGGCGACGAGTCTTCGTGAATGCGGACTTCCGGAATCACGCCCGGTAAAGCCGGTACCACAGTTTCCACCGTCCGCCGCCTTCGTGGCGGCGGCTCCACGGGAGTCGGCGGTTTATGGGCCGGCATCGCCAATTGGTAGCTCCGCTGCTCCAGCCCTTCCAGTTTCTGTGACACGTTCGCTACCAGTTCACCGATGCGCTGGCTGTACTTGGGCAGTTCCGCGGTTAGCCCGGACAACTGCGAGTAGGCGCCCAAGCCCATCAGAAACAACACCGAAAGCGCGCCCCCGCACACCACGAAACTCGCCAGGGACCGCGGAAACCGGATGCGCACCAGCAGAGTAACGAAAGGCTCCAGAATAAAGGCCAGCATCACCGCGATCATGGAGGTGATGAACAATACCCGCCCGAAGTACAAGATGGCGATCGCCACGCCCAGCGCTACCACAGGCAACGCGATGTTACGCACTTCTTGCTCGGCGGCGCGGAAGGGCTTGGACAAGATGGCCACGAAGCGAAGAGATCCCTGCCTCGAATCTACCACGCCCGCGTTTATAATGAAATTGGTTTTCCGCCGCATGCCATCCGAAAGACCCCTCAGACCTCGTATCATGGCCCTTGATATGGGAACGAAGCGCATCGGCATGGCGATCAGCGACCCTCTAGGTCTGACCGCGCAAGGCCTGCCCAATCTCGAGCGCAGCACCAAGCGCGCCGATCTGGCGGAACTCGTGCGCCAGGTGGAGGAGCGTGACGTCTCCCTGATCCTGATCGGAAACCCGCTGCACATGAGCGGCGTCGAAGGCCGCCAGTCCGCCTGGGTGCGGGAGTTCGCTGAAGCGCTGACCACGCGCTCCGGACGTCCCGTGCGCCTGTGGGACGAGCGCCTGACCACAGTGGAAGCATCCCGCGTCTTGCGCGCCAGCGGCATCAGCATCGGGAAGCGCGCCCGCGCCGTCGACCGGCTATCCGCCGTCATCCTGCTGCAGAGCTACCTGGATTCCCTGTGACGCCCTTCCGCCGCCTCGCGCTAGTCCTCCTATGCGCAGCGGGCGGCGCGGCCTATATCGGCATCAACCTGAACACGCCCTACGCCGGCTTCAACCGGGAGGCGTTCGTGGATCTGCCCAAGGGCACCGGCGCCCGTCAGATGGCCACTCTGCTGGGGAACTCCGGCGTTATCCGCCACTCCTGGACGTTCCTGGCCGCGCGCGCCCTCCGCCGAGGCGCCACCCTCCAGGCCGGCGAATACCGCTTTACGCAACCGGCATCCGTGCTGGAGATCTTCGACCGCATCGAGCGCGGCGACATCTTTTATTACGACCTGGTGGTCCCCGAGGGTAAGAACATGTTCGATATCGCCGCGGCGGCCGAGCGGCTCGGCATATTTTCAGCCGAGCGATTTCTGGAGGCGGCCCGAAACCCAGCGGCCATCCGCGATCTCGATCCGCAGGCGCCCACCTTGGAGGGGTATCTCTTTCCGAATTCCTACCGCCTGAACCGCAGCACCACGCCCGAACAATTGTGCCTGGCGATGACCGGCAAGTTCCGCGAAGTTTGGCTCGGCCTGCGCACCGATGCTTCGGTACACCGGATCGTCACGCTGGCCTCGCTGGTGGAAAAGGAGGGCAAGCTTCCCAACGAGCGGCCCATCATCGCTTCGGTTTTCACCCGCCGCCTGTCCATCGGGATGAAGCTCGATTGCGACCCAACCACCATCTATGCGGCCTTGCTGGCCGGCAACTATCGCGGCGCCATTCATAAATCCGACTTGGCCAGCGGCGACCCTTACAACACCTATCAACATGCGGGGCTGCCGCCCGGACCGATCGCCAACCCAGGAGCCGCTTCCATAGCCGCGGTCCTGCACCCTGCCGACACGGACTATTTGTATTTCGTGGCGCGTGCGGATGGGTCGGGCGGCCACAACTTCTCCGCCAACCTGGCCGCCCACGCGGCCAACGTCGTCAAATATCGCCGCAACACCGCCCAACGCCCGTGAACGATGATCTCCGATGGTCGGATCTGCATAGTAGGCTATTTTAAAGTGATCGACTGGGCGCCGGCCAACGGCAGTCGGCGGCGCCGTTGGCCCGCGGGCATAGCCGAGGTGTGTCTTAGGCTTGTGGCAAATCGGAAACCAATCCCGATAGTGGCCGGCGATCCGACCGGAGAACCGAATCGCGGTCATGGGGATTTGGGTAGTGGGTCAATTTGCGTTGTGGGGCAGGTTGGCAACCTGCGGGCCGATTGTCAATCGGCCCGGTTTGCGCCGATTCCCAGGATGCCGCCCAAAAGCGGGCGGGCCGTAGAGGTGCGCCCGCAATGCCGCGCGAACCGGTCCGCCTCCAATCCAAGCACCGGAAGGCGCTTCCAGCCGGCGATCTGGCGCATCAGATCGAAACCGTCATCCGACGAGAGCTTGGGAGCTATATCGTCGTAGAACGCGGGGACAGCCGACAATGAAAACCGGCGGGATCATCTCAGTGTGCGCCTTCTCTTCAATGCCGCAAGCCCGAGCAATTCTTCCGGAATCACCATCCGTTGCGCCGCCAAACAGGCACGTCTGCCCGTCATTCCCGGCGCGCGCGCGTTCATTATAATAAGAGTAACCCCATGCACCAGAAACTCACCGAACGTGTTGTCGACCTGAACCCGCGCGAAACATCCGAATGGATCGAAGCGCTGGAACAAATATTGGACGAAGAGGGGCCGGATCGCGCGGCATTCCTGCTGGAGCGCCTCAACGAGCAGGCGCGCGGCGCGGGCGCCGACCTCCCCATTCAGCTCAATACGCCCTACGTGAACACCATCCGGGTCAACGAAGAGGCGCCGTATCCCGGCGACCGCGCCATGGAGCGCCGCATCAAGAGCCTCACCCGATGGAACGCCATGGCCATGGTGGTGCGCCAGAACAAGTACGACCCCGGCATCGGCGGCCATATATCGACTTACGCATCGCTGGCCACGCTGCTTGAGGTGGGATTCAATCATTTCTTTCACGCGCATTATGGCGACCAGCCCGGTGACCTCATCTACTTCCAGGGCCACGCCTCGCCCGGCATTTACGCGCGCGCGTTCCTGGAAGGGCGCCTCACCGAGGAGCACCTGCGCAACTTCCGGCATGAGCTGCGCGATACCCCCGGCCTGTCCTCTTATCCGCATCCCTGGCTGATGCCCGATTTCTGGAATTTCCCCACCGTCTCCATGGGCCTGGGCCCCATCAATTCCATCTACCAGGCGCGCTTCATGCGCTATCTCGAAAACCGCGGCCTGATCCCGGTCACGCCGCGCAAGATCTGGGCGTTCCTCGGCGATGGCGAAATGGACGAGCCCGAATCCATGGGGTCGCTCACGCTGGGCTCGCGCGAGAGACTCGACAACCTGATCTTCGTCATCAACTGCAATCTACAGCGCCTCGACGGTCCCGTGCGCGGCAACGGCAAAGTCATCCAGGAACTGGAAGCCGCCTTCCGTGGCGCCGGCTGGAACGTGATTAAGGTGCTGTGGGGCGAGGATTGGGATCCGCTGCTGGCGCGCGACACCAACGGGCTGCTGCAGAAGCGCATGGTCGAAGTGGTGGATGGCGAGTGGCAGACCTACGTTACCAAGGATGGCGCGTATTTCCGCAAGAATTTCTTCGGCAAATATCCCGAGTTGCTGGACCTGGTGGCGCACCTCAGCGATGAACAGCTCATGCGCTTGAAGCGCGGCGGCCACGATCCCAAGAAGGTATACAACGCCTACAAGGCGGCCGTGGAGAACGTGGGCACTCCCACCCTGATCCTGGCGCATACCATCAAGGGCTACGGCTTGGGCGAAGCGGGCGAGGGCCGCAACATCACCCATCAGCAGAAAAAATTGAACGAGCAGGAGATCGCGCATTTCCGTTCTCGCTTCGAGATTCCCATCCCGGATGAAGCGGCGCGCAACGCGTCGTTTTACCGTCCGCCCGACGATAGTCCCGAGATGGCATACCTGCATGAGCGCCGCCGCATCATGGGCGGCTACATGCCCACGCGCACGACGCCCGCCACTAAAGTGGAAGCGCCGCCGCTGGAGTATCTGGCCGAGTCGCTGGCCGGTTCGCAAGGCCGCGAAGTATCCACCACCATGGCCTTCGTGCGCGTCCTGACGCTGCTGCTGAAAGAGCCGGCGCTGGGCAAGCGCGTGGTCCCCATCATTCCGGATGAAGCCCGCACGTTCGGCATGGAGTCGCTGTTCCGGCAGTTCGGCATTTATGCCAGTAAGGGGCAACTGTACAAGCCGCACGATGCGGAAATGTTCCTTTACTACAAGGAATCCAAGGACGGCCAAATTTTGGAAGAAGGCATCACCGAGGCCGGCTCCATGGCGTCGTTTACCGCGGCCGGGGCGGCTTACACGAACTACTCGACGGAGATGATTCCGTTCTTCGTGTATTACTCCATGTTCGGATTCCAACGCGTGGGCGATCTGATCTGGGCTTTCGCCGACGCGCGCGGCAAGGGCTTCCTGATGGGCGGGACCGCCGGACGCACTACGCTCTCCGGCGAAGGATTGCAGCATCAGGATGGCCACAGCATCGTGCTCGCCAGCACTGTGCCCACTTGCGCCACCTACGATCCCGCTTATGCATATGAGATCGCCGTGATTGTACAGGATGGCATTCGCCGCATGTACCAGGAACAGGAAGATCTGTTCTATTACCTGACGCTATACAACGAGAACTACCCCATGCCACCGATGCCGGAAGGCGTGGCCGAAGGCATCCTGAAAGGCATCTACCGGTATAAAGCCGCCCCGCAAGGTCCGGCGCGTCATGCGATAGTGCAGCTTTTTGGCAGCGGTCCGATTCTGAATGAAGCGTTGCGCGCGCAAAGTATCCTGGAGGAGAAGTATGGCGTGCCGGCCGATGTGTGGAGCGTGACCAGCTACAACGAACTGCGGCGCGACGCCCTGCGTGCCGAGCGCTGGAACCGCCTGCATCCCGGCCAGCCCGCGCAACAGCCTTACATCCAGCAGGTGCTGGCCGGCGCACAAGGTCCGATCGTCGCTGCGACCGACTACATGAAAGTGGTGGCCGATCAGATCGCTCCGTGGCTGCCGGGCCGCATGGAGACGCTGGGCACCGATGGCTTCGGCCGCAGCGACAACCGCGAGTATCTGCGCCGTCATTTCGAAATCAACGCGGAGTCCATCGCCGCCGCCGCGTTATCGCGTCTGGCGCGCGACGGCCAGTTTCCCATGGAGAGAGCCACCGCGGCGTTCGGCGAACTTGGCGTGAATGTTGAGAAGGCGGATCCGGCGCGCGCGTGAGTTAACGATGAGTACATCTACCAGGCTGATCAACTACGAAGATTCGCTCACGATGCCCGAGAATAGATTCGAGGAAATCGTACATGGTGAGAGTAGGATCATGCCGCCAGCAATTAAGAAGCATGTTTATTTGATCAGGAAGCTGTCAAGGGTTCTGGATCGACAACTTGATGACCGCGAGTACGAGGTTTTCAGCCAGCAACCCGGGCTGGGAGTGGAGCGCATTCCGCTGACTTACCGGATTCCGGACTTGATGGTGTTTCGTATCGAAGCGCTCCGTCGGGATCGCGTGGAGACGGCCTCGAACGACCCATACATCTGGACCGTCCCTGAGCTGATCGTCGAATGCCTTTCGCCATCCAATCGCAAAGGCTCCGTTCACGAGCTCCTCGCGGACTACGCGCACGTCGGGGTGCCGGAAGTGTGGCTCCTCGATCCCAAACCGCCTCAACTTACCTCTTACCGCTACGAATCCGGCGCGCTGCAACAGTGGCTGGCAACGGAAAGCGGTCAGGTGTCACCCATTCGCCTGCCCAACGTGGCCGTGGATCTCGCCGCGTTATGGGCGGCATTCGACGGCGTAGCATGAGGTTGCCATGAGCACATCGACCAGGCTGATCAACTACGAAGATTCGCTAACGATGCCCGAGAATAGATTCGAGGAAATCGTACATGGTGAGAGTAGGATCATGCCCGCTCCCAACAAGAATCACGCTTATCTGATCGCAAGGCTGTTAACAGTCTTGACGAGACAACTGGACGATAGCGAATATCAAATTCTCAGCCACGGGGCTGGCTTGGGCATTGAGCGCGTTCCGCTGACCTATCGCCTCCCAGACTTAATGGTCTTTCGCACTGAGTCGCTCGACCGGGATCGGGCGGAGACCGGCGGGAACGACCCATACATCTGGACCGTCCCCGACTTGATCGTCGAATGCCTGTCGCCATCCAATCGCAAAGGCTCCATTCTGGGACTCCTGGCGGACTATGCGCGCATCGCGGTACCGGAAGTCTGGCTATTCGATCCCAAACCGCATCAATTCACGTCGTACGGCCTTGAATCCGGTGTGCTGAAACCGAGGCTGGCAACGGAAAGCGGCCTGATGACTCCAATGCTCCTGCCCAATGTGGCCGTGGACCTCGCCGCGTTATGGGCGGCATTCGACGGCGTAGCATGAGGTTGCGATGAGCACATCGACCAGGCTGATCAACTACGAAGATTCGCTCACGATGCCCGAGAATAGATTCGAGGAAATCGTCCATGGTGAGAGTAGAATCACGCCGCCGCCAAACCCAAAGCACGCTGATTTGATTGACGAACTGTTGGGTACATTGCTGGGCCAGATCGACAGGCGTGAATACCGGGTCACCTCCTCTGGACCGGGACTGGGCGTCGGGCGCGTTCCACTGACTTACCGCATCCCGGACCTAATGGTGTTCCGGGCCGAGGCGTACCGCCGGGACCGGACGGAAACAGCCGGGAACGACCCATATATCTGGACCGTCCCGGAGTTGATCGTCGAATGCCTTTCGCCATCCAACCGCAAAGGCTCCATTCAGGAACTCCTAGCAGACTACGCGCGCATCGCGGCGCCGGAGGTCTGGCTCCTTGATCCCAAGCCGCCCCGGTTCACCTCCTACCGCTACGAATCCGGAGAGCTGCGGCAGTGGCTGGCAACCGAAAGCGGTTTGGTAACTCCGCTTTTCCTGCCCAACGTGGCCGTGGATCCCGCCGCGTTATGGGCGGCATTCGACGGCGTAGCATGAGGTTGCCATGAGCACATCGACCAGGCTGATCAACTACGAAGATTCGCTCACGATGCCCGAGAATAGATTCGAGGAAATTGTACATGGTGAGAGTAGAATCATGCCGCCCCCGATCAAGAAGCATGTTTATCTGACCGAAAAATTGTTTGAGATACTGAAAGCGCAGATCAACTCGAGTGAATACTATGTCACCTTGGCCGGAGCGGGACTCGGCATCGAACGAGTTCCGCTTACGTATCGCATTCCGGACCTGATGGTCTTTGGGACCGAAGCGCTTCGCCGGGATCGGACGGAGACAGCGGAGAGCGACCCATATATCTGGGCAGTCCCAGAGCTCATAGTCGAATGCCTCTCTCCATCCAATCGCAAAGGCTCGATTCAGGAGCTCCTGGCGGATTATGGCCGTGTCGCGGTGCCGGAGGTCTGGCTCCTTGATCCCGCGCCGTCCCAATTCACCTCCTACCGCTACGAATCGGGAGAGCTGCGGCAGTGGCTGGCAGCCGAAAGCGGTTTGGTGACTCCAGTTGGCCTGCCCAACGTGGCCGTGGATCTCGCCGCGTTATGGGCGGCATTCGACGGGGTGGGACTCTAACCGATCCGCGGGTTGGGCGCGGGTTATAATCCAACTCAGTGGACCCCACCGGCGACATCACGCGTCTGATCTCCGAATGGCAGCGGGGCGACAAAGCCGCCGAGAATGCGCTGTTCGAGGCGCTGTACAATCGGCTGCACGCCAAGGCGCTGCAAGTCTTGCGCAGCGAGCCGCGGGGCCAGAGCATGGGGCCGACCGCGCTGGTGCATGAGGCCTACCTGAAGCTGGAGCAATCCGAGCGGCTGGAGGTGACGGATCGCAAACATTTTGTGAGGCTGGTGGCGAAGGTGATGCGCGACATTCTGGTGGACCGCGCGCGGGCGCGGCTGAGTTCGAAGCGCGGCGGCGATTTGGTGCGCGTGGAGGAAAGCGATCAGTTGGTGCGCACCGACGCGGACGCCGATGAGATTCTGGCCGTCGATCTGGCGCTGGGGACGCTGAAGCGCCAGTCGCCGCGGCAGGCGCAGCTTGTGGTGCTGCGGTATTACGGCGGATTTACGATGGAGGAATCGGCGGCGGTGATGGGGGTGTCGGAACGAACGGCTAAGCGCGATTGGGAGCAGGCGCGGGTGCGGCTGCGGGCGGCGATCGAGGGGGCGGGAGGGAGCACGCCCTTGCAAGCCACGTGATCGCTCACAGAGGTTCGACCTTGCCTGCCTCGGCTACCTCCCGCGCAACGGCCGCAGCCGCCGTCATTTTTTCGGCCAAAGACTCCTCGTTCATCGTCAAAACGGCAGCGATATCGACTGCCTGGCAAGCCACTCTTTAGCCAGTAATTCTGCGCCTTGGGGGTACAGAATTTCGAAATCTGGACCGCTGGGTCCCAGCAGCGGGATCTCCTGTTCTACTGGAGTACCGGAACTGCTGGAAAGTCGGTAACGCAGGTCGAGTGGCCCCTTCTGGGTTCTGAGGAACGCCAGGAATGTCGCGTCGATAGATCCGAGAATAAGAGCGTCTAACGTCTCGCTCCTCGTGGGATAGTATCTCCCGGCTCCATGCGGCATGATGGAAAAGCCGCCCAAGGAGTCGGACGGAAACGCGCCAGAACGCCCGAGGAACGCCGGGAAGTACGTGCCGGTCAGGACCTTATGGCTCTGTACTCTCGCCGCAATGCGAACCGGGAACGAGGGCAGGCGAGGATCGGTCGAGCCGGAATGGATCATTTGGACGAACTGCAGGAGGCCTTGGTCGGTGTACTGCGGGTCCGCCCTTAGCGTTCCGACTGTGACCAGTTCCAAGAATCTGATCAAGAGTTCGGGGTCTGCCACCTCCTCCGGAGTCAGTCGATGGCTCGCGAAGTTGTACAGGGGCACGGCAGGGTCGGCTGAATAGCAATATCCGAGCCGGCGCTCCGACAATAGTTGATACGTGTGCATACGCACCAGCCTTTCGTGTTGGTCATACAGGTAATAGCATTGATTTAGCCACTGGTCTGGCCTCTTGTAGTCTTTGTAGTATCTGAGCCAATACCCCCAGAAACGATCGATGTTTGCGTGGTGCGCGTAGAATACGGGGTCCGCCGCCGATGTGTAGAAAAGACTCATTGCGCCCTGGACGACTCCCGTATGCACTGCGTCATGCGGCCCTGCATTGCACCGCAAGTACATATTAGGTGTGGCATTCCCGCAGAAGTTTTCAAAGTTGGAACTGAGGAGCCATCCTTGCAGTGCGTTGCCGATTAACATCTTCGCACTCGCGGGGTCGAACGCCACCCTGCTGTAGCTGCCAGTAAGAAAGTTAGGCAAACCCTTGTCGATATAGAACTGAGGAAGCTCGACATCCGTTTCCCAGTCCCAGACAGGCAAGCGAAAGTTTGGATTCCTTGAAGCCCTTGCGAGAATCTGTTCGTGAAAGTAAAGAAGTGCGCGGTGCAACGGAAAAAAATGCCACGTCATGTGTATGTCGAAGGGACTGGCCGTGCGCATATCGTCGCAATTTCCGCCTGTCCATAGGCCGGTGCAGTAGAAGGCATGAAGACAGGTCTGGTACAGCAGGCTTCTACGATCATCGTCCTCCATGCAGAGCAGCTTGTCGTAGGCACGTTCTAAGTCGCCTTCGACCTTGTGAAGCCGTCTGTGGTTCTTCTTCAGCTTTAGCTCCGACCAAAGTGGCCGCGGGAGAAATGCTGAGGCGTTTGGCATTGCGAAATCTATGAATTTCTGTCCCACGGGCGGCATTTGCGCAATTGGGAACTTTGCCCCTATGCCGGGCTGACAGGTACGATTCGGGGCGGCGATACACGGGGGGGCCTGTGGCAACCAAGACCACCCGGACGAGCAGCACAGCTTGGCGTCGGCGGAGCATTCGGCGGGCGAAGAAACCACGGCTCCGCCCGCGATGGCAAGGAGTTTGCGTCGCGTCATTGAATCTGGCTTATCCGGTTGTAGATACGGGACTGTGCAGGACCGGCTGGGCAGGGAGGTGTGCCAGTGTATTGGGGGCCGAAGGCAAAAACCTGGCGCAAGCTCGTGCCTTCGAAGCCTTTGAGGGGCACGTTTTGAGCATCGTTGAAGTCCGTGTCCAGGATGCTGTCGTCCACGAGGTCCCGTGCGGCCTGTCCCAGAGAACCTGCGTAAGTCCTGCCGGTGTGATCACCCAAGTAGTTCTCGGCTGCAATGCGTAGTTGCGATTTGGTTGGGGGAGCCGCGTTCGGCTCGTCGTGGATCCCCATTAGTACGTAAATAGCCCATTTCTGATAGGTCGAAAGTGGCATTCGTTGTTCTCCTTTTTCAGTTTGATTATTATAGAATTCGCTTCCATGAAGCCCAATTGCCCAGTGAGTCCTTAAAAGCTTCGGCCTCTGCAATGGCCTCTCGGAAAAATCCCGGACCGGCCGTATCTGCCATGAGCCAATAGGCCGCGGGGTTTGCGAGCAGAGCACGCAAGAGGCGCTCGGCCGTGTCTCGCTCGCCGGACAGAATCGACGCACGGACCAAGCGGGTTTGCCATTCCTGTGTCTTTTCGGGGGCAGGGGCGTTCAAAAGCAGGGCATAGGCTCTCGTTCCGTCGCCAAGAGTGAGAGCCATCTCCGCCCACAGCAGCAGAACTCGTCGCCAATAGAGCGGCCACTCCAATAGCTCCTTCCGTGCCCCAGGCGGCAACGCCGACGGCGGCCGATCAGGGGGATCCTGCGGAAGGCCTTTGGGAATGCACCGCCGCGCACCCTCCACATCGCCGGCCCGCGCCAGCAGGGCTCCGAATTCCAGCACGGATCGCGTGCCTTGCTTCTTAGCGAGGACGCGGTTGCAGCCACTGATAGCCTCGTCCAGGCGCCGCTGGTGAATATAGACCAGCGCCAGCGCCCGTTGTTTAGCGGCGCCCGCCTCGGGCGGCTGGTTGTTCTCGGTATCGAACGCGATACCTTCGTTCAGCAGTGACTCAGACTCGTCCCATCGGTTCTGTTCCGCTCTCAGGCATGCTTCCAACGTGAATGCGTTGCTTCTGTAGTGTACGGTCCCGACAGTTTTCATCCTCTCAAGGCTCCGCCATACCCCAGGAATATCCAAACGTGCGAACGCCAGCGCGGCTCGCATCTGGTCGGTCCAGTCGTTGTTGTAGAGCTTGGCAGCCTTTTCGCACTGCGACTCTGCGTCGGCGAATCGGCCCAATGAGAGCAAATAGTTCGCGCGGGCCATCACAAAGGAATACACCGTCGGATCGAGTTCGATGGCCTGCTCTATCAGGTGCAGCGCGGCCGGCAGGTTGCCCCTGTGTTCGATGCACGCGGCCTCGTGGAACAACGGCAGCCCGTCGTGGGGATACTCCAGCGCGTATCGGGCGAAAACCTCCTGCGCCTTAGCGTATTGTCCGGTATCGAAGGCGAAAAGGCCGCGTGTTAGAAGCGACTCGCGGTCCGTCAAATCGTTGGCATCGATAATTGCCGCAGCGCGCTGGTAGTTGGCATATCCCTCGTCGATCTGATCGGATGCCGTCTGGATGTCCGCCAGGCGAGCCGCTGCTTGAGCGAAGCCCGGATCCAGCTCTAGCGCCCGGTTCAGGTGGACCTCCGCATCGCCTCGTTTGTCTTCCACCCATCTTCCGTCCAACTCCCGCGCGCGCCAGGCAGTATCCGCTTGCGTATATTCCTTTAACGCTTCCCAGGACTTCGTCGTGATAGCCTCGGGCGCCCGGCTGTGCGCATTAACCAGATCCGCGGACTCGCCAGTAGTGCCCCTGACCCACGTCACCGCCCTAGCCGCCGCACTCAGCAAGTCCTGCGTGCCTTCGGCCGGAAAGGATTTGGGAAATTTATCCCTCGGATAGGCGGGAGAATCGCCCAACAGCTCGAGGCGCAGTGACATCACCCATTCGTCCGCTACCTTCTCCAAGTTCCCGAACAGCACGAACTGCGCGCCCTCCCGCAGCGCGATCTCGCGGGCATCGCGCGTCTCCAACTCAGCCGGGAAGGCCGTTGTCCGGCCCATGAGCTTCCAAGCCTGGTGAATCCGGCCGGTATCCAGCACTCGCACATACGCCGATTGCAGCAGGCCCTTCTCGATCTGAAGATCGAGAGCCGCGGCGTTGTCGGGATTGGCGGATTTGAGCGGGGTCAGCATGATTAACGGCGCATCTGGCAGCCTTCTCTTATATAGGCGCAATGCGCCCAGAAAAGAGGCCACCACGGCCGCCCCCGAAGCCACCAACCACGAGCGCCGGGAAAACTTCGGCGCCCGCACCGCCGAGAACGCCGCCGTAACCGCCGAGGGCCGCTCTTCCAATTCCCGCAGCAACGCAGTGG
>Ga0209333_1000684_pt1 | contig 17869 bp, 18 predicted proteins | sample BlaSpr_A8_OM2_O3_FD_187982 | JGI IMG/M metagenome (GOLD analysis project Ga0209333, IMG submission 187982) | Forest soil microbial communities from Thunder Bay, Ontario, Canada - Black Spruce, Ontario site 2_A8_OM2_O3 (SPAdes) (version 2) | ecosystem: Environmental > Terrestrial > Soil > Boreal... | reverse complement strand
GCCAGCGACACCACGAGCGGCTTGTCGCGCTTCTTCCACGAGCTGACCATCGGTACCGCGGCCAGCACGGTCGCCCCGCCGAACTCCTCGGCGGTCTCCTTGGTCGCCACGGCGTCGTCAAGGCTCTCACTGATGAACGCCGCCGCCAGGCCAAGGATCAGCCCGGCCACGAGGCCCAGCGCCCCGTCCTCGGTTGGCTTGGGCGAGCTTGGCCCCGCCGGCGGCTGCGCGGGCGTGACGAGCACCAGGCCGCTCGTCTCTCCGGAGCTGTTGACCTGCATCTGAGTGAGCTGCTCGTTGAGCACGGCTTCCTGATTGACCAGCGCGGTCTGCTCCGACCCGGTGCCGGATGTCGCGCGCAGCTGCTTGATCTGCTTTGTGATCGACTTGATCTGGCCCCGCAGCTGCGCCTCGGCCTGCGTCAGGTTATTGATGGCCACGGTCTGCTGGTAATTGACGAACGCCTTGGCATAGGCATTGGCGACGGTCGCAGCCTCGGCCGGGGTACCGGCGACGGCCGTGATCGAGATCACGTTGGTCTGGGCGACCTCGGCCGCGGCCACCGAGGGTGCGTGACCCAGCTTCTTCTGCACGACTTTGGTGACCGGCGCACTGGTCACTAGCTGCAGCATGGTCTGCACGTCGGTCGTGGTGACCGGCTGCTGGGTGGAGCCGAGCGCGCTGGCCTGGCTGGAGGACTGCACCAGCACCTGGGCGGACGCCGAGTACTGCTTGGACTCGGTGAACGAGATCGCCAGGCTGACCGCTAAACCGACCAGGGCGAGCCCGATGACCCACCACTTACGCTTGCGCACAAGCTGGGCGTAGGAACGAAGAGTCGGGTCGGAACCGAACTCGGTGGTCATTCGATCTCCCTGGTGGACTGGCGGCTTGCCGAGAGCAACAACGGTGAGTGTAGTTATAGCTACGCTGAGTAGGTGATGGTTTCCGGGTCACAAGTGCTCATCCTTTGCACTGCGAATGTGTGCAGGTCACCGATGGCCGAGGCCCTGCTCACAGATCGCCTGGCGGCGCTGGGGTCGGCGGCGACCGTCCGTTCCGGCGGCATGCTCGGCGACGGCGAGCCGCCACATCGCGAAGCGGTCACCGTAATGGCCGGCTACGGGCTCGACATTGCCGCGCACCGCAGTCGGCGGGTGACCGCCGATGACCTGGAAGCGGCCGACCTGACGCTGGCTATGGCCAGGGAGAACCTGCGCCATGCCGTGGTCACAGCGCCCGCCGTCTGGCCACGCGCGTTCACGCTCAAGGAACTGGCCCGCCGTGGTGGGGTGGTCGGGCCGCGGGCAGCGGGGGAGGACCTGGCCGGCTGGCTGGCCCGCGCGCACGACGGGCGGGAACGGGCCGCGCTGCTCGGGGACAGCCCCACCGACGACGTGGCTGACCCGGCCGGGGGCCCGCCGGACGGGTACGCGGAAACTGCCGCGATCCTCAGCGGGCTGCTGGACCAGCTAGTCGGCCTCTGCTGGCAGAGCCGGGAATGCGGCTGACCGAGTTGAGGGTCACGTGAACATCCGGGTCGAGCCTGGCCGGAGGGACCCGTCGCCCGGCTCCGCTGGCCGCGTCATCGCCCAGCGCCTTGCGCAGCCCGGCCAGGGCGTCGGCAGGGTCTAAGCCCAACACCGAAGCGGGCGACAGCGGGGCCACCGGGACGTGCCGGATCAGCGGATGGTGCGGGCGCTCGTCTTGTTCGCCCTCGCCGAGCAGGTCCTCGGCCAGTTTCTCGCCCGGTCGCAGGCCGGTATAGACGATGTCGACCTGACGCGGCACGGTTGCGACCAGCCTGCGGGCCATGTCGACGATCCGGATCTGCTCACCCATGTCGAGGACCAGCACCTCGCCGTCACGGCCGATGACAGCGGCCTGGAGCACGAGCTGCACCGCCTCGTCGGCGGTCATGAAGTACCGGGTCACCTCCGGATGCGTCACAGTAACCGGGCCGCCGGCCGCGACCTGCGCGCTCAGCGCGGTCAGCACCGACCCCCGGCTGCCAAGGACGTTGCCGAACCTGACGCTCAGGTAGGTACCGGCGGCCCGGCCGGCCATGTGCGCGGTCAGCCGCTCCGCGGCACGCTTCGAGTAGCCGAGCATGCTGACAGGATCCGCGGCCTTGTCCGTGGAGATGTTCACGAACGACTCGACCCCGCACGCCGCGGCGGCCTCGAGCACCGTGCAGGTGCTCCACACGTTCGTCTTCAGCGCCTCGGCGGGATACCGCTCGAGCAGCGGCAGGTGCTTCAGCGCGGCGGCGTGGAACACGATCTGCGGCCGGAACTCCTCGAAGACCTGCTGGATCCGGCGCGGGTCGCGGATGTCGGCGAGCACCGACCCGTCGGATTCGAGCAGCGCGCGACCGTGCAGGTTCAGCTGCACGGCGTGCAGCGCCGACTCGTCGCGGTCCAACATGATCAGCTCGCCCGGGTTGAACCGGTGCAGCTGGCGACACAGCTCGGACCCGATGGAGCCCCCAGCCCCGGTTACCAGGATGCGCTTGCCCGCGAAGTGACCTGCGACCGAGGCGACGTCGGTCTGCACCGGCGTGCGGCCGAGCAGGTCGCTGATCCGCGGGTCCCGCACGCCCTCGATCCGTTCGACCCCGCTGAGCAACTCGGTGACCGATGGGACCACCTTGGGCACCAGGCCACACCGCTCGGCCTGGGCGGTTAGGTCGCGAATCGCCCTACCGCTGGCCCGCGCGATCGCGATCACCAGCACCGTCGCGCCGGTCCCGGCCGCCGCCTGCTGCATTGCGCTGCGGTCTCCGACGACCGGAACGCCGAAGATACGGAGCCTGCGCTTATTCGGGTCGTCGTCAAGAATGGCCACCGGCCGGTATTCGGCGTCCGGGTGGGTCAGCAGGCTGTGCACCAGCTGGGTTCCTGCCTCACCCGCCCCGAACACGATCACCTTCACTGCGGCCGATGCGGCCGCTGGCGTCCGGATCCGCTGCCGGACCGCGAACAGAACGTAACGGGCGGCGAGCATGGCGAGCACAGCGAACACGGCCGCGCCCGTCACGGTCGCTAGCGGCGCGTGCTGGCCGGGAACCAGGAACGTGGTCAGCATGGCGAGCGCGACGCATGTGCCGAAGGCGGCCGTGCCGACGCCGACGACCTCGGCAAGGCTGCCCCGCTGCTGCTTGCTCTGGTACAGGCCGGCCAGCAGGCCCGAAACCGGCGAAAGGACGCAGACGGCTAAGGCAACGCGGAGCGAAAACGCCTGCGTAACGGCCGCGTCGGGAAGGTCGCGGGTGATCCAGGCGGCCGCGAGCATGCCCCAAATCCACACGACGATGTCGTAACCAAGTTCTGTCGCCCTCCGGCTTATCCGGTGCCGAATTTGGGCGATACCAACCTGTCGCGGCCGCAAACTGCGGCCGAGCGCACCGTTACTCACGAATTCCCCGTTCTGGTTGGTTCCTGAATAACCCGCGGTTACGCGCGGCGCGCTCTCACTGGCATACGGCCGTCGCGTCCGCTACATTACTCTGCGTACTTGTAAAGGCGCGCTAAGTAACAGCAAGAAATGCCCGGCAGTGTAAGCGGAGGCCATATCCAAAAGGCTCTGGGGGGAAACAGAAAATGTCCGACACGTCCACAAAGGACTTCTATACGAGGCAGGCGAAGGAGGCCCGTGGGCCCGAGCAGCCTGGCCAGTCGAAACAGAAGCAGCGCCGCAAGAAGGTGCTGCGGATAGCAGTAGCGGCGGCCAGCAGCCTGGTCGTCCTGGCCGGCGCGCTCGTCGGCGGCAGCTACTGGTATGTCAACCACGAGGTCGGCAGCATTCAGCGGATCCACGTGGCGGCGCTGGACGCGAAGACCCAGGCTGCGTTCCCTGGCGGCACGTCAGGGAGCCTGAACGTCCTGCTCACCGCGTCCGGCTGGTTCCCGCGCCAGGACCTGCCGACCGGCCTGATCGAAGTGCTGCACCTGAACGCGAACCGCCAGGGCGGGGCGGTCATATCGTTCCCGGCCAACCTGGTTGTCGACGTGCCAGGTCACGGGGACATGAGGCTCGGCGAAACGCTCACGGTGGGCGGTCCGTCGCTCATGATCCGAACCCTCGAGAAACTCACCGATGTCCGCATCGAGCACTATTCGAAAATGGATTACTCAGGGCTTCCCAAGGTCGTCGGCGCAATGGGCGGCGTGTACGTGAATGTTCCTTACCCGGTGACAAGTCTTGGTTTCCACTTCCACGCCGGCCGGAACCACATCACGTCGGCTAACGCGCTGGCATACGTGCGCCAGGTGGCGGTGAGCCAGGTCACCCGCACGGCACTGCAGGAAAACCTGTTCCGGGCGATCCTGCACAAGATTGCCAACCAGCGCTATTTCGTGGCGACTGACTGGCATGTGCTCAACGCCGTGGTGCGCGCGGTCAGCGTCGACAGCGACCTCAGCAATTCGCAGCTGGAGCACCTGGCGCTGAGCCTGGGTCGCCTGACCAGCTCGTCCGGCGTCTCGATCGACGTGCCGACGGTCGGCGCGCCGGACGCGGGCTTCAACCAGCCCATCCATCTTGACCGCGGGCTCGCCCGCAAGCTGTGGCGGGCGATCAGGGACGACTCCGTCGCCCAGCTCGCGCAGCGCTACCCGTCGCTGGTCACGCCGATCGCGCCGGGCTGACCTGCGGCGTTCGACAGACCTGCGCCACTCGCCAGTTGTCTGGGCGGCCCCGGATCGGGGTCGCCCAGACGCGTCTGGTTAGCCTTTTTCGGGTAAGGCTGCCATGGGGGCAAGCAGATTAGCGAGAACGGGTGAGTTAATGCGGGACATGATGCCGGAAATCGGCTCCTTCGTCGCGCTGGGTGACAGTTTTACCGAAGGCCTCGGGGATCCATACGCCGACGGGACCGGTTACCAGGGCTTGGGGTACAGCGCTTGGAGCTGGCGCGGCTGGGCCGACAGGTTCGCCGAGCGGCTGGCCGCCGGCCAGCCCGGCAGGCTGCGCTACGCGAACCTCGCGGTTCGCGGCAAGCTGGTGGGGGAGGTCGCCGCCGAGCAGGTGCCGCTCGCCGTTGCGATGGTGCCCGAGCTGGTCAGCATCGCGGCGGGCGGCAACGACCTGCTGCGGCCGCGCGCCGATCCTGACGCGCTCGCCGAGATGTTTGATGCGGCCGTTGCGGACCTGCGCGGGGCCGGGTCCGAGGTGCTGGTGTTCACCGGCTTCGATCCCCGCGCGTTCCCGCTGGTGCGGCTTATCCGCGGCAAGGTGGCCGCGTACAACATGCACCTGCGCGCGGTCGCGGACCGGCACGACTGCTACCTGGTGGACCTCTGGTCCATGCGGGTGCTGGACGACCCGCGTGAGTGGAGCCAGGACCGGCTGCACCTAAGCCCGGACGGCCACCGGCGGGTGGCCCTGCGGGCGTGCGAGGTCATGGGCGTGAGCGTCGACGAGGACTGGCGCGATCCGCTTCCGCCGCGGATCGACGAGGACGCGATGCTGGCTAAGGCGGCCAAATCACGCGCGGCGAGACTGTCGCAGACCACCGACTGGCTGGCGGCGCGGCGGCTCGATGCGCGGTGGGCGCGGGAGTACGCGGTGCCCTGGTTCAGCCGACGCCTGCGCGGTGTGTCCTCGGGCGACGGCATCCCGCCCAAGCGGCCGGAGATGCTGCCGCTGTCCGCCCAGGCGGCTGCGGATGCTGCGGATGTGAAGGTTCAGTAGCCGGTGGGCTGGCGAGGAGTGTAGGGCTCTTCGAGCGCCTTGACATCGTCGTCGCTGAGGGTGACGTCGAGCGCGTCGGCGTCCTGGATCTCAGCTTTGAGGCCACCCGCTCACCCCGGCTTGACCATGCTCGTCTACACGACCGCCGGGGGCACTCCTGCCGCCGACAGCCTCAAGCTGCTCGCCAGTTGGGCGGCCACGGCCGAGCAGACCGGGGACCTGCCCGCCAGTGTGTAGGGAGCGACGACGTTTCTACCCTGGACCTGTCCGGCCTAGTTCATGCTGATGCTGACCGCGAACCGGGCAGGGGTCGGGCTCGATGACGTCCCTGGCGCGGCGGCCAGGCGGGGTGGGGTGCGGTGATCGCTTCGCGAACTGCTCGCTGGTGCTCGGGAGTGGCGGCCCCTTGGCCGGAGAGCCAGGTCGCCCATACGGTGTCCCGCAGCTGCTTTGGTACGAGGTTCCAGTGGCGGCGGCACATCAGGTGGGTCGGATCGATTTGCTCGCCGCAGTCGGGTGCTGGGCAGCGCCCGGCTCTTGGCAGGAAGCTCGCCGGCTGACCGCCGGGTCCTCTGCCGCGGCCTTTGGGTAACGATGCTGACGGCTGGGGTTCAGCCAGCTGGCTGGTCATGGAAACATCTCCTCGCACATCGGGTATTAATGCGCAACGCTACCGATTACGTCTGACATTCCTGCGACGTCACAGCATGGCCGCAGGGCGAAACGGCACGGTCATCTCTGGCAGCACGCGTCTCCGGTCCCGCGCGGGACACCCGGCCGTTGCCTGCCCGTTACGGGCGGCAGGCGCGGTTGACTTGGTCGCGCAAGGCGGGCGAGGCGGTCACTGGTCTGCTGGCCGGCTTCGCTGAGCTCGGCCGAGGAGGTACAGCAGCATCGGCGCGTCGAGTACGGCCGTCAGCTGACGCCTGAAGCGCTGCCGCTGGCAGGTGGCGTGTACCAGATGGGGCCGGGTATCGTTCCCGGCGGTTTGCTGGCCGTGGAGCACCAGGTAGTCCGCCGTGATCACCTTCCGGGTGACCGCAGGAACCAGTGTTCCCGGCCTTCGGGCAACTGGGGTGGCTGGTCTGGGTGAACAGGCATACCCCGCACAGGATGCACCGCCGTCCTACTTGGACAGCAGGGACCGCGTGCGAGTGACCCAAAGACCTCCGATGGCCACTCGCACGCGACAGGGACGACCGTGCCTGTCGTGGAATAGTTGCCGGCCATGGCCGACTTCATTTCCGTCCCCTTCTACGACCTGCTCCAGGAGAACGGGCATGTGCCGGAGATCCGCAAGAAGCTGCCCCCGTTGCTGGCCGGGGTCCAGCGAAGCATCCTGGAGATCGGCGCGGGAACCGGCCTGATCACCACATCGCTGGCCGACTGGACACCGGCTGAGATCTTCGCGCTCGAACCCTCGGCCGGTATACGGGCCGTGCTGCTGTCCCGGCTCAGTTCGCGCCCGGAACTGCTGAAGCGTGTCACCGTACTCCCTTGCGACGCGCTGAGCGTGGACCTCGACGAGCCGACCGATGCCGTGATCATGATCAACGTGATGTATGCCCTGGAGCCGGAGTACCGCAAGCGGCTCTGGCCGATGCTGGCGGCTCAGCTGGCACCCGCCGGCCTGCTGGTCTTCACCTGGCGCGCCGGCGGCCCGCCGGAGCCGCGTCCCCTCCAGGAGTTGGACTCGCGTCAGGTGGGTCGGCATACCTACACGGTTCTGTCGGAGATCCTTGAGTCGGATGAGGAGGCGTTCCGCGCTCGCTACCTGTACCGGGTCACCGAGGGTGAGAAGGTCATCAGCCAAGACGAGATCACCGGTTACGCCTATCGCCCTGTATGGGACGTGATCCAGCGTGAGTTGGTCAGTGCGGGCTTCACCCAGACTGAAGGCGCTGAACGCCTTCTCGCCTGGCGGCTCGCCTAAGGTCAGTGGCTAAGCGGACACCCGCTCACCGGCCGAACCGCAGAACAGGCAGGCTGTCAGCGCTGAGGAACACCCGGCCACCGACTGGGCTGGAGGGTCGAGAGGCGGGTTGCAAGGTCTACAACGACCCGTCACGCTCAGCGAGTACCCTGACGAACCCGGCGATCCGGTCCGTTTTGGTGATAGCGAAGCCAGGCGGCAAGAGCGGCCAGGGCGTTGACATATCAGGACGCTGTGATGCCTTGCCGTCCGGCAGGTATGCGATCACGCGGTCGATCAGCTTTTCTGCCAGGAAGGGCGCGGCTACGCTCAGTCCTCCGCTGAGCAGCAGGATCCGTACCCTCGCCTCGTACAGCGATGTAGCCACCCGGCCAGGCTCGTTGCCGGGCACCAGCGTCGGAAGATTTAGGATGCCCTTGCCATGCGAGCCGGGGACAGCCTCGCTCACGGAACCGTCTGGATGCAGCACCGCGTCGGCATTCACATGCAGAGCTTGCAGGCTGCTCATATCGCCGGGCAGCAGAGCAGACACGCTACCTCCAGAGATCAGGTAAGGCCAGATCACGATCGGTCGGCCGGTTCTGGTGGCAGCAAGCCATGAGCCCAGCACTGTCATGGCCTCGTCCGCCAGTATGTCCGTCTCGACATCAATGCCCGCCGCACGCAGCGCCGCCGTCCCGCCTTCCCCGCGTGATGTCGGGTCGGCCAGCGCTATGACTACACGCCTGACCCCGGCGTCGATCAGGACCTGCCGACAGGGCGGAGTGCGTCCCTGGTGGTTGCAAGGCTCTAGGGTCACTATCGCCGTCGCGCAGTCGGCCAGGTCGCCCGCTGCCGCGAGGGCCTGCGCCTCGGCGTGAGCCTCACCCTTCCGCTCGTGGAAACCCTCGCCGATGATCTGGCCATCTGCGCCGATCACGACACAGCCCACGGGAGGATTCGGGCTTGTCGTGCCAAGGCCTGCCGCTGATACCGCGATAGCCCGCCGCATGGCGGCTATCTCTGCCGGCGTCGCCATCAGACTGCCTCCGTCCGGGCAAGAGCATCACGCAGCCGGGTGACCTCTTGAATCTGCTATGCGGAGTCAGCGTTCCGGAAACCGGGATGATCATGCTCAGCACCCGGCCTGATCCGGAAGCGCGTGCGATATCCAGTGCTCTCAGGACGACCGTAGCCGCCTGGATCGGCTCACCGCAGGCCGCCAGTTCGGCAGCCTGGCGGCTCAGCGCAACACCGCAGTCCCGCCGGTAGGCGGGCGGCAGTGCGCCGGCGCCGGATGTGCGCTTCCGCTCGCACGGGGATCTATGCTGGCCACAAGGTGGCCGAGCGAATCCGCGAGGGAAGCACGATGCCCCCCATCACTGAGAGTGAGCCGCGCATAGGCAGCAATGTGCGCGCTGCCCGCCGTTCACGCGGGATGAGCCTGGAAACATTGGCTGGGCTGACTGGCCGTTCCAAGGGATGGCTAAGCAAGATAGAGAACGGGCACGCTCGGCTGGAAAAGCGCCAGGACATCGCCGCGATAGCTGAAGCCCTGGCAGTGTCAGCCGACAGCCTCGTTGGTGCGCCCGCACCGGAGATCCAGCCACACGCGAGGTTCTACAACTTCGAGCCTCTTAGAGCAGCCCTGCTCGACGCGGCAATCGACGACCCACGAGGTACCTGGGCCAGGCCCCTCACCGTTCTCGCCGAACTGACGACCGGCCAGGATCAAGCTCTCCGGAATGCCGACTATGACACGCTGACCCAGCAACTGCCCGGCCTGCTGGGCGATCTCCAGATGCACGCAGCCAGCGCGACCGGCGCGGACCGTCAGATGGCGCTGCAGCTGCTGATCCAGGCGTGCGCCTCAGCCATGATCATGCTGCGGCACTTCGAGCTGACCGATCTGGCCTGGGTCAGCGCCGAACGAGGACGACAGGCCGCCGAACTCCTCGAGGACCCCATCTGGCGGGCGGCAGCTGCGTTTGAATGCGCGCACGCCCGGCCAGCCGCCAATAAATCACGAGCGCTGCTATCAACCCCTCGCCGGGCCGACGAACTCGAACCGCACATCGGCGACGAACCCTTCGCGCACCAGGTGTACGGCATGCTGCACTTGTCCGCCGCCCTGTCCTGCGTCATACAAAATGACCACAAGGGCGCCGACGCACACGGCCTCGAAGCCGCCAACATTGCCGAGCGATTCGGCGACCAGCCAGACGCCTTCGAACTGTTCGGCCCGGCAAACGTCGGTGTATGGCGCGCATCCTTCGCCGTCGAAGCAGGCAACGCCGAGGAAGCGCTGGCTTACGCCGAGGCCGTCGAGCCCCAGCACCTGGCATCACACAACCGCCGAGCCGCTCTACGGATAGAGAAAGCGCGCGCCTACGCCATGCTTGGCAAAGACGCCGAAGCCGTTCGCGAGCTACGCCAAGCGGAGCGGCTGTCACCTGCCCAAACCCGCCACCATCCGCTCATCCGCGAATTGGTCAGCGACATGCTGACCCGCTCCCGCCGCGAAGCTGGAGGACGGGACCTGCGAGGCATCGCCTGGCGGATGAACGTCATCTGACAAGGTTTCCGCACGGAAACGTGCGTTCTAATCTCGCGATTACCGTTCCGGGGCATGACATCAACCGGTCCCCAGGACATGGCTGGCGATTCACATGCCGCCGCGCCGATTGGGCACGCGAGCAGCGGCAGACTGCTGTTACGGCGCGATTTCAACCCGACTGTGCCGAACGTTGCCCGGGTTTATGACCACCTGCTGGGCGGCAAGGACAACTTCGCAGCTGACCGGGAAGCCGCCGCCAAGCTGGTCGAAGCAGTCCCAGGCGCCGCCGTGGCAGCGCGGGAGAACCGGGCGTTCTTGGGCCGCGCAGTCCGGTTCCTCGCCGAGGATGCCGGGGTGCACCAGTTCCTCGACATCGGCGCTGGATTGCCGACTGTTTGCGCCGTGCATGAGATCGCCCAGGACGGTGACCCGTGGCAGGCCCGCGTGGTTTACGCGGACTATGACCGGATGGTGGTGCGCCACGCCGAGGCCATCCTCGGCGGCTCGTTAACGGCTGCGGTGGTGCGCGGCGACGTGCGCGAGCCGTGGGATCTGTTCGCCAGGCCGACCGTGCGGACTCTGATCAACCTGGCCGAGCCGGTAGCGATTCTGCTGGTGGCGGTGCTGCATTTCGTTGAAGATCACGAAGATCCGTGGGCGGTCGTGAACTGTTACAAGGACCTGATGGCCCCGGGCAGCTATCTGGTGATCTCGCATGTCACGGCTGATCACCTGTCCGAGGATGCTGCGCGGCAGGCTAGGGCGGCCTATGCCGGGGCGTCCGCGCCGGGTGTTGCCCGCACCCGCGACCAGATCGCTGGGTTCTTCGCCGGGCTGGACATGGTGGCGCCGGGGCTGGTGGACGTGTCCGAGTGGCGGCCCGACGTGATCGGCGTGCCGCCCGGCCCGGCGGTGTTCTATGCCGGGATCGGCTGCAAGACCCGCCCCGGGCGGCCCCGGTGACCCCTGCCAGCGCGGCCCGCCAGGACGACGACACGTGCTGGCGGGAAGCGGCGCGGCTGCGCCGCGAGCACAGGGGCTGGATCGTGATCTGGCTGGCGCCGGAGAACTGCTACCGGGCCTACCGTCGGCTGCCCCGTGCCCGCCGCGACACCGCCCTGTCGGCCGCCACCCCAGCGGAGATGGCCACGCTGATCGGCCAGGCTGAGCAGGCCGCCGCGCGGGCGGCGCTGCGCGACCCGGACACCCGATGAGCCCGCGCGTCCCCGACCCGGGTACCGCGGCACGGATCCGCGCGACCGCGGCGCTGGCCGCGATCACCGCCGCGACGCTGGGCGAGCCGGCCCGCGTGGCAGGAGGTGCCGGCCGGTGACCGGGCAGGTCAACGGCCGGCCCCGCCCCGGGCTGGGTGGTACTGGGCGGGTTGCTGACGAGTTGTATCTGATCGGCCATCACGAGGTGACCGGCCGGGTGCACCTGTCGCCGCGGGCGGCCGGGCTGGGGCTGGCCGGGGCGCTGCTGGCCGAGCTGGTTCTCGCCGGCGCCGTCACCGTGGACGCGGGCACCGTCTCCTCGGCCGGGCTGGGTCGGGCCGATGATGCGTTAACCGCCGCCGTGGCGGGGCAGATCGCTGGCGAAACCCCGTACCGGCCGGTGGCTGACTGGCTGGCGTTTTTAGCCCGCACCGCACCTGCGGACGTCGCTGCCCGGCTAGCCAGCGCCGGGTACCTGGCCCCGGCGCGGCGGCGGCCTTGGCAGGCTGCGCGGTGGCAGCCAACCGATCCTGACTGCGCGTTCGCGCCCATCGCCCGGCTCAAAGCCGCGCTGCACCTGGACCAGCCCGGCGATGCGCAGTCCATCGCGCTGGCCGGGCTGGCCGCCGCCTGCGGCCTGGGACCACGCCTGGCCCTGTACCTGCCGGCCGGCGCCCGCACCCGCACCGACGCCTTAGTTTCCCTGCTCCCGCCGGGGCTGCGCGAGGTGATCGCCCAGACCCAGGCAGCGGTCGACGCTGCCGTGCTCGCCCACCGGATGTAACCCCCATCCCTCAGGAGGTAGCCGCTGATGTCTCACACCCAGACCGCCCCCGGCAAGCCCGGCGCGGTCTCTCGCGCGCTGGCCAGTGACCGGCTCGGCATCCCCGCCGTGCTGTTCTTCGTGCTGGCCGGCGTCGCGCCGCTCACCGTCGCCGCAGGAGTGATCCCTACCGCATTCGCTACTACTGGGCTGACCGGCATCCCGGCCGCGTTCCTGGTCATCGCGATCATCCTGGCGATCTTCGCGGCCGGGTATGTCGCGATGGCGCGCAGCCTGCGCCACGCGGGCGCGTTTTACGCGTTCATCGCGGTCGGCCTGGGCCGGGTGACGGGTGTGGCTGCCGCCCTGGTGGCGCTGTTAGCGTATTCGTTCTTGCAGGTCGGCTTCTATGGGGCATTCGGGCCGAACGCCGCCGCCGAAGCCGCCGCGCATCTGGGGCTGCACGCCCCGTGGTGGGCGTTCGCGCTGGGTGCCTGGGCCGTGGTGGCCGTGCTGGGCCTGCTGCGCGTGGACATCACCGGCCGCGTGCTCGGCGTGCTGCTGTGTGCCGAGCTTGCCGTGATCGTCGCCCAGACCGTGGGCGGGCTGGCCCACCCAGCCGGCGGGCACCTGTCCTTTGCGACACTGTCACCGGCCGCGCTCGGCTCGGCCGGATTCGGCACCTTCGGCGTGCTGGCCGTGGTCGCCGTCCTCGGGTTCGTCGGGTTCGAGCAGGCCCCGGTGCTGGCCGAGGAAGCGAAAAACGCCCGGCGCACCGTCCCGGCCGCGACCTATATCGCGCTGGGCATGATCGCCGTCGTCTACGCCGGGGCGTCCTGGGCGATGGCCGCCCACGCCGGCACCGGCCACGTGGTGGCCGCCGCCGCTACGCAAGGCCCTGGGCTGATGTTCGGCCTGTCCGGCAGCAGCCTGCTGTCGCAGGCCGCCCAGTGGCTGTTCTTGACGTCCCTGTTTGCCGCTGCGCTGGCGTTCCACAACTCTGTTTGGCGTTACATTTACGCCCTCGGCCGGGAGAATGTGCTGCCCGCTGCGCTGGGCCGCACGGGCGCCAACAACATTCCCAAGGCAGCGTCGCTGGCCCATTATGCCGAGCACCAGATTATGCCGGGCTGGCGGCGAGGTCGCTGGCTGGCAAGGGGTTCCGCGCCGCGCTGATCGGCATTATCAGAGTTCTTCGAGGAAGGCGAGCAGGTCATCGGGAGGCCGGTAGCGGCCCGGGGCGGTTCCGGCTGGCGTGGTCCGGGCGAGGGCTCGTTCTTTCAGGCTGAGGTCGGCGTGCAGGTAGATCTGGACGGTTTCGGTCTGCTCGTGGCCTAGCCACAGCGCGATGACCGAGGTGTCCACGCCGGCGTGCAGCAGCCTCATGGCAGTGGTGTGGCGCAGCGTGTGCGGGGTGATCGTCTTTGCCTGTAGTGAGGGGCAGGATTGGCTGGCGGTCGCGGCGTGCCTGGTGATCAGAAGTGCGACGGCGTCGCGGCTGAGCGGCCGCCCGCGGCTGGTCGCGAACAGCGGATCGCCGGGCTGGCCGCGCCGCTCGCTCAGCCAGGCCCGCAGGATCGAGATGGTCTGGCGGGTCAGCGGCGTGCAGCGTTGCTTTCGGCCTTTGCCGGTGCAGCTGAGGTGGGCGCCGCGGCTGAGGCTGATGTCCTGGCAGCGCAGCCCGGTCAGTTCGGAGACCCGCAGCCCGGTCTGGATCGCCACGGCCAGCAGGGCGTGGTCGCGGCGCCCGATCCAGCGGCTAGTGTCGGGGGCGGCGAGCAGTGCGCCGGCTTCGTCGCCGGTGAGATAGGACACCACCGCGCGGGTGAACCGCTTGGGCGGGATGGCCAGCACCCGGCTGATCGTCTCGGCGTGCTCGGGATGGCTCAGGGCCGCGAAGGTGAACAGCGAGTGGATCGCGGCCAGCCGGGCGTTGCGGCTGCGGGCACTGTTGCCCCGCTCGTGTTCGAGGTGGTCCAGGAACGCGGTTACCAGCGGCGCGTCGATGTCTTCGATCCCGAGCCGGGACGGTGGCGTGCCGGTTCGCCGCCAGGCGAAGCCGAGCAGGAGGCGCAGGGTGTCCCGGTAGGCGGTGATGGTATGCGGGCTGGCGTTCTTCTGCCGGGTGAGCCGGTCGGTGAAGAACGCCTGCAGGGTCGGGGCGAGCGCGGTCATCGCGTTCCCGCCGGGCCTTCGAGCCGCTGCGCGGCCAGTGCGAGCAGTTCGGGAGCCCCTGACAGGTACCAGTAGGTGTGCCGCGGGTCCGAATGCCCGAGCCAGGTGGACAGCAGCGGGAGCCTGGCCTGCACGTCAGCGCCGTCCTGGTACCAGCCGAGCAAACTGGCGACCGCGAAGGTGTGCCGGGCGTCGTGGATGCGGGGCCGCGGGTCACCTGCCCGCTGGCAGACGCCCGCCTCGCGCAGCAGGAGCCGGAACGTCTCCTGCGCGGTCCGGCGGGCCAGGGGCCCGCCGGTGGTGGACACGAACAGGGCTGTCGTCGCCGGCCGGGGGCGCAGCCCGGCGCGGAGGGTGATGTAGCTGGCCAGTGCGTTCGCCACCGTGGGATGCAGCGGCAGTTGCCGCTGCTTGCGGAACTTGGCGTGCCGGATGGTCAGCAGGCCCTCGCCCTGGTCGAGATCACCGCGTTCCAGGCTGAGAGCCTCGCCGAGCCGGATGCCCGTGGCGAACAGCAGCCCCGTCAGGGCCTGCGTGGTGGCGGCCCTCGATGCCGGGTTCAGCCGACCCGCCGCGGCCATCAGCGCGGCGATGTCGGCTTCGGAATACAGGTAGGGCGTGGCCCGCCGCGGGCCGCCGGGCAGCAGGCCAGCGGGCGGAACCTGCGCTCGCGGGTCGATGGTGGCCAGCCATCGGGCGAACCCGCGGACCTCCGACAGGCGCCGGGCGTGCCAGCCCCGGGACGCCGGGGCGGGCAGCGTCGCCCAGCGCAGCGCCAGCTCGGTGGTCACGGTGTCCTGGCCGGCGGCCTCGGCGAAGGCGGTGAACTGCTCCAGGAGGCGGCCCGTTCCGTCCAGCCGGAAGCCCAGGGAACGGCGGATAGCCAGGTAGCAGGTGACCGCCTCGGGCAGGCCGCTCATCGCGCGGCTCCCGGCCACGGGCGGGCCACCGCCGACAGCGCGGCGTGATCGACCCGGGCGTACCGGGCTGTGGTCAGCATGCTGGCATGGCGCAGCACCTGGCCCACCTCGGGCAGGCTCGCGCCGGCGCGAAGCAGCCCGGTCGCCGCGCCGTGCCGCAGCCCGTGGGCGCTCACCCCCGCCAGGCCGGCGCGTAGCGCCGCCCGCTTCACGATCGCCGAGACCGCGCCCCTGTTCAGGGGGCCGAGCGGGGCCAGCAGCGTCGTGAAGACATGCCGGCCCGGCCAGCCAGGCCGGCCGCCGCGCAGCCAGCACGCGATCGCCTGGCCCGCATCGGCGGGCAGCGGGAGCCGGTCCGCGCGGCTGCCCTTACCGCGGATGGTGACCTGCCCGGCCCTCCAGTCGATATCGCCGAGTTCCATCCCGGCGACCTCGCTGACCCGCAGGCCCAAGCGCACCAGCAGCACCAGAATCGCGTAATCCCGCAACCCCACGGCCGTCCCGCGATCACACGACCGCAGCAGCAACCTGTCCTGGCCGGGACCGATCGCCCTCGGGAGAGGGCTCGCTGACGCCACCGCCGGCACCGCGTCCGCCAGCGACGCCGAAGCGAACCCAGCCAGATGCAGGTAACGCAGCAGCGAACGCAGCCCGGTGACCAGGATCGTCGCCGACCCGGTGCGCCGGCCGCACTGCTCCAGGACGAACCTGGTCACATCACCAGCGGTCACCGACTCCAGCCGCAGACCATCCTGCGCTGCCAGAAGCCTGGCGGCGATGAGATAGTTGCGGATCGTCGAGGGAGCCAGCCCCCGCTCGCTCACCAGGTACTCCCGGTAGCCGGCGAGCACGGCACCGCCCGGCACCGGCGGCTCCGGCGATACCACCGGAACGATCACCCCGGCCGCAACCAGGTACTCCATCAGCGGCGCCACCCCGCGCGCGGACAGGAACCGCCGGTAACCAGCGGCCCTCCTCGCCAGCAGGAACCGCTCCGCCACCACAGGCGTCAGATCACCGGGCCGCAGGCCCTCACCCGCTAGCCACCGACCCAGATGCGCCATCAGCCGCAACTGGTCGGCCACCGACGTCGGCGCATACCCCCCCTCAGCGAGCGCCGCGCCGAACCCCTCCGAATACCGTGCCAGCGGGCCCGTCACCCGCACCCGCGATGCCATATCGGCCATCCCCCGCTCCTCTCCGGCAGCAATCTTGAAGAGAAGCCTCCCGCCCGCGACCATTCAGATAATGCCGATCAGCGCGGCGCGGAACCCCTTGCCAGCCAGCGACCTCGCCGCCAGCCCGGCATAATCTGGTGCTCGGCATAATGCGCGTTATGCCGACGTCGGCATAAGGCCCAAAGCGCCACCGGCCTGGCCGTGATCACCGGCTACGCGCTCACCAACCAGAACCCGATGACCCGGCTGTTCTTCTGGCTCGGCACCTCCGGGGGCCTTGGAATAATGATCTTGCTCGCTGCCACGTCGGTCGCCGTAGTCGTGTTCTTCGCTCGCGATGCGCGCGGCGAGAACGCCTGGCGCCGCCTGGTCGCCCCGGCGCTGGCCGCCGTGCTGCTGGCCGGCATCGTGGTCCTCGCGGTGCAGCATTATGCCGTCCTGCTCGGCGTGCCGCCCGGCAGCCCGGCTGCGTGGGTGCTGCCGGGCGGCTACGCCGCCGTCGCCATCATTGGCCTGGGCTGGGGGATGATCCTCAAACTTCGCCGTCCCCGGGTCTATGCGGGTATCGGGCTCGGCGCGCACGCCGTCACCGCCCAGCCCGCCCCAACCGCCGGGCGGTCCCGATGACCGGCATTGCACCCGGCCTGGTCACCTCGGCGCGGCCAGTGCCGCACCGCGGCGTGATCACCGCTGGCCCGGCCGATGCCGATACGCTCAGCGATCTCATCGCTCAGGCGTTCCTTTACCTGCCGCCCTCCCGGTGGCTGATCGGTGACCCCGCCGCCCGGCAGGCAATCTTCCCCTCTTACTTCGCGATCTACGTCGAGCATGCGCTGGCCACCGGCATCGTGCACACCACGCCCGGCCGGACCGCCGCCGCGCTATGGCTGCCCGTCAGCGCCAGCGGGCCAGCCCCGCCCCCCGGCTACGACGCCCGGCTCGCCGACGCGACAGGCCGGTGGTACATCGGTTTCACCGCCTTCGACGCCACGCTCGACCGTCACCACCCCGTCGGCGTCGCCCACCACCACCTGGCCCTGCTGGCTGTCCACCCAGACCATCAGGGCCAGGGCACCGGCAGCCTGCTGCTGGCCGCGCACCACGCCGCCCTGGACCACGAGGGCATCCCGGCCTATTTAGAAGCTGCCACCAAGCGCACCCGCCGCCTGTACGCCCGCCACGGCTACCTTCTGTGCCCTGGCGCCCCGATCCAGCTTCCCGGCGATGGCCCGCTTATGTGGCCAATGTGGCGGGAACCATACCAACACCCACTAAAGCAACCAGTTCTTCCCTGAACGTGACTGCCGGGCCGGGACCGCCTCGCCAGAGCCGGCCCGGCAGTCGCCCCCGGACAAGGCGAAAGACATCCCAGGAGCTTAAATGTCAAGCGGCAAGCGAGGATTCGCGATGAGACCAGGCGGTGGCCTCGTCGTAGGGCGTGCGGGTCTTGAGGCAT
>Ga0209333_1000682_pt1 | contig 17878 bp, 18 predicted proteins | sample BlaSpr_A8_OM2_O3_FD_187982 | JGI IMG/M metagenome (GOLD analysis project Ga0209333, IMG submission 187982) | Forest soil microbial communities from Thunder Bay, Ontario, Canada - Black Spruce, Ontario site 2_A8_OM2_O3 (SPAdes) (version 2) | ecosystem: Environmental > Terrestrial > Soil > Boreal... | reverse complement strand
ACGTGCCCGGGATGCAGCAGGTCAAACGCCCCAGCCACGCACACCACGCGCTTTCCGTTGCGTTTCCACTCCTGACGTTGGAGAATCAATTCAGATTGCGAGACAACTGCCAATTGCCCATTCCTCGATCCGCCGCAGCGGAAAAGCACAAACACACCATTCTACCATGTCGCCCGCAAATGCCACGGAGCGCCCGATGAAGTTCTGGCAAATCATTCTTGCCGTGGTGGGCGTGATATTCCTCGCGCTCGGCTCGCGCTGGATTCGCGTAGCGGAGCTGCCGAAGCAGGAGCTGTGGCTGGACGCGGGCGGGTGCCGCACCCCGATGACCGTGCTCGATCCTCCCGCAGATGTAAAACCCGCCGGTAGCATCGTTCTGCTGCACGGGCTTTCGGCCAATCGCCGCGTGATGATGTATCTCGCCGAAGATTTTGCTGGCCACGGTTTCCGCGCCTACGCGATTGACCTGCCCGGTCACGGAGACAGCCGTGACGCTTTCTCGTTCGCGCACGCGGAGGAATGCGCCACCGCCGCGGTCGAATCTCTGATTCACGGCGGCCAGCTCGATCCCAAGCGCACGATTTTGCTGGGACATTCGATGGGCGGCGCCATCGCCATACGCATGACCGATCGCGATCCGCTCGCCGCCACCATCGCGCTTTCGCCTGCGCCAATGAATGCGCCGCAGCGTATGCCCGCCAATTTGCTGGTGTTCAGCGCCAGCGCGGATTTGGGCATTCTGAAACGCGTAGCGCAAGGATTGTCTGACGCAGCCGGTGGCGAGCGTACCGCGCCGGGAGACTTCGTGCAGCAGCGCGCATTCGATCTGCGCCGGCTGACGCGCTCGACGCACACCAGCCTGCTTTCCGACCGCCGCGTCGCGCACGATTCCGAAAAGTGGGCGATGCAAGCGCTGTTCCCCGATATCGCGGCGGACACGCTCGTGTTGAATCTGGACCTCGCCACCTACGAGACGTTCGGTCAAGGACGCAGGCGCTTGGCCGGCGGCGCGCTCGGATTTCTGGGCATCCTGCTGCTGTTTCCGCTGGTCGTAAGCTTCGCTGCAAAATTCGCAGCGCCAACGCCAGCTGTCGCAATCGACGCATCCGACACCGCGGCATCACAAATCGAATCGCCGGGAAATCATCCGTCCACGCGGCTGCTGCTCGGCGAAACTGCGCTCTGCGCGATGATCGGCGTCCTGCTGCTGGTCCTTGGCGTACCGCTGAAATTTCTGCATCTCTACACCGGCGCATACCTCGCCTCGCTGTTGCTCATCGTCGGCATCCTGCTGCTCGTTTTCAATTTCGGCTTCGCCATGGAATATGCGTCGCTGCACATCAGGCCACTCGCCGTCGCGGCCGTGTTGGGCTTCGCCACGTTCCTGGCCATCGGGGCCTGGCTGAACTGGCAGCTCGACGACGCTTGGCTGAACGCCCCGCGCTGGCTTCGCTTCGCCGGCCTGCTGCCGGTCGCGTGGATTTATTGCTTCGCCGAAGAAGTCGTGCTCGGTCCCGTGCGCCACGGCCTGGAACGCGCCGTGCGATTCGCAATTTTCCTGGTGCTGCGCGCCGAATTATTTCTAGCCTGCACGCTCGCCTGGTACTTTTTCGCCAGCGGACAGGTGCTCATCCCGCTGCTTTTCGTCTTTCTGGCGGCATTTTCCATCCTGCAAAGGCTTGCTACCGATGCGTTACGGTCTCGCACCGCGTCCGCCGCGGCCGCGGCATTATTTGGTGCTATACTCGCCTCCTGGTTCATGGCCGGTGTTTTCCCTCTAACTTGAGCCGGGTCACAGCAGGGGACATGAAAGAAATAGCGATTGTCGGCGGCGGTCCTGCCGGTGCGCTTTGTGGCGAACGACTGGCCAGCGCCGGTTTTCAGGTGACGATTTACGACGAGCGCCTCGCATGGGAAAAACCCTGCGGCGGCGGCTTAACTCATAAAGCCATCGAAGCTTATCCGTTCCTGCTCGATTCTCCCCAGCCGAAAAAAATCGTGCGCAAGGCGGAGCTGATTTCCAGCAGCGGCCATCGCGCGCAATTTGAAATGAACCATCCCATCGTGATTTATGCGCGAAAAGTGCTGAATGGTCTGCTGCTGGATCGCGCCGTCGCCGCCGGATGCACCGCGGTCTGTTCGCGCGTGACGAATGTCAACACCAGCGGGGCGCGCGTCAGCTTGATAGCCACGGGCGAAGAGCGCTTTTCTGATTTTATTGTTCTGGCCGCTGGCGCGCGCAATCAGCTGCTGCCGGAAACCACTGCTCTCGGCTCGAAAGATCTGGAAGTCACGATGGGCTATTTCGTTCCCACCGAGGAAGACATCATCAAAATCAAATTTCTGAAGCAGTTTGAAGGCTACCTGTGGTCTTTTCCCCGCGCCGATCATCTTTCAGTGGGCATCTGCGCGAAAATGGGACAGACTTCGACGCCGGTCCTGCGCAGTCATCTGGATGCATTCTTCGAGGAAGAAAAAATTCCTCGCGCCGGCGCGCAGTTTTACAGCCACGTGCTGCCTTCGCCGCAAGCGAAAACGATTCGCAGCCGCAAAATCATGGGACGCAATTGGGCGATGGCTGGCGACGCGGCCGCTACCGTAGATCCCATCACGGGCGAGGGCTTGTACTACGCGCTGCGCTCGGGTGATTTGCTGGCGCAAGCGATCGTCGCAGGCCAGCCTGAACTTTATCCCGCGCAATTGCGCGCGGCTTTTTCCGCGGACCTGGAATTCGCCGCCAACATTGCGAAGAAAGTCTTCCGCGGAAATTTTCTGGGCAGTGCCATCACCACACGCATGGTGCAGCTGCTGAACTATTCGCCCGCGTTTCGGGACTTGATTCGCGATGTGTTCAGCGGATCGCAGGACTATCGCAGCCTGAAGCGCCGCCTGTGGGCTCAGCTGGGAATCACCGTTGCGGAATTCACGCGCAGCTTTCTCGATCCGCGCAACATCGCGCGCGCTTCCGCGCCGTCGCCTGCGAGCGATCGCGAACCTGCGCAATGAAGCACCGCGCCAGCAAGCCGCGCAAGCGCAGCAGTAGTCCCGCGAAGAAAGCGAAACGCGGTAGGAAGATTTCACATGCAGTGCCCGCAGGAATGCCGCGCCTGGGTCTGGCGTCCGCCGTGCAGCGCGTAGTTCCGCGCGAATGGACCATCGCCGCGTTCGATCCGCGCCTCCCCGCCGTGCTCTCCACTCCAGCAATGATCGGCATGATGGAAGTCGCCGCGGCGCAGGCCGTGCAGCCAGAGCTGGCCGCCGGCGCGATCACGGTGGGCACGCGGATTGAAGTGGATCATCGCAAGGCGGTAACTGAAGGCGCGACCGTGCGCGCCGCGGCCCGCTTGGTCGCCTACCAGGGACGCTTTCTTGTCTTCGAAGTCGAGGCCCGCTCCGGCGATTTAGTTCTGGGCCGCGGCAGAGTTTATCGCGCCATCATCGAACCGCAGACGTTCAACGCTCGTGCGACCGCGCGCACGGATTCCTAGAAAGGGATTCGTAACGGTTGCGTTGTGCCGCCGTCCCGCCGGCTCCTTCGTTCTTACCCAGAACAAAACGAGGGACGCTCTGGCGCAAATCCTTCGGTTGAGCGACGCTGCTCCCCGTGCTAACCTTCCCTCTGCGTCAGACGCTCGAGTGGCGGAACTGGCAGACGCGCCGGACTCAAAATCCGGTGGCCGCAAGGCCGTGTGGGTTCGATTCCCTCCTCGAGCACCATTTGTATTCGTGGCGCGAGCCAATCGCGCGCAAGCGATCATTCCCTCCTCCACGGAGAATGTCATGAAGAACCCCTCGCCGGAAAATGAAAACCAAAAAGGAAGCGCGGGCCTGACGCGCCGCGGATTTCTTGAAGCCGCCGTGGGCGGCACCGTCGCGTCGGCTGTGGCGGGCAGTTTGTTGCCTCACCCGAACACTCACGCGTACGCCCCGGCTGCTGAGGCAAAGAACGGTGTCCCCTACCGCACGCTCGGCAACACCGGCGAGAAAGTTTCCTCCGTCGGCCTGGGCGGATATCACATCGGCATGCAGAGCGAGGAGCAGGACAGTATCCGCATCGTCCGCACCGCGCTCGATGAAGGCATCAACTTCCTTGACAACTGTTGGGACTACAACGGCGGCACCAGCGAAATCCGCATGGGCAAAGCGCTACAGGACGGCTACCGGCAAAAAGCATTCCTGATGACCAAAATTGACAGCCACACCAAGCAAGGCGCGACCGGCCAGATCAACGAATCGTTGCGCCGACTGCAGACCGATCACATTGATCTACTGCAATTTCACGAAGTAATTCGCGAGACCGACCCCGAAGCGATTTTCGCTCCGAAAGGGGCGCTGGAAGCAGCGCTCGCCGCGAAAGAGCAGGGCAAAATCCGCTACATCGGTTTTACAGGACACAAAAGCCCGCAGATTCACCTGAAGATGTTGAACACGGCGTTTGCGCACAAATTCACTTTCAATTCCGTGCAGATGCCGCTGAACTTGATGGACGCACACTACGACAGTTTCGAAAAATTGGTGCTGCCTGTCCTGGTGGCTCACAATATCGGCGTGCTGGGCATGAAACCGCTGGGGAATGGACTGATCCTGCGCAGCAAGACAGCCGAGCCGGTCGAATGCCTGCAATACGCGCTGAACTTGCCGACCAGCGTGGTCATCACCGGGTGCGACACGCTGCCCATCCTGCAGCAAGCGTTGCAAACGGCGCGCACGTTCCGTCCTCTGAGCCAGGGACAGGTCGTCGCGCTGCTGGCAAAAACCGAAAAAGCCGCGCAGTCCGGCGAGCATGAGCTGTACAAGACCGCGCACAATTTCGACGGCACGATGATGAATCCGCAGTGGCTGGATTAACGGCAAGCGTACCGACAGAGTGGGCGTCATCCCGAGCGTAGTGAGGATCTGCTTTTCCCTCGGTTACGTGCTCTCGCCCATCGCGTTAACTTCCGCTTCCGCCGCGAATCAAGCGAATCGCTTCCGGCAACGCTGCGGCTTCTGCCGTCGGCCCGCCGCTCGCGCCGCGTCCCGCTGACGCGCCATTCGCATCTTGCGCGCCTGTTGATTCATCGCCGCCCTCGCCCGGCGCAAGAAACAAATTCGATTCCAGGCCGTGCTGCTTCGTGTAAAGATCGAAATAGCGCCCGCGGGATGCGTACAACGAAGCGTGTGTCCCGCGCTCGATAATCCGCCCGGCCTCCAGCACCAGAATTTGATCAGCGCGACGGACCGTGGATAGCCGATGCGCGATCACAAACGTAGTGCGCCCGCGCATCAGGTAGCGCAAGCCTTCCTGAATGAACGCCTCGGATTCCGAATCCAGGCTCGAAGTGGCTTCGTCCAGAATCAGAATCCGCGGGTCAGCTAGAATCGCGCGCGCGATGGAAACGCGCTGCCGCTGCCCTCCGGAAAGTTTTACGCCGCGCTCGCCCACCACCGTGTCGTACTTGTCGTCGAACGTGTCGGCAAATTCATCCACACGCGCGATGCGGCACGCAGCCAGAATTTCGTCGTTCGTCGCGTTCGGCCGCGAAAATCTCACATTCTCGCGAATCGAGCCATCGAAAAGAAAAGTTTCCTGTAGCACCACGCCCAGCTGCGTGCGATAGGAATCCAGGCGCACTTTCGCCAGGTCCACGCCATCCACGAGCACACGCCCGCTCGTGGGCACATAAAAGGCCGCGATCAATCCAATGACCGTGGATTTTCCCGCGCCCGAAGGACCGACCAGCGCCGTCACCGTTCCGGGCTGCGAATCAAACGCGACGTCGTGCAGAACTTCTTTGCCCGTGTCGTAGGAAAAACTCACATCCTCGAAAACCACTTCGCCGCGAATGCGCTCCAGCAGCTCACGGCGGTTGGGATCTTCGTCCTCCGGGTTTTCGTTCAGCACTTCGCGCGTGCGCTCCAAGCCGGCCAGCGCTTCGGTGATTTGCGGACCGATCCCCACGATCTGGAAAACCGGCGCCACCAAGAATCCCAGGAACAATGTGTACGAAAAGAAAGTTCCGGCGGTCATGGTCCCCGCGAGAATCTGCCGCGCGCCCAGGAACATAATCAACGCGCTGACGATTCCCATCAGGCTCGTTGCTGAAAGGCTCATCAACGAAGTCGCCGTCAGCGTCTGCAACACGTTGTCCAGCAGCCGCTGCACTCCGGCGCCAAAAACTTTTTCCTCGCGCGCCTCGGCATGATATCCCTTCACCACGCGCACTCCGCCAATGGACTCCGTCAGCCGGCCGGTCACTTCCGCGTTGATTTTCGGCCGCGCGCGGAAAATCGGTCGAATCGTCTTGAACGCGCGATTCAGCGCCACGCCAAAAATAAACAGCACCACAAACGCCACAGCCGTCATGCTCACACTGGTGCGCAGCAGATACACCATGGCGATCACCGCCGTCATAATGCCGCCCGCAAATTCCACCAGGCCGGTGCCGATCAAGTTGCGCACGCCCTCCACGTCGCTCATGATGCGCGAAATCAGCACGCCGGTTTTGTTCGCGTCGTAGAACGATACCGGCAGCCGACCAATGTGCGCCTGGACTTTCTCGCGCAGCTCGGAAATCATGCGCCAGGAAGACTTCGACAGCAGTTGCGTCAGCGCGTAGGACGTGAGGCCCTGAATCACGGTCGCCGTTACCACGACCAACACAATCACCGGCAACAGGCGCGCTTGGCGCTTTAGAATTACGTCATCGAGCAAATATTTCGTGGAGGCAGGCAGCACCAGGCCGGAAACGCGATTGATCACCATCAGTCCGAAGCCAATTGCCAGAACTCCGCGCCGCGGCTGGATCAGTGCCAGAACGTCCGGCAACAGCTTCCAGTCAAATTTCGCCTTAGCCGGCTTGCCGTCGCCGCTATTCTTCTTTTCCTGGCGCTCCATGCGGTTGCCCATGCGTTCGACGCCTGGGCTGGTTTGTCTTCCGAGCATGCCTCACTATACCTTGAAACTCGCGCAGCCCGCCGCAGTGCGACGGAGCCGAGTTCCGCGCCAAGAGTTGGGATTAAAGTGCGTACTCGTTGAGATGCGCAAAAAGGTCTGTGCGACGCAACTTTCGCCCTCCAAGCCGCACGCCGCTCCCAGTTGTGCCGCCCAAGCACGAATGATAGACTTTCCGCATGGCCAAGAAAAAATCAGCACGCAAAAAGAAAACCGCGCAGAAACCCGCAAGCGCTAAAAAGAAAGTGATCGCCAAGAAGAAGAGCGCTCCGAAGAAGAAGGCCTCACGTCGCAGAAAGCCTGCGCCCCGCACGCCCGCCGAAGTCTCCAATCCCATTTTCTCGCCCAACCGTCGTGGGCTAGGTCCCGGTGCCGGCGGACAATCCGGCGACAACCAAGGCCTCTCCCGCAAGGAATCAGCGGATTCCGAAAGCGTGGAAGAATTAACGGAAGAAGGCCAGGATTATGAAGCGGAAGTCGTCAGCGGCGTGCAGAACGCCCGCGATCCCGACCAGGGTGAAGTAACCACAAAGCAGGTTCCCGAAGACGACGTGCCAACCGAATACGACGATCAATAACCAGCCCGCACGCGGGCCGGGCAAAAGCAAAAACTTCGGCGCTCGACCCAGACCCGCTGGCGATCCTGGGTCGCCTGCAGACCTGGGTCAAGTCGTCCGAAGTGATCACGCGCCGCGCCGATCGCATTTACCGATTCCGACGTCTCTAGCGACCGCCCGCGGTATGGCTTCTTGCGCGTCCGCCGCGCTCCTCCTCGGAGATCTCATTCGGGTCACGAATGTTATGCGCAGGTTGCTCGTGCAGCGTCCTCATGAACGCGTCTACTTCTTCCGTAGCCCTTTCCTTGGCGATACCGTAGCGTTCCTGAATGCGCCCGATCAGCTTGTCGCGCTTGCCGCCGATCACCTGCAGATCGTCGTCGGTCAAATGTCCCCAATTTTCGCGCACCTGCCCCTTGTACTGCTTCCATTTGCCTTCCAATTGGTCGAAGTTCATGGTTGGTCTTCCCCTTTGCGATAGGATGCGCGCTCGCTAGCCCCTGCGAGCCGCTTCCGAATACCGCGTTCGAACGTCCACAGCACCGTCACGCAATGCGCTTGCCAGCGGCGGAGCCGATTCTGAAGTTGAACCAGCAGAGCAACATCCGTCGCTCCGAGGGCCGGTTGCACATTTACACGCCCGCCCTTCCGCCGTGTAATTTTGCCGTGGTTCCGGAGGATTTTCCCGGCAGTCAGGCCAGCTTCGAGCAATTGGGCTATTCTCCACACCCCGGTAGTACGACCTCGCCAAAAAGGTCCAGCCCGTATCTTCGCCGCGCCTTCTTTTTTAGAAATTTGTCACATCGCATTGGCGCAGGTAACCTTGCTTGCTACTATTGTATCTGCTCCATATGATTCGGGCCCGGATTCATACTTTGTCATTTTAATTTCGCATCAAAATCTCACGGCTCGGGTTGGCACACAGTAAGGGGAAAAGTTTGCCGGTGCGGTCACGCCCAGTGGCTCTCCAGCCGATGAAAACACAGAGCGAAAAGCACCAGTAGCCGTTTCCACTCTTGCTGCGAAGGGAAAAGCTCATGAGTAAGCGTGCGTGTTTGGCAGCCATATTGGCCGTAGCGGGAGGCTTGGGGTTAACGGCCTGCGGCGGTGGTGGCGGCGGAAGCACTCCGCCTGCGGTCAACGTGACCATTGCGACGGACGTGACGAATATCGAGACCTTCCAGACCGTGCAGTTCGCAGCTACAGTGACCGGCTCAAGCAACACCGCCGTCACGTGGCAACTCAGCTGCAACGCGTTGCCGGTCTCGGTCTGCGGCACGATGTCCGCCACTGGCCAGTACGTAGCGCCGAATACCGTGCCTACGGTTACAAGCGCCACTAGCACCGATCCGGCCAGCTTGACCGTAACCGCTATTTCGCAGGCGAACTCAAACGCGTCCGCCACCACCTCGGTTTTCACCATTGACTCGCTGAACATGCAGCCCTACGTCGCGCCCGTTCCGCTCGGCTCGTCGGGAGGGAATGCAAACGCTATTTGCCTTACTCCCGCGCCTGGATTTTGCTTTGGTGGAACGCTCGGGTCATTGCTGACAAGTAACGCCACTCAGCCTGCTCTGGTAATCCTGTCGAACAATCACGTCCTGGGATTGAGCGATGGAGCGACCGTCGGGCAAGAGGTGACGCAACCGGGAGTCATTGAGACGGGCTGCTCGCTCACCGGAACGATCAACGTCGCAACTGTTGCGAACATCATCAGTCTTCAAACGCAACCCATTCCGGCGTTTCCCGTGGACGTCACCACTGCGGAGATCACCACGGGAAAAGTGGACCCGACTGGCAGCATTTTGGAATTGGGCGCGCTGAACAATGCCAATGTTCCGCAGCCAGCTCCGCCTGCGGGGGGCTCGGGAATCACGACCGCGGTTGGCAAGCTCTTGGCGAAAAGCGGGCGCACCACGGGCTTGACGTGCTCAAACGTGGATGCTACGGACGTATCGATGCTCGTGGTGCAGTATGAATCGGGTTGCTCCACCACTCCGTTTAATGTCACCTATAACGACGAGATCACCGTAGCCAACATGTCCAACGGGCAAAGCTTCATCGGCGACGGAGATTCTGGGTCGCTGGCCGTGGACGCAGCGACTGCGCAGCCTGTGGCTTTGATGTTCGCCGGCAGCGACATCGACGCGGTGGGAAATCCGGTCGCAGATGTCCTCAACGCGTTGCACACCAGCACGGGCAACACATACTCATTTGTCGGCGGTGCGCAGCACACCGTAGCGGGATGTTCCTTGCCGGGCCTCAGTTCAGCGAAAGTGACGCCGCAATCCGCCGCTGCTGTTTCCGCCGGCACCGCGCAACGCGGGCAAGCGGCCGCCGCAAGCTACAGCACACAAATTATGAATACTCCCGGAGTTTCGGCGTACGGTGGCGGCGGCAGTCTCGATGCGCCGAACGAGCCGGCGGTGCTGATGTTCATCGCGCCCGGGGCATCGCACGCTGGCATTCCGCTGACGATTGATGGAGTGCGCACGCGCCTGATCGAATCCTATTCCGGATCCGCGGGCGGCGCATTGAGCACGCAGCAAAGCGCGCAGCTCGCATCGCAATCGGAGCAGACGCAATCGGTTGAAATTTCCGACGCCGCCATCGCGCAAACCAAATCCGTCAAAGTGCAGCATGCGACCGAACTGATGAGCGATCCCGCCGTAGTAGGCGTGGGCGTTAGCGCCAGCCTGGATAGCCCCGGCGATCCGGCCTTGATGATTTACGTGCTGAAAGGCAAAGCGCATCAAGCCATTCCCGCGAGTATTGACGGCGTGCGCACGCGCATCAAGGAAACCAGCCCGTTCCGCGCGAACGTAGCCCGTCCGCTGAAGTCGCCAGTCGCCGCCGGCTGCCATGCCCGGAAAAACACGCCGGCGACAACGCTGAACTCCGCGCCCGTCGTGCCGCTGCAACCAATCCTAGGCGCGCCAAGCCCGATTGTTCAACCGATCGCTGTCACAACCACGCCGCGCTAGCGGATGCGAAAGGACGATCACCGTCGTCCTGAGACCGGCGCCTTTGCCTCAGGCCGGTCGACGGATCCCTCCCGCTCTTTAGCCTGCTCTGCGCTCTCCGCCGCAACGTTGTAAACTCCGCGTCAAATCTTTAGACTTTCTCTACGCGTACTGCATCGCTGCGCTAATATTTTTTCCTCTCGTCGCGTCATCCAAACATTTGCGGTTGCTTTTCCCAACCAGCCGCATCTATAAGAGTGGCAGAAAAAGCCGGGCACAGCGACGGAGGCCACACCCATGAAAATCCACACCGCAATCCTGGCTGCAGCCTTCTGCTTTGCAACCACCGCACTGCCGTCCGCATCTGCGCGCACCACCGCTGCACAAAAATCGTCCGCGCAGATGGCGCCATCCGCGCACGCGGACATCGTCAACGCCACGGGCCAGAAAATCGGCACGGCCACCTTTGCGGCGGCAGCAGACGGCGTGCGCATTGATGTGGAACTCACGCAGCTTCCGCCGGGAACGCACGGCATCCACATTCATGCGATAGGAAAATGCGAAGGACCGGATTTCAAGACGGCGGGCGGGCATTTCAATCCGGCGGGAAAAAAGCACGGCAAGGATAATCCGGAAGGCGCGCACAACGGCGACCTGCTGAATCTGGAAGTCGCAGCGGATGGACGCGCTAGCGCTTCTCTGCTGGATGCCAACGTTTCGCTTGGCGACGGCCCGACATCGCTATTTCAACCGGGCGGCACCGCGATCGTAATCCACGCCTCGGCGGATGATTACAAGACCGATCCCGCTGGGAATTCCGGCCCGCGCATAGCCTGCGGCGTAATTCAAAAGTAGAGAAGCAAAAATAATTGACACCGCACGGGGGAGTTCATGGAACAAAGTTCACGTCTGGTGCTGGCAAAAGCGTACTGAGGTTTCTTGACATCCTCCTCTTCCTAAAGGAAGAGGATTCCTACAGCAGAGGCGGCGTTTTTCATCCGCTTGCTTCGGTGGGTTCCTGGGCTGAGCGCCTTACTGCGCGGCTCATGTCTCCACAGGCGTTACTTTTGGGCTGCCCGCCCATAGGTCTTTCGACGGAGTGGATTTTAAGATGGACACAAATCAAAGGCTAGCCTTATATCCTCGGCCTAAACGCCGAGGCTTTACGGCCCAAGTAGGGTAAATCTACAGCGTATCAATGGCGCGCAGCGCAGTCTGTTCATCCGGGAAATCGGTGAACACGGTGTGCAGATTGGTCATGTGCAGAATTTCTCGCGCGCGCGGACTCAGATCCACAGCGTGCAGCTCCGCATTATTCTTCCGCGCGGAATACAATCCGCGAACCAGCTGGCCGATTCCGGAGCTGTCCAGGTAGGAAACGTCGCGGAAATTCAGCAGCACGCGCTTGCGCCCGTCCTCGAACAGGTCCAGGAGCAATTCGTGAACCGCTTCCCCTTCGATCAGCGTAAACCTTCCGCGAACATCCACTACCGTTACGGTTCCCAATTGACGCGTGCTTGCACTAAAACCCACGAATGGCCTCCCACAGATGTTGATACCATCTTACCGCAGGCGCGCTAAAATCCTGAAACCGGCGCAGCGGACGGAAGTCGATCGGCTTGCGATTCGGCCGTAGTCAGGCACTAACGCGATGAGTCAAGTTTGCGGTCTGTTGTGATGACAGTCCTAAGCCAAGCGAAAACACTCCACACGCCCGGCAGCGAAATGGCTACATCCCGACGTAGAGATTGAAGCGAATGCGACGGCCGTCCCACCACACGATGATTTCTCCTTGCGTGCTTGGGTCCGAACGCGCTGACGGCCACTCCAGCAATGGTTCCATGGCTCCAGTCTGCTCGTCGTTTAACGCGTTTAGCCGGCCAGCGCGCCGATTGAATCGAAGTTCGCGTCGCACAGTCCGCTGCCGCACAAACTTGCGGGCGCAACACGGCCTGTGCGCTTCAAACAATCCCGTGGTGGAACGCTACATAGCTATTTCGGCCAGCCAGGTGTCCAGCAGTTTCAATTGCTCGGGGGCGGGATCGAGGAAAGTCACGCCCATGCCCATGCCTTGTTGCACGTACACAATTTTGCCCTTCGTTTCGAACACGCCCTGGTCGCGCGAGATGCGCACGTCGAGGCCCGTGCCCTCCGGCAGCGTGATCAGCACATCCACGTAGCATCCCTTGCGGCTGATCTCCGAAATGCGGCCAGAAATGCGCGTGTCAGTTTGGGGTTCGCGCAGTTCGATACTGGCGATCAGTGTGAAGCGCGGCACTTCGCGGTGTTCGCGATACGGTCCACCGCGATTAACAGGTGTACCCGAGAATGCGCCCATGAACTTTTCTCCCAACCCCGCCAGAGACTCGGTCAGAGACTGTTTGAGAGTGGCACAGCGCCGCACCGGCCGCCACCTTTCTCTCCTCCCTTGACGCCAAAAATGAACCGCCGCTTTCTATTCGCCTCGCTGCGTGCCTGCCGCATTTCGCTTGGCGCTCCGTCCGGGATCGCGCAGCTCGCGCGCTGCGGTGCATTCGCCGCAGTTTCGCTGAACGAGACGTGCCTCGCGTGCTATTATTACCAACACGTTACTTCGTAGAGATTATTCGATGCTCCGTAGTTATACCGATGCCGCCGCGCGACTCTTTTCGCTTTCTCGACGCTCGGCGCTTGGCTCTGAGTTGGACCTGGGATAGTCTAGGGCAATCCAGCGGATATCGCTGCCGCTTCGCCGGCAGATTTTGGGGGCGCGGACTTTCCAATGTTTTCGCACCAAATGTTTGCAGATTTGGGAAACTGCTTCCAATTGAAAGCAAACTTTTGCAGTTTTCGTGTTTCATCGGTAATTTCAGTTCCCCAAGACGGAAGGTGGCATGGCGCCGCAGGCTGTTGCGCAAGTCCGGGACAACTCTTCGTTCAACCGTTCAAGCAGGCGGCAGCTTCATCCCCCTGCACCTTGAGACTGCCGGAACCGCTGCGTTCCGGAGGTAGGTCGCGCAAATGGAGCCAGGGACACGTTCAGGTAACCAACTTCGGGAACTCCGCAGCCGTTTGGGCGTAACGACCCGGGAAGTGGAAGAATTAAGCAAGAGGATTGCCGTCGAGTCGGAAAACGAGGAGTTCTACATCTCCAACGCCTGGCTGACGCAGATCGAGAACCGGAACTCCGTCCCCAGCATCTATAAATTATTCAGTCTTAGCGTAATTTACCGCACTAAGTTCACCGATCTGCTCGCCGCCTTCGGCGTCCTGCTGGATGAGACCATGCGCTATCAGTTGTCCACCCCTCTGCAGAACACCCACCTGGCCGCGCTTGAGGCGCCCGCCAGCGGCAAGTTTATGAACTTCCCGGTGCGTTTCGACCGCGGCTTCAACCTGGAAAAGACCAATTTGCTATCTCGCATGGTGGAAATGTGGGGCGAAGTTCCGATTTCGTTCATTCAGAAACTGGATCTGCGCCACTGCCAGTACGGATATATTGGCACGGACGATTCTTCGATGTATCCGCTGTTGCGCCCCGGCTCGTTCGTGCAGATTGATAGCCACGTGAACCGCACGCATCCCTCCAGCTGGCGCACTGAATTTGACCGGCCGATCTACTTCATCGAATTGCGCGACAGTTATGCCTGCTCGTGGGTTGAATTGCAGGGTTCGGAACTGACCTTGGTTCCCCACCCTTTGTCCGGAACGGCCATTCGCCAATTCCCTTACCCGCATGAGGCGGAAATTATTGGACAGGTGACAGGTGTCGCGATGCGCCTGGTTCCGGCCGAGCCGCCAGACGCGACTCCAAAATAGCCAGGGCCACTTTCAGGTTGGAAAAAACAAGTTCGCTCGATAATGAATCAATTCCGACCGGAACCGCCACGCGATACGGCTCCAGCCCTTTCCAAGCCACGATGAAATCTCGCGGCGCGACGCGCGTGCTTTGCAGATAAGCCTCCAGCTCGTGCACCAATTCTTCCAGCGACGCATCCACCAGCTCCTCGAACGCTTCGCGGTGGCAGCCCGCCAGCGCTTCGCACGCCGCCTCTTCGGAATAACGCGCCGCTAGCCCTTGGTGATAGTACAAGCCGGTGTTGTAATCGCGCGTGGAAGCCAGGTAAATCAACCTTTCCAGCGGCTGCCTCATCTCCACCAGCGTGCGGCGCCGGAGATCGTCCGCGGCCGCCAGCACATCCATGCGCTTGGCCGGTGAGCTCATGGACTAAATCGCCGCCCCGTCGCCCGCGGAATCGCGGCGGAATGATCCCAGAGCCGGCGGATTCAAAAATGCCAGCGACTTTTCCGACGCCGCGCACACGCGTCCGGCGGCCGCCGTCATCACGCCCACTACAGCACGCGCTCCATACGGTCCGCGCAAGTACAGCAGGATTCGCAAGGCGCGGCATGCCAGCAGCAGGACGGCGAAGTCCAGCCCCAGGCGGATTTCCGTAAGCAGGCTCAGCTTCGCGTGCAAGCGCGAATAATCCAGATGAAACTGCATCAGATTGCGGACCTCGCAGCGCACACGACGCACCCACATCAGCGAAATCCTCCTGCGCTCCTGCAGGAACAATTCTGCAATATCCGCCGGACTCGATGCCATCACGTAGCGAAAATCATCGCGGTCAAATATGCGTTGGATCAGGTTATCGGGCAGCAATCCTTCTTGCAGCGTGCGCAGCGCCTGCCGCGCCTCCACAAACTGCCGTCCGCAGCCTTCGACTGGCGCGCCCTTCCTTCTCGCCAACAACCACAGGAAGACGAGCAGGCCGACGCCCACCAGTAAATACAGCAGCAGGGCGATCATGATCCCGCTACCCCGCGCAGATTGGAACGCACCGATTCCAAATGCGCTCGCGTGCCCTGCACCAGCGCCTCGTATCCGCCGCCTTGCCCCGACGTGGGCGGCCTCGGGTTCGGGTTGTAGGACCATAACGCGACCGTCCACACGATCAGCGCGAAGAAATAGGAGGCCGTCTGCAAATTGCCCCAGACGGAATCGAAGCGTGGCCCTAGGAACGAGCGCAGAGCGAGCGTCGTCAAACTAACGCCCACGTACGCGCCAAACCCCACGATCATGCCGGTAACGTTTCTGCCAATCTCAATGCGATAGTAAAAAACGATGGCTAGAACCGTGCTCAGCACCAGCGCTTCGACCACCCGCAGATCCCTCTCCAATTCCACCGTTGCTGCCTCAGTGGACCACACGACGTGCCGCGCGACCCACCACTCCACGAAGCAGATCGTCACGACGAACACGGCGCAACTGGCCAGCCGCGCAAAGCGCTCCGCACCGGGATAAGCGGCCAGTCCCTGGCGCACGATTTCCAGCACCACTCCGAAGCCCAATGCCAGCGTGGCAAACTGCGTCGGCCAATACCACGCTTCATAAAATCCCAGCTTCGAGTGCCCGATGAACAGCCCCGTGGATACGATGAATACGCAGGAAATATAAGCGTAAAAATAGATGTACCTGGTGAACGTCTTGATCTGAAGGGAACGCACCAGCAGCACGAATTCAAGCAACAAACCGGCGGGCCACAGAAGTAAACTTAACATGTCCGTCACTGGCGCAAATCGTAGCACAAATCCAGAAGGAGAATTACAGGTTTCTCCCCCCGCCAGCGCGTTCGGTTCAACCGTTTAGCCCGCCGTCATGCCACGGGGCCCGCCTATTAGACCGCCGCAACCAGCCGCTTGGGTGGCACCGGGGGTTGCGTGCCATCGAGAAGTGCCGCCTTGGGTGGAACGGGCGGCTGCGTCCCGTCCAGCATTCGCGCAAACCCTTCGATCGCTTTGGGCGGAACAGGGGGTTGCGTGCCATCGAGAAACGCCGCCTTGGGCGGAACTGGCGGCTGCGTTCCATCCAACACGGCCGTTAAGGCGCTGTGTCCTGATGTGTTAGGTAGAGCCATGCTCGCCGCTGCGCATAAAACCACAAACATGAACACTACTGCTTGGGCCGTCCGGTTCATCGCAATCTCCTGTTCTCCTGGTCTTGGGCGCGTGTAAGCGCGCTGCGACCGTACAGGCCCGGGGTTCATGAAGCGTGGTGGGGCGAGAAATGCTCGGCATGCAAAGCAGGAATTACGGCGGCGTGCGAATACGGCGGGAAACACCACTCGAGCGATGAGGGGCTAGGGGTAGGGCGCGTCCCTGGCGTCCTCCGGCTCGAAGTTATTGCGCGGCAACCGCAGGTTATTACTGTCGTTACTAGGCCTTTGTGCCGTTACCACAATGGAACCCCTACGACACTTACGTATATCGCCCGTTTCCCTGCTCTGGCATCCTTTGTCGAGTCGTATACCAGCGAGGAACTATGCCGGACATTCATGCTCAGAGCTCGGCAGCGGCGGACCGTCAGGCCGCTCCGCATTTTGAGCCGGAGCAAATCCGCGAGCATTTGCATCATCTGGATCGCCGCCAGTGGTGGCTGTGGAGCACTACGGTCGCGGTGATTCTGTTGCTCACGCTCGCCGTCGCATCCTTCGCGTTCCCGGCGTTGCTCAATCGCGACGACGCAACCTATTCGTTCTATTTGAATCAGGCGGTCCGGGCTCTGGTAGGGCTGGTTCTGGTGTTCAGCGTCTATTTGATCTATCAGCAGGTCCAGCTCAGTCGGCTTCGGCTCGAGGTCGCTGATCAAATGCAGTCACTGGCCAAGGTGGAAACACTTGCTTCGGAGGTTTACAAGCTCGCGGCGCTCGATCAACTCACCGGACTTTACAATCGCCGCTCGGGCGAACAGCGCCTGGCTCAGGAAATCAGCCGCGCGCAACGTCACGGCCGCCCGCTCACCGTTCTGTTGATGGATCTGGACGGACTGAAACAGATTAATGACCGGCACGGCCACGCCGCGGGCGACGCTGTGCTGAAGGGTTTCGCCGATCGCCTGCAACGTGCTATTCGTGGCTCCGATCTGGCCGTTCGTCTGGGTGGCGATGAATTCATGGCGCTGCTGCCCGAATGCCGCGCCGAAGAAGTGAGGCACGTTCTGGGCCGGCTGGAAGGCCTGGAGTTCGAATTTGATGACGAAAAGACGCGCCTGCAATATTCGCGCGGCTGGACCGACTATGCATCCGGCGAAACGCCTCAGGAACTTTTGAAACGTGCCGATACTGCTCTGTATGAGAACAAGCGCGCCGGCAAGCGCAAGACGGTAACGGCGCTGCAGACGCCGCTCGCGCAGTCCACGATCTAGCGGCTGGAAATCACTCTCGATAGTTCAGTCGGAGTGCACGCCCTAGGGTGCGGCATGTTCGCCTGCGCAGTCTTCGCCGGCGGAGTCTTTGCCAGCGGAATCGTGCAACCAAACGCCGTGGGCGCGCGTTTCAGTGCAGGAATGTTCTGGTGAGGAACAATAGTCGAAATATCTCTTGCGCCAATTTGAGGGTTACTCGTAAGATACGCCCTAGTTAGAGGAAAGATACCATGCCCAA